>Ga0209515_10010170_pt1 | contig 10541 bp, 7 predicted proteins | sample Subgroupgradi54m_FD_187454 | JGI IMG/M metagenome (GOLD analysis project Ga0209515, IMG submission 187454) | Subsurface groundwater microbial communities from S. Glens Falls, New York, USA - GMW60B uncontaminated upgradient, 5.4 m (SPAdes)... ...
GGATATGAGGGCTTTCAGCTTGAATTTATTGTGGACGGTACAAGCCGAGAGGTTTTCACGGCTCCGGCCGACCCGAATAACTGGCAGCCGAGTAAGACGCTGCTCCACCATTTAACGCCCGGCACGCACACGATTCGCATCCAGTGGCTCAATGACGCGTTTGTGTCCAACCAGTACGACGCGAATTTGGAACTTCAGCATCTTAAGTTTACGCCGATGAAGCCCGTCATGAAAGAGGAGACGATCACCAAAGAGGAGAGACTTTTGGCGAATCCTGCGACACTGGATCCGGACACCGTGATTTCTTCCGAATATGCTTCCGACGGCACGCTCGAGACACAGACGAAAGCGGATGGCACGGTCACGTTGTTCGATAGTAACAAACCTTTCGAAGTGCTCGATACAAACGGGGTTATTTTGATTCAATACACGTACGATGCAAGCGGCAATATCCAGCGGGTTTATTTGAAAAATGCGCGCGACACACTGCCGGCCGAGGTATTGAAGGCCAAAGCCGAGATCGAAAAGCAAAGGGTGGCCCAGCTTGAAGCGCTCGCGCAGCAGAAAAATCTCAGCATTCAGTCCATCAAATCCCAGCTCGATTCCCAGAGACAGCAGTTGGAATCACAGCTTGTCGATCTCCAAAACCAGTTCAACAACGTCGCCGGCACCAAGGTCTCCGGCAAGAAAGCCAAGTCGCAAAGAGGCGACGTCTTAAATCAGATCGGTCACGCGATGGACGATGTGCGCGGCGCGCTGGCAAATCTCGAAAGCCAGCAGGCCGACGCCTACGCGGCGCTGGATGCTCAAGTAAAACAAGTTTCCGACCAAATCGAAGCCGACGCGCAAAAATCCTACACCGTACTTTCCAACCAGGAAACCGCTTTAAAAAAGGAAATATTAAAACAGGAAGTTTCACCGGTTGTTTATGACACTTACCGGAGAACTTTGGGTCGGGACCCCAGTTCACAAGAATACGACACCTGGACCTCGAGGGTGGATTATGATTCCGATGGGGGACTGCTTACGACTCCGATGCGCTTTAACGGCTTAAATGATTTCGTCGGCATCCCCAAGAGCGATGATTTTTCATTCGGACTAGGAGCGTTCACAATAGATTTCTGGGTTAATTTCAAAGACCTCTCAGGTGAGCAGGATTTCTTCGGGCAGATTGAGGACGCCAACAACTGGTTTTACGCCACCGCGCACACCAATGGCCAGGGCAGTAACATCGTATTCCAGAAAGACGGCGCAAGGCTTGCCGAATACGGCTACAACACTCATTTTCTTGCCAATACCTGGTACCACATTGCCTATGTGAGGCCGCCAAGCGGCGATATCCAGATGTATGTGAACGGCATCCGGCAAACCGGGAGTAACGTTCCATCCGCCGCCGCAAAAACATTGCCAAATTATGCGGCGCGTTTGGCGATCGGGACGCGTGAAGCCGGCGGACCTTATATCAATGGCTATCTCGATGAGTTTAGAGTCTCGAAAGGCATTGCCCGCTGGACAGATAACTTTACCCCTTCCTCCGCTCCTTACAAAGCCGACGCGAACACCGTTTTACTTTTAGAGCCCGCCAACACCGGTAAGTGGGTTGACGGAAGTTTTCAAAGTCACCCTGTGAACATGTTCGGCAGTCCCGTTCTTGACAACACCCAAAAACACTTTGACTCCCAAAACTCGAATATTAACCTTCCCGCAAATCCCGTTCACTTTGACGGAAATGGGGATTATTTAAATGTTCCCGACAGCGGTGACTTCGACTTCTCAAGCGGTATTTGGACGGTTGATTTCTGGATATATCCGACTTTAATGAATACCAATCACCTTCTATGGGGACAGTTTACGGACGGCAACAATTACATGGTTTGTTATCTCAATTCGGCAGGGAGTATCGTTTTTACCGCCGTCAGCGGAGGGGTTATCGCACTTAATCCTCAGACGACCGGCCCGGCTGTCGTATTAAACACTTGGCAGCATATCGCCATCGTTGAAAATGGCAACTCTTATCAAGTATTTGTGAATGGAAATGATCAGACAAGTTCCGGCGGAACGAATACGAACAGACCCGCTAATTATACAAATGACTTTTCAATAGCCGGACCCACACCCCCGATATCTTTTGGTTATTTTAACGGATATGTAGACGAATTCAGAGTTTCAAACGGAGTAGCCAGATGGACCAGTCACTTCACCCCGCTAAGAGCTCCTTACATTCCAGACCAAAACACTTCTCTGCTTCTTGAAACAGACAGCCGAAACTATCTGATCGACCAAAGTGCTTCACACCATGTGGTTTCATCGAGCGGCAACGTGTTTGTGGACACCGGATGGCCCCATTTTCCGGGGAAGATCTTCCAAGAGACTTTAAGCGAATCACTAAACGCCTCACCCGAATTTCAAGAAAGAAACGCCTATGTCTCCACTGTCAAACAGAATGTCACCGGTCAAGTGAACAGTTTCCTTGCGATGTCTGACAGCCAGAAGCAGGTTTTTGCCCAGACGCTCGGTCTTGCCCCAAATGAAATTATAAATTTAACAGCTTCCGACGCGCAGAAGATTTTGACGTGGCTCAATTCGCGAGGTTTGCACTTTGGGCAGTCCGCCTTCCTAGCACTAGAATCCTTACTGGATCAGAAGGGGATAGTTTACACAAGAACGGATTTGGCTCAAAAAGTCATTCTCGTAGATATTCTTACGGGTGTGATGACACCTCTGGATGACGGCGATCCTGTTCTTTCCGTATTTGCTTTAAAGAAGGTCGCGTCAACCTATGGATTGTCTTTGGACGGCGCAAAAATAAGTTTTGATGACATTCTTTCGCTTTACACCAATAATCCCCAAAGCCAGGTCGTGACACTTGTCAATTCAAGCCACTTCGTAGTTATCACGGCTGTCACAGCGACTACGGTTACTTATCTTGATACTGGAGCGGGAAAAGACAAACAAAACCAATCCTTCACAATCTCCAAGAGCGATTTCCTCAAGATCTGGCAGGGGAATGTTCTTTTGGAAAACCAGAAGATTCAATCGCAAAACCTCACCTCCAAAGTTCTTTCGGCTGATCAGCAGAAAAGTCTTCGCGGTGCCTGCTGGTTTATCATCGTGGCTGTTTTTTACGCCGTCGCCAATATCGGATCAGCGGTTTGGGCGGTGGCAAATGCCATCGGAACTATTATTGCCGCGGTTGGAACCGCCGTAGGCAATGCTTTATTCACTATTGGCCAAGCTCTTTCGACTCTTGGGCAAGGCCTTTCTTATATTGGTCAAAGCCTTTTTGAAGGGATCAAGCTTGCCGCGAGCACTGTTCTGAATGCGGGGCAGCAATTATTCGGGTCATTTCTCCAACAATCCGTTGTCGGCGGAGGCACACAAGCTTCTTTTAGTAATGCTCTTTTTCAAACGGTAGTCAAAACGGGCATCAATATCGCTGTCACAAAGGGCTTGGAAGCGCTGGGGGTTAATTCCACTATTGCCTCATTCGTTGGCACATTTGTGACTGGAGGGGTGTTGGGAGGATCCAATGCCGCCGCCGGATTGGGCACTGGCAACTTCTTCGTAGACGGGCTGAAAGCCGTTTCTTTGGCGAACTCCCAGACTCTCTTACAACAGGTAGGAGGGGCAAATAGCCCGCTTAGCCAGGCCTTGTCGCTGATTGTAAGCCCACTGGTGAACGGAATTCAGCAAGGCGATATCGGAGGAGCCCTTGTCAAAATCATCCCCAGTTTAGGCTTAAGTTTCGCGCAGTACGGCATTGATAAACTGGGAGCCAGCTTAGGGCTTCCACAAGGGATATCCAGCATCATCGGAAGTTCAATTTTTAATACCTTGGGCGTGGCCTTGCAAGGCGGGGTTAATGTCGGACGGAACATCATCAATTCCATAAATCAGGGCTTTACTCAAGGCATCGTTTCTTATGGCTTGAACTTTATCGGCAATTCCAGCCCTATCCTAGGCTCTCTTTTAAGTCCTGACGTCGCGGCCAATATCGAACAGGCCATCGGCCAGAACGGCCTATTTCAAAGCGTCTTCAATATCATTAGTAGGGCAGTTCCGACCGCTTTCAATGTTATTGGAGGTGTCGTCAACAACATTGGAGCGGGCTTAAGCAGTTTTGGCACCCTCATCCAACAGCAGGGCCTTATAGGAGCCCTCTCATCTATGGCCACATCGATTTTTGGCCGCAGCACATTGGAGACAGTGGTCGGACAAGGTGGATTTCAGGGGGTAATGGGGTCAACGAAGACCCCCATCACCCTCTTCAACGGCCAGCAGGCGCTTGAATTAAAGCTTGATGGGAATAATTCTCTTATCTTTGACAATGTAAGTCATCTTATTGGAATGAAAGACCAGGGCATTTATGAGCTTGGCGATTTTGGTTACGATTCGTTCGGGAATTTCAGTTTAGACAATGGGCAGGCCTATTCGCAGCTAGGGAATGGTCTTGATCTCACGTCTCTTGTAATAGATGGCAAGGTCTTCAATATTAAAATTGATGGGCCTAGTGGAGAACTTCTGTCGATTGATCCGGAGAAAGCAGGGCAATCCATCTATATCGAAGGGCCTAAACAATCGCAACCTGCATCGGGATCAACGGCAACCACTCCTCCAAGCTCTTCTGGCTTTGATTTCTGGGGGGCGGTGTTTAACCTCGCGCAGCTTGGATTGTCGCTTTCCATCGGGCAGGGAGTGGCATACGCCGGGCAAATGAGTGGTGGCGGATTAACGAGCCAGCCCACAAGTAACAACTCCACAACTTTATATGCTCTGGTAAACGGTATTTTTAATACAGAACTGGATCCTTTGAAATCTCCCAGTTACATCAATAATTTTGAAAGTGATATAGCCAAGTCAAGTAACGGGAAATATGTCGCGGGCAGAGATTTTATGAAGTCCGCGATTTATCAAGGATTTGGGATCCCCGGCCTTGATCAGGCTAAAGACATTATAAATCTGACCTTAGAAGCAATGTCGCCGATTGTCCATTTAGCCTCAACACTCAAAATCATGATGGATTTTGATAGTCGATTGAATTCTGTCCCCAGTGATAAATCAAGACCTATTGTGGCCATGGGGTATTCGGGAGGTTTCTTGCCCCTGGTGGAAGCGATTCAGCAACGTCATTACAACACGGACACGCTCATTGGTTTGGGTGCGGCTACAACAGCGCCGTTGAATGTGCCCTTTGATGATATATCCAAGATTTTAAATTATATTTTACTGGGTCAAATGAGTGACGCTGTGAATACACTTGCCAAATATCTTACCGGGATCAAGGATATCAGCCAACTTGGCATTAAGCGTGCTGTGAATGTGTGGGGAACAAATGATATTCTTTATCAAATGGGTATCGCCGGAAAAAGAGATTCAATTGGTGGGATAAAGACGTATAATATTGAAATAGCGGGTGTTACCCATTTTGACTATATGAGAAGGTCGGATGAAAAGGATCCGGTTAAGGCTGATTTTAATAAAAGGGTCAGTCAATTTGTGGTTGGTTTGACGGAAGTAGCAAATGACGACCAGAAACTGCTCGCTTTTTTACAGAACAAAATAGGAACCCCGGACTCTGATGGCGTGTGGAGATTTAAGCCATGAAGCGTAGATTTTTATATTCAGATTTATTAATCATTTTTTTTCTTGCCGTAATTGTGGGAATAATTGCGATAGGTGTACCACAAAAGGCAACTAATATTGAAACGGCATCAGCAAACGCCGATCAGGGCAAGAATTTTAACGATGATTTAAAAAAAGCCGATGATTATTGGGGGCACAATAATCTTGCTTGGGATTATCAAAAAAGCGGTCAATATGATAAAGCTGTGGATGAATATAAAAAAGCCATTGAAGTTATTCAAAACTCACCGGGCGATGAATGGCCAAACCTAAAAAAAGAGGATGCGGATCGAATTAATCAGAATGCGAAAATAGACGCACAAATTTTTTCACGGTATGGATTGATCGAAGCTCTAGATCGTTCAGGTAAATATGAGGAAGCTATTCAGAATGTAGATTGGTTAATGCAAAATCAACAAATGAAAGGCAAGGAGGAATTTCTTAAAAAGAAGCTGGAAGGAATGAAGCAAAATTTATTGCAAAAAATGCGCTCACCCAAATGAACGACCACGAAAACGTTATTGTAAAGCAGCTTAAAGAAAAACACCAGAAGCTCTGGGAAGAAAATTGTCGCCTAGAAGATGAAGTTATCCGGAAGGCCTCGCTGCCTGACAAAATCCATGTTTATTTGATGATGTTGGCAGTAGGGGTAGGTATTTTTTCTCCTATCTACATGATAGTTCAGTTAGTGCGATTGCCTGAGGAAATTCACGCCTATGTCTCCATGGTGGGATTTACGATGTTTATTGTTTTCCCTATCTATGTGCTCGTTCAATTAATACGAATTCATCATAAGTAATTCCCAAATTCCCTATAAGATTGATCCGCACTAGACCTTTATTTTTTCAGTGACACCCCCACCCTATTCTGGTATTCTACATCCACTAATTACTAATAAAAGACAATAGATAAATAGAGGAAAAATGCCTACTTTTATGACGATTGAGGAGGTCTCGAAGTATCTGAGGCTAACGGTCCAAAAATTATATAAATTGGCTCAAAGAAGCCACATTCCGGCGTACAAGTTTGGCCGGGAATGGCGTTTCAAACGAGAGCGCATTGATCAATGGGTAGAAGATCAAGACAATACAAAACGCAGGGGGCGTCAAAAATCCCATGCGAAAGGTAATAAATAAACGAATCCTTTTTGTCGATGATGAGGAGGGGGCGCTTAGTGCCTATAAGACATTTTTTGGATCTCTTGGTTATGAAGTTTGGACGGTTTCGGATTGTAATGAGGCGCTTAGCACAGTAGAAAAAATACCCCCCGATTTGCTTGTTATTGAGTATCGACTCTCGGGCCTTGGTGGTATTGGGGTGGTGAAAAGAATCAGGGAGAAAAAGCGACCGATCAAAGTAATACTTACAACAACAAGCGGCAGGGAAGATATTGAAGATGAGATTAGGGGTCTTGACGTGGCTCAAGTTTTTGAGAAGCCGCTATCGTTGAGGGAGTTTCAAAAGGAAATAGAGCACATTTTAGAATAGGGAGAACGCTAATGTCGGATAAAAAGAAGATCCTCGTAGTTGACGATGAGCCAGCAGTAACATTTACGATCAGTGCTTTTTTAAGTCGCATGGGATCGGACTATGAGATGTTCCGAGCTTTTAAGAAAGAAGAAGCGCTTCAAATTCTAGAATTGCAAAAGCCATCCGTTGTTCTTCTCGACATTGATCTCTACGGCGTCAATTCCGGTCTTGAAATCTTGGAGATTATTAACAAGAAATACAAAGCCACCAAGGCCATTGTCATAACTGGTCGTGCCAAGGACCATCGTGACCAGATTGAGGCGATTGGCTGTTTTTACTTTTTTGAGAAGCCCGTAAATTTAAAGCAACTAAACGACAAAATAAAAGACGCGCTCGGCCTTGAAAAGATTATCGAGGACAAAGATTTTGGAGTCATAAAAGGACATCCCAAAGCAAAGCTTCTTTTTATCGAACCGAATTTTAGACTCTATGCTTACCTTTGCGCTATCTTCGACAGCAAAGAGATGCTAAATGGCGCAGAGTACACCGTGAAGGTCATGGATAATATCAATAATCTTTTGACCGATCTTGCCACATATCAGCCCGACATTGTTTTGATCGGCGATTATTTTATGCAGAACGATCAGATTATCAACCTTGCGGACTTGATTCAAAATAACATTAAGATTAAACCCAAAGTTGTTATTGTGCACGGTCTATTTGAAAGGGAAGATGTATTTGAGTATGAATTGAAAAAGAAGGGTATCAAGCATTGCATCCAGAACGTAATGGATAATGATGAGTTACTCAGAATGAATCGGAAACTCTCTGATTTTATAGCCCAAGAGTGCGCAGAAAGAGGGCTTGTTAGGTAACCAATGACGATACAGGTTCAAGATAAAATACGTGGGTTTGATAGTCCTTATGGGGAGCGTAGGATTGCCCCAAGAGTAGCCACTGATTTCAGAGTTGAGCTTTTGGATGGACCGAGCGGCATCGTAAAGAATATGAGCGAGTCGGGCGCCTTGGTTGCTTTTTCTAGACCCCTTGAAACCGGAAAAAGATATGTCCGCTTTCTTTTGCCTTTAAGGGCGATCAACTTGAGAATTGATTCCGTGTGGTCGAAAGAGGACCAGAAAACAGAGGAATTTATTTACGGAGTCCGGTTTACGGATCTTTTGGGAGAAAATATTTTATTCATTAGGGAAAGTTTAGAAAATAAACCTGTCATCGAAGGGCAAAAACCTCCCACCCAAATAAAAAGATTTTTTTATAACGCTTTAAGTTTACAGTGGAACCCTGAAAAAGAAATCGATTGGAACGCCTCTTTAGGAATTGACGAACCCCTATGCAAAGCGATGGCCGATATTCTGTCTCCGATCATCATCGGAGAATACTCCGCTTTTGATGGCATCCCTCCCCGCATCCTTTCCTTTAAAGACTATGAAATAAAGCAGTATCTTGCTGCGCAGTTGGTAGACGAGACAAGGCATGCCGAGGCCTTTGATTTGTACCTTGCTCGCATCCATGGTAAAAAGCAATACAGAAAAAATTTACGCAATGTTCATATTTTACGTTTCTTTAATGAGATGAAAAAATTGGAAGATATGGACGAATGGATCGCGGGGTTGTATTTAACCGAGGTTATGTCCCATGTGCTTTTAAGTTCTTATGCCCAGAAAGTCAAATGTCGTTTGACACAACATCTTTTTAAGCTGATTCTCGCTGATGAGGCAAGGCATATTAGTTTTGCCAATTATTATCTTAAAGAAATTCTAAAAAATGCTTCTAATGAAGATCGAAAGTTTATGGCAAAAATTCCTGACCGAATTTTAAAGTTGACGGAAGGAATGATTCATTCTTTTGGAGAGTCCGGAAGAGCTTTTGGGCTTGATGCCGAAAACTTATTCGGAAAAATTAAACACGAATTTAATGTTCGATATATTAAAAATATTGTGAAAGAAAAAAATGATGTTGAAATCTGACGTTGGTGAATTAATAAGAACTTTGCAGGCCTTCGTAGACAAGATTCCATTTACTGAAGGTTTTAAGATGAAGGTTGTTGAAGCAAAGAGAGGGTTTGTTAAGCTTTCTGTTGATCCACAACGAGCGTTGTTTAATCACTTCGGCACTTACCAAGCCGGTGTATATTTTACCGCCGCAGAGATTACAGGCGGTCTTCTTTGCGGTACTTTTTTGGATCTTCTTGGCCACCTATTAATCACACAAAAAAGCAGTATCATTTTTCAGAAAGCGACAAGTGAGCCCCTCATTGTGACGGCTGAATTGAGCGAAGAAGTCATTGACAGCAAAATCGTTGCCGTGCTAACAACCCAGAGAAAGACAACATTGGCTGTAGATGTTTTTGTAAAAACGCAAGGTGGCCAAATGGTAGCCCAGTGTCAGAATGACTATTACCTTCGAGTAGGCATCCCCAAGATTTTTATTCCAACCAACCGACCTTAAACGACGTGAATCCTTTTTCATTAGGACTCATTTTCGCGACCGTTACAACATTCGCTTTAGCCTTGTGGGTTTTTCTTTTGCGTTCACATCAACGGATGCATTATATTTTCGTTCTGTATTTATTAAGTGTCGGATTTTGGGCCGCTTTTTCTGCTGTCCAAACTCTTTCGCCCAACCCCAATACTGTTTTAATGGCGGTAAGGCTAATGCATTGGGGGGCGATTTTTATATCAGTTTTTTTTCTACATTTTTTGTATTATTTGACAGGAAAGATCCCGAAGATCGTAGTAATGGCTTCTTATGCCGTTGCCTTTATTCTTTTGGTTTTAAATCACACGGCCCTTTTTGTAGCGGGTATCAGGCCGCTGCACCCGTTTCATTATTTTATGACAGCAGGGCCCCTTTACCCACTCTACATAGTTTTTTTTCTCATTACGTGGAGCTACGCTGTATTTCATCTTTTTAGCGAAATGAGGATATCAACGGGAAAAAAGAGAAGGCAGCTAAAGATTTTATTTGTAGGTTCATTGATCGGCTATGTGGGTGGATCCGGCGCTTTTTTGCCGGTTTATAATCTAAATTTCCCTATTATTTATCCTTACGGAAGTTTTGCTATTGCCATTACTGTGTCTGTAATGACCTACGACATTGTTCGCCATGGCCTGATGGATATAGAAGTAATCATAAAAAAGGCCATTGTTTTTACGGCTCTTTTTGGAGCTGTTTTTGGCGCGTTTGTGGGAATTACGATGTTAACTCAAGAGCTGGTGGCTGGAGGGCGACTGGTTGGGCTGGCTTTAAGTTCTGTTATAATTATTTTGACCGTCCGCCCGCTTGAAAACTTTCTTGTAAACGCTACAGACAAATTCCTTTTTCAGAAAAAATATAACCCAACGGAATTAATACGGGCCTTCAGCAAGTCGGTGCTAACGGAACTAGACCTGAATCAAATTACAAAATCTACCATTGAGAAACTGACAGGA
>Ga0209515_10010171_pt1 | contig 10540 bp, 3 predicted proteins | sample Subgroupgradi54m_FD_187454 | JGI IMG/M metagenome (GOLD analysis project Ga0209515, IMG submission 187454) | Subsurface groundwater microbial communities from S. Glens Falls, New York, USA - GMW60B uncontaminated upgradient, 5.4 m (SPAdes)... ...
TCAGCGACATCAAGAAATCAACCCAGAAGCCACCGACGAAGTCGGTGGTCATTCACTATTCTTTGGGATACGATAGCTTCATGATGGATCGGACACCAGACGGTACTCTGCGCGCCTATGAGCGGTTTTTACGAAGGAAAGAATACGAAAAAGCTTACCGCTGCCTCGAAAATCTGCTTAAACAATTTCCTGCCGATGAAGAATTTTTAGAAAATATCATCTGGTTGTGCCTTGTTCCCTGGGGTCGTCCAGACCTCGCGAAACATTGGCTCACGCAAATTATAAAAATTCGCACCTTCTTGCCGGATTATCTGGAACTTAGCCGTCTGGAGGCAACAGAAGGAAATCCCAAGAAAGCTGAGCAATACTTAGCAACTAGCAGAGAACTCCTCAAGAAAGCTCCCTCTTTCAAACACAAAAAAGAAATGAAGAATACGTGCGATGAGATTCAACGAATCCTTGTCATGCGAAGATGGGAAGAGATTCATGCGAAACAATCAATGCCTCGTATTACAATCCCGCCCATTGAAAAAAAGAACAGGACAGAAACACCAACGCCGACGCAGAAGAAAATCAAGGCAGAATCCTCAACGCCGATGGAGAGTGTAAAAAAAGTTTCTTCTCTCGTCACAGTTCCCAAACGAACAGAAATTCCAGAATATTCCGTGCCAGTGACCTTTGCCCCTTTAAATGAAGAAAAGTTGCGCTCCTTTTTGTCGCTGCCCGTTGGTGCGCTCGAAGAAGGAAAGCTGATTCTTGATTTCGAAGAGCTTCTGATTCAAGGGGGATTCAATGAACTGGTGTGTTTAAACAGCATTTCAGAGGTCGATCATTACTGGTATCAGATTGAAACCGTTAAAAGAGTGCTCAAATTTTTTCACGGCAGAGTGCTTTTGTGCGACGAGGTCGGGTTGGGAAAGACGATTGAAGCCGCCATGATCGTCAAAGAATATTTGATGCGCCAGATGGCCCGCAATGTTTTGATCCTCACCCCGCCTTCATTGGTTGCCCAATGGAAAGAAGAAATGTTTGCGAAGTTCCACCTTGAATTCACCACAACTGACGATGAAAAATTCCTTAAAGATCCAAAAGAATTTTGGAGAAATCAGCGAATCATCGCTTCCTTAAATACCGCCAAAAGTTACAAAAATCTTGAGCATTTACGAAACCATTTTTACGATCTGGTCGTCGTGGATGAGGCGCATCATCTGCGAAACCGTACGACGCTTTCCTGGCAGATGGTGAATCTCATTCAGAAAAAATTCATCCTGCTTTTAACCGCCACACCCGTGCAGAATAATTTGATTGAACTCTACAATTTGATTACGCTTCTTAAGCCAGGGCAGTTTAAAACCGAAAAGATTTTCAAACAAGAATTTCTAGAAAAAGGCCAAACGCGCAAACCCGCGAACAAAGAAAAATTACGGGAACTTCTTAAAGACGTTATGATCCGCAATACCCGAAGCGCCATCGACGTGAAACTCCCCAAACGATTTGCCACAACCCTTCGGTTGCAGCCGACCGAGAACGAGAAAAAGATTTATCAGTGGTTAACTGAATATCTCCGCCGTCAAAACACCAGCCGTTTTACCCGGCGCCTGCTTTTAACCGAGGCCGGCAGCAGTCCGTTTGCTTTGCGCAAAAGTCTTTTGAATGTTTTTCCCATCGAGGATATTCAAGAGGTCGTGTCGTTGATCGATCAGGTTTCACAGATCGCCAAAACCCAGGCGATGCTCGATCTTCTGCGCCGCAAACCCGAAGAAAAAAAGATCATCTTTACGCAATATCTCAAAAGCATGGAATACTTAGAGGATTTTTTAACCAAACACGAAATTCCCTTTGTCTCCTTCAAAGGCGAGATGAGCAATGCCGAAAAAAATGAGGCAATCCGGCGCTTCAAAGAAGAAATTCCTGTTTTGATTTCCACCGAATCCGGCGGAGAAGGCCGCAACATTCAATTTTGCAACACCATTATTAATTTTGATCTCCCCTGGAATCCCATGCGTATCGAGCAGCGCATCGGGCGTCTGCATCGCATCGGACAGAAACAAGATGTCTTTATTTTTAATCTCTCGGTCAAAGGCACTCTCGAGGATCACATCATCGATATCCTGGATAATAAAATCAATATGTTTGAAATGGTGATCGGCGAAATCGAACCGATTTTAGGCCGTATCGGGCAGGAGGAGGAATTTGAGGACGTGATTATGGAGACATGGATGAACAGCAAAAATGACGATGAGCTCAGATCGAATTTTGAACAGCTTGGAGATCAGATGAAAAACGCTAAACAAGAATATCTGACATCGAAAGCGCTGGACGATGAAATTTTCGGCCAGGATTACGAGACATAACCCATGAAAACACCATCGGACATTTTAACCAATCTATTGACGCATTATGGAATGGTTTTTTCTGAAATTAACGAACATCTTTTGGAATATCTCGCGCCGATAACCATCTCCGAGACCTTGCGTATTTCGGAGTATGGAAAATTCAATTTCAGTCCGCAGGCTGCCGAAGAAGGAGCGATTGCAGCTTTTCATGATTCGGAACTTTTTCAATCCCTCGAAAAATTCCTGCACGATAAAGGACGTATTCTTAACACAGTTTATTCATCGGATCTGCCTGACCCAGCCAAGTTTTCCAAAATCATTGCTGAAAGAATCGGCTTTTCGAATGCGACGTTTCGTTTTCAAAAAGAAGAAACCAAAAACATTTTTTATCTGCTGGTGATTTTTAAATATGTGGCGCTTTCCGATGATAAACAAGAAGGGCTTTTACCGGTTTTGATCAACACGCAAAATTCATCCGTTGTTTTTCCTCAAGAAGATCTCGTTGATATTTTAGACGGTTTAAAGGATTCCGGAAATCCGTCGTTGGGCGCCTTATCCGATCTTCTTCCTGCGGTTGGCCGCGCCTGCCAGGCGGGACAGACGGCGCTCAAAGAACGGCTCAAGGATTTTCGCAAAGGGTTAGAAAAGAGACTCAACCGTGATATCCGTCGGATTTACGAATATTACGAGACACTGCACACCGAGGCCGAAAAACTCACCCTGCGCCACGCCAAAAATCCCGACGGCCGCGAACACAATAACGAAAAATCCCGCGATAAACTTCAAACCATCCAGATGGAGAAACAATGGAAGATTCAGGATATGATTTCTAAATATGCCTTGAACATTTCGCTGGCTCCGATTTTTATTTTTAGAATCGAAACCCATTCGATTCTTTTCTGGATCGAAATCAAACGCCGGATGTATTCCAGAAATTTCCCGCTGACCTACAATCCGCTTCTCAAACGCCTTGATCCGCTCGCCTGCGAGTCCTGCTTTTCCCTCAAGAACGATTATGCGATCTGCGACGATCAACTGCATATCATTTGCAGCGAATGTTTAAAAGTGTGTCCTCGCTGCCAGAAAAAATATTGCGCGGGATGTTTCCCCAAAAACTGTCCGAAGTGCAAGCCTTCATTTGGCGTTTAGTACCACCGGACGAAGGCTTTTTATTGAGTGGATTTTGGAACAAGTTTTTTGGCAAATTCCCTCTAAAAAATGGCATACTTTAACCATCTATGAGTGTGCCAACTTATGCCCATAAACAAAACAAAACAAAACAAAACAAAACAAAACAAAACTTCTCGGGGTTATGATACAAAATACCGAAGAAATCCTATTTTTAGAAGAATTGCTTTTGTTGTTCTTCTGACCTTCACATCCTCTGGAATTTTTCCGCCCTCTTTTATCTCTTCCAAAGTCTACGCTCAAACAATTCTTGATTTACCTATTCCTGGGGCGATGTTAACTATAAGTCCTATCGTTGAACCACCATTGATGAAGGGAATCAAGATTTTTGCGGACAATCCTCTTCGATTTGATTTCGTCATTGATACCGGTGATTCGAAACTTAATAAAGAAGCCTTAAAAAAGCAATCCACAAAACTCATCAAATATTTCCTCGCCTCTTTAACCGTTTCGGAAAAAGACATGTGGGTCAACCTTTCTCCTTATGAAAAAGACCGGATTATTCCCGAAGAATTCAGTACGACGGAAATGGGACGGGATTTGTTGGCGCAAGATTATTTACTCAAGCAACTAACCGCATCTCTAACTTATCCGGAAAATGGATTAGGGCAGAAGTTTTGGCAAAGAATTTATGCTAAAGCCAAAGCGCAATATGGAACCACGAATATTCCCATTAACACGTTTAATAAAGTCTGGATTGTTCCTGACAAAGCGGTTGTTTATGAGAACGGTGATACCGCTTTCGTCGTTGAAAGTCACTTAAAAGTGATGCTCGAACAGGATTATTTGGCCTTACGAGAGAATAAGGATAATAAAAAATTGGGTATGGATCGATTGAAAACCCAAGACGCTCGAGTTTTGAATGACCTATCTTCTGAGATTACCAAAGAAGTCATCCTTCCCGAGATCGAGAGGGAAGTTAATGAAGGCGAAAATTTTGCATCCTTACGCCAGGTTTATTATTCGATGATTTTGGCGACTTGGTTCAAGAGAAATTTAAAGGAAAGCCTTCTGGGAAAAGTGTATGTGGGGAAAAATAAAATTGAAGGTGTCGATATTTCCGACAAAAGGATGAGAGAAAAAATCTATCAGCAATACCTCGCAGCCTTCAAGGCAGGAGTTTATAACTATATCAAGGAAGATTTCGATACCGAGAAACAACAGTCGATTCCAAGGAAATATTTTTCGGGCGGCATGAATTTCGTCGGAACAGTAGACCATGCTTATCTGGCAACGCATGACTCAAGTCAAGTGAGCGCACCGACAGGAGAGTTAGACAAATATTCTGTTCAACTTATTCCCCATAGCCTAGTCAACAAATACATCAAAGAGAATTTGCCGGAAGATCTTCGGGAAAATCCGGACAATATCAAAAATTACGAGAATGGAAATATCCCCAGCATTCCTATCATTGGCCTGTTAAAAGCGACCGGACAATTTGCGCACATTGGGCTGGGGCAGGTTTACGGAAAACCAGTAATATATGTTGATGCGGATTATGTCGATAATCAAGAAGTTATAGCTCATGAGCGGTATGAAATCGAAAAATGGGAAGGGAAAAGAAGAGAATTAGGTCTTGAACCACAACAAATGCGGCAGTGGATTTTGGATCATTTTGAAGAGGCTAATGCCTTAGCCGAAAAATGGCATAAGGAAGCTCCAGCTATTGATCATTTGTACGCACAAGCTGGAATTGATCCTAAAGAAATTGTTCAAAACATTCTTGACCAATTTCCAGAAACGGGCAACGAGGCAGACGTGAATCTGGCGGCGGGACAATCAATAAAGCGTTCTGTAAGAACGATTGCCGCTGCGATGGTTCCACTTTTTTCTTTTTCGATTGCCGGTGATTCTTTACACCGAAATGAATCCATGGTTGATTCCGTGGCGACGGTTCAATCGGATGTGATTGATTCAGAAGTCGTTCAAGGACAACTGAATCGTGGTCAATTTAGTTTGTTATCTAAGACGCAAAAAACGAATTTCTTGAATAACCTTTCCGTATCGTTTAAAAAAGGTGAAGTCAGCCCCGTTGAGGTCAAGAAGTTTCTGAGAGGAATTTTAAATAACGCCAATGTTCTTTGGGAGAAATTCAAAGCCATTGAATTTATGGTCAAACATGGGATGATCAGCGTCAATGAATTAATGAATTTTGATTGGGGGCAGTTTGCACCATTGGAAGATGCTTTCACGGGTTTGCCGGCACTCTTAGCGGAGGTTAACAGTCCGGAAGCGGAAGCTCAATTAATTGCAATGAGTCGAGATAAAAATTCTACTTATAGTATTTACAATGTTGTTCAAGCATTGGGGAAATTTCGAACCCAGAAAAGCGCCGAACGTTTAATTGAAATGTTTAATGAGGCGTACCAGAACCGTGACGATGAGCTGTTGTTAATATTGCCCAGCAGCCTAGGTCAAACGGGAACTCCCCAGGCGGAAGAATTTCTGATGGAAATGGTAAAGAAAAAATCTAAATATGTCGTAAGTGTAAATCGAGGCATTGGACTTTATTCTTTAAAAATAGAAAGATATTTAGATTTTCTTTTAAACGAAGCTTTGGGTTATATAAGAACTGACAATGTACAAAATTTTTTAATCGAATCCAGCAGCGATAAAGCAATTTGGAGGACGAGTAGAGAGGGAGCTATTAGCGCTTTGGGGATTTCTGCTACACAGAGAGCGGTTGATCATTTGTTGATTGAATATAATAGGTTAGGTATATATGCAGACGAATTTTATCTGAGGAGTATAACCATTCAGGCTTTAGGAAATACACAAACTTCTGAAGCAGAATCGTTCTTGCTTGAAGAGAGTCGCCACGGGAGTCTTGATGCTGTTAAGGCCTTAAGTCAGTTTAAGAGTAAAGCCGTTGAAAATCGACTTATAGAACTTAGTTTTGAGAAGAATTTATCCGATGAATTCTATGCAGCAGTCATTGAAGCGTTGGGAAATTTAGGAACACCCGTCGCCGAGCAACGTTTGATTGAAATGAGTCGTTTTCTGTTGGGCGCTATCTCTGTTTCGGAATCTTTCGCTCGACCTCCCAGTAGATCGGCAAGAAGATATTCAAATCATGAAGATAATAATCTATATGGAAAGCTGGTGTCTGTTGTTAATGCTTTAGCAAGATTAGGTACCCCTCAAGCTGAGCGATGTTTGTTGGATTTAATTGCCCGAAAGGATTTATCTGGACGACAGTTCCTAAAATTAAACGAGCTGGTCATTCGACTTTTGGGAGAATCCGGAAGTCAATCGGCGGTAAACGTTTTGTTGGATTTGATATCCTCGGAATCAACCTCCTCTGAATTAAAATCGGGCATTATGGATTCTTTATATGGTTTGATCGGATATCGCAGTGTTGATTTAATTTTAGAGAGAATGAAGATAGCTAATTATAAAACAGCTGAAATTATAAAATTGACAATCAGAGATTTCCTGGGAAAGCAGTTTTCCCAAGTTCTAAATTCAAACAATAAAGGGAAAAGTATACCGGAGATAAATAGAGCTTTCCTTAAAAGATTGGACAAAAATCCATCGGCTATTTTAGCTATTATAAGTCTTCCTTTCGATGATGTTTTTTTCTCCGACGCGTATTCTTATGCAAAAGAATTGGCATCGCGAAATCGTCAGGACATGGTTAGCTATTTTATCAGCCAGGGGAGAGAATCTTTATTGACGGATTTTTTATTGGCTGTCCGCAAATTGGGAGCCTTAAAAAATGTTTTAGCGAGTTTTAAAGGAAATCCTGCAGAGTTAACAAATATTTTATTTTCTCCCCAAGCGGTAGAATTCTGGTTGGCGAATCCTCTTGATTTTGGAGAGATACTTTTTGCCGTTTTGGATAGTCCAAACCAGGCCCTACAAAAAGCGGTTAAGGTAAGAATTGCAGAATTAGCCAAAAATAATTTACGACTCGCCATTCTTATTGAAATGTTCGTGAAGTACAATAATTCGTTTTTATATCTGCAGCAATATGTGCAGCAATATGAAGTTCAAGACAAAATTTTACAAGATTTATACAGTAGCAACATTGACGATATAAAGAGAAATCCTGTCTTAAACGGTCAAGATGATAGATCGAGAAATAGGTATACTGATCTAATGAAACGGATATTAATTCAAATTTTACAAAAAATAGAGAAACCTCATCTGGCACAGACTGAATTATTGGAGATGTATAGAGGGGAATCCATCCGGGAAATCAAAAGAGAAATTATTCAAGCATTTCTTGTATGGCCTCGTGCCGAAGCCATAGAAAATTTGCTTGCGGTTTATAAAGAGGAAGATGATGGTAAATTAAAAAGTGCGATCATTGAGATTTTAGGTAATAACTTCGGAGTTCAACCTCTTTTTCAGTTGAGAAAAGAGGAACTTGACGTTTCCTTGCGGGGGAATATGGCGGATATTGTTTACCTCCGTCATTCTGGAAATCAAGAATTAATAGGCGAGATTATGGATTGGTTCATTGAGGAAGGAAATGATCCGATTAGAAACAGACTGATCCAAGTTATTTATCGCCAGTTGGGAGAAAACGGTATTAAATTACTAGAGGAAAGAATTGAATCAGTGAATTCGCAAAGTAAGAGACAAGAACTGTATGAATCTGTAGATGATTACCGGAAGGCCTCGGCGTTACGTATGGTACGCAAAATCAATGATCTGCATGAACAGCCGGATGATATACGTTTTGATTCAGTGAAAGGGGCTTCTGCAAAACTTCTGTATAATCTCATGGTCTATGGAGAAGAAGAAATTTTTACGTCTTCATTTAACGGCCTCTTCAACCGATTGATGGCCACAATGAAAACGGATGGAATTTTAGGAGATCAGTTGGTGGATAGAAAATTTCGGATTTTTATTAAGTTGTTAGCTGGTTTCAATCGATTAAATGAGTTTTTAGCGACGATGAGTCCAGCGCAGGGGAATGCGCTTTTAGAAAAATTTGTCAGCAACCTCGATCAAGAACCAGATCCCGTTGGTCAAGCCGTTGTGATTGCGGATACTTTCGGGATGATTACCGATCCGGTACGTTTAAGGCTTTTGCAAGAAACAATTCAACGAGAATATAAACGCGTTAAACAAGCAGGGAATGAAAATGTCACCGCTCTTTACGGTCTATTAAGTGGTATGTTTGGAGAAAAAGCAGTGATCGATCAAGAATGGTTCGCTGAAATGGCTAAACGGTATCAGTTAGTTGAAGTCGATAAGGTATCAGCTAAAAGGATGTTTAACAAAGATGGAACCAATATTCAGCGATATTTCTTCTATAACGATGATGATGGGAGGAATTCTTACCAAAATTTTGTTTCATTTTATCAAGGAAAGAATGGATGGAGTATTAAGGAAGGAAATCTGTACACCGTTATTTCAAAGAAAGTAAACGGCAAACAAATTATTATGTATGCGAATAAACCGGATCAGGAAGCAAAAGGGAATCAAGAGATCGACGAAGTCCTCAAAAAAAATAATCAAACGGTTCATGTGATCGTCCACCGAGGACACAGTTATCATGCTTCTGATACTATTTCCAATATAAATCAAGATACTGTAGTCGTCATATTAGGTTCCTGCGGCGGGTACAATAATATTATGACTGTTTTGGCAAGATCTCCGAACGCTCATATTGTTTCTACTAAGGGAACCGGGACAATGGCCGTTAATGATGTTGTGATTTGGGAATTTAATGGGGATCATCTTAGTACTTTTCCTTTGGGGACAGTGGTTGAATCTGCATTAGGAACAGATATGGTAGATTCGGCCTCATTAGCTGAAGTAGGAAATGAGATGAGTTTTACTAATTTATCTAATCAAATCAGAGAGGAAGATCCTATAGCCATTCAGTCTTTAATGCGTACGAACGATCCTTATTTACATCACAATGGCGGTCGGTATTTTTCTGTCGTTATAGGCAAAGAACAGGAATTAAAAACAGGTATTACAATCGAAATTAATGGGCAGACTGTTCAAGTGCATACCGAGTTCGAAAATTTTGCTGGGAGGGAAGAACTACGAAGGATTTGGATCAGATATTCCGATGGAAGATATGAAGAATTGGTATTTAATTTAGGTGTATACCAGCGTTTAATTCCACATGATCCAGCCGAAAATAATGTTTTAGTCAAAGAACATTTCGATGAATCTGCACGAGATAATGCTTTGTTAGCAGAGAATCCTCAAACAAAAGAACAAGACGTCGGTGGTATCGATCTTGATCCCAATAAATTGAATTTACAAACTCAAGGGCGAGGCATGAAATTCATTCCGAATTTTGATCTTAATCATTTAGAAAGATTTCCGATCAATGGTTTTTCCCCCATTATTTTCCAAACTGTTCCGGTCACCGACCTCCCTCTTTTTCTAGGCCTCACCGAAGACCAGCTGAAACAATTGAGCGCGGTTCGGTGATGGATGTTTGTCCTTCATCGAATTGTTTAAGACACCATCGATAAGAAATAAAACCTTTGCGCGGGCTTGCTGACACGGAAGCGCAACAATTGACCGCTGTGCATTGATTTGTAAAAATCAGATAAATAGATTTTGGTTAGGATTGCAATAATTCAGCAGGAGTTGTTTTGAGGCCTTTGGCGAGTTTTTCGATTGTTTCGACTTTAAGATTTGGCGGTTTTTTCCCTTCGATTTTTTGAATGTATTTGTAATCAATCCCCGTAATTTCTGCTAACCCTTCCTGAGTCATGCCCAGTTGAGTTCTCAATTCTCGAATTTTGTTCCCGATCTTAAGTTGAATGGAAGTTTTCATAGACACCGTAGTATAGAATGGTGTTTTTAAATTTGACACCTAATCGCGGTACGGTGTATACTTTTAATCACAAGGTTTCAATTTTGTTTGTATCAATGAGGAAAGAAAGATGAGTGTAAAAATTCCCAAAAATGATATCGGTGAGAAAAACCGGAGTAGACTTGTTTGTCCGATGATCGCATTGGATATTTTACAGCAGAGCTATCCGGATAAGAAAATTTCCGATGAAATGAAGCGATTGCTTGAATCGGCCAAGGAA
>Ga0209515_10010172_pt1 | contig 10537 bp, 12 predicted proteins | sample Subgroupgradi54m_FD_187454 | JGI IMG/M metagenome (GOLD analysis project Ga0209515, IMG submission 187454) | Subsurface groundwater microbial communities from S. Glens Falls, New York, USA - GMW60B uncontaminated upgradient, 5.4 m (SPAdes)... ...
GCCGGCCACACGCGCCCGTCCCAGGGCAAGCCCGCCGGCGCGCGGCCGGGGCCGCCCGGCGCCGCCGCTGGCGCACGCCGCACCGCCCAGCCGGCCGCTGGCGCCGCACCGCCCAGCCGGCCGCTGGCGCCGCGCGGACCGGTCGGCTGACCGCCGCCGGGCTTGCCCCCGGCCACCGACCCGGCCGGCGCGGCAGCGGACCACGCGACGCCAAGCAGTCCCAGCCACGCCGTAGGCACCGATGCTGGCGCCCAGCCGCGTAGCGCCGGGCTGCGCCTGGGGAAGTGCTCCATCGCGGCACGGCGCGTGCGCGAAGCCTTGCACGCGGCGTGAGCGCGCGACCGATGTTGCCGTCCGCTCCAGCCGTGCTGAGCGGCGGCGCAGGGGAGGGTTCCTAGAGCGAGGCATGGGAGAAGGCAGGTGATACCGGAACGCCGCAGACTCGCCTGGCAGTCTGTGGACGATGCCCAGTATCGCCTCGCCGACCGCCTCGCCAGCAGAGAGAGAACGAGCACATGAGCACCAATGCCGAACTCTACGAGAAGGATTTCTACGCCTGGACCCAGGAGACAGCCGCCCTCATTGCGGCGGGCAAATGGCACGAGATTGACCACGCCCGGCTCGCCGATGAAGTGGGCGGACTCGGGCGCGAGGACCAACGCGAGACGGCCAGGCGCGTGCAGCGGATCCTCAAGGAGTTGCTCGTGTGGTGGGCGATGCCAGGCGAGCGGCGTGGCAATTGGGCGGTCACCATTAGTGAGCAGCGGACCGGCCTGGAAGCTCTGGTCGAGGATTCGCCCTCGCTCAAAGCCCAGCTCTGGGAGGTCATGGCCAAGGAATACCGCTGGGCGAGAAGCAAAGCGCAGGACCAGACCACGGGGTATCTCTTCCCAGAGACCTGTCCGTTCACCGTGGCGCAGGTGTTGGACGACGACTTCTTTCCGGAGGGGTCCACCCTGGAGCCCCCACCGTCATGAGCGGGAGCGACCGCAGAGCGCTGGAGAGCCACCTGCAGGTGCTCCTCGTGCACCTGCTGAAGTGGCGCTATCAACCCGCAGGACACCAGACCGGGCATAGCTGGGCCGATTCCATCCGGGAAGCCCGTACGCAGGGCGCCGCCGGCTTCCAGACCCATCCTGGCATGCACCAGCACGGGCCCTCCATCTTGGTCCGTGCCTGGCGCAAAGCCCGACGCGACGCGAGCCGCGAGACCGGTCTGCCCGTGGCCACCTTTCCCGAGGCGTGCCCGTGGCCGCTGGAGCAGATCCTCGATCACGACTTTTGCCCTGAGCCCTACGGAGGACACCCATGAGTGCGGGAGACCCGCGGGAGAAACGGTGAGCCGAGGCGGTGGCGGTCTTGGTGGAGGCCATCCATCACGAGGTGCCCACGGCCTCGACGCGGCCCCTCGCGCCCTATGACGATGAGGATTTTACCCTCGAAGTCCGGATGCCGGCCGGCATGGATCGGGACACCGTGATGGACCTCTGTATGCGCCACGCCCTCGCGATCGAGGATCAGTGTGGCTTTCTGATTCTGACGCGCGTCAAAGTGGCGGAGGCCGCCGAGGCCAGCGCCTGAGCCGCGCGCCGGCCGCGCCAGCCGCGCTGAGCGGCGGCACGAGACAGCGGCCCAGCGCGCGCATGGAGCACGCCGAGGGCGATCTGACCAACAGGAGAATCATCCTATGACTGCAGTGCTTACGCTGGGGGAAACACCGTGGACGGCACGCTATGTGACCCGCGACCCCGAGGCCGTCAACGCCTTCCTGGCGCTCCACCCGTTCCTCGTGTCGGTGTTAACCGACGCCCTGGGGCCGCTCGCGGACGCCTTTGGCGCCGAGACGCCCCTCGTCGTCGCGGTGGAGACGGACCCCGAGGTGGCCGGATGGACCGAGCTGGTCGTGGCCGTGGAGACCACGCTGCCCGTCGACGAGGCGGATCGCCGCCTGGAGGGCTTTGATACGACCTGGTGGCTCGCGAACCTCCCGCGGGCCCAAGGCAAACTCTTCTTCACCCTGGACTTTGTATGAGTTTTCCCTGGCTGGAGTATCTGGTGCTGGCCGAGGCCTTGCAGCAGGCACGCACGACCTTGGCCCCGGAGGAGGCCTGTTGTCGAGCGGCGGTCAGTCGCGCCTATTATGCGGTGTATGGCGCGGCCCGCACGCGTGCCCGCGACCAAGACGGTCTGCAGCTGCTCGCCACCGGCGCCCCCCATGCCCTGGTGATGACGCACTATCGCCAGGGGCCGAGCCCGCTGCACCGGGCGATCGGGGACAATCGGCGTCGGCTGCGGCGCGCGCGCAACAGCAGCCGCCGCCGCCGACCAGCTCGACCGGCCGGTGGCGCTGGCGGCGTTCGCCGTGCGGCGCGCGCGGCAAGTCGTGGCGCAGCTCCAGGCGCTGGCGCCACCGCCGCCCGCCCCCAACGACGCGAGCGCGCCCTGAGACCACGGAGGAGCGCTGCGGCAGGCGCGTGCCGCTTACGACTGGATGCAGGCGGAGACCATCACATGGAGCTACACCCCATAACGACCGAACAGGAGTACGACGCGGCCCTGCGCGCCATCGAGGCGCTGTGGACCGCCCCAGCGGGCTCACCGGAGGCCGAGCAGTTGGAGAGCCTCGTCACCCTCGTCGAGGCCTACGAGGCAACCCACCATCCCATCGATCCCCCCGACCCCATTGACGCCATCACATGTCGCATGGAACAGGGAGGGCTGCGTCTCCAGGACCTCAAAGCGTCTCTCGGCCGCCACGCCGCGGACGTGCTGGCCCGCAAGCGCCCGCTCACCCTGCCCATGCTCCGGCGCTTCCATCGGGGCCTGGAGATCCCAGCGGACATCTTGCTCCAGTAATCCTGCGCCCACGGGCCGTAGCGCCACCCCAACGAGGCCGACGGCGGCGGCTTATGGCATATCAGAGAGGATGGCATGGGAGAGGATGATATGATATCATAGCGTATGGTCTGTTGTCATATTAACAAAGGAAGCGGCGATGCTCATCTTGCTGGGCGGGGAAAAAGGGGGCACAGGGAAAACGACGCTGGCGACGAATCTCGCCGTGCAGCGGGCGCAGCACGGCCATGCGGTGGTGTTGCTCGATACCGACCGCCAGGGCGCCGCGTCCTACTGGGCGCGGGTGCGCCAGGAGGCCGGCCTGACACCCCCGGTGGCGTGCCTGCAGCAGTGCGGCCCGGGGCTCCAGGCCGCCCTCCAGGCGTTGACCCCCCAGACGGCGGATATCGTCATGGATGCCGGCGGCCGGGATGCCGTGGAATTGCGGGCGGGGCTGGTGACGGCGGCGAAAGCCTATCTCCCCGTGCAAGCCTCCCAATTTGATATCTGGACCTTGGATCACCTCGACGCGCTCGTCGCCCTCGCCCAGGGGTTTAATCCGACCCTGCAAGCCTTCGTCGTCCTGACGCGGGTCTCGCCCAATCCGCTGGTGGCGGAGGTGGCAGAGGCCAAGGCCCTGCTGGCCGACTACCCGCATGTGCAGCTGGCCGACACCGTCATCTACGACCGCATCGCCTATCGGCGCGCGGCCCGGGAAGGCAAGGCGGTCCACGAACTGGCGCCCCCCGATCGCAAGGCCAGTGCCGAGTGTGCGTGCTTCTACGAGGAGGTGTTCGATGCCCCGTAAAGCCCTCCAGCATCGCCCTGAGAGTCTTGACGCGTTTGTCGCCGGGGCGGGCGTGCCGGCGGCCGAGCCCCTGGCACCCGCCCCCGCGGCGGCGAGCCCGCCCCCCGCGTGGCCATGGGAGACGGCCCGCCCGGACGTCCAGAAGACCTTCAACGTCCGGCTGCCGGAGCCCCACCTGGCGATGCTGCGCTATATTGCCGAGCACACGCCCGATTCCATGCAGATGTTTTGCCAAAAGCTGTTGTTACCGGCGATTGAAGCGAAGATTGCCGCGCTGACCCAGGGCGGGACGGACGGGGGGCAGGCGTGAGCCGGCCGCCCGCCGCCAGAGCTACGCGATTAAATGCGCCTTTGATTGCGTAGCACACGAGGAAGGGATGCCACACGGAGACCAGCGCGCCCCCCTGGCGCCGACCCGCCTGCCGCGGGCCCTGCTGGGCGAGTTTTTGCCGTCGCCGCAGCTCCTGGCGGGCCGCCTGGCCGCCTCCACGGTGGCCATCTACACCTGGGACTGCACGGCGTATGTGGCCTTCTGTGGCTACGACAGCACCGTGGTGCTGCGCGCGGAGACGCTGCGCCGCTGGCGCACCCACCTGGTCGCCGATACGCCGCTCTCGCCGCATACCATCAACCGCATGCTGGCGGCCGTCAAACGCGTGGTCAAAGAGGGCGCGGTCCAGGGGCTCCTCGACCGCGCCGTGGCGGAGGCCTTCGCGCAGGTCGAGGGGGGGAGTGTGGGGGCCTTGCGGCATCGCCTGAAAGCGCATGCGCGCGTGCGGATTACGCCGGCGCAGATGCGCCGGCTCTGTGAGGCGCCGGAGGGGCAGACGCTGCTGGGGCTGCGCAATCGCGCCCTGCTGCTGACGCTGGCCACGTCGGGGTGCCGCATCTCGGAAGTGGTGACCCTGACGCCGGCGCAGGTCACCACGCGCGACGGGGCGTCCTTTCTCCAGGTCCTGGGCAAACGGCAGCACGCCCCGCGCGAGGCGCCGCTGAGCCACGAAGCGGCGGCGGCCATCCAGGCCTGGCTGGCGCGGCGGGGGGAGGGGAGACCGGACACCGCGCTGTTTACCCGCTTTGTGGGGGGCGGGTGGCGGCCCACGCTGCAGCCGCTCTCCGTGAGCTCGGCCTGGCGCGTGGTGCACAAGTATGCGCTGCAGTGCGGCCTGGTCCACGTCAAGCCGCATGACTTTCGGCGCTTCGTGGGCACGGAGCTGGCCAAGCGCGACTTGCGCCAGGCCCAGAAGGCCCTGGGGCACCAACGTCTGGAGACCACGGTGCAGCACTACGTCCTCGATGAACTGCGGCCCGGGCTCACCGAGGACTTATTTTGAGTCCGCGGCCGGCGCCAGCGGGGGCGGCACCAGCCGGGCCGCGGCCGGCAACACGTGCAAGAGGAGGCAGACCGATGCCCGAGACACCACTCGTCCAGGCCGACCTCTGTCAGCGGGGCTCCCCACCCCGGGCCGAGGACCCGGCCGCCTCTGGGGCCAGCGCGGCGGTGGCCCCGGCCCCGGCGCCTGGCCAGCCCGCGCCCTCCGGGCCGGAGGCGGCACCTGCCGGCGACCTGACCCTCTTCCAGCCCTGGCTGCACGCGATCCGCCAGGAGCGCCGCCTCGCCCAGGACCTGGCGCAGGCCCTGACGCCTATGCTGCTGGCGGCGTACATCGACCGCTATCTCACCACCGACGACGCCCCCAATCGCGAGGCCTTGGAGTCGGCCCTGGCGGCGCAGCGGCCCGACCTGGTGCGCTATCTCAGTGCCTGGCTGCGCCGCCGCCCCATCCCCGTCCTGCAAGAGGCGCTCTGGCAGGGGCTCTACCGCTGGCTGCGCCCCCGGCTGCAGGCCTGGGTGGTCGAAGACCACGCCGCGCCGCTGGCGCCGCCGCCGGGGGCTGCCCTGCCGCCCGCGGCTGTGGCGACCACGATGCAGGACTACGTCCAGCGCACCCCCTGTCCTCTGGAGCAGGTGGCCACAGTCATCCGCCAGGAGACCGCGGACTGGCTCCCGGCCCTGGCCCAGGCCCTGGACCTGTCGCAGCGCACCCACACGGAGCTGCAAAAGCTCTTGCGCCTGCGGCCGATCCGTCGAGGCGCCGACCGGCGACACCCGGAAAGCCCCCTGTTTCTCACCCGTGCCGTCGCCCCGGTGGCCACCGGCAGCCCCATGCTCAGCAGCGCGCAGGCCCTCTTGCGTCCGGATCTCTGGCAGCCCGAAGGCGAGAATGTCCCCACCTATCGCCGCCTGTTCAGCCAGGGGCGGGCGATCGAACATTACATCACCACGAGTGACCCCAGCAGCCGCACCGTCGAGGCCCTGGCCGGGGACGCCGCCTGGCAGATCGTGCAGCAGTTTGGCCTGCCCACCGCCTTTTTGCATCTCGTCTTTGCCGCCTACGCCACCGAGCAGCCGGAGCCCTGGCGGGGGATCTTTGAGCTGCGCGGCAGCGATCTCCTGCGCACCCTGGGCATGGACAAACGCACCGATGTGCCGCGCGCCGAGCACCTGCGCGAGGTCGCCCGCCAGGCTCGCCTGCTCGATAGCCTCGGGGTCTGGGTGGTGTGGCGTGAGCCCAACCGCGATCTCAGTGTGCAGATGAGTCGCATGTGGGATGTCGCCCTCAAGATCACCGGCCCGCAAGAGCCCGAGGGTCTCCTGGTCCCGACCGAAGTCCTCCTGACCGTGCGACCCGGACTCTGGGCGGAAAAATTTCTCAACGCCGCCGGGGCGCGAGCCGGGACGGCGCTGCGGCAGTTTGGCTATCTGGCGCAGCAGACGCTGCGCCTTGATCCGTATCACCAGGAGCTGGCCGCCAAGCTGGCGGTGTATCTCACCTTGATGAGCCGCCTGCGTAGTGTCTACCAGGTGCAGCACCTGTTGGAGGCCATTGAACCGGCCACGGTACTGCAGAAGGCGGCCGCGGATCGGCGACGGCGCTACAAGTACAAGCAACGCTGGGACGAGGCCCTGCTGACCCTGCACGAGCAGGGCTGGCAGCTCACCTTTGATGACGTCACGTACCCCCTGGCGCTACGCCCCGACTGGGCCATGCCGGTGGACACCCCAGCGCATCTGCGCCAGTTGCCAGCGGACTACTGGCGGCGACTGCTGGCGGCCACCCTGACCTGTACCCCTCCAGAGCCCATTCCCGCCCTCTTTACGGCCGTGGCCGAGGCGGACCGGCCCGCCTCCCGCGCTGCCACGCGTCCCACCCCGCCTCCACGCGCGCTCCCACCCCTGCCCCCGCCTCTGACCGGCAGTGAGGTGCGCCAGGCACGGGTGGCGAAAGGCTGGAGTCAGCAGGAGCTGGCGCGGCGGGTCGGCAAGAGCCAGCCGTGGGTAGCCTTAGTGGAACAGGAGAAGCGCACCATGCAACCCCAGGAACAAGCGGCTCTCCGGGTGCTCATGGACCTCGAGTCCGGGTCGCCGCCGTCGTGACGGTGGACAATGTGGTCAGAAGGGTCCAGGGTGGGACGCCACCAGGGGCCACTCGTGTAATAACGTGTAATAGCCAGGAAAATCAAGGGCTCTGTCTGGAACCTACTCTATTACAAGGGATTGCGATTATTACAAAAACTCTAGGATCTAGGGACGCTTTCTCTAGAATGTGGTGACGCTTTCTCTAGAATGTGGTGACGCTTTCTCTAGAATGTGGTGACGCGCTTTTTTTTTCGGCCTGTAAAATCGCCGTGTTCCGGCTATTACAAGCGTCTAAGGAGTTTGAGCAGATCTAAACTCCCCACCATCTTCGGCTGACGCCTGCGACGGCGGGGTTTTTTTCTTATCCCCGCCTGGGCATGCCATAGCTCATTGGGGGGAGCCCGCCATGCAGACCTATCACCTACAAGACGAGTTTCGTGATCCCACGGCCGAGCGCCAACTCCTGGCAGCGCTGGCCCACCAACCCACGCTGTACTGTGCGCTTCTGGACACGTTACCGACCGGGGTCTTCACCGACACCCAGGAGGTCTGGCAGCGCCTCGCCCTGGCCATCGAGACCGGGCAGCCCCTCACGGTGCCCGCCGACTGGGCGCCGGCGCCCGACCCCCACGCGACGGCGCAGCACCTCGCCGATCTGCACCAGCGGCGCCTCCTCGCCACGGCCCAGGAACGGCTCGCTGCCGCGCTCTTTGATCCCACCATCCCGGCCTCGACGTTGGCCGCCCTGTTGGAAGAAGAAGCCCTGCGGGTCCAGGCCGCCCTCCGGGAGACCGCCGCGGGCCGCCTGCAGTGGGCCAGCGACCTGGTGCCCCAGGTCCTCGCCGTGGCGGACGCGCGCCGCCAGCAGCGCGAGCAGACGGGGAAGGCCGTCTTGGGAGTCCCCACCGGGCTAACCGGCCTGGACGAGGCGCTCAATGGTCTGACTGAGGGCTTGTACCTCCTGGGCGGCCCGCCGGGGGTGGGCAAGACGACGTTGGCGTTGCAGCTCGCCGCCCACGCCACCCGTGAGGTCCCGGTGGTGTTCGTCACCTTTGAGAACGCTCCCACAGCGCTCACCCTCAAAGCCCTCTGTGCCGCTGGTGGGGTGAATCCCCAGGACGTGTACCGCGGCCAGGCCGATCTCGCCCGGTTGCGTGCCGCAGCCCAGACGTGGCAACCCGTGGCGGCGCGGCTGGCGCTGGTCGAGGGCAGCAGTCGCCTGACGGTGGCGCAGGTGCGTGCCCAGGCGCTCCGCGCCATGCAGCACCATGGGACCACCCAGTGTCTGGTGATTGTGGACTATCTGCAGCTTTGGGCGAAAGTGGCGGAGGAGCTGCGGGGGGGCGTGTCGGTGCGCGAGCGCGTCGAGCTACTCGGCAGCGCCCTGCGCGAGTTGGCCGCCCGGCTGCACGGCCCGGTGCTCGCCCTGTCGTCGCAGAATCGGGCCCAGGGCCACTATGGCAACGGCAAAGGCACCGCGGCCCTGGATAGTTTGAAAGAGAGCGGCGATTTGGAGTATATGGCCGATGTCGTGCTCTTCCTCACCGAGGCCCCGGAGCGGCAGGCGCGCCCACCCGCACGCGCGGTGGATCTCACCCTCGCCAAGAATCGGCACGGCGACCTTGGCAAGCTCGCGCTGATCTTCCGCCCCGAGCTGGGCACGTTGCGCGAGGAGGCGCGGCCATGAGCACGAGCCCCGATACCCTCCGTGAGCATCTGACGCTCAGCGAGGCCGAACTCGCGGCCTGCCGGCCTGTCGCCGGCGAAGGTGGCCACGTGCTACGCGCCTTGTGCCCCTTCCACGGCTCCGACCACCAGCGCAGCTTGCGCGTGACCCTCACCAGCGGCCGCTTCCAGTGCTTTGCCTGCGGCGCCTGGGGCTACCTGGCCGAGGCGCGCGAGCGCTGGCGGGAGGAACAGCAGCGGCAGGCAGCGCTCCGGAGGCCTGCGGCCCGCCCACCGCGGGTGCCCAGCCCGCGCTCGCCCGCGCCGCGCCCCCCGGCGCCGCAGGCGCCAGCTCCCGCGCGGCCTGACCTGGCACAGCAGCTCGCCGCGTTCCAGGCCGCCCTGCCGGGGAGCCGCGGGGAAGCGTATCTGCGCCAGCGCGGCATTCCGCTGGTGCTGGCGCAGCAGCGCGGGGTGGGCTATGCCGCGCCGGGCACCTGGCCGCACGCGGCGCGCGACTGGCGCGGCGGCCGCGTGGTCTTTCCGCATACGACGCTGGACGGGCACCTCGTGAACCTCTACGGCCGTGCGGTGGGGACTGCAGAGGAGGTCCCGAAGGCGAAGCGCCACGACCATCTGCCCGGCGACAAAGGCTACTTCCATGCCGCCGCGCTGCAGGCTGGTGTGGGGCCGCTGTGGGTGTGCGAGGGCGCCTTCGATGCGCTGGCGCTGCTCGCCGCGGGTGTGCCACGCGTGGTAGCGATCTTCGGGGTGCAGGGCTGGCGTTGGGATTGGGCGCGAGATGTGCGAGCGCTGGTGTTTGCCCTGGACGCCGATGCCGCCGGGCAGCAGCAGTGGCGGGCGCGGGCGCGTGAGGCGGCGCTGCGGGGCAAGCAGGTAGCAGTGCTGGAGCCCGCGGCGTACGGCGGCTATAAGGATGTGAACGAGGCCTGGATGGCGGGGGTGCTGCACATCGGCGCCTGGCCCGCAGCGGCAGCGGCGGGAGCCGAGGGGCTCGCGGTGCCGGAGGACCTCCGCGAGGCCTGGGACGAGCGCGTGGCCATCATGGAGGCGGACGGCGGCGTGCCGCATGCCGAGGCGGAGCGCGTGGCGTGGGCAGGGCTCCAGGCCGCGGGAGCGGTGTGATGAGGCCTGGGATACGGTATGATGCGCGCCAAGACGCCGCGCCTGCCGCCGCCGCCCGCTGGGAGACGCGCGATGGCACGTCGCGAGGACGCGAGAGCCAGGAGGAACGCGAGGATGCCACAAGGCTATAGCATCACCCCCCAGCCACAGGCGGGCCAGCAGGGGCCGGCCTGGATCCGCTGGCTGGATCGCTACGCCCAGGAGCCCGCGGCGGCGGTGGCGCAGATCGCCGTGCGTGACTTTCCGCCGATGGTGCGCGAGCAGATCGCCCAGGAGGCCGACGGGGAGACCGTGACCCCGAGCAATATGGAGCTCATGGTGACCCTGCTAGCGCGCTTGGGCGCCGCCCTCCAGCAGTAGCTCGCCGCGGTGCTCGCGGCCCCCGGCGCCCCGCCGCCGAAGCGGCGCCGCTGAGCCGCCCGCCCCGGCGCCGCCCTGCGACTCGCGCGCGGCGAGAGGAGTGCACCCTATGCCATCGGCGACCGCCCACGCACCGCACGCGCTACGGCTGCCGCTGCGCCCCTACCAGGAAGAGGCCATCCAGGCCATCCTGGACGCCCAGACGCGCGGCGTGACGCGCCCGCTGGTGGTGTTGCCCGTGGGCGCCGGCAAGACCATCGTCTTTGCGCACCTGCTGCGCCAGCGGGCGGGCCGCGCCCTAG
>Ga0209515_10010173_pt1 | contig 10537 bp, 16 predicted proteins | sample Subgroupgradi54m_FD_187454 | JGI IMG/M metagenome (GOLD analysis project Ga0209515, IMG submission 187454) | Subsurface groundwater microbial communities from S. Glens Falls, New York, USA - GMW60B uncontaminated upgradient, 5.4 m (SPAdes)... ...
ATGTTCAAAGAAAGAGTGTAACAACTCCTTAGGAGAAGCAACCACATTCGATTTCTGTCCCTTCATTTTAAACCACCTTCCTTTCCAAACTGAATACTACACAGATTATTTAGTCAGTCAATTATGTAGGTCGGCTTGTTTTACCCCGACAAATCATATCTATTTTCGAGATTCTTCCATTTAGCTTCATTAAATATTTTAAAAACAACAAAGACTGTTTGCCCGCTATCTTTTTCGATCGGAATAATATGAACCAGATCAAAAAGAAATGATGGATAGTCATTTACATCTGTAGTTATTATAAAGGAACTTGTTTTATGTTTAATTACTTGAGTTGCTTGTAGACAATCAATAAAAGATATTTGCTTTTTGTCTATATTGGAATCCCTACACCTATACATTGCCTTAAGTTTTGTCGCAAGTTCAATATCTTTCGGTATTAACGGCACACAAGTGAAGGGGTTAAGGAGTTTTTCATAAGCATCAAAATCTTTTTTATTGTTATAAAAACTAAGAAATTCGAATTTTGTTGCGTCGGTGATAAATATTTGCGTTTCATTTTCCTCTAAAAATTCAAAAACCGGCTTAAAATCATCAGATTTGTTTGTCCGACGGGCAATTTCGACTAAAATATTAGTATCTAGTAGAGCAAATTTTCTCTTAAAATCATATGGCGTACTCATGCTTTCTTTTTTCTAATTCCCTTTTTTTCCAAGCTTCTCTAAGCTTGTCAGCTTCTCTGAAAAAAATATCCAAATCAAAACTATTCCAGTCAAAATGACTTTTTAAATTCTCATCCTTCTTTTTGTCTTTTTTATTGCTAGCTTTCTTCATGTAACAATATTAACATGCTTTTGTGAAGATAAAGTGATCACTGTTAATTATAGTTCTAAAGCGGCAAGTCAATGGCGAAAGCGCCGGCGCCGGAGAGGAGGAGGGAGAGAGTGATAGCGAAGAGGAGAGAATAAAAGACCAAGCTTCGTTTTAGGATAGCCGGATCTTTGTATTCGATATAGGCTTCGCTAAAAGTGAGAAGGGCGAGAAGGAGGGCGGCTACTTGAGTATAGAAGCCTAAAATAAGCAAAATGCCGGAAATAATTTCAATAATACTTATAATTTTGAGAACCAATTTTGGATTCGGCACTCGCAGGGTCGAGAGGGAAAGCAGCCATCTTTCGCGCTCTTTCTTGAAGGAGAGAACACCGAGATCGATGAAAATAAGTCCGGCTACTACACGCAAAATAGTAGGGGCGAGCAGGGAATAGACAAGCAGACTTGGAAATGGATTAAGCATACTGCTAGTATAGCAAGCATGGAATTGATTGTCATTTTGAATAATATTAGAAGTAACGAAAATGTCGGTTCTATTTTTCGCACTGCCGATGCAGCCGGAGTCGGTAAAATAATACTCTCTGGTTATACGCCCACTCCGCTCGATAAATTTGGGCGAGTAAATAAAGCTCTTTCGAAAGCAGCCCTGGGAGCGGAAAAATTTGTTCCTTGGGAAAAAGTGAAAAGTTTTAAAGGAATAATTGAAAGATTGAAAAAGGAAAGATTTAAAATTGTAGCGGTAGAGCAAGACAAAAATTCTATAAACTATAAACTACTATCTACTGACTACAATCTTGCATTTGTATTTGGCAATGAAGTAACAGGACTTTCTAAAAAAGATTTATTACTTTGCGATTTAATCGCGGAAATTCCGATGAGAGGCAAGAAAGAGTCATTAAACGTTTCGGTTGCAGCCGGAATTGTCTTGTTTGGTGTGGGTCAATAAGAAAACGAACTGACTACTAAACCGCTATTATCATAAAGCGTTATCTTTTCGTATTTGTCGCGCCAGAGGGGACCGAAGATGTTGAGATAGACGTACCATTCGCGCAGGGCGAAGTCGGAGTCATTGAAGTGAGTAGCGAGGCAAGTGTTGTAATTGATTTTGGTTTTCAGATAATCTTTACAGCTTTGGGGCAGAGTGTCAGATAACTTGGTGAAATTTATAGAAGTGGCAGGTGTAGTGCAGGCGGGGATTCTCTCGATGAGAGTCCGGCACTCGTCATCTTGATCGAGATTATTCGAAAATCTGGGCAGACTTTCTTTGCTAGGCGAAGGACAGGCTCTTTGAAGCGATGGATAAAACGCGCGATCTTCAGCGAAGAAGCCGGAGCACTTATTGGTTCTAAAAGAAATGCCGACTGGCGAAAAGCCTTTGACCAGGTAGACAATGTCCCCCTGTTTCAAGACTACATCTTCATAGTTTTTGGTATTTGGATAAGGGAGCACGCTTGCTTGGCCAATTTTCACGCTGTTGCCGCTACGCTCGCTCTCGAGCCTCCAGCCGGTGACGTTTACCTTCTCTCCTGCTTCCAGATTGGTATAAAGACTGATAAATTCAGAGCTAGGATTAGGATTATTGAGCGAAGAGACGTAGGACATACTGACTTTGTCAAAATAGGGTGAGCGAGTTTTGTCGACCTTGATTTGGTTTTCTGTTTGAATTAATGGAGGAGAAGTGATCGGGGAAATTTGCTGATTATTATGCTGATTATTTTTAGCATTTTTTTGACTATCTTTAACGGGTTGCCAAGCAAGGCCGACCAAAATAAATATAACAAAAAGGGTTAAAATACCGTCTTTACTTTCTTTCATACATTTTCTGATGAATAGGGCAGAAGTGAGCGCTTCGGCCTTTCACCACTATTCTTTCTATTATACCAGGGCATCTCTTTTTGGGACACTTCTCTTTGCGGCGGCCATAAGCTTGGTGGAAATTTTGAAAGTTCCCCTTGCCTCCGAAAGCGTTTCGATAATCCGACTTCGAATCACCCCCATGCTTTATCGAGAATCTTAAAATTTTCTGCATCACCTTAAAAATTTCAGCAAATTTCTTTTCTGGCACAGCTCCCGCAGGGGAAAGAGGATGAATGCCTACTTCCCAAAGTATTTCATCCGAATAAATATTGCCGATGCCCGCAAGCGCGCTCTGATCCAAGAGAGCCGACTTTATCGGCATTTTGCCTTTTTTGTGAATTATTTCAAAAAGTTCTTTAGCTTTAAATTTTGGATCTAATGCGTCAATTCCTAATCCCAGATCTAATTCGCTTTTTTTGTGAATCGTAACCGAAGCAAACTTTCTCATATCCGACAAAACCAAATCTTTTGAATTTTTCAGCTTGAAAATTAAATGTACGTATGGATCTGTTGCCCCATACATCAGATGCCCGGTCATTTTCATATGCACTACGATCGTAAACTTATTATTTAAATTAATTAAAATATTTTTACCTCTTCTTTCTACCGAAATTATTTTCGCTCCAATAACTTTTTTCTTGAACTCATCAAAGTATTTTTTATTTTTGATCGTCTCCCGTCCCCTATGCGCCGTCTTCAAATGAAAATCCGACCAGACGCTCTCAATGGTCTTGCCAATAATGACTGTCTTCAATCCTTCAACGGTGGTATGTACTTCAGGTAGTTCTGGCATGGAATAGAATTATGAATAATGAAGTATGAATTATGCTGAATACTAAATACAAAATCAATTAACTGATTCATCCTAAACTAGCCTTATTTATAGGCTCCTTTTGCTGGTTGACAGATTATATTAATCATGCTATCTTTAATGTCAGGAAAAAGGAGGCTCCGATATGGAATTGTCAGAAGTTAAACGGCTTAAACATGGACTCTACCATGTGTTTTGGAAAGACGATGGTGGCCATTCATTGGCGGCAGTCGGCAGTGATCGTCGAGGAAGACGGTGGCTCGCTCCGACCAACTGGTTGATTTCGAGTGGGGTGGGTCTCACAGATGCCAAAATCTGGCATCAAGTCGAAAGAATCGACCTAATCGAAGCTTCGTGATATTGATTTCAAATAATTCTACGGGTCAGCTCACACGGGCTGACCCTCCTACCAAAGTATTTTTGCAAAAGAATCTTTTGGTGGGAGTAAAAAACCCAAAATTCAAATTCAGTTCTTTGGGAGATGAATAATGGCACTACAGCAACTGACACAGAAGGTTTTCGATGGAGTCGTAGTTGGCTTCGTCATGATTGTCGATGGTGTGGCTCCAACAGGAGTACAGCGTCGAAAATTCGATACTCGTGAGGAAATGCAACAAGCTCACGAACGACTTCAGGATAGAGCTTTCAAAGCTGGTTGGGATGAACCTATCCCGACCGAGTTCAAAGTTCGATTCAAGATCAACGATTCCGAAACGGAAGAAGAAGTTGAATACGGGGACTTCTACGCCCCTCATTTGAAAAAGGGCGTCGCCGCCAATAAAGCAGTTTGCAAGTGTGGGGCGACCGCATGGAGAATGGGAAAATCCGAGCTTATTGCCGACAGACCCTTCATTTGCGGAGACTGTCGAGATCAAGAAGAGATGGACGGAATAACCTATCTCGACGAGATCGACGCCGATCCTCGCGATTATCCGCAGTAGTTCATTGGGTGACAGACTCATCCATACCTTATTACGGGGCGACCAGCGATGGCCGCCCTTTTTCTATTTCGATAAAAGCAAACTATTTAAATAAATTGCGTAACTCTTCTCTCACCACTGTCGCATCATCCCAGGAAGTGCGGGTGCCGCGCTTTCCCATGATGTAGGGGTCGGTGCCTTTGCCGGTGACCAAAACCGCTACTGCGTTTTGGTCATCCCGCGAAGCTTGCTTGTCCAGCGTAGCTTCAGCGGAGTTGGAAGCGAAGTGGGAAGCTCTAGAAATCGCCGAGGCTATTGCGTCGCGGCGGTCGATAATTATTTCACAAGGTTTCTTGGTAATATTTTTTTTCATTTCTTCGACAATAGCAAGAGGATCTTCGTCATAAGGATCTTCGTTGGTTAAGATTATTTCACTGCAATATTCATCGGCGATTTTCCCCATCTCGGCCCGCTTCCATTTATCACGGCCGCCGCCGGTGTTACCCAAGACGCAGAGCGTTTTTTTGTTTTTGTAAGTTTCGTAAACGGCTCGAAGAGAATCTGGAGTGTGCGCATAATCAACTACTACTTCGAAATCTTGGCCCTCTTCTATCTTTTCCATCCGGCCTCTCACTTTTTCCACATTTTCCAGCCCTTTCTTTATATTTTCCATCGAAATTTCAAAGTGCTTAGCAAGAGCAATAGCGCCGAGAGCATTGGAAACATTGAACAAGCCGCCCAATTTCAAATAGATAATTGTTTTCTCAATCTGAAAAGAAGAACCATTTTCATCGGCATGAATATTGAAAGCGTCGTTCATGGAATAGGGAACTCTGTTTTTGATATTAAGCGCCAAAAACTTTTCCGCTTCTTTGTCGTCTATATTTGCGACGATTGTTCCGGAAGTATTTTTTTCCAGCTCTTTTGCAATAGAAAGTTTAGCTTCTAAATATTTTTCGTAAGAACCATGTGATTCGATGTGTTCGGGAGCCAAGTTGGTAAAAATGAGCGCGTCGAGGCCGGTAAACTTGTGCCGGAACTGCTTCGCGCCTTCGCTCGTCATCTCGATAATTGCTACATCGCATTTTGCTTCCACTGCTTCTGCCAAAAACTTCTGGATAAAAAAGCGTCCGGGCATGGTCATCTTGAACATATTTCTTTCTTCTTTTTCTCCAATCTTAAAATGCAAAGTGCTTGCAACCGCGGTTTTGTACCCAGCCGCTTCAAAAATACTATTGACTAGCTCAACTGTAGTCGTCTTTCCTTTTGTTCCTGTAATTCCTATTACTATAATTTTCCTGGACGGAAAACCATACTTCAGTGCGCCTGTCAGAGCAAAAGAATAATGGTAAGCAGGCTGAAAGAATTCAAAGACGCCTCGCGGGATTATTTTTTTTAAAAAACTAAGCATTTTTAAGCCACTTTGACTCTCGCTCCATTTTTCTGGAACATCATTTTACCTGCTTTGTTCAAGAATTTACTGGCCTCTAGTATCTCTATGATCACAGGAGTATTTTTCTTAGTAAAATGTACAATAAAATTGCCTATTTCCTCCGCGTATTCTATAGGCTCGGTGCCTTTCTCAAGCATTAACACATCAGCTTCCGGTTCGTATGAAATTTTTGTCTTTTTCTCAGTCATTTTTTGCTTAATTTAGGGTAAAAAGTTATTACCTTGATTATAGCAGATTTTCTCTCGAAAACTACTCTTAAAACATACTTCCAACTGACTTTTCTTTGGGCTATCAGTAATGGCAATCTGGATCTGTCTATCAAATCAGGCTTTTTCAAGGTCCAAAGCACCTGCTCTTTTGAAACCAAAAAGCCTCTTCTTCTTAAAACACCAAACTTTTCTTCTGCATGTTTGGTAAAAATAATCATAAAGCTATTTCTTGCCTAACAATTTCAACGCCTGTTTTATTTTGTCATTCGCGCCTGCCGTTTCGGCAGGCATCTTCTTCAATACTTCTTGGATTTGATGATCTCGGTAGCCGAGAGCTTTGAGCGCTTCGAAGACATCGAGATCGTCTTTGAGGCTCTCGCTCATCTCGCGCGAAGAAGCAACTTTGCCGGAAAGTTCCAAAATTATTTTGTCTACCGTTTTCTTACCGATGCCGGCAATTTTCGTCAAAATGCCAGTATTGCCGGAAATAATGGCGTTTTCGAGCGCGGGAAGCCCAGCAACCGAAAGTATCGCCAGCCCCGACTTCGGCCCGATGCCGGAAACTCCAAGCAATTTCTCAAACATAATGAGTTCCTCTTCCGTCTCAAATCCGTAAAGAGAAATATCTGTCTCTCGGACGGCCGTATGGGTCCAGAAGACTGCTTCTTTACCGATATGGAGCTTCTCTAGGTATGTTGCGGTAGAGTGGATTAAAAACCCTATTCCTCCTACTTCAATCAGAGCCCTGGTCATAGAGATATTACCTACCTTCCCCGAGATTTTGCCAATCATGCTCTTAATATAGCAGATTTGCCCATTTTTTGAATCTCTGCTATATTCCAATCATCATGCCAATCACAAGTTCAGCCAAAAAGGCCTTAAGAGCTTCCAAGAGGAAGAAGGTTTTTAATGCGAAAAGGAAAAATGATATGAGTACTGTTATCAAACAGTACAAAAAACTGGTTACAGCTAAAAAGCTTGATGAAGCGAAAAAACTTATTCCTGGTCTTCAAAAGGCAATTGATAAAGCGGCTAAGCGCGGCATCATCAAGAAAAACACCGCCTCTCGCACCAAATCTCGTTTGATTAAGGTGATAAACTTTAAGGGGTAGGATCGCATAGTATGTTTTATATTATTATTATAATTTAATTAAAATTAACATGGGAATGGAAAAAGTAGATTCTGTTGAATCCGACGAATTTAAACCAGAACAAATTTTAACTGAAGAAAAAAGTCTCTTAGAAAGATTTACGGGAAAAGCTAAAAAAATAGCCAGAGTAATGACCATTGTTTCTGCACTATCTGTTGCTCCTGGGATGGTTCAAGAAGTATATGCTCAAGAAAATAAATCTGGTGCAAAGGTGGAGCAAGTGCAAAGCAACCCAGAAAATTTAACTGAAGCAAGTACTTGGGCATCAGAAATAGTGGAAAAGGCAAAAGCCGATATGTCTGAGATAAAAACTGCCAAAGATGCCGATGCACTTTTGGGCGACTATTTAGTCCAATTTTTAAACAAATGGCGTTTCCTAAATAAAAATATTTCTAAAGATGTAAACAAAAATCTTGATAAGAGGGGTTATACCAAAGAAGATACAAAATTGATCTTACAAAGATCTCAGGAAATGGAAGGAATTCTCGATGAGATAGATGGCAAGTTTGGTGCTGACAAAGTGAGTTATAGCCGGCTCGGTAGGCCATTTTTAAAAGACATAATGAAAGATATTGAATGGGAATCTTCTTATGCCTACAAAAAACAACAAGAAAATTTTAAAAGACTTGATGAGCAATTAAATAAAAAATAAAAATTATGGATAATAATCTTAAGAAAATAAAAGAACTTATTGAGCAAGCGGAGATTTCAGAAAATGATCAAAAAGGTTTGATTTTACTATTTGCAAATGCACACGATGAAGACTTGCAGTCAGTATTCGATTTATTCTCCGCAGATCCTTCATGGATTTCAAAGATAAACAATAATTACAAGGCAAAAAAAGATTCTTTAAATACGGCTAATTCTGAAGCTTGGAAAAGGATTCTCGAAGAAGAAGAGAAACAACTCGAGGGAATTAACGGGTAAAGTTTACTGTGTGCTCCCAGTAGGAATCGAACCTACATTTTAACTTCCGCAAAGTCATGTCCTATCCATTGAACGATGGGAGCAATTAGCGAAACAATAGCAAATTTTGGACGAAAACCAAAGGTCACCTTTGTTGTTCCAGACAAGGGTGACCCTTGGTTTTCTTTCTCCTTGTGCTAATCTCTAACCCATGGCAACTGTTTTAGACGGCAGGAAAATGAGCGGGGAGATTGAGAAAAGACTCAAGAAAAAAGTGGCGAGTTTGCCGCGTGCGAAGCGGCCAAAACTGGTTATTATTCAGATTGGGGACTTGGAAGAGTCTAATATTTATATAAAGAATAAAAAAGTCTTTGGAGAGAGGATTGGAGTAGAAGTTTTGCATAAAAGATACCCTTCGACAGGCTCAGGGCAAGCAAAAGAAATTGAGAAGAAAATCGTTGCTGATATTTTAGAATTTAATAAAGATAGAAGTGTGAAAGGGATTATGGTGCAACTGCCTATGCCAATTCACCTAGATAAAAGAAATATTTTAGACGCGATTGATCCAATCAAAGATGTAGATGGGCTCACTTCAGCGAGTATTAAATATCTATTCGACAATACCGAAACTTTCTTGCCGGCCACTACGAAGGCGATCATAAAGTTATTGGAAATTCAGAAAGCCAATTTTATTGGCAAAAAGATTGTTATTGTCGGCCTTTCTGCTCTGGTTGGTCGGCCGACGGCGTTAGCCTTGCTCAATAGGAAGGCGACAGTGCTGCTTTGCGGCAGAGATACCAAAAATTTGGCAAAGGAAACAAGAGCGGCTGATATTTTGATCGTGGCGGCAGGACATCCAAATTTGATTACAGCAAAACATGTTAAGAAAGGACAGATAGTTATTGATATCGGAATTAATGTGATCTATAAAAAGGGCAAAAGAAAAATAGTAGGCGATGTAGATTTTGAAAAAGTAAAAAAGATAGTGAAAGCTATCACGCCCGTGCCCGGGGGAGTAGGGCCATTAACAATCGCTTGTTTGTTCGAAAATCTTCTAAAAGCCTAGGTAGTCGAAAAGGCGATGAATAGCTGATTCCCGCATAGGCACTTCCTCTAAATAGTCATTTAAAATATCAGAGAGCCGATCCAGATCTACATTTTCGCCGACCATGATAGCGGTGAGTGGCAGAGCGGAATTTTTTGGATGAAGCAAGATTCTCGGTCCGTGCATGTGATCCACTTCGATCCAGAAAGAAAGGAAATTATCGAGCGGGTATTGCATATCGCCTACTATAATTGATCTAGGCGTCACCTTGATCGGCACTACTTTCGGCTTTCTAGCCGCCAAAAGTCCCAAGACTAGCCCCGCGAGCAAGAGAAAAATGCCAAAAATAATGTTACCAAAATAAATTGCGAGAATTGCAGAGCAAACCGTGACAATGCCCAAAATCCAATACCAATCTTTGCCATGCTCGGCATAATTGTGCTCATAGTCCTGCCATTCCATAATCGGTTCCATTTTAATATTACGTCAAATATTATATCAGACATTTTAAATATATTATTATCAACTGTTCATATTTTCTTAATCTGAAAAGCTTAATATAATAAAGCTTCAGTCAACGGTTGATTATCATTAACTTAATAAAAATGTTTAAAAAATCATTAAAGATTTTGTCTTTCTGTTTCGTTCTATGTTTATCTCTCGGTTTATCTTTAGGGTTTACTCATCCCGCCTACGCGACCAACAGGGATAACCAGGATTATGAAAGCGGAGATTGGGTTACAAAGTTCTGTAATAAATATGATAACGAGGATAACAGCTTCGATATCTGCAAAGAAAATCAGCAATTCAAAAAGAAGCCGCAAGTCTTCATCTATGCGACCAAATATGTTATAGAAGAAGGCAAATCCTCAATTCTTTATTGGAAATCCAAGCGAGCTCAAACCTGCAACGCTTCCGGAGGTTGGAGCGGCAATAAAGCTGTAATGTCAGCCGAAAAAGTAACTCCAGCCACTACCACCACTTACACTATTACTTGTACTAATAATGTTGGCAGTTACACCGATTCAGTGGAGATCTGGGTCAATCATCCAAATGGCACTACCACGCCTCCCGTCGTACCTCCTCCAGCTACCTCGACACCAACTCTCTCTTTCACCGGCAATCCTCTCTCTATCATGGGTGGCGCTACCTCGACTCTTTCTTGGCAGTCAACCAGTACCACTGCTTGCACTGCTTCAAACGGTTGGTCGGGATCGAAGGGAACCTCGGGCACTAGTGTCGTTTCGCCAGTAGCAACTACTACTTACGTTCTCGCTTGTTCCGGTCCTGGCGGTACCGCAACTAGCACTGTAATTATCGGAGTGACTGCCACCTCTTCGGTCACTACCACTCC
>Ga0209515_10010176_pt1 | contig 10535 bp, 12 predicted proteins | sample Subgroupgradi54m_FD_187454 | JGI IMG/M metagenome (GOLD analysis project Ga0209515, IMG submission 187454) | Subsurface groundwater microbial communities from S. Glens Falls, New York, USA - GMW60B uncontaminated upgradient, 5.4 m (SPAdes)... ...
GGCGGGCGCGGTGGTGGATCTCGTGCCCGCTCATGCGCAGCGCCGCCTCGAGCGCCACATGCACGTCGACGGGCGTGGCGTCGACGTCGTCGACCTGCGAGAAGGCGCGCAGGCTGCGCACGATCTGCTCGATCCGGCGCATGCCCTCGCGGATGTCCTGCAGGATCTCGAGGCGGTGCTGGGCAAGCGGATCGGACGACTGGTCCAGCTCGAGGCTGGCCAGCCGCCCGACCAGGATCTTCACGTAGGTGAGTGGGTTGTTGATCTCGTGCGCGACGCCGGCGGAGAGCGTGCCCAGTGCGGCCATGCGCTCGCGCTCGATCTGCTCACATTCCTGCGTCGCGTGCTCGCGCCGTGCCTTGGCGACATCCGAGGCGCCCGGCTGGTTGGCTTCGCCCATGGTCGCAGTCCCTCATTATACAGCGTGCCGCTTGCCCGACCTGATTGCATCGGGCTTCTGCGCCGTCAGCGTCGCCACCAACGCACCAAGGAGTGAGACCGGGTGTCTGCGACCCGTCGGTGGGCGACCTAGCAGGCCACCTGCGCGATGCAGAGCAGGATGATGAGGCCAATGGCGCCGATGGCGAGGGGCATGGAGCTCTTGCTCCTGCCGTGGGCCTGCTTGTCGTCGGACGAGGATGACTGCTGGGGCGTCTGTGACTCGGACATGTAGGTATCTCCGTGCGTTCGGATCGGTTCGGATCGGATCGACTTCGTTCGTGATGACGCTTCTACGAACGCAGCGGAGGGGGCGCGCGCGGCGCCTGGGAGCGGAGCAAGAGCGCCAGCGCGAGGCCGGCGCGCGACGCGTCGGCGCGCCGATGCATGGACCACGCGCGCGGCGCTGGCAGCACCGACACCGAGGTCGCGTCGGCGACGAGATCGACGAAGGCGGGCGCACGCGGCGTGGTGCCCGGGTGCACGATCGACTGACCGGAACGCGGCGCGGGTGCGGCGCTACGCTGGTCGTGCGCCGCCGGCGACACCGACGCGACGACACTGGCGCCGCCCGCGAGGCGCAGGCCGGCGCCGCGCGGCACGACCAGGCCGAACGCGACCACCAGCCAGACGAACGCGGTCATGAACGGACGATGACGCATGGTCAGCGCAGGATCTGGACCTTCTGTACCATGTCGTCGGGCGAGAGCGACGTCGCAGGCAGGTCGGCGTACGGATCGGCCGCCCAGCCCTCCTTGAAGCCCTCCCAGCGCTCGCCCCAGCTGGCCTGCTCGCGGCCCTTGCCGAGGAAGAGGCCGGCGGTGATCGAGTTGATGACGCGGAAGACTGCCTCGCGCGGCTGCGGCTGCTGGGTCATGCCCATCTGCTCCCACAGCAGGTTGAAGGCGAGCACCTGCTTGGCGCGGCCCAGCTCGAGGATCTTGCGCGCGTCGATGCCGACGGCGGTGAAGGCCGGCTCGAGCGACTTCAGGCCGGCGATGCTCCAGGCGATGATCTCGACCTGGAAGGCGAACAGGCCCAGGCCTTCGCGCTTGCTCATGCGCTTCATCATGCCGGGCAGCATCTGGATGCCCAGGCCGACGTGGCGCGCCTCGTCCTTCTCGTAGTAGCGCAGCAGATCCGCGAGCACCGGCTCGATGCGCGTGTCGCGCACGGCCTGGAAGATGGTCAGCGCCAGGGTCTCGATCATGAGCTGCATGCCGAGCAGCTTCTTGGCCGGCGAGCGGGTCTCCATGGTCAGATCGAGGACCACGCGCGACGCGCGGTCCATGGTCTTGGGCACGTGACCCAGCTCGGTCAGGTAGTCGTACATGACGTAGAAGTGGCGCGCCTCGTCGTGCGCCTGCGAGGTCGCGGCCAGGCGGCCCTCGAGCGGCACCAGCTGGTCGGCCAGCTCGGCGCTGATCTTCCACGCCGCCAGCTCGCCCCACATGATGACGCCGAAGATCTTCGCCATCGCCTCGCGCTTGTCGTCGGGCAGGCGGATGCCGCCGTGCCTGGCCAGCAGCTCCTTGAGCACGGCGCGTCCGTCCCAGGCCAGCTCCTGGCCGCGGTGGTACAGGTTACCCAGCTTCTGGCTGCGCTTGGCCTCGGCCGCGGATCGCTCCAGGTCAAACATCTCGAATGGAATGCGCGAGCGACCGAAACCTGCAAACGACATGGTCCGACATTTTAGCCCGGGACGCGCGTCACGCCCGTCGACGAGGGCCGAAATCATCGGTCGCGCCGCCGGCCGCGATGAAGGCCGGTGAAGGGCTTCATCCCACCTCGGCCCGCCCGGTTCACGCGTTCATGCGCCACGCTTCGTTACGCGGGCCGGCCTGCCAGTTGTTGTGGCGACCGTCCCAGTAGACGAAGGTCAGATCGAGCGGCTCGACGCCGTCCAGGCAGAGCACGTTGACCGAGCAGAAGTCGCCGCCGATCTCTGGGATGTGCCCGGCGCCGTAGAGCTGGATGCCGCAGCGCTTGCAGAAGGCGCGATGGTTGGGCGCCACGCTCAGGTCGTAGCGGCTCAGGTTCTCGGCGCCCGCGGTGACCCGGAAGGCGTCCGGCTTCACGATGACGCCCGCCTGGTTGACCTTGGTGCAGATGGAGCAGTTGCACCGTCCGACCGGTCCGCTCAGGTCGAGGTCAGCCTCGAAGCGGACCGCGCCGCAGTGGCAACCACCGGCATACGTCTTGACCCCAGATTTCGTCGTGTTGTTGTCCATGCCCCTCTTGTAGGCCCCTCGATTGTCAACCTTATGTCAGGTTTGAGCGACGCCCGCTTTGAGGACCCTGACGCGTTGAACACGGAGAGACAGAGGGCCGGGCGGAGCCAGACGAAGAGCCAATGACCCGTACCAGGACCGGCTTTTTTGGGTTGGTCCGTACGCCGGGCGCGCCAAAAAAGTTGGCGGGAACGCCCTACGCGCCAGACCCAGATCTGTCTCTGTTTCTCTGTGTCTCTGCGCCTCTGCGTCAAAACCGCAGCTTGTCTGGCCGCGCGCGCCCTCCGCGCCGAGCCAACGCCGCGTCCGCTCTCCCGCGCACCGAGCCAGGCCTACCCGAAAAACGAAACTGGGCGACCGGAGCCGGCCGCCTGGTTCGTGTGTGTTTCCTCTGCGAAGGTTCGGGAAATCCCGACTGCTGTCCGGTGCGACGTTACCGCCGCACCGGCTGCCTCTCGTGAGGTTGGCGACGCTGCAGAGTATTGAATGCGGAGAAGTATCGGGCCCATCGGGTTACCCGATCCCGCCGTGGCGTTGGTGTTTCCACCTCGCCTTCGCGGTGTTCCTTGCTCCGCCGTCCCCGACACGGTTACGTGTCGGGTTCATCCTCTCGTGCGCTTGGCGTCCTCTTCAGAGTGCCGCAGCCGAGCTCCGACCGTTGCGACGTTGCCGCCGCGCCGATCGCCTTCCATGAGGTTCTGGTTCCCCATCGCGACATCCACCGGCGGAGTCCACATTCGCGAACCTGCTCCCAAGCTCGCTTCGTTCCGTCCGCGACGTTTCGCACGTCCTCGACGGTTTGCTCCTCTGCCGATCTTGCGGGTTTGTTTCGCCCCGCAGCCACGTCCGGGATTCGCTCTTCAGGGGTTTTGCCTTCCGCACCGCCGTACGAGCTCGTCGCTCGCCGTGACCCTCGCGCCGTTGCGAAGTGTCGCCTGTCGCCGGCCTCCATTACAGAGGACAGCGACGCCAGCACCACCACGCTCGACCACAGGGCCGTGCTCGATGCGGAAATCCGTCGCGTCTCGCGACGTATTAGGTCGCGACCCGCTCGATCCCCTCGTGAGCTTCGACCTTCCTCGGGTTCTGCTTCGCACACCGCGGCGACGCCGGTCAGGCGACTCCTCCGTCCTCGGCCTCTTGCGGCCCTCGACGTGTTGACGGTGCGCGACCTGATCGACCCTTTCAGGCCGACCTCCCCCGTTCAAGGTTTGTGACCTGCCTGACCCTCTGCTTGCGCAGAGCGCCCGACGAGATCCACACGCTCCAGGCGGTCCGCTTCGACCGCCCAACTTCGTTCGACTCTTTGGATTTCAGGTCGCCGGGAGGCTTGCTGCTGCGTGCCCGCCGCCGACGCCCGATCTCTAGAGCACGCGTCGTACCAACCGGTCCACTACTGCAAGTAGCTGGAATCGTTCTTCCGGAGTGACGACACCCCTGTCCTCGAGTTGGTCACAGCTGTGAACAAGCTGAGGATTGTCTGTTGCTTGCGCGCGGGAGCAGGACGCGCGCCGCGCACTTGGCTTGTGGATGTCGCGAGGCGCGACACTTTCGTTGCCTGTCGCTACTCCGGACAGGGCTTTTCGCTAGAATCTTCCAGCCATGCGCGACTCCTTGGATCCAGCGACGCTCCCGCGTCTGGGTATCGGCATTTCGGGCGAGTTCGACTCCGCGCGTACCGGCATCGATGCGGTCGATCTCAAGCAGGAGCAGCCCGGCGTCATCGACTTCCTCGAGTTCGGCGCCGACCTGGACCGCGGGCTCGACGAGCATGTGCGCCGGTGGGCGGCGCGCGGGCTGCCCACCACCTACCACTTCCTCGACGTGAACCTCGAGGAGCCCGAGGACGTCGACGACGCGTGGCTCGAGCGCACCGCCGCCGCGGCGCGCGAGATCGGCGCGGCCTGGCTGTGCGGCGACGGCGGCCTGTGGCACTTCGGCCCGCGCGACCGTGGCCACATGACGCTCATGCCGCCCGTGCTCGACCTCGAGTCGGCGGCGGCGATGGCGCGCGCGGTGGCGCGCGTGCAGGAGGTCACCGGGCTGGCCTGCCTGCCCGAGAACCCGCCCGCGACGGTCTACCTGGGCCCGCTGCACATCCTCGACTACTTCGCCCGCGTCGCCGATGGCGCCGGCTGCGGCCTGCTGCTCGACTGCGCGCACCTGGCCATCTTCCAGCGTGCGCGCGGGCTGGCGCCGCTCACCGGGCTCGACGGCTTCCCGCTCGAGCGCGTGATCGAGCTGCACGTCGCGGGCGGCAGCGAGCGCGTCGAGGCCGACGGCTTCCGCTGGGTGGAGGACGACCACTCGCCCGAGCCGCTGGCCGAGACGTGGGAGATCTTCCGCCACGTGGCAGCGCGCGCGAAGAACTTGAAGGCGGTCGTCTACGAGTGCGAGCGCAACGCGCCCCACGAGGTGGTCGACACCTTCGCGCGCATCCGCGACGTGTGGAGCGGAGGCCGCGCGTGAACCACCGTGCGCTGCAGCGGGCGCTCGTGGTCGCGCAGTACGATCCCGACGTGCGCTGGCAGGCGCTCGCGGCGCCCGGGCTGGGCGCCGACGAGCTGGCCGAGCTCGAGGGCGTCGATCGGCGCGGCCTGCGCACCGATCCGCTGCGCCGGCGGCGCCTGCTGCGCACGCTGGCCGAGGAGTACAAGGCGTCGACCACGCTGCTGCTGGCGGAGACGCGCTCGCTCGCCGGCATGGAGGCGTTCTTCACCTCGGCGACGTTCCGCGCGGCGGTGATGGACGATCGCGCCCTGGCCGTGGCGTTCGGCGACTTCCTGGCCGGCTGCGCGCGCGGCGCGACCACGCCACAGCTGGGTGGCGTGGTGCAGCTCGAGTCCACACGCGCGGCGTCGCGGCGCGGCGCGCGCGCTGCCGTGCGGGCGGGCGTCTCGCTGGCACCCGGAGTGGCCGTGCTGGCCATCGACGCCAGCGTGCTGCCCGCGCTGCAGGCGGTCGAGCGCTACCTGTTCGAGGTCGGCCTCATGCCGCAGGTGGCCCTGTGCGACGACGCGCCGCGCCTGCCGCCGCTCGGCCCGCTGGCCGGGCACGACGAGACGTTCCTCTTCCAGCCCGCGGGCGACGACGTCGCGCTCGCGCCCATCGACGCCCACTTGCAGCGTGTGCTGGCCGGGTTCGCCGCCTCGGTGGCACGCGGCGACGCCCGAGCGGTGCTGGCGAAGGCGGGCGTGCCCGCCGCGCGCGCGGCCGAGCTGCTCGACTCGCTGCTGCTGGAAGGCTTGCTGTCGGAGGGTCCGCCGGCGGACGCGCCGAGGATCGCGTAGCGCTGCCGCCTACGTCCGCCAGGCCGAGATCGTGACCTCTTCGCGATCGTGGTAGAGCTGGCGCGCGCGCACGTCCTTCCAGCCGCCGCTCTCGACGATCTGCAGCACGCGCTGCACGAATTCCACCCGCTGCTTCATGGGCAGCTTGACGTTGGAGACCAGCGTCGTGGCCAGCTTGCGCCGGCCCCACTTGGCCAGCAGCTGCGCGACCTCGAGCGGGCGCCAGGCCATGTCGCAGAACAGCCAGTCGACCGGCTCGGTGGGCACGAAGTCGAAGGCGCTCTCCTTGACGTGGACCAGGCCCTTCATGCGCCGTACCTCGGGCGCGAGCTGCGCCGGGTCGACGGCGATGACGCGCGCGCGGTGCTCGAGCAGCACGACGCTCCAGCCGCCCGGCGCGGCGCCCAGGTCGACGCAGACCTCGCCCGCCTCGGGCACGCGGCCCAGCCAGTCGAACGCCTCGACCAGCTTGCGGCCGGCGCGCGAGGGCGCGTTCCTGGGGTTGTGCACGCGCGCGCGGCCGCCCGGCGCCAGCGTGGGCGCGTCGGCGGCGGGCATGACGCCGACCAGCGCGCGATCGTGGCTCACCAGGGCGATCTGGGCCAGCCAGCCGCCGTAGCGCTTGGCGTCCTCGCTCGACTGCAGCCGGCGCAGGGTCAGATCCGGACGCAGCGCGGCCAGCGCCGCGCTCTCCAGCGCCGCGGCACGTGCGGCCAGCGGGTTGGACTCGTCGGCGTCGGGCACCCAGGACTGCGCGATCCAGCCGCGCGGCTTGCCCGCGAAGGCGGCGTCGAGCGAGGTCGCCAGCGCCTGCGCCACCGCCTCGGCGCGCGCACGGTCACCCTCGCCACCCGCCTGCCCGGACAGGCTCGCGGTCGCGCCCAGGGGAAAGCCGGCGCGCGCGAAGCACGGCCACAGCGCCGGCCGCCCGTTCGACTCGACCAGCGCGGGCGCGCTCACCCGCGGCGCGAGGTTCTTGCCCGTCCGGGTCAGCTCCTCGACCAGGTCGGCCTCGAAGCCAGGGCGGCACGTCCACATCCAGGTCGGCATCTACGTCATCATCTATATAGTGGAGGCGCCTTGAAACCGCAGCTCTTCTACCAGATCACCGACCCGGGAGGGGCCGCCGCGCGCAAGGCGGTGATGGAACGTGGCCTGCTCGAGCAGGTGCAGTTCCGCAACCTCTACTACGACGAGGTGCGCGTGGACCTGGACGCGCACCGCGCCGCCGCCGGGCGCACCGGCGAGCCCCACCTGCCCGCCCTGTGGGACGGGCAGACGCTCCACGAAGGCCTGGTGGCCGTCCTCGCCGCCATCGACGCGATGCCGCACCCGGCGTAGGCGCGAGCGACCCCGCGACCCGGGCTAGAGCCCGGGCGGCAGCTTCCCGCCGCCGGTGTCGCCGCCCTCGCCGCGCGTGGGCGGCTTGGCGAGCGTCGACGCGGCCTTCGCGATCGCGAGCACCCTGCGCCCGCCCGGGAAGAACACCTGCACCTTGCCCGGGCCGGGCAGCGCCTCGACGATGCCGGTGCCGAAGCTCGGATGCGTCATGCGCTCGCCCGGCGCGTAGGTCTCGTCGGGCTTGTACACGCGCGGCGGCTTGGACATGTCCGCCTCGACGCTGGCCTCCTCGGGCGCCTTGGCCGCCTTGCTGGCCGCGCTCTTGCGCGGGGCGGCTGCCTTCTTGGGCTTGGCGCCAGGAGCCGTGGCGGGCGCGTTGGCGCTCGCCTTGCCCTCGGGAGGTTTGTAACGGTGACGGCCGCCGCACTGCTTGCAGACGACCCGGGCGATCTTGTCGCCGACCTTGGCCTCCACCACATGCCATACGTCGCCGCACTTGCCGCAGATCGATTCGATGTCGCTGCCTACCGGGAGGCTCATGAGGGACGACACACTAGCAGATCAGCGTTCGAGCCGGCGGAGGACACTCTGAAAATCGTCAGGGAGCGAAGATTCGAACGAAACTGACGCGCGGGTCACCGGGTGGGCGAAGCCGAGCGTGGCCGCGTGCAGGAGCAGGCGTGGGGAGGCGATGACACGTCCGCCGGCGCCCTCGTAGTCGCGCACGTAGACCCGCTCACCGACGAGCGGATGGCCTCGCTCGGCCAGGTGGATGCGGATCTGGTGGGTCTTGCCCGTCTCCAGCTGGACCTCGCACAAGGTGGCGCCCTGCAGCGGACGCAGGGCGCGCACGTGGGTCACCGCGGTCTTGCCCTGGTTGGCGAAGCGCGCCGAGCCGCGCAGGCCGTCACCGCGATCGTCGACCAGGCGGCTCTCGATGCGTCCGCTGGCCACGCCACCGTGGGCCACGCACGTGTAGGTGCGCGCCACCGTGTGCGCGCGGAACTGCATGGCCAGCTCGCGCTCGGCCTTCTTGGTCTTGGCGAAGACCAGCAGGCCCGAGGTGTCCTTGTCGATCCGGTGGACCACGTGGAGCGCGGCTTCCGTCGCCGGACGCTTGAGCCGTCGCCAGGCGTCGCGAATCAGGTCCATGGCCGTGCCGGTCTCGTGCTGCTCGTAGGGCACGCTCGACACGCCCGCCGGCTTGTCGATGACCACCACCTGGGTGTCCTCGAAGACGATCTGGACCTCGGCGCGCTCGTCGCGCGGCCGGGGCGCGCGGATGCGCAGGGCCACGTGATCGCCGGTATGCACACGGTGGCCGTCGTCGGTGACGCGCGTGCCGCCCACGAACACCTTGCCGGTGCCGATGAGCTCCTTGACCGCCTTCCAGGGCCGGCCGCCCAGGCGCTCGCGCACGAACGCGGCCAGCGCGGCGCCGTCGTGGGTCTCGTCGACGACCCAGGAATCGTTGCCGGCATGCTCGCTCATGGCGAGCCAGTATCGCTCACAGCAGGCCGTACCGCTTGCACTTGTCGATGAGCGTGCCGCGCGTGATGCCGAGGCGGCGCGCGGCCTCCGACTGGTTGCCCGACGCGGCGGCCAGGCCTTCCTCGAGCAGCCGGCGCTCGAACGCGGCCAGCTGCCCGCGCAGGTCGCCCGGCGGCGCGGCCGAGGCCACGCTGGCCTCACCCAGGGCATCCACGCCGAGCACGCCGCCCTCGGCGGGCGCGAGCGCGAGCAGGCGCGCGACCGTGTTCTCCAGCTCGCGCACGTTGCCCGGCCAGTCGCGCGCGGCCAGGGCCGCCAAGAGCGCCGGCGCGAGCGACACGTCGTCGATGCCGAAGCGGGCCGCGTAGCGGCGCGCGAACGACGCGGCCAGCGTGGCGATGTCCTCGCGCCGCTCGCGCAGGGGCGGCACGACCAGCTCGACCACGGCCAGGCGGAAGTACAGGTCCTCGCGGAAACGCCCCGCCGCGACCTCGGCGCGCAGGTCACGGTGGGTGCACGCGATCACGCGCACGTCGACGCTGGTGAGCGCGGGCGCACCCAGCGGCTGGATCTCGCCCGACTGCAGGACGCGCAGGAGCTTGGCCTGCAGGGTCAGGGGCAGCTCGCCCACCTCGTCGAGCACGAGGGTGCCGCCGTGGGCCTGGGCGAAGTAGCCGCGCCGCGCCGCGATCGCGCCGGTGAAGGCGCCGCGCTCGTGGCCGAACAGCTCGGCCTCGGCCAGCTCGGCAGGAATCGCGGCACAGTTGCAGCGCACCAGCGGCGCGGCGGCACGGCGGCTCTGGTGGTGCAGGAGCCCGGCGACCAGCTCCTTGCCCGTGCCGGTCTCGCCGCGCAGCAGCACGGTCACGTCGCGCCCGGCCACCCGGCGCGCCTGCTCGAGCACGCGCCGGAACGCGAGCGCCTGGCCGATCACCGGCTGGCCGAGCGCCTGCTCGGCGACGAGGCGCCGGGTCTCGCCGCGCAGCCGGCGCGCCTCGAGCGCGCGGCCCACCGCGATGCCCAGCTCGTCGATGTCGAATGGCTTGGCCAGGTAGTCGTAGGCGCCCGCCTTCATGGCCGCGACCGCGGCGCGCTCCGAGCCGCGCGCGGTCACCACGATCACCGGCAGCTCGGCGTCCTCCTCGCGCAGGCGGCGCAGCAGCTGCAGGCCGTCCATGCCCGGCATCGACAGATCGGTGACCACGGCGTCGACGCCGTCGAGCAGCGCCAGCGCCTCCTCGCCCGAGGCGGCGGAGACGGTCAGCAGGCCGCGCTCGCCCAGCGCCTCGGCGAGGGTGAAGCGGACGGCGGGCTCGTCATCGACCAGCAGCACGCGTGACATGCGACTCCTTGGGCAGAAGGATGGTCACCTTGGTCCCGCGTCCGGGCGCCGAGGCGAAGCCGAGGCTGCCACCGTGCTGCTCGACGGTGGCGCGGGCCAGCACCACGCCCAGGCCGGTGCCGCCCGGGCGGGTGGTGAAGTAGGGCGTGCCGACGCGCGCCAGCACCTCGTCGCTCATGCCGCGGCCGTCGTCGGCGATCTCGAGGCGCGCGCCCGCGGCCGCGTCGGCCTGCCAGGTGAGCGCGATGCGACCGCCGCGCGGCGTGGCCTCGAGCGCGTTGCCGAGCAGGTTGAGCAGCGCCAGGGTCAGGCGGCGCGCGTCGGCGTGGACGGTGAGCCCGGCGGGACCGACAGCGGCCAGGCCGACGCCCGCGGCAGCCGCGCGCGCCTCGACGATGCCGA
>Ga0209515_10010180_pt1 | contig 10533 bp, 14 predicted proteins | sample Subgroupgradi54m_FD_187454 | JGI IMG/M metagenome (GOLD analysis project Ga0209515, IMG submission 187454) | Subsurface groundwater microbial communities from S. Glens Falls, New York, USA - GMW60B uncontaminated upgradient, 5.4 m (SPAdes)... ...
CGGGACTTGGATCGGAACCGTCGTCACCGCGGTCCCGGTGATCGGATCCACATCGAGCTTTTCGGATAAACCCACCATCGTGCTCTGGGAAGAGGCCTGCAGCGATGAGCCATACGTGAAGCTTAAAATGCAGATGAAAAAAAAGAGAAAATTCTTTTTCGCCCGGGGGAAATTGAACATCGTCTTGCTCCTTTCAATGTTCGAGCAGAACTTCACCGGGCACTCGAAAAAAGGTTATAAAGGTTAAGAGTTTCAAATTTAAGGAATGTTCTCTATAGCCAGATAAAACAAGGGACTTACCGTGGCTTAAGTTTGAACCCCAATGGCATCAAGAACATTCCCCGATAATTTCAATGAATCTAAAATCTCACTTTCCCCTAATATCCGCGGAAGATAGCCGCTCCATTCATAACTCGAGGGAGAATCCGCCAGCTGTGAACGCACGGGGAGGAATTCAACATCTTTCATGCAATTTAAGATTTCTCTTTCTGTAATCAGAGGAACAGTTTTAAACCGGCCGTGCCAGAGTTTTCCTGGACGTTTATATTTTGAATTGAAATAAAATGTATACCTTTGATGGATGTCCTGCATAAAGCGGGGCAGCTGATGAAAAACCTCGCAATGCACGATCAAATGCACATGATCGGGCATGAGGCAATAACCTAAAATTTTGATGAGGAAACGATTCTTGAAATTTTTCAGAAGAGTCAGGAAAAAACGGCAATCCTCCTCGGACTCAAACACGCGTTGTTCCTGCGCCCCTTGAGAAATAAGGTGATAATAACTGTTATTTTTAAAAAATCGTGTGCGGCGGGGTGGCATGAGAGTACCCACATAATGTCTGAAAAAATTTGTTTATTTATTGTGATTTGGAATTTGTAATTTTACATGATTTAAGAATAAGGGACGTTCCAGGCTTCCCTTTTCACCTTTTTTGTTTTTATCCCAGGCGTTTCCCTTTTCCCCAGTCGAACGCCCCTTAGGAACATATTCCACAGAGATAAAAGAACGTCCCTTATCTTGCTTGTTCAATTCACGCGGCCTCCCGATAGGCTGTTAAAACTTTTTCATTAATACGATCGCGGATCTCGGGACTGAGGCAGCGGATGCTGTCATACCAGCGCTTGTCTTTGCCCTGCTCCTGCGGCATCGAAACAAAAAGGCCTTTCTGGCCTTGAATGACTCTCAATCCTTTAATCACCAATACATCATTAATACTTAAATCGACAAAGGCCTTCATGGAGCCGTTGTCTGATAATTTGTGAATGCGGTCGACCTTCAGTTGAATGTCTGACATAGCTGCTCCTTGATTTAATCTTATAACTCCTATTTTTTCTTATTTTCCGGCGGTAAATCTTCTTTAAAACATTTCGGGCAAGGCGCTAATCCTTTGGCGAGGGCGTCTTTTTTAGAAATTTTTTCCGGCTTCCTATTTTGAACAAAAGGACAATCGACCTTGTGGTACTTTTTACCGCTTTGGGTCACGTAAACGTCTTGCATGGTCTGAACATTTTTGTCATTCTTCTCATTCATCTGCGCGAAAACCAAAGGGCTGGACGACAAAAATAGGACGCATAAGGTGAGCATTACAATTTTTCTGTTCATGGGTAATCCTCCTTCGTTGTTGTTCGTTTGGGATAAATTTTATTTCTCTTTTGTCTGTACTGGGTAATCTTCCCTAAAACACTCGGGACAAGGAAACAAACCTTTGTTCAGCGCCTCTTTTTTGGACATCTTCTCGGCCTTCTTACTTTCAAGCAAAGGACAAGTCATCTTGTGATACTTCCTGTCTTTGGGGGAGACATAAACTTCTTCTTCCTTCACCTGCTGGACCTGCGCGTTTTTATCATTCTTTTGTGCGAACACAAAAAAACCCGATGACAAAAACACCATACACACAACGAACATCCTGATTATTTGGCTCATGCTTATCTTTCTCCTTTCTGGTCTTCCTCAATCCTGCGGCTGAATTCGCCGCCGGTTAACGCATCGATCAAGGCCGTTAACTCTTCAAGGCGCATTTCTTTTTCTGATTCAAACCGCCGGCCCGAACTTTCGGATAACTCCTTTGATTCAAACTCCGCCAGCTCGAATTGAATCCGTCGACGCTCAAAATACAGCCGCGTGATCTGATCCAAAATATCTTCACGCAATTCCACCATCAATTTCGACCGGGAATCAATGGACGTCTGATCCGAATTCCAGATCAAATCCCCAAAATCCCAGGAAAGCGAAACATTCCAATCCAGAAAATCCCGTCCTTTGGTCAAAACATCCGGATTCGGTCCTGTATCCCAGTGAAACATGTCGGTTGCGGATCGATTAAGCCCCGTCGACAGTTTAGGCATCAGGCCGCGTTTTCGCGCAGCACTCCTCCAACTCGCAATCTTCTGCGGATGAACCTCGGCGTAGCGGATGGCCATTTCGTGGACTTGATGGATGGAAGGTTCGTGTTGAAAAATTTTTTGTAAATAACTTCGATCCCTAAAATTGTCACCCCCGAATTTTTTTGTCGGGGGTCCAGTCATAACTTTATCTGGATTCCCGACTAAAGCATTCGGGAATGACAGCCCATCCATAAAAAAAATCCCTTGATCGGTCGCGGCATAGACGCGGGCTTCCTCATCCAGCGTCAAGAAATTCACACGGTTGGTTTCGATCCCTTTATAGAGAGGAAGCCAGCGCTCATCATGATAGCGAAAAACTCCTTTGAGAGTTCCCACCCAAATGTCTTGATCCGGCAAAACAACCAAGGACGTTATCTGCGAGACGGGCAGTTCATCCGAATTCAAATTTATCCACGTTCCCCCCTGATCCAGGCTTTTAAAAACACCTTTGGTTGTGGCCAAGTAGAGATAGGGGGCTTCTTCATTAAAAACTTCAATCTGTTTGATCTGACTTGCGGTGGACGGCTCGGCTGGGTCTGCAGAAATTTCAGCCTCTTCTTCCCGGCTGATTAACGAAAAAATTTTTTGAACGTTCCCTCCGTCCTTATCGATCTGAAAAAGCTCGTGGCTGGTTGAGACGTAGATATACCGACTGTCCTGCGCTAAAAAGCTGATGGCCTGGCCGCTTAAGCCCGGCGTTAAGAAATCCATTCTTCTGTGCCACGAAGATTCTCCTAACTTTTGATAAAACAATCCGTTCTCTGTTCCCAAATAGATCGTACCACGATCGACGACGACCGAAAGACAATGCCGGGTGAGCGGATCAGCGGAAGAAAATATCTTCTCCCAGCGCAGACCCTGGTCTTGACTGACGAATAATCCGGAATTGGTGGCGGCGAAGATTGAAGGTTCAGTTGAAAATTGACTGTCACCCCCGAATGTTTCTGTCGGTGGTCTAATTATAGGATTCCCGACTAAAGCATTCGGGAATGACAAACGGGAATAGCTAATATAAAGGTAATTGATTCTTTTTTCACTCGAAGGAAGCTGCAGGATGGGACGGAACGTTTTTCCTTCGTCCATCGAGCGGTAAACGGCTTGCTGTGTGCCCGCCAAAATGGCGGAAGAATTTTCTACGGGAAAGACCGATAAACTGATCACGCCAGATTCGCCAACGCTGGATGGAACCTTTTGCCAGGCCGGCTGAACTGCTGTTTTTAAAGCGAGGCTCATTGAACTTAAGATCATGACGGTCATGATGAATAAAAAATTATTCCTTTTCACAACGCATGGCTTCCTTATAAATTTTTTCCACACTGATAAATTTTATGGCCAGGGAAGTCGCGTCTTTGATTTGGGGATTGTATTTTTCGATGGTAGTGAGATATTTATCGATGTACTCAAGCGCTGCCTCTAAGCCGAGGGAATTTTTCATCTTCACCAGGATGGATAAGACGGTGTAGATGGCGATCGTGTTATGCTCGTTGTCATGTTCTAACATGGGGAATATTTCCTTTTCTCGGACGATGCCAAGCATAACATATGATTTATTATTTGTCAATATATATTTGATTATTAATCAAATAATTAACCCAAAAGGCATTTATTGCAAACTAATCATTCAACAAATTATTTTTGACTATTCATCAAAAGATGGTATACTTTGCGAGTCATTACCTTTGCATTGAAATGGGGAGGCCCCTGCGAAATATAGCTTCCCTACGTGGTCAAAAAATTGTAATGCTGCGTAAATAACCAATGACCAATACACAAATCACAAACAAATTCCGATATACAATACCAAAGCTCAAAAACCTTTGGTTATTGGGATTTTGAAATTGTTTGGAATTTGTTATTTGAGATTTGTGTATTAATTGTCTCTTGTATCTTGGCAATTGGTTATCAAACAACGGGGCCTCCCTTCTCTAAATATATCGAACAAACAAGAAGGAGCCCCTATGCAAATCGGCAAAAAAGTAAAACAACTGCGCGAAGAGCGCAAAATATCCCTCACCGAACTCTCCAAGCAAAGCGGAGTGCAGCTGGCCACCTTAAGCCGGATGGAACACCTCAAAATGACCGGCACCTTAGAAAGTCACATGAAAATCGCCCGGGCCTTAGGCGTCTCGCTCCCCCAGCTTTACAGCGACATTATGAAGGAAGAAAAAAAAGTCGAGGTCAAAACCTCCAAGTCTCCCTCAGAAGTTTTTGTGCACAGCCCAAAATCCTCCTACGAAATCTTGACCGCCAAGGTCCTTTCCAAAAAGATGATGCCGATTCTTTTAAAAATTGAACCAGGAGGTGCAACGCATCAGGAACAAAATCACGCGGGATGCGAAAAATTTATTTTTGTATTGGAAGGAAAAATCGAGGCCAAGATTGCGGAAGAAACGTACAGTCTTTCCAAAAACAACACCCTCTATTTCGACGCCTCGCTCGAACATAAATTTGTGAATGCGGGCAAGGCGCTCGCGAGGGTGATTTGTGTTTCTACGCCGGTAGTGTTATGAAATCACAATACACAAACCACAAATCACAAACAAATTCAAATACACAATGACCCAAAATTCAAACAAACCATACAACCTTGAAGATCGTACGTTAAAATTTGCTCAAGAAATAATCGCCTTATGTCAAAATTTACCTAAAGATGTCATAAACATTAAATTAATTGGACAATTAGTAGCTGCTTCTGGTTCCGTCGGAGCTAATTATAGAGAAGCCAATGAGGCGTTAAGCAAAAAAGATTTTGCACATCGGATGAAAATCACAAGAAAAGAATGTAAAGAAAGCAGCTATTGGCTAGAACTGATTAAAGGAACCAATCCCAATTTTGAAGAGTACATTGTTTTACTCATTCGAGAATCCCAAGAACTCAGAAATATTTTCACATCAATTATTGAAAAAACAAGTTAACTCGTGTTTTAGTTATTGGGATTTGTTTATTGTTTGTAATTTGTGTGTTGGAATTTGTAAATTTTACAACTAACCCTAACCCCTAAAACGGAGGAAACCATGACCCAACAAATCCTAATCTGCGACGACGAAGAAGGTATCCGCGAATCATTGAAACTCATTCTCGGCGATCATTACCCGCTTATCATCACCCAGGACGGCGCTTCGTGCCTGGAAGCCTTAAAAAATTCCAAAGACGTCGGCCTCCTCTTAATAGACATCAAGATGCCCAAACGTAACGGCCTCGATATCATCCAGGAGATCAAAGGAAAATATCCGAATTTAAAAATCATCGTCGTCACCGGCTACCGCTCCGTCGAAACCGCCGCCGAAGCCGTCCGCCTAGGCGCCTGCGGCTACATCGTCAAACCGTTTAAGGCAGAGGAGATTTTGGCGACGGTGAAGTCGATGGTTGTTTAAAATTATTTATGCCGAACTTCATACAGCTATCACCATATTCCGTCCTCCCATTTACGGCAAGTGTTACCGCTCTTTTTCTCGGAATTTTAGTTTTTCTAAAAAATAAATATTCCGAGACTCACCGGATATTCTTGGTATGGTCAACGATAATTTTTACTTGGCTTTTTTGCTATGCAATAAATTATAGCCTCACCGATGCAAACAAAGCCCTCATCACTATCAAGATTGCTTGTGCTTCTGTCATCTTAATCTCTGGCAACAGTTATCACATGATCGTTTCCTTTTTAGATCTAAAAAAGGAACGGAAATTTGTCTACTTAGCCCACAGCATTAATATTATCTTGGCCATCCTTCTTTACTCAACCAACTATTTGATTTCAGGGACTTATAAATATTTCTTCGGATTTTATGGGAAAGCTGGCCCATTTTACATTTATACAATTTTTATCTTTCTCATTTTTACATTAAGGGGCATTTATCTCTTATATAGAACAATACGGTCAAACCAACTAAACGCAAAGAAACAAATACAGGCAAAATATATGCTGACAGGAATGATTATTGCACACCTGGGCAGCGTCGATTTTCTCCCCAAATTTAATATCGAAATCTATCCGTTTGGTGCGGTATTTATTTTGCTCTGGGTTTGTATAATGACCTACGCCATTCTTAAACACCAACTGCTCGATATTAATATCGTTTTTCGCGCTGGGCTTATTTATTCTCTGTTGGTGACGGTCATAACCATTGTCTATTTGATCCTCGTCTTATCCATCGAAAAAATTTTCCACGATCTTCTGGGGTATCATTCATTTTTTACCAGCGTTTTAGCTGCCGTCCTCATTGCCATCTTTTTTATTCCCCTCAAAAACAAAATCCAATACCTCCTCGACAAATATTTCTTCAAAGGCACGCACGCGCAGATTGCTGAGCAGAACGAACTTCTTCGCAAAGAACTCGCTCAATCGGAAAAAATGAAAGCGGTGGCCACCTTGGCCAGCGGGATGGCGCATGAAATTAAGAATCCGATCACGGCGATCAAGACCTTTACGGATTTTCTGCCTCAAAAGAAAAATGACCCAGCGTTTCTGGACAATTTTCAAAAAGTCGTCGGCACCGAGGTCGATCGGATCGATCAATTGGTACGCCAGCTTTTAGATTTCGCCAAGCCCGCGCCGTTAAAACTTCAGTCAACGAACATTCATCAATTGATCGATGACACCCTCGATCTTTTGAATAATCAGATTCTCCGGAATAAAATCAACGTAACTAAGAGCTATCTCAGAAATCCTAAAAATCTGTCATTCCCGAATGCCTCTGTCGGGAATCCCCAACAAATGCATTTGGGGACAGGTCCAGATGAGGCTATGACTAGACCCCCGACAAAAACATTCGGGGGTGACACCCTCCTCAACCTCGACCCAAATCAATTCAAACAAGCGCTATTAAATATTTTCATGAACGCCATCGACGCCATGCCCGAGGGCGGCACCTTGACTATTTGCACTTCACTTGACCTAATCCCTAAAAGACTGTCATTCCCGAATGCTTTAGTCGGGAATCCAGATGATCCTAAAATTAGACCCCCGACACAAACATTCGGGGGTGACAATTCTGGGATAGGTTCTAAATCTTTCGTCTTAATCATCCAAGACACCGGCCACGGAATCTCCCCCAAAGACCTCCCCCACATCTTCGATCCTTTCTTCAGCAAAAAATCCAACGGAACCGGTTTGGGCTTGTCGATTACGCAGGGGATTGTTCAGGAGCATGGTGGGGGAATTAAGGTGGAGAGTGTGGTTGGGAAGGGGACGAGATTTGTTATTGAGTTACCAATTTGTTCAGATGGAGATTATTTATGTTTAGACTAACACCGTTTGCTATATCTGGACTTTTAATCGTAATTACTTCTCTCCCTTTATTTTTGCTGATTTTATTCCAAGGAAAAACAAAGGTGACGAAGATATATGTCTTACATATTTTTGCAGTCTTATGGTGGGGGATAGGTTCATTCTTAACAGGAATAAACACTAATGAAAATTTTTCTGACCCATTTTGGAAATTTGCATACTCTGGAGTAATTTTTATACCTGTATTTTTTTATCATTCAATATTACTTATGATAAATAAACATTCGAAGATTATTTTACCTTTTAGCTATATCCAAGCATTTTATTTCCTCTTTGCAACACTAAATAATAAAATGTTTATTGGCCATCGATTATTATTTAATTCCATTTATTTTATGGAAGTAAGCTCCACTTATACCATGTCAGCTATAATATGGTTAAGTTTAACTCTACTAGCCCATTTTGAATTTATCCGTTATTACAGAGTTAACCAGATTGGGAAAAAGAAAGAAACCTTATTTGCTTTCGTAGGTATTCTTGGATTCTTAGGGGGAACAATGAATTTTTTACCTTTTTATAATATCGCGATATATCCTTATGGAAATTTTTCGGTTTCTGTTTATTCAATTATAATTACCTATGCTATTTTAAAACATCAATTACTCGATATTGACGTCGTCATCAAGAAAAGTTTGGCTTATTCATTCTTAATTGCATTGATCACAATTTTTTATGTATTGATCGTGCTTGTCCTCGAGAAATTATTACAAGAATTCTTTGGATATCATTCTATTCTAACCAGCATTATCACGGCGGTCCTGCTTGTCATTATCCTTGTTCCTCTACGGAATAAAATCCAACAGTTCATCGACCGACTTTTTTTCAAAGGAACCCAGGTTGAAATCGCTGAGCAAAATGAATTGCTCCGTCAGGAAGTCGCCAAAACTGAAAAACTCAAAGCCGTCGCCACGCTGGCCAGCGGGATGGCGCACGAGATTAAGAATCCTTTAACCGCGATCAAGACCTTCAGCGAATTTCTTCCCCAAAAACTCGATGATAAAGAATTCCTAAAAAAATTTGCTCCGCTCTTAAACCATGAGGTGGAACGGATCAATCAACTGGTGAATAACCTCCTGGATTTTGCCAGGCCCATTCCTCTTAAACCTGAAGCGACCGATATCCACGCCTTAATGACCAGCACTCTAAATTTTTTGGATAACCAATTCGTTCAAAACAAAATCAACGTAACTTATGATTTTTACACGTCCTCACCTGTCCTCCTCAAAGTCGATCCTAATCAATTGAAACAAGCGTTCTTGAATTTATTTTTGAATGCCATCGAAGCCATGCCCGAGGGCGGCACTCTAACAATTAGCACCCGACTTGACCTAACCCCTAATCCCCACCCCCTAAACCCTGATATAACCCCTAAAACTTTTAAAAATCTGTCATTCCCGAATGCTTTAGTCGGGAATCCACAGGAGGCTATCACTAGACCCCCGACAAAAACATTCGGGGGTGACAATTTGGGAATATTCACTCTCATTATCAAAGACACCGGAGGAGGCATCCATCCCGACGATCTTCCGCACATCTTCGATCCTTTCTTCACCAAAAAAGACTCCGGCACCGGATTAGGTCTTTCCGTCACGCACGGAATTATTGCGCAGCATGGGGGGAGGATTTGGGGCGAGAGTGTTGTTGGGGAGGGGGCAGTTTTCATCGTTGAGTTGCCATTATTAGATAAGGAACGTGAAAATAAGGATATCCGGTAACCCGGGGATCAGGGACTGGGTGATCTGGGATCAGGAAATCCGGGACAAAGGAGATAAATCAATGCCAACATTTCGAGATTTATGGATATGGAAAGAATCTCACCAACTAATGCTTGAGATACATGAATTTTGTAAAACCTTGCCGCGTGAAGAACAATTTAGGAAGCGCGATCAAATAGAACGTTCTTCTTCATCTGTTCCAGATAATATCTCGGAAGGATACATGGCGTATTATTTCAATGAAAAGACCAAAACAATGTACATCGCTCGCAAAGAATCAGCAGAAACACAAAATCACCTAGAAGCGCTTGTCGGGAAGAAATATTTAAATAGAGAAAAAGCTGATCATTGGATTAATAGATATGAACGAGTGATGGCAGGAATAAATAGTTACATAAATTATATTCATGATAAACAAGAAAAAACTTCGAGAAAAGGGCAAGCGAAAAATCCCTGATATCCATTTCAATAAGCACATCCGGTAAATTGGTGATCAGGGACTTGGTGACCTGGATATCTGGGCATCAGAGACAAAAAAATTTGAATAATTTTATGTCCCTAATATCCGGATTTCCTGATGTCCTAGTCCCGGATCTCCAGATAACCGGAAACCTAATCTTACATCTCTGCTTCTTGCTTCTCTACTTCTGTCATCTAAAAACATCAAATCTCCCCTTTTTCCCACAACTCAATCATCGCCCGCACCGGAAGCGGATTAAACTGAATGCCGGAATTCTTTTTGATTTCTTGAATCGCAAAACCTTTATCCAGGCCTTTTCGATACGGCCGGTCCGAGGTCATGGCATCGAAGGTATCGGCCACGGCGATGATCGCGGCGATGATGGGGATTTCATCTGCCTTTAAACCCTCGGGATAGCCTTTCCCATCGTAGCGTTCATGATGATATTTCACCCCTTTCATGCTCTCTTCAAATTCCGCCAGGGGTTTGAGCATCTCCACCCCGCGCAGGGTGTGGGTGCGCATGATTTTTAATTCCTCGTCGTTGAGTTTATCGGTCTTGCCCAAAATCGCCTCGGGCACCGCGATTTTGCCGATATCGTGCAGGAGTCCGGACATATATAAATTTTCCATAAAATTTTCCGGGAAAGTCATGGAACCGTTGGCGGCCATCTGTTTGGCGATCAA
>Ga0209515_10010184_pt1 | contig 10528 bp, 9 predicted proteins | sample Subgroupgradi54m_FD_187454 | JGI IMG/M metagenome (GOLD analysis project Ga0209515, IMG submission 187454) | Subsurface groundwater microbial communities from S. Glens Falls, New York, USA - GMW60B uncontaminated upgradient, 5.4 m (SPAdes)... ...
GGCTAAATTCCTACTTGTTAGTGCAACATTAAATAGGCCCTGTACCGGAGCGCAAGCGACTGGTACCAGGGCGGGTTAATGGCTTGAGTCCCGCCGCAAGGCGGGACCTAGATAGATGATTGCCTCCTCCGACTATGTCGGGGACAGACAGAATTCGGCTTATAGCCTGCTTAAGAAGTATATATATAAAAGTTTCCTTTGAGTCGAAGGGAAATCTATTAAAAAATAACAAGGGTTCAGTTTGCTTTAGTAAATTTCCCTTTGTTTGAAAGTTTGTACATACATGGGTATGAAACTTTTTGTCGGCGGGTTGCCTTACACCACCACCAGCGATGATTTAAAAAATCATTTCATGGGTGCTGGGAACGTGATGTCCGCGCAAGTCATTACCGACAAGTTCTCCGGCCGATCCAAGGGTTTTGGGTTCGTGGAGATGTCTAGCGACGAAGAAGCAGCCAAAGCTATTGAAATGTTCAATGGCACTGACTTCGGTGGTCGCTCTCTGGCTGTCAACGAAGCCCGACCGAAAACCGAAGGTGGTTCTCGCGGCGGCTTTGGTGGCGGACGTGGTGGCGACCGTGGTGGTCGCAGAGACAATTACTAAGTTAGTTAATCTGACTTAAATTAACTCCGTCCCGATTTATCAGGACGGAGTTTTAAGTTAAAAAAAGCACGAACCGAGAGTCCGTGCGTGGTTTTGTTTTCCTCCTGCTGTTTACTCGACGAGAGTCAGGTGTTTTGCTAGTTCTGGCGGCAGACTGATGGGGTACTGCCCGTTAAAGCAGGCTGAACAGTACAAATTGCGGCTGGTACCCACAGCCTCCATCATGCCCGCGTGGCTTAGGTAGGACAGAGTGTCCACTTCGAGGAATGCCCGGATTTCTTCAAGTGAGTGAGTAGCGGCTTTGAGTTGGCTTCGTCTTTTTGTCGCAATGCCCATAAAGCACGGCCACATCGTGGGTGGCGACGCGATGACTAGATGGACTTCGCTGGCACCAGCGTTGCGGACCAGCTGAACAATCTTGCGGCTGGTTGTGCCACGAACGAGTGAGTCGTCCACGAGCACGACTCTTCTCTGGTTGATGACCGCGCGCACCGGATTGAGCTTCATCCTGACCCCGTCGGTTCGAATTTCGTGGTCTGGCTTGATGAAGGTCCGACCCACATGGTGATTGCGGATCAGCCCGTGCTCCAGAGGGATTCCTGACTCCTTGGCATATCCTTCAGCGGCCACAATCCCGGAGTCGGGTACTGGCACCACCACGTCCGCGTCAATCCGAACTTCCTTGGCAAGGTTGCGTCCCATTTCCTTTCGTACCGAATGAACGCTCTGGCCGAAGACGTAACTGTCTGGTCGGGCGAAGTACACATGCTCGAATACACATTGAGCCGTTGGCATCGGCGGGCCAATCGGCCTGGACTCGAATCCGCCACTTTCGCTAAGCACGACCATTTCACCCGGCTCGACGTCCCGTAGATACTCAGCCTCCAGGATATCGAGCGCGCAAGTCTCGGAACACACGACATAGGCCCCGTCTGTCCTCCGTCCCAAGGCCAGTGGTCGAAACCCTTGTGGATCTCGGGCCGCAACCAAGTGGGTTTTGGTCAGTATCACCAGGGCGTAAGCTCCTTCTACTTGCCGCAGGGCCTCCATGATGGCGTCTAGGGGGTCAAGAGAAACCGAACGGGCGTAGAGATGCAAGATGACTTCGCTGTCACTGCTGGTTTGGAAGCCGGAACCCTCAAGAGTCAATTCCTGCTTCAGGCGCTCAGCGTTTGTCAGGTTGCCGTTGTGCACCAGTGAGATTGGCCCGTGCTTGCATTCCAAGAAGATAGGCTGGGCGTTTTTGAGAGTGCTCTCTCCTTCCGTTGGATAGCGCACGTGCCCTATGGCTGCAAAGCCCGGCAGTTCGGCTAGCCGGTCTTTCAGGACAGTAGACGCGTAACCCATTCCACGCAGGAGATGAAGGTTGGTTCCGTCAGTGCTGGATGCGCCGGCGCTTTCTTGGCCTCGATGCTGTAACTGGTACAGACCAAGATATGCGTCTTTGGCAGCTTCGGGAGAACCCATAACCCCAACAATACCACACATTGGTCTGCTCCTTTGGAAAAGAGGAAAATTGCTTTCAACCGATTCCATTGTATCATAGCTAGAAAAATAGTAGCAAAAATGGTATAATATTTAAGCGAATTTATGAAAAAATCGGAGTTATTATTTAATCTTATCTCAATACTAGTTGATTGGGTTATGCTTTTGATTGCGGCCATAGCCGCGTTTTATTTGCGTTTTAGTTTTGCGGCGGTCAGACCGATTTTGTATACGCTATCAATTAGCGAATACTTAAAAGTTTTGTTATTGATCAGTCCTTTGATAATTTTGCTTTTGGCTTTGGCCGGACTTTATAATCTCAAAGGCACGCGCCGGATGTCTTCCGAGCTCTTAAGAATTATTTTGGCGATTTCGTCAGGTTTATTGCTGGTTGTGATCGTGTTCTTTTTTGACCAGCAAGCATTTCCTTCACGCTTAATCGTTTTGTTGACTTGGGGGCTGACAATATTACTTATTAGTTTCGGACGGTTGACCCTGCGTTTTCTCCAAGTCAAATTACAACGTCGAGGTATTGGCCTGCACCGATTGGTCATTGTTGGCGCCCAAGATGATGGTCAGCTGGTAAATGACATTCGTATTCGCCCGGAATTAGGATACAAAATCGTCGGGAAAATCAATTCAAGTTTGTTGGGTGATGAGCTGGTGGCCGGGCTTGAATCAGTTAGGCAAAATTTTGGCATTGACGAGTTGTTGCAGGCCGATCCATTGTTGGATCAAGAAATCAGCATTCGGATTTTGAAATTTTGCCGGGATTTTGGCATCAAATTTAATTTTATTCCCAATCTGTTTGAAACTGCCACGACCAACATTGCCGTGGAAACTATTTCCGGCACGCCGATTATAATTCTGAAAGGCACCCCGCTGGAAGGCTGGGGGAGAGTGATCAAGCGTATTTTGGATATGATTATTTCGGCTATCGCGTTGATTGTGTTGAGTCCGATATTTTTAATCATGGCCATTGCAATTAAATTAAATTCCAAAGGGCCGGTATTTTTTCACCAACTACGGGCCGCGGGTTTAGGCGAATTTGAATGTTACAAATTTCGGACTATGTACTACGAAATGAGTGAAGGAACGGGGACTGGGGATAAGTTACGCGAAGAAATGGAAAAACAAAACGCTAGAGGTTCCGGGCCATTTGTGAAAATTAAAAATGATCCGCGGGTGACTTCGCTGGGTAAATTTTTGCGCCGAACCAAAATTGATGAATTGCCCCAACTCTGGCACATTTTGATGGGTGAAATGAGCTTAGTTGGGCCGCGCGTCCATATGGTCAAGGAAGTTGATCATTTTCGGAATGATTACAAGCGACTGTTTGTATTAAAGCCCGGGGCCACGGGTTTAACCCAGATTACGCAAGCGAGCGAAAAGCCGGAAATTACCTGGGAAGAGGAGATTCAGTTGGACGCTTTTTATATTGAGAATTGGTCCTTATGGTTGGATCTGTATATTATTTTCAAAACATTATTAATTCTTTTGGGCCGTAAGCCAAAAGTAGATTATTAACGCTCGGACGTTGCAAAAAATGACGGTAAAAATTATGCTAGACGCAGTAATTTATACCTAAGTCACCTGCCCGCCATGCCAGGCGTGGCAGGCGGGTCGGCCTCATTGCGGCAAAGCAATTTCGGCCTCTGAATTCATTTTTATGCAACATCCTCGCTGACAGGTTTTAATGAAGATAGCTCTAGTACATGAATTTTTAAATCAGCTTGGTGGAGCGGAACGGGTGCTCCAGAATTTTTTGGAAATCTGGCCTAAGGCCACTTTTCATGTCTTACTTTATGATAAAGACAAGACCCTGGGCCAATTTGAAAATACCAAAAAGCAAATTAGCTTTATAAATTTTTTACCTTTCGCTCATAAGCATCCACGTTTGTTTGTGACTTTTATGCCTTCGGCCATTGAGCACTTTGATTTTGAGGATTTTGATCTTGTTTTATCAGATTCCTCATCATTTGCTAAAGGAATTAAAACTGACAAATTGCATATTTGCTACTGTCATGCGCCAACCCGTTATATTTGGACCGCGCATGATTACATTGATAATCAGCAATACCCGCAAGCGCTAAAGTGGTTGGGTAAGTCTTTTTTGAAGCGATTAAAAAAGTGGGATTACGCGGCCGCTCAGAGAGTCAATTTTTTTATCGCCAACTCGCGAAATATACAACAACAGATTAAAAAATATTATGACCGTGATTCAATTGTCATTCCACCACCGGTTGATACCGAGTTTTTTCATCCAGCAACAGAAAAGCAGGATTATTTTTTTACCGCCTCGAGACTTGAGCCGTATAAAAAAATTGACATCATTATCCAAGCCTTTAACGATTTAGGATTACGATTGAAAGTGGCGGGATCTGGCACAGATGCCGCCAGACTAAAGTCCATGGCCAAGCCTAATATCGAATTTCTAGGTTACATAAATGACGAGGAACTGAGGAAGTATTATTCTGAAGCTAAAGCTTTTGTTTTTGCCGCGGATGAAGATGCTGGCATTGCCCCAGTCGAAGCCCAGGCTTGCGGCACGCCAGTAATTGCGTATGGCAAGGGTGGGGTTTCGGAAACGGTTAAGCCTGGAGTAACTGGAGAATTTTTTGGCGAACAGACCGCCGAATCATTGAAACAGGTTTTGAAAAGTTTTGACGCCAGCAAGTACGACGGCAAAATAATCCGTTCACACGCCCTGCAATACGATAAAAAGATTTTTCAGAAGATGATTAAGGAGTTTCTTGAACAAAAGTACTCTGACCACAGAGCGCTGTAATGGTGGATAAGGGTTTGGTTGATGGTGCAATACGCTCTCGTATTGCACCAAGAGTAAGCTTGGACTATAATTAAGTTGATGATACTAAGTAAGGAAATTTGAATGACAAAGGTATCCAGACGAGCAATTGATCCCAAAGATTTCGGCTATTATGTAAATAACTTATGGTCAGTTTTTACTTTGCTGGATTCCAAAGAGCATGTACGGGCACTATTTCGTGATTTATTTACGCATACTGAATACAAAATGTTTGCCAAACGGCTAGAGATAGCGAGAAGACTTCTTAAGGGCCAGACTTACGACGAAATAACTAGTAATTTGAAAGTTACTAATCATACGATATCAACTATTAACAATATTCTAGCCAGAGACGGTTCCGGTTTGAAGATCGCTGATCAAAAATTGCTTGATTTGGAAAAATCGTACCAAAGAAAACGCGAGACTCATCAAGATGTTTTAGAACGTAGAAATTTTACTAAAAACCTAGAACAGATTTTAGTGAAGAATATAATAAAAGCCGGTGTTAGGAAAGCGGATCAAATATTAAGACGCCGGACTCGAGAAACAACTTCTAGAAAAGAATTATCATATTAAATAGTGCGATACGCTCCCGTATTGCACTATGGGCAATAACACACATAAGAAATATGTCAGACAGCGAATCAAAATTTGTCCCGCCGGAAGAAACTGGGGAGGCAAAAACACCGGACGGGTTTGAACAGCCAATAACCCCTGAGCAAACTCAAGCGGATATTAGATTGAGTTTAGAATCGGAAATTTTGGAGTTTTTAGAAGGAAAGCGTACAGAATTATCCCATGAGGCTCTATTGTTGTTCGTCCCTGGAAGACTTAGAGAAATAGCAAAAAATCCTGACATGATTGAAATCCAACCACTACGCAAGGAACCTGGAGAAATTTCAATATTAGCCCTTGAAAAAGAATATCCTGTTGTATTAACCGATCCTAAGGCCTGGGCAAAATGGCACCAAGATATAGAGGCCGCATTGAAGGCACAAGAGGGGAGGAATTTTAAAATCAATCCCCCAGCTCCCAGATCCGTAAACAGACTTCATGCAAGGTTTATGACTAAAATAGATGAGGGTGAATTGTCTTTAAGTGATCGAATTCTTTTTACGGCTAAATTACGCCTTCATCCTGATAACCCTCAGGCCTTGTTTGTTGGAGATTTTGATGGTGAGACTCATCAAGGAATTGGCCGGGATTTTTATATGAATATCTTGCCATCATTGGCTAAAGAATTGGGACTAAGGTATATAGTAGGACAGAATAATGTTAGCAATATCACTTTCTTTACGGAGACCTTAGCTAGATACACAAAAGATGAACTCAAACCAGAATTCCGCATACGGTTATTTTCGGAAAGTATTACGAATGCCGACCAAAATTTTACTATTCAGTTTTTATACGACGAAGACGTAGAAAAGTATGTTAATAAAGATAAGATAAAACGAAATGCGGATCGGACTTGATTTACGAATGTTGGGTGGGGGGTCGGGGATTGATCGGTATATTTCGGAACTCTCCCATGAAATATTGAAACTGGATACACGAAACAAGTACGTTTTGTTTTTCAAAGACGCCGATAAATCGGCAGACTACAATAAATATAATCACAAGATCGTTATTGCGGACATCCCACATTATTCTTTTGCCGAGCAACTTAAGTTTCCAGGAATTCTGAAAAAAGAAAAACTCGATTTCGTTCACTTTCCGCATTTCAATGTCCCGATTTTTTATCGTCAGCCGTTTGTGGTTACGATCCATGATTTAACGCACACTCTATTTCCGGGCAAAAAGAAATCGCATTTTTTCCATCGGCTCGCATATAATTTAGTCTTTGCGAATGCAATTAGGAATTCTAAAAAAATAATTGCTGTTTCGCAATCTACCAAAAAGCAAATTCTTGAGCATTTTGCCATTATTCCTGACAAGATCCAAGTCGTTTACGAAGGTTTTAACGCCATCTATGGCATGATGGATAAAGAGCAAGCATTTCAAACGGTATCAAGTAGATTTGGGATCACAAAACCATATATACTATATGTTGGCGTGTGGCGAAGATACAAGAATTTGCCAATGCTGGCACAAGCATTTGATAGGCTCAAAGATAAAGGTTTGGATATACAACTAGTGCTCGCTGGAGAGCCAGATCCATTTTATCCAGAGATTAAAGGGCAAATATCAAAGATCAAAAATATTTCGCATGTTAAAATACTGGGGCGAGTGAGTGATGAAGACTTGAAACTGCTTTACAATGCCGCGACATTGTACGTTCAGCCCTCGCTCATGGAAGGCTTTGGGCTCACAACTTTGGAAGCCGCGGCATGCGGCAGCCCGGTCGCTTGCTCTGATATTCCCACTCTCCGAGAAGTCTTAGGTCAGGGCGCGGAATACTTTGATGCCAATAATTTGGAAAATATGGCTGACGTTTTGTTTAGTTTATTGAAAAATGAAGAACGATTGGAAGAATTGGCGAATTTGGCCTTGTCGAGGTCCAAACATTTTAGTTGGAAACAAGCGGGCGAGGAAACGATTAAGGTATATACTAATGTTTGAAACCCATAAGGTAGCCCATCTCGACCGACCTCATAAGAATTAACCAATGCGGGAGTGGAGAGATCGCTCCGATGAGCTTAATAAAAGCGATTTCTCCCGCTTGGGGTTATGCTCTTGAGGTCGAAATGGTTAAGGCTCGGGATTGAGTAATATATGCAATCAAATCATCTAAAAATTCTTTTAGCTGGCGGCGGCTCTGGCGGACCAGTGAGTCCGGTCCTGGCCGTGGCCCAGGAATTAAAAAAACTAAAACCTAAGACCGAATTTTTATTCGTTGGCACTCATTCTGGCCCAGAAAGTTTAATGGTTGAACCGACTGGTATTCCTTTTGTCTTTATTCCGGGCGCCAAGTGGCGCCGTTACCTTTCAATTAAAAATTTTCTCACACCATTTGTTTTGATTTTGGGTTTTTTGAAATCACTCAGTATTATCCGGAAGTTTCAGCCGGATGTCGTGTTTGGTGCGGGCTCGTTTGTGACTGTGCCAGTAGCATGGGCCGCTAAATGCCTTGGTGTGCCCGTGGTTATTCATCAGCAAGACGCTACAATTGGTTTGGCGAATCGTCTGGTGGCTCCGATCGCGGCCCAAATTACTACGGCCTTTGAAAAAACCAGCAAGGAATTTTATTCAGGTTCGGGTTTGTTTGAAAAAAAATTAGCATCCCGAGCGTCTTGGGTGGGTAATCCTGTGCGCCCGGATATACTCGATTCATCGGCCGATGCTGCAAAGTTTTTCAGTTTGCATGATGATCTGCCAATTCTGCTGGTTTTGGGTGGTGCTACTGGCGCGAGCCAAATCAATGACATGCTGACAGAAATTTTATCGGACCTAACTCAAGATAACCAAGTAATCCACCAAACCGGCAGAGGCAAGAATAAAACAAATTTTAGACATACCAATTATCATCCGTTTGAATTGATTCCGTTTCCCGAATACGCCCGGATTTTGAAACTCGCTCATATAGTTGTGGCCCGGGCTGGACTATCCACAATCGCGGAACTGTCTGCGCTCAAAAAAGTTGCAATTATTATTCCTATGCCCAAGACGCATCAGGAAGATAATGCTAAAATATTATCAGACCAGCACGCAGCTGTAGTTTTGACCGGAGTTAACGCAACTCCTAAAAAATTGAAAGAGGTTATCAATAGTCTCAAGTTCAAGCCAAAGGATGGGGAAATATTGAGTAAAAATATGCGTAATTTAATGCCAGCAGACGCCGGTCTGAACATTGCGAAGATCATTATTGGAATCAAGAATCAAGAATCATGAATCAGGAATCAGAAAATAGAAGGCCTAAAATTGGAATCGCACTGTCAGGCGCTTCGGGCCGGGCCGTGGCGCATATTGGAGTTCTCGAGGTTTTGCGGGAACACGACATACCAATAGATATTATTGTGGGCTGTTCTTCGGGCGCGTTGATTGGCGCGAGTTTTGCGATCGGGACCATGGATAAAATGAAAGAATTTATGTTCTCACTGACTTTTCCGAAAGTTTTACGGCTCTGGTCAACCAGACGGGCTAAGGGCGGCATATTTCATCTCCACAGCTCCAAGATGAGCGAGGAATTAAATGCCATTACTAAGGGTTTGAATTTTGAAGACATACCACATCCCACATTAGGATTTGTGGCGACGGATATAAATACCGCGGAACTTATAACTCTCAGTTCCGGCAGTTTGAACCGCGCGTTCAAGGCCTCAGTAGCGGTTCCAGGATTGTTTGAGCCAGTTATTTATGGCCGAAGGTTACTTGTGGATGGGGGATTGGTCAACATTGTGCCGACTTTGCCTGCCAAAGAAATGGGTGCGGATATCGTAATTGGAATTAATTTGGCGGCTACAAAATTTATTTATGAAAAGCGCATGCCCATCTGGCGCGGTTACCGTTTTTTGACCCGTTTAACTGGCCTGCAATTTATCCGCGAAAAGATACTTCCCATGCTTTCCCCGCGCCTGCTGTTTCGGATCGACAGCCAATCGGATATTTTGGAAGAATCTGATATCAAAGTTCCGGGCGTAATTTCAATTCTGACCAAAGCCATTGAACATTCATTCCGGATTGAAGAACAATGGGATGAGTCGCAAATTGCGTGTGATTTGATGATTGAGCCCAAGGTCAAACACTTTGGCAAAGCGGAATTTAGCCAGTTGGAGCAAATATACCAAGAAGGCCGGCGATCAGCCGAAGTCGCAATTCCGGAAATCAAAAAACTAATTGAAAATTTTAAGTTCACTGAAGAATCAGTGACAGAAGTTACTGAAACATCGGAAAGCAAGATATGACGATCACTGAAGCCAAAAATATTTATTGTCTGGGCATTGGCGGAATTGGTGTCTCTGGACTGGCCCGGATTTTTTTGGGCTTAGGTAAAAATGTTGCGGGTTCGGATTTGCGTGCATCGCAAGTTACCCAAGGACTTGAGCAACTAGGTATCAAAGTTGCGATTGGCCCCAACCCCCAAAGCTTAGACCCGAAACCGGATTTGATTGTTTATTCGCAAGATGTGCCAGAGGCTGATCTAAATATTTTTGATTGCCAGAAAATTAACCAAGCCCAAGCAATCGGCGAATTGATGCTTGGTAAATATGGAATCGGGGTGACCGGGACCAATGGCAAGTCAACGACCGCGACCATGTTGGGTTTGATTCTTGATCAGGCCAATTTGGATCCGACAGTTTTGATCGGCTCGCTCTTATCGCCAAAAAATGAAACTGAAAAATTCAAGGCCAATGCCCGATTGGGACAGGGTAAATATTTCGTGGCCGAATCCGACGAATATCACCGTAAGATGCTGGAGAATAAGCCCCAAATGATCTTGGTCACGAATATTGCCGAGGATCATTTGGATTACTACAAAGATTTAAATGATATTAAAGCTGCATTTTTGGAATATGTTCAAAGCCTTCCGTCTGATGGAATTTTGATTTACAATGCGGATGATCACAATACAGTGGAAGTTTGCCGCGAGGCTAAATGCCATAAGTTTACTTTTGGAATTGGCCACTATGCTGATTTACAGGCGATTAATTTAAAAAATGAAAAGAGCAGGCAAATTTTTGATTTGCATCTTAATG
>Ga0209515_10010185_pt1 | contig 10528 bp, 10 predicted proteins | sample Subgroupgradi54m_FD_187454 | JGI IMG/M metagenome (GOLD analysis project Ga0209515, IMG submission 187454) | Subsurface groundwater microbial communities from S. Glens Falls, New York, USA - GMW60B uncontaminated upgradient, 5.4 m (SPAdes)... ...
CAAAAGCAGGCGTCATATCTGGTATTGGTTTTCCCCAACGACGTTCATAATAATTTGCCGCAGCTGCCATTCTTATTGCAACATTATTTTCTATCATTTAAACACCTCCTTTCTCCATAAAAAAACCTCCCGTTTTGGGAGGCTTAAAATCCTTTCTTTTTAGATTATTTTATCTAAAAAGACCTCCCAAAAAGGCGCCCGCAACGAGCACCAAAAGGAGGCTAATTAAAACTTCCGGTTTTTTTAGATCAATGGCAATAACTTTTGACATATAAAACATCTCCTTTGAGATGATGAATAAATTATAAAGGGTAGTATACTCTTTTGTCAACTAGTATCGAACAAATCCTCCTCGTCTTCCTAGAGATGGAATCGTTGAAATTCTAGCATCCACTGGTTCTGGAAGCCTAGGTGTTGGAACTTGTCTGATCTCTAATTGTCCTCTAACCTGTCCCTCAATTATCGACAATCTTTTTAAACCTGGTATCATTTGTCCTGATACTTCTGTTCTTTCTCTCATATTTATACACCTCCTTTCTCCAATAAAAAGCCTCCCAATTGGGAGGCTAAAACCTTTTTACTTAAAGCTTAATTTCTCTAAGTAAGCCTCCCTCCTTTTTGGAAGGTAAAGTTATAACCAAAGAATTTATTTATCAATTTATTTATCTTTAACATAAGATAATAGCCTATCAAACAATAAAAGCCTTGTCAAGTAAGCTTAAATGTTGTTATTATGCAGACACACCCAAAATGGAGAGAACTTTAATTTTAAATTGTACGAAAGAAGTAGGAAAAACAGTTAAAATCTGTGGATTTGTTCAAACAAAGCGTGATCATGGGAAGATTGGGTTTTTAGATATAGCTGACAGATCTGGATTGATTCAGGTGGTGGTATCTCCAGAAAAATTACACATTGAAAGCGTTGGACCACAAGATGCAATCACTATAACCGGTAAAGTTAATAAAAGACCGGCAAACCTCATCAATAAAAATATCCCTACTGGTGAAATAGAAATAGCAGCAGAGGAGTTAGAGGTTTTATCAAAATCTGAGCAACTACCCTTTGATATGGGAGTAAAAGAATTAGATTTACAACTACCAACCCTATTAGATTTTAGGTCTTTAACTCTTCGCCATCCAAAAATAAAAGAAATATTTAAAGTTCAAGAGGCCATTTTAGAGGGATTTAGAAAAGTGGCCAAAGAGTTAGATTGTGTGGAAATAATAGTGCCGGAAATAGCTGCTGATGCCACGGAGGGAGGAGCGGCTGTTTTTAAAATTGACTATTATGGATATAAAGCTTATCTTACCCAAAGCCCTCAGCTTTATAAACAGATGCTGGTGCCGGTATTTGAGCGAGTATTTACTGTGGCTCACGCTTATCGGGCAGAGCCATCAGTTACCACCAGGCATTTATCAGTTGCCACTCAAATGGATTGTGAGATTGGGTTTGTCGAATTTGATGAACTACTTGATCTTTTAGAAGAAGTGGGCACGCAAACCCTAAAATATGCTCAAAGTTTATGTGAGGATATTTTAAAGGAGTGGGAGGTAGAAAAAATTGCCTTTGGCAAAATTCCCAGATTAACTTTACGAGAGACTCAGGAAATAATCTTTAAAGAGTTTGGACGCGACAACAGAAAAGAAAAAGATTTAACTCCTCAGGATGAAATTGATATCTGTAAATGGGCGCAAGAAGTGCACAAATCAGATTTTGTAACAGTGACTCATTTTCCCACTGTTGCCAAGCCCTTTTATACAAAACCAGACCCAAAAGACCCTGAATATTCCCTAAGTTATGATTTGTTGTTTAGAGGTGTGGAGATAATGAGTGGTTCGAAGCGAATTAATGATTACAAACAGCTGGTGCTTTCAATTAAAGCTCATCATCTGAATCCTAAAAACTTTGAGGTGTATTTGCAGGCTTTCAAATATGGTATGCCCCCAGAGGGGGGATTTTCCTTTGGACTGGAAAGAATGACAATGCATATGTTAAATCTGGCCAATATTAGAGAGGCCTCGCTTTTTCCAAGGGATATGGAAAGAGTGGATATTAGACTAAATAGTGGATATTAGACTAAATAAATGAATTTCAAATAAGTATCAATCATTTGATGTTTGAAATTTGATATTGGGAATTCGATGAGATATTACCTTTACTCTGCAGCTTTAATATTACTAGCTATTATTTTAACTACATTTATTCCATATCTGACTGATTTTGCAGAAAATTCTTTTGTCGGTTTTCAAATTCCTCAAAACAACTCAAAAGTGGCTGGAGTGCAAAGTTATAACATTCCGCCTGTCAGTAAAAATTTATCAATACCGCAACTTTCAGCTAGAGCGGTGTTGGTCAAAGATTTGGGGACAGATACAATTCTTTACCAAAAAGATGCCAATCGGCCGTATCCTATTGCCTCTACCACCAAAATTATGACTGCATTGGTAGCATCTGAGTATTTTAAACCAAACTCAGTTTTAACAGTAAAAGATGGAGCCTTGGTAGAAGGAGCGAAAGTGGGGTTAATCAGGGGTGAGAATTTAAGTTTTTCATCAATGCTTTATGGAATGCTTTTACCCTCAGGCAATGATGCAGCTTTTGCCATTGCGGAAAATTATCCCGGAGGAGTTTTAGGATTTATTTCAGCGATGAATAAAAAATCTTTTCAGTTAAATTTAGCTAATACTCATTTTGATAATCCGGCCGGATTTGATTCACCCAATCATTTTTCTTCTGCTCGGGATTTAGCTGTTATTACTCAGGAAGCCTTGAAAAACTACCAACTGGCACGAATTTTTTCTACCAGAGAAACAAATATTGTTTCCTTAGATAAGAAATATAAACATGAACTTATTAATCTAAATAAACTTTTATCCCAGGTAAAAGGAGTTTTGGGAGTTAAAACAGGCTATACAGAGCAAGCAAAAGAAAATCTAGTTACTTTGGTTAATCGAGAGGGACACAGTATTTTAACAGTGGTTTTAGGGTCTGATGATAGATTTGGCGAATCAACCAAACTAATTGAGTGGGTCTATACAAATTTTCAATGGCCATAAAATTATTTGGTCTGAGATTGGAATTCAGGAGCGACAGCCAGTACGTAGGCGGCAAAGTTTGGCCCTTCAAAAACGTAGACAGGTAAAAGATAGGGACTGTAACTCTCCGATAAAAAGTAGCCCAAATAAATAGAGGTTATCGAAACATTAGATTTTGGTGGTTCAATTACAATTATGCCATTGCCTGATTTTAAATCTTCAAAAGCTTGCTCGGCAGTTTTTAACGGGTAGGTAGCAAAGGTAGAAGTATCAATTTGGTAGTAAGTAAAATTAAGTACAAGATAATTTTTTATTTCCCTCGCGCTATTAAAAACTGTGGCATTAACATATGATTTGTTAAAGTTAGCAGTGACAATAGGCTTATTATCTAAAGAGGCTTGCCACAGAGAAATTTGAGCTCCGCTAGCTTCACTTTTTAAATCAGTTGGTGTGAATTTGCCATTATCATTTCGCAAATACACAATTTTTGTCCGACCGCTGTTTAAGTCCGGTTTTAAAATACCAATAGTTGAAAGCATGTTTTTAAAATCGGCAACTAGCTTGGCTTCATCATCCAAAGTACTAGTGGCGGAAATTGTTGCCTCATTAAGGTAGGTAAAATTACCGCTATCCAAATCTATGTTTAAAGTTTTATTTTTATCTTTAAACATATAGTTTGTTTCTGAGATGATTTGAGGATCAACTTTTAAATCAAACTTTTCTGCCAAGCTTTGTGATTTTTCAGGGGAAAGAAGCGAGGCATAAGTCTTTACTACAAAATAAACTTTAATCAGTTTATCAAAATCTTTATCCACACCTACTTTAGGTAGCCCCCCGGTGGTGGTGTCTATAGAATAAGAGAAGTTAGAAGAAGAAACGTTTGTTTGAGGAAACTTAGGCGGAGAAAGAAGGCCAAATTTAGTATCCGGCTTTTCCTCTTTAGGTGGAAGATGAGCCAAATAATATGCACGTTGGATTTTATAACCAATAAAAATAGCGGTTCCTAAAATAATGGCAATTATACTGATAGTAATAATTTGTTTTGTTAAAATGGCAATTTTACTAAGAGTCATAAGTTTGGAACTACTGTTATTATACATAAACCCAAGATATAATACGTTTATGAAGGTCAGAGTAAGAATTGCACCGTCTCCTACTGGAACTCCGCATATTGGTACTGCCTGGCAGGCGCTGTTTAATTTCGTATTTGCCAGAAAAAATAACGGTAAATTTATTCTAAGATTGGAAGATACTGACAGAGAAAGATATATTCCAGAGGCTGTAGCACAAATCGATGAGACTTTTGAATGGTTGGGATTTGATTTTGACGAAGGACCAAAAACAGGCGGTCTGTTTGGCCCATATATCCAGTCAGAGAGACTGGATATATATAAAAAATATATTGATGAACTGCTAGGAAAAGGACTAGCCTATAAAGAGGAAGGTGCAGTTAGGTTTAAAACCAAAAAGGACGGTGATACTTCCTGGATTGATTTAGCAGGAAATAAAACAATCAGTTTTTCCAATAATACTCAGGAGGATTTTGTTATTTTAAAATCCGATGGTTATCCTACCTATAACTTTGCAAATGTGATAGATGATCATTTAATGGAAATTTCCCATGTCATCAGGGGCAATGAATTCATCTCATCAACCCCCAAACACTTAAGTGTTTATCAGGCCTTTGGCTGGATACCTCCCCAATTTGCGCACCTGCCGGTTTTAGTGGGTAGCGATAGATCCAAACTTTCCAAAAGACATGGAGCAAAATCGGCGCTGGAATTTAAAAAAGATGGGTATTTAAAAGAAGCTATGTTAAATTTTTTGGCGCTGTTGGGCTGGACACATCCTGAAGGCAAAGAAATTTTTTCGATTGACGAGATGATAAAAGTGTTTGATTTTAAAGATTTTAATCAGTCCTCAGCTTTTTTTGATGAAGCTAAATTGGATTGGTTAAATGGGGAATACATTAGGAAATCTGAAAACTCAAATCTGAAAACTCAAATCTTAGATTATTTAAATGAAATATCCGAGGGAAAATTGAATCATCCTACTGATGAGGAGATTGAAAAGGTAATACCTTTAATTAAAGAAAGGATTAAAAAGTTATCTGATTTTGTGCCGTTAACAGATTTTCTTTGGGAGAAACCGGAATATGATATGGAAGTTTTTCATAGATTAAAGATTAATGATTTAAGATTAAAGATAGAAAAAGTGTTAGAGAAGCTGGAAAATATGGAAAAACCTTGGAAAGCTGAGGTTTTTGAAAAAACTTTTAGGGAATTGGCAGAAGAACTTAATTTATCTGTAAGCCAGACGTTTCAGTTAATCAGAGTGGCTATTTCTGGACAAACTGTGACCCCGCCTCTTTTTGAGAGCATAAAAATTTTAGCAGAAGAGGAAACTATCAAAAGGATTCGTGAAGCTTTGGAATTTGTTAATCCTACACAATAGCTTGCATAGCTTATAGCTATATGGTAATATTCGGCCATGGAAAATCCAGCATGGGTTAGGATGATTGTGGTTGGTTTAGTTTTGGCAGTTTTGGCTGTTGGGTATTTTTTATTAAGCGGCAGTTTTGTAAAAAGTAAACCTAGAATAGACAGTGTGAAAACAACTGTAGTTGAAACACCGACTGGTGCTGTCAACGGTGTTGCTATGAACATCAGCCCAACTCCCACCCCAGCCACTCAGTCAGCTTACAATAGAATTGTTAACCGGACTCAAAACCAGAATCAATATCAATATGGAACTCAAGGTGGAACACAAACTTTACCCAGGACTGGTTTTCCAGTTGGATTAATTAGTCTGCTTTCCGCTTCAGTGGCTATTGCTGGTTGGGGACTTCGCAGATTTCCACATTAATTTAAATTAAACTTGTCTTAAGTTACCAAAGAAAGTAAAATCTATCCTATTGCGGGATCGTCTAATGGTAGGACGACAGAATCTGGATCTGTCTATCAAGGTTCAAATCCTTGTCCCGCAGCTCGTCTAGGACACTCAGAACCTCTATTACTAAAATATTTGACAAAGTATATAATCTTGGATTATATTTAGGTTTAGAGCTATGGTAATTGTTGAAAGAAGTGGGCTAAGAAGACCCCTGACTGAGAATGAATTTGCTAATCCTACCGCTGAAGGATTAAATACTCATCTGGATTATTTAAGAACTCTGGCTGAAAGTGGACTAAATAGAGTTGATTTAGCAGGAAATTGCATTAGTGCGTTTGAGGGGAAGAGAGCTTTAGTGGAGGCGATTGGTGGTATTCAATATACTCGGGGAAGAGCTAATAATGCAGGCATCACACTTGACCCAAATAGATTAGCATACGCTGAAGAACTGCTGGGTAAATATCCTGTGATAGCAGACCATTTTAGAAGTGGCTGGTCACAGTAATTTCGGACTTAACATACCTTCTAAGTATATTTAGGAATGTATAATTTTATTTTCGGTCATTATCCAGGTTCTAACTTGATCCAAGATTCGCAGCTCAAGCGAGTGAGTGACATATCTAGCGAAATATACTATTATACATTTAATAATCATCTGAAAGCCCCCGTAAGGGGGTTTTTGGAAACTAAATTACCCTCTCAACCAAAATTCTTAGCTTATCTAATCCATCAGTTGTCAAGAATACTAACCTTAATTATGACATTAAGAAGGCGGGAGGGATATCATCAACTCCTGTAGGTACTACTAATAAAGATCTGCTAGTAGAATCAGGAATCACTGCAGTTTGTCTAGTACCGTCGTTATCTGATCTATGAGCTTGAGAATGAAGAAAAGCCGCATTAACTTTAAAATAGGGATTCATTCCGCCATCTTCTTTACTTAACCCTGCCACGACTGGAACTCCTAATGGCAAACCAATCCTAACTAAAGCTAGAGTGTTCATTAGGTCTCTCTCCATGGTACCCTGTAAGTGTCTTGCTCCTTCATTAGGTTTAAGGCGTCCAATGACCCAATCTGTTAATTCTTCAGTTACTGTAAGAGCAGGATCTAATTCAGCTAAAAACTTACTAAAAATTCTTCTCATTACATCAGGTGTTAACGCTTCAAAGACAATTCTATTCTGAGATGGAATTCGATCTAAAAACTCTGGAATATCTGCAAAATGTTCTCTTAAGGCTCTCAAACCAACTCCTTTAACATCAGTTTCTCTTTCTTGAGTGGTAGTAAAACCGAGTCTGCCCTCTCCTGCTCGAGCTTTCGTTATTTGTTCATTACCAATATTTGCGGTAAAGATGATACTACTGTGAGTAAAATTAAGAGGTACTTTTCTAACATCTTTAACTCCACCATCATCTGTCGGAGTACCAATAGCCACAGTTAATCTTGCGTGATCTAAAACGTCTAGCAATACTCTAGGAAGTTGCCTATGTGCTTTTTCAATTTCGTCAAAAACAATCACATTTCTTGTTCCTAAAAATTCTTCATCAAACAATATAGCATTTGGATCACCAAAACTTCGGTAGCCTGGAGTTGAACCAGTTATACGAGTTATCTCATGTGGGCTTTGAAAATCAGAACAAGAAATTCGTCTATAATGACTTTCCCAATCATCTCCCCAATATGCTTGTGCAGTCGCCCTACCCATCTCTGTTTTTCCAGAGCCTGGTTGTCCAATAAATATTCCAACAAATTCAGGTCTATTAGGAGAATGTATACCTGCTTCAACTCTGAGTGTAGCGCTTGCTACAGCGTACGATGCTTCTGGTTGTCCAAAAACAACAGACTCAATTTGTTCAACTCTGCGATTGAGTTTATCCCAATCTGGTTTAACATTAACAAAATTGGGACCAGCAAAATCTGCGTCTGAATAGCCACTACTTATTACAAGTTCGCTCATCTAAACATTAAATCATCTTAATAATAAAGAGTCAATAGTGATTCATCACCGTTCATTCAAAAAAACTCTAAAGTTTTTTTGGGAATATGTGATGAAGTCATTAGCATATTATACAACAGTGCAACCTGATATACTTTGCGCATGAATTGGACAATTGAAAAAATCAGACATTTCTTTAATGGAAGATTAATGGGTAATTTGTATATGAGGAAAATGGTTTGTGAGACCGTACTTTATTTACCTTCGGAGATTATTAAATATGTAACAGGTAGCGTCTGGTTTATTTCTTCCCCAGAAGATGCTTGGGCTTTTACTTTTAGAGGATCTGACATCAGTAATCAGCATCTGATTATTCTTTCTGATGAATTGCTTAACCAAGAGAAAAACCAGATCAGGTATACCATCCTGCATGAAATAGGTCATGTAATATTAGGACATAAAAATTCAATCGGTTTCGAACAGACTCAATCAGAAATAAAACAACAGGAACTAGAAGCAGATCAATTTGCTAATAAATATCTAACGTGACTGTCAGGTAATTTGTTGTTATCATTGTTTTGAAATTCGGTAAATATCAATGTTTCCTGAATGATAAACTTCCCTTTTATTAAAGTATTCTCTACCAAATTGCTCAGTAGCCCACATTTTAAACCGGTCTATATTGTAATAAGGTGTCTCTGAAAAGATTAACAATACTTTGGCATTTTCAAAGTCATATTCTGAGTTAGGGTATAAACCATATTTTCTAAAAAAGAATCTATATTCAAATCCTGTTGGTACTAAACCATAAGCATCGGTTATTTGAATTAGATTGAAAGGAACAGTTTTTGAAACTAGCCTTTGATTGATACTATATTTAACTGCCTGTTCAATCTTGATAAGAGACCTGGCACTGTTTTGATAAAGGTAAACAGGAAAATTTTGTATTTCCAAAAAGATTATGACTAAGATAAAAATCCAAAGCTTGGAGCGAAGTATTAGTATCATGGCAGTGACTGAAATAAAGAAAGCTACAGAAAAAATATAGTGTTCTTCAAAATGAAAACGCAGCACTGCTATAAGTAGAAACAGGGAAGCTATCATTGATAATGCTAAAAACAAATCAAGTTTGGGAATTTTCCTACTGTGCAGTCGTTTCCAAACCAATAGACAAAAAACTGAAATAAAGTAAAAAAGAGGAGGTAAAACGATTAATTTTTTGAATTTTTCAGAAATAAATAGGAAACTACTTAAAATTGGGTTTTTACTTTGCCAGAATTGGGGAGTATGACTGTCTTTGGTGAAGGTTAGGTAAGAGTGATTAATAAAAGTGTCTTTGGTCATCACAAAATCGTGGCGCAGTTCAAAGACAATGGTGGGGGCAAAGGTAACTAAAAGTGCGCCTGCGAAAAACAGAAATAACTGTTTCTTTTTTAGGGAAAAAAGTATATAAAATGCCACAAAAATCAACGCTAGTGAACTGATAGGGTGAATATTTAATATTACCCCGGTCACAAGGCCTAATATTAACAGAGCCTTCTTGCTTTCAAAATTTGAAAAGAAAATATAGGTTAAAAGGAAAAGGAGTAGTGATAGATAAGAATAGCCGTTACTGGGATAGCGAGCGCAGATTAATAAAAGAGGCATAAAGGTTAGCGCCAAAGCTCCTACCAAGGCTTTCAGGGGGTTTAATTTTTGGGAGGTTTGCCAAAAAAAGTAACCGATGCTGGCGGCAAAAAGCATGGCATGAAAATACAAAACAGCATTGATATCGAATCTGCCAATTAAGAGAGATGGTGCAAGTAGGTAATAAAGATAAGGACCGGCAAAATACCCTCCCAGGTTCATCTTCGAGCCAATCAGTACTAAATCACCTTGAGTTATTCTGATTGTTTTATACAGATCTCGGCCAAGGTCAGAGGTAAATAGCACAGCTTGAGATAAGTTATAGGAATAAAGTATAAAAATTGATAAGCTTAAGATTAAAGAAGCAAAAAGAGCGTATTTTTTTTGATTCACTGTGTTTGATTATATACAGTCTACAAGATACCACAAAAAATCCCGCTCTTGGCGGGATTTCTTGAAAACCTACTTTTCAGTAAGCAGTTGTTTTATATCAAATGGGTAAAGTTGGGTCAAGTAGGACAAAATAGATCATGATACAATTAAGAGATGATTTATCTTGCATCAGATCATACTGGGCTAGAGTTAAAAAACAAAGTTAAAGAATTTTTGCAGAAAGAGGGCTATGAGGTAGAGGATTGTGGTGCACATACCTATGATCAGTATGATGATTATCCTGATTTTATCAGTAAAGCTGCAGCTTTTGTTGCCAAAGATCCAGATAATTCAAAAGGAGTGATTTTTGGAGGTTCAGGAGAAGGAGAAGCAATGGTGGCGAATAAGTATAAGGGAGTTCGCTGTGCCTTATTTTATGCTCCTGCCCTACCTATGCAAGCTGTTAATATAGAAGGTAGAACCAGCAGCGACCCATTCGAGATACTTAAGTTAACTCGAGAACACAACTTTGCCAACATGCTCTCAATTGGTGTGCGATTTCTAAACGAAGATGATGTATTTAAAGCAGTTAAGTTATGGCTTGAGTCGCCTGCCCCAACAGATGAAAAACATCTAAGAAGAGTGGAAAAAATTAAAAAAATAGA
>Ga0209515_10010186_pt1 | contig 10527 bp, 8 predicted proteins | sample Subgroupgradi54m_FD_187454 | JGI IMG/M metagenome (GOLD analysis project Ga0209515, IMG submission 187454) | Subsurface groundwater microbial communities from S. Glens Falls, New York, USA - GMW60B uncontaminated upgradient, 5.4 m (SPAdes)... ...
TCTCGGCGCGCGCGTCGACGGTGATCTTCTTCGACAGGTCGCCCTTGGCCACGGCGGTGGTCACCTCGGCGATGTTGCGCACCTGGCCGGTCAGGTTGGAGGCCATCGAGTTGACCGAGTCGGTCAGGTCCTTCCACGTGCCGCCCACGCCGGGCACCTCGGCCTGCCCGCCCAGCTTGCCTTCGGTGCCCACCTCGCGCGCCACGCGCGTGACCTCGGCGGCGAAGGAGTTGAGCTGATCGGCCATGGTGTTGATGGTGTTCTTGAGCTCGAGGATCTCGCCCTTGACGTCGACGGTGACCTTCTTGGTCAGGTCGCCCCTGGCCACGGCGGTGGCGACGTCGGCGATGTTGCGCACCTGCGCGGTCAGGTTCGAAGCCATCGAGTTGACGTTGTCGGTCAGATCCTTCCACGTGCCGCCCACGCCCTTGACCTGCGCCTGGCCGCCCAGCTTGCCTTCGGTGCCGACCTCGCGGGCCACGCGCGTCACCTCCGACGCGAACGCGTTCAGCTGATCGACCATGGTGTTGATGGTGTTCTTGAGCTGCAGGATCTCGCCCTTGACGTCGACGGTGATCTTCTTCGACAGGTCGCCGTTGGCCACGGCGGTGGTCACCTCGGCGATGTTGCGCACCTGGCCGGTCAGGTTGGAGGCCATCGAGTTGACGTTGTCGGTCAGGTCCTTCCACGTGCCGGCGACGCCCTTGACCTGCGCCTGGCCGCCCAGCTTGCCTTCCGTACCGACCTCACGAGCGACGCGCGTCACCTCCGAGGCGAAGGAGTTGAGCTGATCGACCATGGTGTTGATGGTGTTCTTGAGCTGCAGGATCTCGCCCTTGACGTCGACGGTGATCTTCTTCGACAGGTCGCCCTTGGCCACGGCCGTGGTCACATCGGCGATGTTGCGCACCTGGGCGGTCAGGTTGCCGGCCATGAGGTTCACCGAATCGGTGAGGTCCTTCCAGGTTCCGGCGACGCCCTTGACCTGCGCCTGGCCGCCCAGCTTGCCTTCCGTGCCGACCTCGCGGGCCACGCGCGTCACCTCGGCGGCGAACGAGCCCAGCTGCTGCACCATGCCGTTCACGACCTTGGCCGTGCGCATGAACTCGCCCTTGAGCGAGCGCTCGTCGATCTCGAGTCGCATCTTCTGCGACAGGTCGCCTGAAGCCACCGCACCGATCACACGTCCTACCTCGGTGGTCGGCTGCACCAGGTCGTCGATGAGGCCGTTGACCGAGTCCATGCTCTCGCGCCAGCCGCCGCCCGCGTCGCCCAGGCTGGCGCGCTGGCCGAGCTTGCCTTCCTTGCCCACGACCGCGCTCATGCGCGCGAGCTCCTCGGCCATGCGCTCGTTCATGCCGATGACTTCGTTGAAGGCCAGGGCGATCTCGCCGGCGATACCGGTCTTGTCGAGCGACAGGCGAGCGCTGAAATCTCCGGCCCGGAAGGCGCGCAAGACCTTGAGCAGCTCGCCGGCGGGGAGTACTTCAGTGACCGGCGCCGCTGCTGCAGAACTCTTGGAAGTCATCCGTGTCTCCTCGCCACCCGTGGCTGACGCGCCATCGGTGCTGTGGTTCTTCTCGGGTCGGCGGCGAGCCGCCGTCCGACGCCGGATCGGCCGCTGGCCGTCCGACTGACGCCTCTACTTCGATACTCAGAGAGCGCCGGCCGCTCTAGGATTGCAGACGACTCGTTGGTGGGTCAAGGGCGTCACTCGCCCTTTCCCCGAGCTCTCCAAAACCGGCGAATGTTGCCCGGCTCACCGTCAGGAAGAGGAATGGAAGTGAATGGGCATGCCGGCTAACATCAGCGGGGGCCCATGACGCGGATACTGATCGTCGACGACTCTCTCGACAGCCGGATCTTGCTGGAGGAGATGCTCGTCTCGGCCGGCATGGACGAGGTCGTTCATGCCAGCTCCGCGATCGATGCCTTCCGTCATCTCGGCGTCGGCACTCCCGTACCGCCGGGGAATGACATCGATCTCATCCTGCTGGATATCGAGCTGCCCGGACTGGACGGAATCCTGGCCTGTCGTCGCATCCGCCGCATCCGCGGTCTGCAGCACATTCCCATCATCATGGTCACCGGGCACAAGGAAGAGTCCTTCCTCGAGGCCTCGTTCCGCGAGGGCGCGGTCGACTACGTGATGAAGCCGGTGCGACGCGGCGAGCTCATTGCACGGGTCAACGCGGCGCTCAAGCGCAAGGAAGAGCACGCGCGCGCGCTGCACGAAAAAATCGAGCTCGAGTTCCAGGCCGATCACGATACGCTCACCGGCGTCTCCCGACGGCGGCTGTTCCTGCACGAGTTCAAGACCGAATGGCGCCGCGCGCTGCGGCGCGGAGCCAACCTGGCCTTCGCGATGCTCGATATCGACTTCTTCCACGGTTACAACGAAGCCTATGGTCACCTCGCCGGCGACGAGTGTCTGCGCCGGGTCGCCGCCCAGCTCAACGCCGGTCCCTGGCGCGCCGGCGATCTGGTGGCGCGCTTCGGCGGCGAGGAGTTCGCCGTGCTCCTGCCCGAGACCGATCTGGCGGGCGCGCAGAAGGTCGCCGAGGAGCTGCGCAAGCGCATCGAGGCGCTGGCCATCCCGCACGAGCGCTCGACCTGCTCGCGCATCGTGACCGCGAGCATCGGCGTGGCCAGCGTGGTGCCGCGGCCCGAGCTGGCGCCCGAGTCGCTCATCGCCGCCGCCGACGAGGCGCTCTACGTGGCCAAGGCGGCGGGACGCAACCAGGTGCGCGTGTCCGAGCCGGCCGCGCCGGTGGCCGAGATCGTCGACTGCTCGAGCCGGCAGATGATCGCGCCCGAGAGCTTCGCCGGCGGCGGACGAGGTGACGCGTGACCACGGGTCCGGTGACGCCGCTGTCGCCCACCGTGCTGCTGGTCGAGGACGACGACAGCATCCGCGAGATCGTCGGCGAGGTGCTGTCGAGCCGCGGCTACGAGGTGCTGGCCGCGCGCAACGGACGGGAGGCGCTCGAGATCCTGCGCCGGCGCAGCATCCCGCCGCGGCTCATCCTGCTCGATCTCATGATGCCTGACATGGACGGCAAGCAGTTCCTGGCCGAGAAGCGCAAGGACCCGGCCATGGTGCCCATTCCCGTCATCGTGCTGACCGCGGCGGGACGTACCCAGGTCAGCCCCGAGCTCGAGGTCGCGGCCTGGCTGTCCAAGCCGGTCGAGCTGGACCGGCTCCTGGCCACCGTCGCGCAGTATTGCCCGGCGCCGCACACGCGCAAGAACGCGGGCGGCGAGCGCGTGGTCTCGGCCGACCGGATCGGACCGTTCCTGGAGCGGCGCAAGCGCGAGCTGCTGACGCTGCGCGAGGCGCTCGCGTCGGACGATACCGAGGAGATCCGCGGCATCGGCCACAACCTGAAGGGCGTGGGCGGCGGCTTCGGCTTCCAGCAGATCGGCGACATCGGCGCGCGCCTCGAGGCCGCGGCGGTGGCCCGCGACGCCGATGCCATGCGCGTGGCCATCGACGAGCTGGCACGGTTTCTCGATCATCCGCCGCAGCCGACGCGCATCCCGTAGCCGGCGTTTCACGCCCGGCCGGGGTTTCACGAGCGTGCCGATTGACGGCGCGCGCGCGCTGCCATTACCTTCCCCCAATGAGTCTCTCCGCCATCCACCCTGTCGATCCCGAGATTGCCCAGCTCATCGCCGGCGAGGAGCGACGCGAAGCCGACACCATCCGCCTCATCCCGTCGGAGAACTATGCCTCGTCGGCGGTGCTCGCGGCCACCGGCTCGGTGCTCAACAACAAGTACTCCGAGGGCTACCCGGGCAAGCGCTACTACGAGGGGCAGAAGTACATCGACCAGATCGAGCAGCTGGCCATCGACCGGGCCAAGGCGCTGTTCGGTGCCGAGCACGCCAACGTGCAGCCGTACTCCGGCTCGCCCTGCAACCTGGCCGTCTACCTGGCCTTCCTGCAGCCGGGCGAGACGGTGATGGGCATGGCGCTGCCGTCGGGCGGCCACCTGACCCATGGCTGGAACGTGTCGATCACCGGCAAGTACTTCCGCTCGGTGCAGTACGGCGTGCGCAAGGACACCGGGCGCATCGACTTCGACGAGGTGCGCGACCTGGCCCGCAAGGAGAAGCCCAAGCTCTTGTGGGCCGGTGGCACCGCGGTGCCGCGCATCATCGACTTCGAGAAGTTCGGCGAGATCGCGCGCGAGGTGGGCGCCATCTTCGCCGCCGACATCGCGCACATCGCCGGCCTGGTCGCGGGCGGCGTGCATCCGTCGCCCGTGCCCTTCGCCGACGTGGTCACGACCACCACGCACAAGACCCTGCGCGGGCCGCGCGGTGGCATGTTCGTGTGCAAGCAGCAGCACCAGTCGGTGATGGACCGCGCCGTGTTCCCCGGCCTGCAGGGCGGCCCGCACAACCACACCACCGCCGCCATCGCGGTCGCGCTCAAGGAGGCGGCGCAGCCGGCCTTCAAGGAGTACGCGGCGCAGATCGTGAAGAACTCCAGGGCGCTGGCGGCGGCGCTGCTCGAGCGCGGCTACGACCTGGTCTCGGGCGGCTCGGACAACCACCTCATCCTGATCGACCTGACCGGCAAGAACATCCCGGGCAAGAAGGCCGCCAAGGCGCTCGATCGCGCCGGCATCGAGTGCAACTACAACACCGTGCCCTTCGACCCGCGCAAGCCATTCGACCCGTCGGGCATCCGCATCGGCACGCCGTCGATCACGTCACGCGGCATGAAGGAAGCCGAGATGGCGAAGATCGCCGCGTGGATGGACGCGGTGATCACGGCGCCCGAGGACGAGACGGTGGCCGGGCGCGTCGCGGACGAGATCCGCGAGGCCTGCCGCGCCTTCCCGGCGCCCGGACTCGAGCACCTGAAGTAAGCCCTCGGCTCAGGGCGCGAAGTCGAGGAAGAGGAACTTTCGGCCCTCGGGGCCGGCCTCTTCCTTGATGTCCGCCGCCTTGGCCATGCCCTTCTTGAAGTGCACCACGATCTCGACGCCGGCCTTCTGGCCGCGCCGGGCGCGCACGTTCCTGGCCTCGATGCGCGCCACGCGCGTGTCGAAGAAGCTGGTATCGATGAAGCGGCCGTGGTTGCGCGTGCCCAGCTTGACGCCTTCGACGAAGACGACCAGCGTGTCCTCGACCAGGTGCTGCTCGTACGTGGCCGGCGCGCTGAGCTGCACGAACACGCGCGCCGCGCCCGCCTCGCGCGCCTGGAAGCCGACCCAGGTGACCAGCATCCGGTTCACCGCGCGGCGCGCGCGCTTGCCGGGTCGCGCGGGCGCGGCCTTTCGGTCGGACGAATTCGCGCGATCGGGGACCACGCCGCCGTAGTCGCCCTCGCGGTGGATGGGCACGGCGGCGCTGTCGTCGTCGCGCGGACGCTTGTCGGTGGGCGCGGCCGCGGCGGGAGTGTCGCCCTCGCCTTCCGTGTCCTCGCCCTGGGCCACGGCCAGGCCGCCTTGCAGCACCACCGCCGCCACCAGTAGCACGCGCAGGGATGAGCCGAACAGAAGCCTCATGGTGCGATCGTAACGCCGCGAACGCACGCAGCGCAAATGCGATGTCAGCCGGGCGGGCGCGTCGAAGGGTCCTGGGCCTGCACCGGATCGACCGGCTCACCGGTCAAAAGGGCCCGCACCGCGCCGACCAGGAAGAGCGATCCGTACACGACCACCAGGTCGCCCTCGCGGTGCGCGGCCGCGCCCGCGGCGCCGAGGGCGCGGCGCAGGTCGGGCTCGACGATGATCACGCGCCCGGGCGGCGCCGACAGCTGGCCGGCCATGGCACCCAGCTGGGCCGCGGGCATGGCGCGCTCGCTGGGTGACTGGGTGGCGATGACCACGTCGGCGAGCCCGACGATGGGCGTGAGCACGCCGGCCACGTCCTTGTCGCCCGAGGCGCCGACCACGGCGACCAGCCGTGCGGGCCGCTCGGCGCGCAGCGCCGCCGCCAGGGCCTGCGCGCCCTGCGGGTTGTGCGCCGCGTCCAGCCAGATGCGCGGGTCCTCGGCGATCTCCTCCAGGCGACCCGGCCAGCGTGCATCGGCCAGGCCGCGCCGGCGCGCGTCGAGCGGCACGCGCATCTTGCCCGCTGTGGCCCGGTCGAGCGCGTCGAGCGCGGCCAGCGCGCAGGCCGCGTTCTGCGCCTGGTGCGCGCCGCGCAGCCCCAGCTGCCACGACATCGGCGCTACCGACGCGGCCAGGGTCACGTCGCGCACGCGCGCGTGACGCGCCAGGTCGAACAGCATGGGCCGTCCGACCGGCTCGCCGCACGCGCCCAGCACCGCCTCGCGGCGCGGCTTGAAGATGCCCGCCTTCTCGCGCGCGATCTCCTCGAGCGAGTTGCCCAGGACGTCCATGTGGTCCATGGCCACGCCGGTGACCACGGCGACCTCGGCGTCGACCGCATTGGTGGCGTCGAGGCGGCCGCCCAGGCCGACCTCGAGCACGACCACCTGCGTGCCTTCCTCGGCGAAGCTGAGCAGCCCGAGCAGGGTGGCGCGCTCGAAGAAGGTGAGCGGCTCGAGCACATCGCGGTGCTGCGCGTAGCGGCGCGCCAGCGCCTCGGGGTCGACCTCGACGCCGCCGATGCGGATGCGCTCGGTGAAGCGGGCCAGGTGCGGCGAAGTGAACAGCCCGGTCCTCCAGCCGCCCGCGCGCAGCGCCGCCTCGATGAACGCGCAGGTCGAACCCTTGCCGTTGGTGCCGCCCACGTGGACCACGACGCCCACGCGCTTCTCGGGGTGGCCGAGGCGGGCCAGCGCGTCCTTCATGGGCGCGAGGCCGAGCTTGACGCCAAAGCGGCGGGCCGCGTACATCGCGGCGAGCACGTCAGCGTACGTCATGGCGACTCCCGCTCGCGCCTAGGGAGGCGCGGTCTTGTGGCGCGCCGCGGTGCCGTTGGTCGCCAGGCGCGGTTTGACCTCCGCGCGCGGACCGCCGAACCAGGTCAGGATGCGGCCGAGGAGAGTCTTCATCTCGCGACGCGACACGATGGAGTCGATGATGCCGTGCTCGAGCAGGAACTCCGAGCGCTGGAAGCCCTCGGGCAGCTTCTGCCGGATGGTCTGCTCGATCACGCGCGGACCGGCGAAGCCGATGAGCGCCTTGGGCTCGGCGATGATGAGGTCGCCGAGCATGGCGAAGCTGGCGGCCACACCACCCGTGGTCGGGTGCAGGAGCACCGAGATGTAGGGCACGCGCGCGGCCTTGAGCCGGGCCAGCGCGGCCGACGTCTTGGCCATCTGCATGAGCGACAGGATGCCCTCTTGCATGCGCGCCCCGCCCGAAGCCGAGCAGATGATGGCCGGAGCGCGGCGCTCGAGCGCACGCTCCAGCTGGCGGGTGATCTTTTCACCCACCGCCGAGCCCATCGATCCGCCCATGAACTCGAAGGCGAACAGGCCCAGCTCGACCTCGTGACCCAGGAGCAGGGCCGAGCCGGCGCGGTACGCGTCACCCGGACCGCTCACCTTGCGCGCGGCCCGCAAGCGATCCCGGTACTTCTTGCCGTCCACGCGGAAGTCGAGCGGGTCGCCGCTCTCGACCGACTGGTCGTGCTCGGTCCACGTGCCCTCGTCCGCAAGCATGCGAATTCGCTCGGCGGTGGGCAGCGTGAAGTGATGGTCACACTTGGGGCAAACCCGCAGAACTACTTCAAGATCCGGACCGAACAGGATCTCCTGGCAGCCGTCGCACTTGAGCCACATCCCCTTGGGGACCGACTTCTTGTCGTCGGTCTCCGTCTGGACGCCGCGTTCTCGAGACCACCAGGCCATTTGAGGCCCCGTAGTATCGCCCCCTCAGCCAATCGGTCAACTGCCGAAATCGGCAGGACGGCTGCATGACGGCAGGAATGGGCAACCCCAATTGAGGGTTTTGCATCGGAACGCCGTGCCCCGTATATTGTTCTACCTACGATGACTTCTTGACGGTTGGTTTGTGTACGGAGACTGACATGCCTCACGTCCTCTTGGTTCACGAATCCGAATCCATCCGCGCCGAGCTGAAGCACGCCCTCCTGGCTGAAGACTTCAAGGTGACGGAAGCGGACTCCTCGGGCGCGGCAGTACGCGAGATCTGGGGTGGTTCTTTCGATGTGGCCGTGGTCTCGGGCGGCTTGCCCGGTGTCGGCGGTTCTCCCCTCGAAGAGCACCTGCGCAGCCTGGCACCCGAGATCGTCACGGTGCGCTACGGCAAGGAGCCAGCCGCCCGGCTGGCCAAGAAAGTCACCGAGATACTGGAAGGCGGCAGCGTCGCCGCGTAAGCGGCGCACGCTGAAGGCGCGTAAGCGGCGCACGCGAGAGCCTCGGAACATAGCGGCTCCTGTCGATGGGAGTCGCGACCACGCACCGCTTGGGGCTATGATCGAGCTGCCCAAGGGTGCGGAGGTGCATGGCGCGTGGGTGTCCCCATTGTTCGCAAGTGTCGGGCGAGCCGGGGTCGCATCCGGTCGAGCCCGGTGTGCGCTGTCCGGTCACCGGTAAGCTGATCGACTCCTTCTCGCCGGGCGAGATCCTCGAAGGTAAGTTCGAGATCCTCCGCGAGCTGGCGCGCGGTGGCATGGGCGTGGTGTACGTCGCGCGCCACCTGGCCCTGGGCCGGCAGGTCGCGGTCAAGGTGCTGCTGGGCGAGCTGGCCAGCGATCGCGAGCTGGCCGCACGCTTCGAGCAGGAGGCGCGCGCTGCCAGCGCCATCGGCCATCCCAACATCATCCACGTGTACGACCTGGGCCGGACCGCGGGCGGCCTGCTGTACATGGTCATGGAGCTGCTCGAGGGCCAGTCGCTGGCCCAGCTGCTGGCCGACGCGGGCAAGCTGCCCATCTCGCGCGCCGTCCGACTGATCGACCAGGTGCTCTCGGCGCTGGCCGCGGCGCACAAGAACGGCATCGTTCACCGCGACCTCAAGCCCGACAACATCTTCGTGGTCCAGACCGAGTACCAGCCTGACTTCGTCAAGCTGCTCGACTTCGGCATCTCCAAGATCCTGGCTGCCAATGCGCCCGGGCATCTGGGCAAGGGCCGCAAGGAGACGCGCATGGGCACGGTCATGGGCACGCCCGAGTACATGGCGCCCGAGCAGGCCTGCGGCAACGTCGACCAGGTCGACGCACGCACCGACCTGTACGCGACCGGCATCGTGCTCTACGAGCTGCTCAGCAGCCAGACGCCCTTCACCGGCGACAACTACAACGCGGTGATGGCCGCGATCATCGACGGCGAGCACAAGCGGGTGCGCGAGCTGCGACCGTCGGTGACGGAGCGCCTCGAGCAGGTCATCGAGCAGGCCATCGCGGCACCGCGCGAGGCCCGCTTCGCCAGCGCGGCGGCCATGCGCGACGCGCTGGTGGCCGCGCAGAGCGACGATCCCACGCGCGCCACGGGCGTGGCGCCGGTGCTCGAGCTGGACGACGTCGACAACGAGGAGCCTTCGGGCGTGTACGCCCTGGGCGGCGCGGGTACGAGCGACGCGCGGCCGGAGCCCGCGCTCGAGCTCATGCCCGAGGTCGCGCCGCTGCCGCCGCCGGGCGCGCCCACGCCGGTGCGGCCGATGGCGGCACAGGTGGCGCCCCGGTCGGCGGGGTCGTTCATGCCCGCGTCGATCGGAGCGGCGGCGGCGGCGCTCGCTCCGCCCGGGGCGGCGTCCGGGCCGCGCCGCGATCCGTTCGCGGCGCCCGACGACGCGCCCGAGAGCGTCCTCTTGCTCGATTCGGAGGTCCGGCGCGCCCACGGCACGCCGCGGCCGCAGCAGCTGGGCACGCCCGTGCCCGCGGCGCGCGTGCGCGCGACGCCCCTGCCCGGCCCGGCGATGCGTGCGCCCACGGCGTCGTCGAGCGGCCTGGGGCGCGTGCTGGTCTGGGTCGTCCTCGTCGGTGCCCTGGGCACGGGCGGCTTCCTGGCCTTCCGCCGCTACAAGGATCGCCTGCCCTTCGGCGGCACGAGCATCTCGGTGCCCGTGGCGGTGACCCCGGCGGGCGCCGAGCTGCGCGTCGACGGCCAGGCGGTGAGCGGCGCCACGGTGTCGCTGCGCCAGGGCAAGCACGAGCTCAGCGCGGCCGCGCCCGGCCACGTGACGCGGCGGTTCGGCTTCGTCGCCGCCACCGGCGCGCGCGTCGACGTGCACCTCGCGCGCGGCCTGGCGCCCGTGAATGCGCACGACGCGCTGCTGGCCGGCATGCTCATGCCCACGCCCATCGCGCCCGCCGCCAGCTCGTCCTCGCGGATCGCCTTCCAGGCGAGCCCGACGCGCGAGTGGACGAGCCGGGCGACCACGGTGACCGCGACCACGTCCAGGGCCAGGATCAGGAAGTAGTAGGCCTGGAGGTTCAGCCCGAAGTCGAACGTCCCGGCGCCCGGCACGGCGATCCGCGGGTGAGGGATGTTCATGATGCCCATCGGGCCGTTGGTGAGCGCGCGCCAGTTGTTGAGCGTGATGCGGATGATCTCGCCGAAGCCCAGGGTGACGATGGCCAGGTAGTCGCCGTTGAGCCGGAGCGTCGGGTATCCCAGGATGACCCCGAAGA
>Ga0209515_10010191_pt1 | contig 10526 bp, 6 predicted proteins | sample Subgroupgradi54m_FD_187454 | JGI IMG/M metagenome (GOLD analysis project Ga0209515, IMG submission 187454) | Subsurface groundwater microbial communities from S. Glens Falls, New York, USA - GMW60B uncontaminated upgradient, 5.4 m (SPAdes)... ...
GGTGTCGCCGACGCGCTGCGCGACAAGCCGGGCCTCGTGCTCGGGCTCGCCACCGGCCGCACACCGGTTGCCGCCTACGCCGAGCTGCGGCGGATGCACGCGGACGGTGATGGCGACTGGTCCGTCGCGTTGACCTTCAACCTTGACGAGTTTGCCGGCGTCGACGCGAATCACCCGGGCAGCTTCCGCCAGTTCATGCAGCGCCATCTGTTCGCCGGGGTGAACATCCATCCGTCGCACATCCATTTTCTGAATGGCGCCGCCGCAAACCTGGACGCGGAGTGCGATCGCTACGACAGGGCGATTCGCAGGGCCGGAGGCATCGATCTGCAGATCCTGGGCATCGGCGGCAACGGACACATCGGCTTCAACGAGCCGGGAGACGCGCTCGTCGTGGCGACGCACCGCGTGACGCTGCTCGACTCCACGCGCCGGGACAACGCGGCGCTCTTCGGCAACGATCTGTCGCAGGTGCCGAAGGAAGCGTTGTCGATGGGGATGGGAACCATCCTGCAGGCGCGCCGAATCGTGCTCGTCGCGACCGGAGCACAGAAGGCGGCGTGCATCGCGCAGACGGTGAATGGGCGCATCACCACGCGCGTCCCCGCATCCGTGCTGCAGGTGCATCGCGACGTGGAGCTGCTGCTCGATCGCGACGCGGCCGCGCTCGTCAGGCCGACCTAGGGTCGTCCGTTGGTCGAGGCTTCGGCAGCGCCCTGCAGCATGCCGCGCAGCCGCGGCTCGATGTCTTCGCCCAGCGCCTCTCGCATCGAGTCGTGCGCCTTGCGCAGGCGCGAGAGCGCCTTCGGGTAGGGAAGCCCGGTCCTCTGCATGACGATGGCCGCCTTCACGTTCCAGTGCGCTTTCTTCAGCACCTTATCGCACTCGTCGTACTCGAGGCCGGTGACGATGTTGACGATGCGGCGGGCGCGATCCTTGAGCTTCTCCGAGTTGGTCTGCACGTCCACCATCAGGTTGCCGTACGTCTTGCCGATGCGGATCATCGCGCCGGTCGTCAGCATGTTGAGCACCATCTTCGTCGCGGTCCCCGCCTTGAGCCGCGTCGATCCGGCGATGACTTCGGCGCCGACGCCGGGAGCGATCGTCAGATCGACGAACATCTGCAGCTCCGAGTTCGGGTCGCAGGTGACGAAGATGATCCGCGCCCCGGCGCGGCGCGCGCGCGTCAGCGCGCCGCGGACGAATTGCGTCATGCCGCTGGCCGACACGCCGATGACGATGTCGCGCTTGGTTGGCCGCATTCGCATGATCGATCGCGCGCCTTCCTCGTAGTTGTCCTCGACGCCTTCTTTCGCGTTGAAAATCGCTCCCCGTCCACCGGCCATGATCGCCTGCACGAGCGAGGGATCCGTGCTGAAGGTCGGCGGCATCTCGGCGGATTCGAGGATCCCCAGGCGTCCGCTGGTGCCGGCGCCGACGAAAATGATCCGGCCCTCTCGCCTGAGCGTGGTGGCAATCATCTCGACGCCCACGGCGATGCGCTCGCGCTCGCGCTGCACCGCGGCGATCATCTTGCGGTCCTCGCTGAGCATCAGCTCGACGATGTCGTCGGCGCCGAGCTTGTCGATGCCGAGCGTGGCGGGGTTGATGGCTTCGGTCGGCAGCGACTGCCATTTCGAGCGAACGGGCATGAAGCATAATTTATCATCCGTGTCGCCCAGAACCGCGTCCCCTGTCGACGCCTATCTCACCCACCTCACCGTCGAGCGGCGGCTGGCCGTCAACTCGGTGGAGAGCTACGCCCGCGATCTCGTGCTCCTGAGCGAGTTCGCCGCCCGGCGGCGCGTCTCCGTCGCGGCATTGAGCCGGCAGCAGCTCGAGGAGCTGGTGCGCGACCTGATGTCGCAGGGACGCTCGCCGCGCTCGGTCGCCCGCGCGATCGCGTGCTATCGCGGCTTCTACCGCTTCCTCGCGATCGATGGACGGCTGAAAGCGAGTCCGGCCGATGACCTGCGGCCGCCGCGCGCGTGGACGTCGCTGCCGCGGTATCTCTCGGTGGAGGAGGTCGATCGGCTGCTCGCACAGCCGGACGTGACAGCACCGCGCGGGCTTCGCGACCGCGCGCTCATCGAGCTCCTCTACGCAACGGGCCTGCGCGTCTCCGAGCTGATCACGCTGCGGCCGGGCGATGTGAATCTCGAGGCCTCCTACCTGACCTGCACCGGCAAAGGGGAGAAGCAGCGGATTGTCCCGATGGGCGACGAGGCGGCGGACTGGGTGCGGCGATACCTGCGCGACGCGAGGCCCGCGCTCCTCGGCAAGCGAAGCAGCCCCCGGCTCTTCGTCAACGCGCGGCGCGGCGGCCCCGGCCTGACGCGTGTCGGATTCTGGAAGATCCTCAAGGCGTACGGACGGACGGCACGTGTCGCCGCCGGGCTCAGCCCGCACATGCTTCGCCACTCGTTCGCGACGCACCTGCTCGAGCGGGGCGCCGATCTGCGCGCCATTCAGATGATGCTCGGCCACGCGGACTTGTCGACCACCCAGATCTACACGCACGTGCTGCAGCAGCGAATGCGCGCGGTGTACGACCGGTTCCATCCGAGGGCGTAAGCGCGCATCGTGTTCCGCCTCCTTCGTCGTCTCGTCATCCTCATCGCCGCCGCCATTGCGTTATTCGTGCTGGTGCCGCCCGGCGCGCGCCCGCTGCCCGATCCGCCGGCCGGCGTCCCCTCTTCGGCGGACAGGCCGGCCGGTGTCGCGCCGGGCGCTCGCGGCGCCATCCACGTGCACACACTCCGCTCCGACGGCACGGGATCGATCGACGATGTGACCGCGGCGGCGGCGCGGGCGGGGCTGAAGTTCGTCATCGTGACCGATCACGGCGACGCCACGCGCGAGTCGGATCGTCCCGACTATCGCAACGGCGTGCTGTACATCGACGCGGTGGAGATCAGCACGAACAACGGACACGTCCTCGCGCTTGACCTGCCGAAAGCGCCGTATCCGCTCCGCGGAGACGGACGCGACGTTCTGGAAGACATCGCACGCCTCGGAGGATTTGCGATCGCCGCGCATCCGGGATCGCCGAAGCCCGAGCTGCGGTGGACCGAGTGGGACAGTCCGTTCGGCGGGCTGGAGTGGCTGAATGCGGACAGCGAGTGGCGCGACGAGCGATGGTGGACGCTGGCGCGCGCGTTGATCGCGTATCCCTTCCGGCCTCCGCAGGCGCTGGCGCTGCTGCTCGACCGCCCGGACGCGGTCATGCGTCGGTGGGATTCATTGACCCAGCAACGGCGCGTCGTCGCCGTCGCCGGAGTGGATGCCCACGCCCGCGTGGGCGTCCGGACGGTGGGGGAGCCGTACGACGGCGGCGGTTCGCTGCACTTCCCTTCGTATCAGAATTCGTTTCGCGAATTCTCGATCACGCTTCCTGACGTGACGCTGACCGGCGAGGCTGCCGCGGACGCCCGGAACGTCCTCGGCGCGATCCGCGCTGGACACGTGTACTCAACGATCGACGCGCTGGCGGGGCCGGCGGCGCTGCGCTTCACAGCCGCCTCCGGATCGCACACCGCATCGATGGGAGACACGCTGGCCCTCGACGGTCCCGTACATCTGCGTGTCGATGTGCAGGCGCCGCCCGACGCCCTCATCACGATTCTCCGAAACGGCGCGGCGATCGCAGGCGCCGATGGCGCAGCCTTACAGCACGACGCGCCGGCCGAGGCTGCGGTCTATCGGGTGGAGGTGGAGTTGCCGTTGCCGGACGCGCCTGGGACGCCACCAGTGCCGTGGCTCGTATCCAATCCGATTTACGCCGGACGCGCGCCGGAGGAACCCGCTGCGGCGCCGCGGCCCCAGCCTCGCGAGTCGGTCGTGCTCTATGGCGACGGCCCCGCGCGCGGCTGGACCGTCGAGAAGAGCGCCTCGTCGGACGCCGCGATCGACGTCGTCGGCACGGTGGGAGGATCGCAGCTGCTTCTGCGCTTCGCCATTTCGGGCGCGCCGACCGACAGCCCGTATACCGCGTTCGCGATGCCGGCGACGCCCGCGATCGCCATGCACGATCGCCTCGTGTTCACGGCGAGGGCGAATCGTCCGATGCGGATGTCGGTGCAGCTGCGAGCGCCGGCAGCCGGAGCAGGGGAGCGGTGGCAGCGCTCGGTCTACCTGGATCAGAATCCGCGGACGATTCAGGTCTTCTTCGACGACCTCAGACCGCTCGTGCCGACCGCGAGTCCGGCGCCGGCGCTGTCGAACGTCCAGTCGGTGTTGTTCGTCATCGATACGGTCAACACGAAGATCGGATCGAACGGGCAGATCTGGATCGACGATATCAAGTACGCGAAGTAGTCTCCAATGCCGACAGTTCTTCTCCGCCGATGCGCGAGGCGCGAAGGCGGAAGCCGGCCCGTCAGGTTCGAACAGTGAGCAGCAGATACGCGGCCCCGGCGCCGAAGAGCAGGTTTGGCGCCCACGCGGCGAGCGCCGGCGCGACGACGCCTCCCGTGCCGAGCGCGGCAAAGACGCTGAACGCGACCCAATAGCTGATCGCGATCACGATCCCGACGCCAATCCCGTACATCGCGCCGCGGCGGCCCGTCGTCACCGCAAACGGAACCGCGATCAACGTCATGATCAGCGTGACGAACGGAAACGAGACCTTCCGCTCGAGCGCCACCTGCTGGGCGACGACGTCAAAGCCGCTCGTGCGGAGCTGGCTGATGTAGTCGCGCAGCTGCGAATAGCTCATGAACTGCGGCTCGGGCTCCTCCGTGCCGAAGTACGACGGAGGCTCGAGCGCAAGATCGGCAACAGGCCTGGTGCTGAACCGGCGCGTGTCTCCGGACGGAGTGAATTCCCGAGTCCAGGTCTTCTCCACACGCCACGCGTTCGGCTCCTGAGGCGATCCGGCATACTTCGCGGTCTCGGCGTACGACCGGCGGATCAGCGATCGCATCCCGTCCGAGAACTCATAGATGGACGCGCCCATCAGCTCGTTGTTCTTGGGATCGAAATAGTTGTAGTTGTAGATGTCGCCGCGGCTGCCCACGACCCACCGGCGGCTGAGGAGGTTGAGCGACTGCGGCGATCCGCCGTTCATCACGACGCGAATCGCGTCGGCCTTCCGGTTGGACGGACCGAGGCGCGTCTGCTCCAGCGCGAACAGCGTGCCGCCGGCGAGCAGCGCGCCGCCCACGATCGGCACGGCCATCCGGTACAGGCTGATGCCGCACGCCTTCATCACGATCAGCTCGCTGTTCTTGGTCAGTACGCCGATGGTGACCAGCGCAGCGAGCAGCACCGACATCGGAAGCACCCAGTAGATGTACTGAGGCGCGATGTACCAGAAATACGCGCCCATCATTCTCCACGTGGCCGCGCCCTTGAAGACCTTGTCCGACAGATCGATGAACGTCGATATGTAGAAGAGGCCAAGCAGTCCAATCGCGCAGAGCGCAAACACGCGCGTGTACATCGTCGCGACATATCGATCCAGGATGCCGGGACGTGGGAGATACCTGGTGAATCCGCGATCGGACGCCGGCTCGTAGGCCGTCCCGGTGCGCGGCCGCATCGCGCCACCACCCTCGCTCTCTTTCCCTCTCTCTTTCCGCTGCAGCCACGCCGGCATCGAGAACCTGAACTCCTGATCCGAGGTTCGCGAACGCCAGAAGAACAGTCCGGCCCCGACTCCGCTCAGGATGATGTTCGGCAGCCAGACGGCCAGCCACGGCGCCATCAGGTGTCCCTTCGCGAGGGCGGGACCGAGAGTGAGCGGGATGTAATACGCGAAGATGACGCCCAGACCGAAGACGAAGCTGCCAAGCTTGCCGTCGCGCCGGTTGGTCGCGCCGAGCGCAAGGCCGATGACGCCGAACACGAGGCACGCCACCGGGATCGCGAACTTCCGGTGAATGGCCATGATCTGGTTGTGCGACGACAGTCCTTGCCGTTCGAACTCCGCCGCGCGGCCGCGCAGCTCGGCGATCGTCATCTCCGGATCGCCCTTCTGCGGGCCCGTGCGCGGGAACACGGTTTCGGGATCCACATTGAGCAACAGGTGGTTGAACGTGGCGACCTTGTACGTGCCGTCGGTGTCGGCCACGTGGCGCGTCGCCTCCTCGAGCTCCATTTCGACCGTGCGCTTCTTCGCGTCGAGAATGACGCGCCCATGCCGCGCCAGGAAGATCGCGGGCGTCTGGCCAGGACGGCTGTCGGCCATGAAGACGTCGTTCCAGCCGCCGGTCGGAGGAACCTCGCGGACGTACAGGACGAGATCGGGGAAGTCCTGGAAGAAGACCCGCGGCTTCACCTCGCCCTCGGCGCGCGCCGCGAGGACGTTGAACGTAATCTGGCGAAACGCCTGGTTCGCGTCGGGCAGCGCCTCGAGCATGACGTACGAGGTGGCCGCCCATCCCGCCACCGCGATCACGCCGACCGGCCAGAGCAGCCGCGCGATGCTGACGCCGCAGGCCTGCATCGCCACGAACTCACGATCCGCCGAGAGGCGTCCGAAGGCGATGAGCAGCGCGATGAGCAGCGCCGACGGAATCGACAGCGCGAGCGACGAAGGCAGCAGCGTGGCCATCGCGCGAAGCACGACCGTGGTCGGCACGCCCTTGGCGATGAACGCCTCGGCGTACAACATCATCGAGGGGATGATTAAGATGAACGTGAAGACCAGCAGCGCGATGAAGAAAGGCAGCAGGACTTCACGAATGATGTACCGATCGAGGATGTTCACGAGAACGCACCCATTATGACGCGCGTCGCGCTGCTGTGGCACATGCACCAGCCGTTCTACCAGGACCTGGCGACCGGCGAGCACGTCCTGCCGTGGGTCCGCCTGCACGCCATCAAGGACTACTGGGGAATGGCCGCGCTGCTGCGCGAGTTCCCGGCGGTGAAGGCGACGTTCAACCTCGTGCCCTCGATGCTCGTGCAGCTCGAGGCGTTCGCGCAGGAACAGGCGCGGGATCGCCATCTCGAGCTCGGGCTCAAGCCGGCTGATGCGCTCACGGAGGAGGAGCGCGCCTTCTGCGTCGACCAGTTCTTTCACGCCCACCGGCCGCGCATGATCGACCCCTATCCGCGATACGCGGAGTTGCTCGCGCGGCGCGAGAGCAGCGGCGCCGGCCTCAGCGCGCGCAGCCACGCGGCGCAGTTCTCCACCGACGACCTCCGCGACCTGCAGGTGTGGCACAAGCTTGCGTGGATCGATCCGTTGTACTTCGAGCGCGACGAGCGCGTCCGCGCACTCGTCGGCAAGGGTCGCCGGTTCACCGAAGACGACAAGGCGACCTTGCGCGCCGTGGAGCTCGAGCTGCTGCGAAAGGTCGTGCCCGAATATCGCGAAGCCTCCGCGCGCGGGCAAATCGAGATCTCCACGTCTCCGTTCTATCACCCGATCCTCCCGCTGCTGTGCGACTCCGACGTCTACCTCCGCACGCATCCGGGGTCTCGCATGCCGCGGGAGCGCTTCCGCCGGCCCGAAGACGCGGCGGAGCAGCTTTCGAGGGCCATCGCCCTGCACGATCGGCTGTTCGGGCGCAGGCCCGACGGTCTCTGGCCGTCCGAGGGCTCGGTGTCGGATGCGATCGTGCCGCTCGTCGCGGCTGCGGGATTCCGCTGGATGGCGACCGACGAAGAGATCCTCGCGAAGACGATCGGACACGACTTCGCGCGCGACGGAAACGGCCACGTCGAGCAGCCGGAAACGCTCTACCGGCCGTACCGCGTCGGCCAGGAGGGGCGGCAGGTCGCATGCGGGTTTCGCGACCACTCCATGTCCGACCTGATCGGGTTCAGCTACGCCTCGTGGCCTGCGGAGTCGGCGGCCGATGACTTCGTGCAGCGACTGGCGGACGCGGGCGCGCGCTACGCGTCGCGCACCAGCGGGGGAGAGGCGACGATCTTCGTGATTCTGGACGGCGAAAATGCCTGGGAGCACTTCGAAGGGCAGGGCCGTCCTTTTCTTCGCGCCCTGTACAGCCGGCTCACGTCGCATCCCGACCTGAACACCGTGACGATGGGCGAGGCGTGTGCGGCTCCGAAGGACACGCTGCCATCGATCTTTCCCGGATCGTGGATCAACGCCGACTTCTATATCTGGATCGGGCATCCCGACGATCAACGCGCGTGGAGCCAGCTGGCCGATGCCCGCCGGACGCTCGACGCCGCATCGGGCGTTCCCGAAGAGAGGCTCGCGCGCGCGTGGGAAGAGATGCTGATCGCCGAGGGGTCAGACTGGTTCTGGTGGTACGGCGACGACCATTCGTCGGACCACGACCGCATATTCGACGAGCTGTTCCGGCGGCACGTCATCAACATCTACCGGGCGCTCGACACGCCCGTTCCGGAGGAGTTGTTCGTCAGCAACATCACCACGCAGGCGCCGCCCGGGGACATCCGGCCGCCGACCGGTTTTGTCCATCCGGTGATCGACGGCGAGCTGACGAGTTATTTCGAGTGGGTCGGCGCCGGCTGCGTCGAGGTCGTGTCCGCCGGGGACACGATGCATGAGGCGGCGGAGCGCCCGGCGTCGATTACCGTCATCGAGTTCGGCTTCGACCTGGAGAACCTGTACCTGCGGGTCGCCGGATCCGTCGCGATGACCGAGGTCGTGTCCAACGGCCGGGAATTGAGTCTGAACTTCCTGAAGCCCGCTGGCTGCCACGTGGCGGTCGGCTGCCAGATGGGCACGCCGCTCGCGAGAATCGTGGAGCGGGCTACGAGTGGGCCGCCGTCGGCCCGCAGCTGCCCCGATATGCAGGTTGCCGTGGGGCGCGTGCTCGAACTGCGCGTTCCGTTTCGTTGTCTCGGGGCTGCCGCGCACGCCGCCCTCAGCTTTATGGTGGCGCTGAATCACAACGGGACCGAGATCGAGCACCATCCACGTCACCGGCCGATCGAGCTCGAGGTGCCGGATGAGCAGTTCCCGTCGCGGAACTGGACGGCGTAGGCGCGATTCGCAGCCCCAATCCTCAGAGTCGCATAATAGATGTTATGTTAACTACCAGACAGGTTTTGCACGTCTTGCGGCGTTGTTCGGCCGTTGGTTGCCTGCCGCGATGTCTGCCTTCCCGGCGGCGTCCCCTACCGTGATGCGCGCAGCTCCTTGATGATCGCCTCGAGCGCTGAAATGATCTCGCTCTTGTCGACCTTCCCCTTGCGGAAACTCATTCTCAGTTGAAAGTGCTTCGTCTCGGGCCTGAAGGCAAAGATGAACGACTTCGCCCGTCCGAACTTCGGCTTCGTCTGCTTCCGGACGTCCTGCCGCGTGACGCCGTTGCCGCCGCTGATCAGCCGCTCGACGAGCGCCATCATCTTCTTCGGGTCGGCCTGGCGGACGATCTGCAGCAGCGTCGACTTCGATGAAATGTCGGCCAGCCGACACAGGTTGCGCACCTCGTCCGGCATGTTGTTCAGCGAGAGCGATTCGGTGATCGACGTCCTCGATTTTCCGAGCTTCCGCGCCATGTCCTCGTGCGTGTAGTCGCACTTCTGCGCGAGCTGGTGCAGGGCCTCGGCTTCTTCGAACGCGGTCAGGTCCTTCCGCTGGAGGTTTTCGACCAGCGCGAGCTCCATCACCTCGATATCGTCTCCCTCGCGGACCACGACCGGCACCTCGCTCAGGCCGACCTGCACCGCCGCGTGGTACCGCCGCTCGCCGGCGATGATCTGGTATCGCCCGCCGCGCTGCCGCACGATGAGCGGTTCGATGACGCCCTTCTCCGCCACCGACGCCATCAGCTCCGACAGGTCGCCCATGACCTGGCGCGGCTGGTTCGGGTTCGGATCGAGCAGCTCGATGGAGATCATCCGGCCGACCGGGGCGCCCGCCGACGCCGCCAGCGCCTCGACGTAGTGCTCGTCATGCCGCATCCGCATCGTCTCAGGCAGTCCGCGCTTCGACACGTTCGATGACCTCCTCGCAAAGACTGTAGTAGTCGGTCGCGCCCGTCGAATCCGGCGCAAACGTGAAGATCGATTCCTTGTAGGCGGGGCTCTCCTCGAGCCGCACGCTCTTGGTGATGACCGTCTGGAACACCTTCCCGCCGAACACCTTCTGGATCTGCTCGCGGATGTCGCGCGCCAGCGCCGTCCGCTTGTCGTGCATCGTGATGACGACGCCCAGGATCCGCAGCCCCGGGTTCGGCCGCTGCCGCACCTTCTCGATCGTCTCGAGGAGATCGTCGGTTCCCTCGAGCGCGAAATACGACGACTGGATGGGGATGAGCAGGTGCGTTGCCGCGACCAGCGCGTTCACCGTCAGCAGGCCGAGCGCCGGCGGGCAATCGATGACGATGTTCTTGTATTCGCCGTTGAGCGCCTGGATCTTGTCCTTCAGCCGGAAGTGCGCGTCGAGCTCCCCCACCAGCCGCGACTCGAGCTTCGCCAGGCCGATGCGCGCGGGCGCGATGAACAGGTTTGGCACCGGCGACGGCATGATGACGTCGACGAGCGCGCAGTCCGATTCTGACATCGCGTCGTACGTGCTGCGCGTGACCGTTGAGAGATCCAGAAACGAAATGCTGCTGTTCGCCTGGGGATCGAGG
>Ga0209515_10010192_pt1 | contig 10525 bp, 12 predicted proteins | sample Subgroupgradi54m_FD_187454 | JGI IMG/M metagenome (GOLD analysis project Ga0209515, IMG submission 187454) | Subsurface groundwater microbial communities from S. Glens Falls, New York, USA - GMW60B uncontaminated upgradient, 5.4 m (SPAdes)... ...
TTGTTTCAGAAGTTCATCAATACGCGCAATTGCCTTATCCGTATCAAGATATTTCCCGCCATCGTAAAAAGAATCCGGCGTTACATTGAGCGTGCCGACCACAAGCGTGCGATCACCCGAAACGATTTGCCTACCTCCGGACAACCGGAAGGTATGTTCATCCGACATGGGATATGGGAAATTCTTTGCAAAGGGCTTTCGCGTCCGCCAAAACCGAACTCAGTTTTTCTCCGGTGAGCGCCCGGTGGATGAACAAAGCGATGATTTTCATTTCTTTTTCTTTCATGCCGCGGGTGGTAACGGCGGGCGTGCCCAGGCGGATGCCAGACGGATCATACGGCGGGCGCGGATCAAATGGCACGGTCGTGCGGCTCGTAATAATTCCCGCCCGCTCCAGCAGATTTTGCGCTTCAAGCCCGGATATTTTTTTATCCGTCAGATCAACGAGCATCAAATGATTATCTGTCCCATCGGAGACCAACTTAAATCCTGATTTTTGCAAAGCATCCGCGAGCGCCGCGGCGTTTTTTACAATCTGCCTGCCGTATGTTTTAAATGCGGACTTCATGGCTTCTCCCAGAGCGACTGCGATTGCCGCGGTTTGATTATCATGCGGCCCGCCCTGCATGCCCGGAAATACCGCGCGATTGATCGCACGCGCAATCGTCATTTCCTTTTTCCCGGATTTCAGCATGCGGTCAATGCGCGAAAAAATAATCGCGCCCCGCGGCCCGCGCAGGGACTTATGCGTCGTGGTTGTTACCACATCCGCATACGGGAACGGCGAGGGATGCGCTCCTGCGGCCACCAGCCCCGCGATGTGCGCCATGTCCACCATGAAATACGCATCAATTTTTTTTGCGATTTCGCTAAATTTTTTGAAGTCAATGGTGCGCGGATATGCAGTAAATCCCGCGACAATGAGTTTTGGTTTCTCACACATGGCCAGACGCATGACTTCTTCGTAATCAATGTATCCGTCTTTGCCCACGCCATAATGCACGGGCGCAAACAGACGGCCGGAAAAATTCACCGGGTCGCCGTGCGTCAGATGCCCGCCTGAACTCAACCCCATCGCTAAAAATTTGTCGCCCGGCTGAAGCAAGCCGAAATACACCGCCATATTCGCAGGAGAACCGGAAAGCGCCTGAACATTCACGCTCCAGTGTTTGCCGAGCCGGAATACTTTTCGCGCCCGGGCTTTTGCCAGTTCCTCGATCTCATCAATCACACTGTTGCCCGCATAATATCGCTTGCCCGCGTATCCCTCGGAGTATTTGTTGGTCAGGGCCGAGCCAAGCGCCTCGCGCACCGCGAGAGAAGCAATGTTTTCCGAGGCAATCAAATCAATGGTCTCACCCTGACGCTTCTCTTCGGCCGCAGTCAACTTCGCCATCTCCGGATCTGATTTCTTCAGCACGTTTGTCATCATGATCATAATCGCATAACCGAAACGGCGGCGCAAGCATGCGCTGCTGTTTGACCATTCCGCTCCTGATGTGGAATAATCCCTGCATGCGCCAATATCTTGATCTTGTGAAGCATGTGCTTAAAGACGGACAGAAAAAAACCGACCCACAGAAAGTCGGCAATATCGCAGTATGCGGATATCAGATGCGATTCAATCTTGAAGATGGATTTCCGCTCATCACGACACGAGGCATGAAGGGATCGTGGAAAGCCATGGTGCATGAACTCCTCTGGATACTTTCCGGCAGTACGAAATTGGAAGACCTGCACAAAAACAATGTACACATCTGGGACGTCTGGGGCACACCCGAGATTTGCGCGTCCCTCGGCCTGGAGCCCGGAGACCTCGGGCCAATCTACGGCAAGCAGTGGCGCGCGTTTGACGGCGGAGAAGAAAATCCTATAGACCAAATTGCGACTCTCGTCCAAGACCTGAAAACCAATCCTGACTCGCGGCGACTCGTAGTCAGCGCATGGAATCCTGCGCAGCTGGACAAGGTATTTGTCGCCCCGTGCCATTGCTTTTTTAAATTTTTCCATGCGGGAGGAGAACTCTCTCTGCATCTTTTTCAGAGGAGCGGCGATGTGCCGGTAGGCGTGCCGTTTGACATCGCCGAATATGCGCTTCTCCTCATGATGGTGGCACAGGTCACAGGCCTCAAAGCAAAAGAATTCATCCATACCCTCTCCGACACGCATATTTATCTTGACCAGATTCAATCCATGAAAGAACTGATTATTCGCGAGCCCCGGCCGCTGCCGCGCGTGAAGATAAACCCGGCTGTCAAAAATATTTTTGATTTCAGGTTTGAAGATTTTGAACTGACGGATTACAATCCGCACCCGCCGATGAAAATACCCGTGGCGTTATGAAAAAAACATCCGCACAATCAAAAAAGCTCGTCAATATCGCGGGTGCCAAAGGCCGCCCGCATTATCTTTCCACACTCAAAGAGATAGACCGCTCGGGTGTCTGTCCGCTATGCCCGAAAACCATGCGCTGGCACACCAGGCCGATCCTGAAGCGATACCGCGGCTGGCTCATCACGGAAAACATGAATACCTACCGCAATGCACAGCATCATTTTTTGCTCATCGGAGACAAGCATAAAGAGACCTTGCGGGAGCTGACTTCCGGCGATTGGTCTGCGATCAGCCACCTTTTCAACTGGGCCGTAAAAAAATATCGCATCAAAGGCGGCGGCATTGCCATGCGCTTTGGCGAACCGTCATACACCGGTGCTACAGTCCGGCACTTGCACGCGCATCTCATCTCCCCCCAATTGAATAAAGGAAAAACAAAAACCGTCTCTTTCCTCATCGGGTGAGTCGCCTCTCGGTATCTCTCTCAGAAAAATAAGCCGACACCACAAAGATGCCAGCTGATCTAGCGCTTTACGTCTCGTACGTTATTGCTTTTTGCCACAGGCAGTATCCGTTGGCATGCTGCACGATGATGAACGAATACCGGAAGATGGACTCATGCCGTCTCAAGACCGGCAAATTCATCTCCCTTTCACACGGTGTCAGAGACCAAAACTCTGTTAACTTACTTTCTATTCCGGCAAGCATTTCAAATAAAACGCCGATATCCGCCGGAAGAACGTGGAAATCCGGCGCGCGTTCATATCCTTCCCCCACTGCTTCTGATGCTGTTCGGATACGACGTGATGCAGATGTAAGCATACATGTATATTCCTCTGATAAAGAGCGGCAAACAAAAAATCTATGCATCCGTGCATAGATTCCGAAACGACTGAAAACAGTCGTAGTGTCTTGCGCGGACAGTGTGGGAAGCTTACAGAGCTTCGCATATAAAGGCTCGGACTTATCCGATCCGCCAGTTGGCGGACAGACACACCGTTGCGCGACAGCGCGGGATTCTCACCCGCTTCACTTCATAACCACATAGATTTTCAATTACTCATGAACGATATATCACAAGAATATGATTGTCAACAGACCAGTACGATCTCCACGTTGTTTGCTTTCAAGATACTCTCGGCGTCCAGCCATGCGGAGCCGGAGCGGAAAAAACATTTCTTTATCCCCGCATACGCCATGAGCTTTGCGCACAAAGGGCAGGGAAAAATATTGAGATACATACTGACACCTTCAAGCGAGACGCCCCGCATGGCGGCATCTGCCACGATCGCCTGCTCCGCATGAAGCGATGTATAAATGAGATTCATCGTCCCCGGCTCCACCGCATCACGCGGATCGCCGTTGGCATAGGGCGTATGATCGCTGGGCACATGATGATTGTGATTTTCAAAAATTACTTTTCCGTCTTTTATAACCACTGCGCCCACATGGCGCCACCAGTCGGAACTTTTTTCCGCCTCATCCGCGGCACGCGCGATCATCTCGCGATCAAACGCATCTTCGGATACGCGATCATACGCGACTTCCACATCCGACTTCACGTTCTTTTCATCCCAGCGGAGGAAGACCGGCGCATACTCAACGGGCTCCCCCGGAAGATACGCCGAGACGAACTTCCGGCATACGTCTTCATCCGCAGTGACGATCTCCCTTCCGTTCAATTCCGAAAGCCGGTCGCTCTCCAAGACGTTCACTGAACTGAACATCTTCAAGCTTTCTATGAGAGTCCGAGCGGCCTGCGGGTCAAGCGCCCGAATCTCCGTATGGAATCTGCTTACCCGATCAATAAATGAAGCGCCGAGAACATAAAGCGTCTCGGCAGAATCTCTATATTGCTCAAAAAGTTTTATGTACCCGGCATGGAGCACAGGCACATAAAGCACGAGGGCTTTCTTCATCGTTTTTGTTCCAGAATGGAGTACATCTGGTCAAGATGCTTCTTGACCGCGTGCTGGATGAGACGCGTGGTGGACGTATTCTCGGCTTGCCTCGGCAATACCACGAGTTCTCCGGAATATTTCTTTATCTCATCCAATTGATGCTGGGGATAGCTGTCTTCCACCGCCACAAATACATCTGGCTGAACCGCTTTTACGAGCCCATATTGCCATTCGCCGTTCTCACTCACGTCGTCAAGAGGCGCCACCAAATCCACGCACGACTGATATGTCAGCATCTCGCACCGTTCCTCGTACGGCACCACCGGGCGCAAAGGGCCCTTATACAAACGCACAGTTTTATCCGTATCCACACCCACAATCAAGATATCACCGTGCTCTTTGGCCCGACCCAGATACCGCACATGGCCGATATGCAGGAGATCCCACGACCCCACAGTCATAACGATCTTATGACCAATGGCACGCAGACCCTTTACCGCATCGGCAAGAGCTGCGTAGTCCTCCACAATCTTCTGACGCGGATTATTTCGCTGACTCGCAAAGAGTTCCATAATGTTTTTATTCTATGCATCCTTGAGCATGCGGTCAAGGTCTGCTTTGGATACCGGGCCTGTGCGCAGAATCAGTGGTGAGACACCGGTGCAGTCAACCACCGTGGAAGAGGTACCCGGTGTTTGGCCGCCGTCAATCAGAAGATCGGGTCCGCGACTTGTTGACGCAAAATATTTTTTCACCTCATCCGCATTTTTTGCCGCCGGTTCCCCGGAGATATTGGCCGAGGTTTGCGCAAGCGGACTGCCCAGACGCGCGAACAATTCCAGGATAAATTCATTATCCGGCATGCGGATACCGATAGTATCTTTGCCGCCCGTGAGAAATGCGGGCAATTTTTCTTTGTGCTGGAAAACCGCAGTCACCGGCCCGGGCCATACTTTTTCTAAAAATCCGGCTTTGGCATCGGAGATATATGCATACTGGCGAGCCATCGCAACGTCTTTCACAAAGATCGGAAATACTTTTTCATCCGGCCTCTGCTTCATCGCAAACATACTGCGCACCGCGTCCTCATTGCGCGCATCGCAAATCAGGCCGTAGACCGTATCAGTCGGCATTGCCATAATCCCGCCCCGGCGGATAATTTCTTCTACACGCCCGAGCGTCTTATCTTGTTCTACTTCGGTGAGTACGAGTGTCTGCATACGATTGACTATAACGCCTCCCATATCTTATGCTATGTGCGAGGGATTGAAAAGTGGTAACGCCAGAAAAGATTTTCTATCTATGAAAACACGCATCATGGTCCTTGCCGCAGGCCGAGGCACGCGCATGAATTCCGAAACGCCAAAAGTGCTCATCCCGCTTGCGGGCAAGCCGTTGCTCGCGCATCTCATGGAGGCGATTCGTACATCCGGCATTGACCCGCATCCCGCGATTGTCGTGGGAGAAAATCAGCAGCTCATTGAAGCGGCTCTCGGAAAAGATGCGTATGAATACATCCGGCAGGATGAGCCACTGGGCACAGGGCATGCCGTCTCATGTGCCGAGTCGCGCATGAGCGCCGGCACCGACACGATTATCGTGCTCTACGGCGACCATCCGTTTGTCAGCCCGGAAACCATCAGAAACCTCCATGCGTTGCATAGAGAGAAAAACTGCGCCATCACCATGATGACCGTCACGGTTGATGACTTTGACGACTGGCGTAAACCATTCTATGACTTCGGCCGGGTCGTGCGGAACGAAACCGGGGACATAAAAAAGGTGGTGGAAGTGAAAGATGCCTCGCCCGAGGAACGCGAGATCAAAGAACTCAATCCTTCTTTTTTTTGTTTCCGCGCCTTGTGGCTGTGGCCGCATCTCAAACAGCTCACCAATAACAACAGTAAAGGAGAATATTATCTCACTGATCTGATGCGGATTGCGATTGATCAGGGCGAATGCATCGCCTCCATGGATATCAATCCGCTCCAGGCCATCGGGATCAACACCCCCGAGCATCTGGAGATCGCAAAGAATCTCATACAAAAATCGCTATAACAAATAGCGATCGCTCTTTTAACACTAAGCGACAACAGGAGGAAGATGAACTATGTCGTCATTACTATGGCAGACGACTTCGCACTACGCCGAACTGTCTTGTCACAGTAACGGCAACGGGGTCATCCTCGCCAAAGACATTATGCCCTGGCACCTTGCGCAGTTATGCCCAGCGGAACGCGAAGAGAGGATCCAATTCATAAACCGCCTCACTGCTCATTACCGTATGTGTCTCCAGGCACTGAACGTGCCATTGGGGGACACCTACGAATGTCGCACGGAGAATGGCAGAGCGATCCACTATTTTCCACATGCCGGACAGAGCGTTGACAGGATTCTCTTGACTGCCGGACGCCACGAACAGGAAACGCTGATTTTCCAAATCCTGGATTCCGTCAAAGATGTGTTGGCACAACACGAACCTACGGTAGGAGTTGATCTCCAAGTGTCAAATTTTTGCCGTAGTGAATCGGGACAACTCGTATTTGTAGATTTGTTCCCGGCCCTCTGTTTTTTTGAGGGGGCATATCACGTCCACTTCCCTAATCCAGAGGATCCGGAGAGCGTCCGGAGGGAACTGCAAAGGAAATTCACGCCTTTGGGTATCCTGAGACGTTTTCGTTTTACCGTGCTCATGATTGACATCAACCTTGAGCCGGTCTTGAATGCCGCGATATCACGCGCGATGGATGACGTGTTCACCGAACAGGTTTTGGATTTTTTTGCAGAACTCCCCGACAATCAAATCATGGGAGCAGATGCAAAAAAAATATCTTCACTGATCAACTCTATCAGTGAAGATACGGATAGCGCCCGCGAGATGGCGCTCCGACTGATCCCTCCGGGGGAAGATCGTCTCCCCGCCCTCGCAAGAGTTTTTGATCTTTCCAGTGCGTTTTCTTCCAGCGGCATCCCGCGGGAAGAGCGTTTGAAGGAGCTAAAAAAGCTCCTCCGTTCATATATCTAGTGTATGTCCAGTTAGCCACAGCATCACTGCTGTGGCTTTTTATACCTTCAATCCATCACTATGACGTCTCACCCATTCTTCAAATTCAAGCCATGAATTCACCATGAAGAAATCTTGCGGGACATCCACGGCACCTCCTCCGGAAAAATTACCCCACACAAGAGGGATGTTCAGAGGACGTAGGAATTGAAGCACCGAAGTATTATCGTCCAAGAAAGCATCAACGCAAAACCTGCGGCAAGCCTCTGCTTTTTGTGCGTCTTCCTTTACCACCGCGACATGGTCAAAGTTGAGCCGATGATTCTTGATATAATCATTAACTACCGAAAGGGCCACGAATGACTGGGTTGACACAAGAGCAAAGCGATGGCCGTCTTTGTGCAAGCGATCCATGGCTTCTCGCGCGCCCTCATACACGGGAAAATCGCCAAGTCGCTCGCTCATTTTTATAATCAACTCATTATATCCCTGTTCCCCAATCTGCGGCAGGAGAACCTGCCGAAGAACATCGCGGTGGGTATGGATACGTTCATTCCCGAAAATGCGCTGCGCCTCCTCAAATTTAATAGGAATGTGATTTGCAGTGATTCCTCCAAAGTCAAGACCGATAAGCATAGAATTCAAACGCTGTTAGATTAGCTAAACGAAAAGTTTTTATCCGTGGTCCCATGAATCTGATTAACAATCTCACGCAGAGTATCCCTTTTCCCTGTAACATCGCCGTACAAAGCGATATGCTCCTTTGCGCGAGCCAAATTATGGACCCTGCGTGAAGGATATTTTGCTGGATCCCAAGTAAAATAGTTGTCTTCAAACATATCCCGCACGAATCGTGAAGTAAGCTGAAGAAGATTAAGCTCCAGCACCTGCGGGATAAGCTGCCATTCCTCGTCCGTGAGAAAATCCCGTGATCCCTCCGCATACCCCGCCAGTGCGCGGGAAAAATAGTCCAGAGAAAAGGAACTTGCCCCCGTATGAGGATCGTTCATCCACGACGTTGACCGGAAAAATCCGCCCAGCTCGTGAAGGATGTTGTAATTTTTTCCGCAATCATCAAAGTCTACCATCGCAACCGCCTGCGGCTTCTCGCGCTCCTGAAAAATAAAATTGGATATTTTGGCGTCTCCGTGATGGACGCACTTTCGCAGATGAGACGGCAGATCAAGCTCCGGCATTCGCTCTATAAAAGAATCCAAAAGCGCCACTTCGGGATCAGCATGACCGGCAGTCGCTTTTTTGTATGCGTCATACAAAAGAGGAATGTTATGCTTGATGCTTCTCTTGTGCTTGAACTCATAATGAAAGTCATTTAACAGACGGTGGTATAGTCCAAGCAGTTTACCCGCTTCATACGCCGCGTCTGAAGAAGGAAGGGACTCAAAGACAGAGCCGGAGATATAGGTGAAAACCCTCCAGAATCCCGGCGCATCCTGCAGAAAGGATGCACCGGAACGCGTGCGTACAATCTCCATTACAGTGCGCCCGCGCGATTTCAGATACGTTAAGACAGCCCCCATGTCTTCCATGACAGACGGGCCATAAATCGGGTTAACTTTTTGAAGGATAAATGCGCCGTTGGTTGACTCAACTTTCCACGTCTTATGGATAAGTCCGAATGAAACGGGCTTTATATCTCGTATGGCGCCGAGACTATATTGAGAAAGCGCGCTTATTTCAGAAAACATATGCTCACAAAAATGATATCCAATTTGTACTTCGCTGCGATCAAAATGGAAGGAGGGGCGCCCGTACGCGGACGCCCCCGTCAAAAGATTTCCACAACTACGACGGTTGCATCATCAGAACGCAAAGAACGCTGAATCTCCTTCTCCCGGATACAAGCGATTGCCGCGGCAGGAATGTCTCCAAAAGACACGCCGCCCACTGCTCTCAAAAAAGCGGCGTATGCATGAATCGTCTCCTCACCCAGCCGCTCATCGGCGCAGGCGCGAAGTGCATCAGAAGCGAGGATAACTTTTCCCCCGCCCGATATGTCCACCTTCCGTGTCTCAAGAAACTCAAGCGCCTCCGGCTCGCCAGTGAGGACGCCGAATCCAACCCATTCTCCCTCCGGACTTTGCGCGTCCGAATGATTCCTCGCGATACTCCGCTGCCATACGAGGCGGCGCCTGCGCGCCTCATCAGGAGGGATTCCTTCCGAGACCGCGAGCGATTGGAAAAAACGATAGGAAAATCTGTGGCAAGCCGCAAGTCCGTCTCGGCTTAAAAGCTCCGGTGATCCTGCGTTCGGGAGCCATAAGACAACCGTGTCCCCAATTGTTGCCACAAGAGCTTCGGAAGAACCCGAGGGCATCCAGAAGGCGTTGGCGACCGTCGCAAGATAATCAACCTTGTCAAAGTCAAGAGACGCGTTGACACCAAGACACTCGTTCGCCGACCAAATCAATTGATTGCCCTCACGGAAACCGGACTGCAAAAATAGAAGTGGGTCATTCAAGATAGTAAAATCTTGAACAGTCCTCTCCAGATCCCCGAGAAGCAGCCGAGGAGCCAGCGTGGCCGTCTTCCACGGATAAGATCCGTCGGGAAGCCGAGAACGGGTGACGCCGTCGGCGACAGCCGCAAATCCGAGGCCTTGCATGATAAGAAAGGCGTCTTCATTCGGCTTGTCTTCTTCTCCGGTATGTATAGAACTCAAGCCAACCATGCGAATCTCCACAGATGACCTCCGCGATATTGTATTGAGAGAAGATTGTGGCCTCTTATAAAGAACTCCTATGCACTATAACAATAGTTTTCACAAAAAAGAAACGCTTCTTAGAGCACGAAGTTGATAAGGCGGTCAGGGACAAAAACTATTTTTTTCGGGTCGGAGGCGAGATGGCGCCGGACGGATTCATGCGCGCGCGCCGCCTCTGCGACGCGCGCCTGCATCGCACCGCGCGGCATCGGAATAGTTGCCCGGGTCTTGCCATCCACCTGCACGATCAGATCAAACGTATCTTCTTGAACCATGCGCGGATCATACTTCGGCCATGACTCATGGTGAATTGAGGAAAATTTCTTCTGCCCGTTCGCGCCCTGCCATAATTCCTCGGCCATATGGGGCGCGAACGGCGCCAACAGCTTCAGGAATATCTTTACATCATCCTGCCCAATTGCCCCCGGATTTTCTTCAAAAGCATTCAATAGCATCATCAACGCGGAAATCGCCGTGTTGTACTGCAGATTCTCTATATCCTCCCCGACTTTCTTAATCGTCTTGTGCAAAACCGCGGCTATCTCCTTGTCCGTTTTCCGCCCC
>Ga0209515_10010193_pt1 | contig 10525 bp, 10 predicted proteins | sample Subgroupgradi54m_FD_187454 | JGI IMG/M metagenome (GOLD analysis project Ga0209515, IMG submission 187454) | Subsurface groundwater microbial communities from S. Glens Falls, New York, USA - GMW60B uncontaminated upgradient, 5.4 m (SPAdes)... ...
TGGGGCTGACGCTGTACGCCCAGCCATCGTGTTGCTCGCGCGCCGTGACGGCCGTCAACGTGCCGGCCGGCGTGGACGGCAAGCAGCTGGTCACGCTGATGCGCGACCAGCACGGCATCACGATCGCCGGCGGCCAGTCGGAACTGACGGGCAAAATCTTCCGCATCGCCTCGATGGGCCACATCCAGCCCGACGACATCCGCGCGGCGATCGCCGCCCTCGAGCAGGTGTTGAAAGGGCTCGGGTGGGCGTTCCCCGCCGGCGTCGGCACGAAGGCGCTAGAGGAGATCCTCGCGTGACGAACGACCAAACCAAAAGGGGTCAGACCCCTTTTGCCAAAAAGGGGTCTGACCCCCTCAGGGTGTTGGTCAGCGACCCACTCGCTGAGCGGGGACTGGCCATCCTGCAGGAAGACCACGCCATCCAGGTGGACGTCAAGCTCAAGCTCCCGCCCGCCGAGCTCAAACAACTCATCGGGCAGTACGACGCCCTCGTCGTCCGCAGCGGCACGCAGGTGACGCGCGACGTCATCGAGGCGGCGACGAAGCTCAAGGTGATCGGCCGGGCCGGGGCCGGGCTCGACAACGTGGACGTCGAGGCGGCCTCCAAGCGCGGCATCATCGTGATGAACGCGGCCGGCGGCAACACGATCGCGACCGCCGAGCACACGTTCGCCCTGCTGATGAGCGTGGCGCGCAACGTCCCGCAGGCCTGCGCCTCGCTCAAGGGGGGCAAGTGGGACCGCACCAAGTATCAAGGGGTCGAGCTCTACCGCAAGACCCTCGGCGTCGTCGGTTTGGGCCGCATCGGCTGCGAGGTGGCGCGCCGGGCCGCGGCGTTCGGGATGCAGGTCATCGCGTTCGACCCGTTCCTCTCGCCGGACCGGATCCGCGAGATGGAGGTGGAGCCGGTCGCGCTGCCGGACCTCCTGAAGCGGATGGACTACCTCACCGTGCACACCCCGCTGACCGACGAGACCCGCGGGCTCATCGGCGACGCGCAGTTCGCCCTGATGAAGAAGGGGGCGCGGATCGTCAACTGCGCCCGCGGCGGCATCATTGATGAAGGAGCCCTCGTCCGCGCCATCAAGAGTGGCCTCGTCGCCGGCGCCGCGCTCGACGTGTTCGTCGAGGAGCCGCCCCCGGCCGGCCACGAACTGCTGGCCCTGCCGCAGGTGATCGTCACCCCGCACCTGGGGGCCTCGACCGAGGAGGCCCAGCTCTCCGTCGCGCTGGACATCGCGGCCGGTGTCCGCGACGCCCTGCTCGGCCGCGGCATTCGCAACGCCGTGAACGTCCCCTCGATGGACCCGGAGCAGCTGAAGCTGCTCGAGCCGTACCTGCGGCTGATCGAGGCGCTGGGCCTGCTCCAGGCGCAGCTGGCCGAGGGGCACGTGCAGGAGGTGCGGCTGCGCTACGTCGGGGAGCTGGTCAAGTACGACCTCGCCCCGCTGACGCTCGTGTTCCTGAAAGGCCTGTTGACGCCGTCCCTGCAGGAGACAGTCAACTACGTCAACGCCGCCCTCCTGGCGAAGGAGCGCGGCATCAAGGTCATCGAGTCGAAGTCCACGCAGTCGGAGGAATTCGCCAACCTCCTCTCCACGGAGATCCGGACCGACGCGGGCGCCAGCCGCGTGGACGGCTCCTGCGTGACGCGGCGCGACGCGCGCATCGTCCGCATCCAGGAGTTCCCCGTCGAGGCGATCCCGTCCGGCCACATGGTGCTGATCCAGACCCTCGACAAGCCCGGCTTCATCGGCCGGATCGGCACGATCCTCGGCCAGCACGGCATCAACATCGCGCGGATGACGTTCGGCCGCACGAAGCCGGGCGGCGAGGCGCTCAACGTGTTCAACGTGGACGGGCCGATTCCGGCCGACGTCGCGCAGGCGCTCAAGGCGGTCCCGCACGTGACCGCCGTCCGGGTGATCAAGCTGTAGCATGGCGAATGTGGTGGTGGTCGGGGCGCAGTGGGGGGACGAGGGGAAGGGGAAAATCATTGACCTCCTCGCCGCCGAGATGGACGTCATCGTCCGGTTCCAGGGGGGCAACAACGCCGGCCACACGGTGGTGCTGGACACCGGCGAGGAGTTCGTGCTCCACCTTATCCCGTCGGGCATCCTGCACCCCGGCAAGACCTGCGTCATCGGCAACGGCGTCGTCGTGGACCCGGCCGCGCTGATCGCCGAGATTGACGCGCTCGTCCAGCGCGGGGTGGCGGTGGACGACCAGCTCCTGGTCAGCGACCAGGCACACCTCATCTTCCCGTACCACAAACAGCTCGACAAGCTGCGCGAGCAGCGGGTGGGGCCCGGCAAGATCGGGACGACGGGGCGGGGCATCGGCCCCTGCTACACCGACAAGGTGGCCCGCGTCGGCATCCGGTTCGCCGACCTCCTCGATGACGCGGTGTTCCGGCAGAAACTGCGCTACAATATCGAGGAGAAGAATGAGTTGTTCACGAAGCTCTATCACGCACCGACCGTCTCGTTCGACGAGATCTACCGGCAGTACGCCGGCTACCGAGCGCGCATCGCCCGGTACGCCTGCAACGCGACGGTGGTGCTCAACCGGGCGCTGGCGGACGGGAAGTCGCTGCTCTTCGAGGGGGCGCAGGGGACCTGGCTGGACATCGATCACGGCACCTATCCCTACGTGACGTCGTCGAACGCGACCGCCGGCGGCGCCTGCACCGGCAGCGGCGTCGGGCCGCGGCACATTGACCAGGTGGTCGGCGTCGTCAAGGCCTACACGACCCGGGTGGGCGAGGGACCGTTCCCGACGGAGTTCCCGCCGGCGCTCATGGAGCAGATCCGGACCAAGGGCAAGGAGTTCGGCGCGACCACCGGCCGGCCGCGCCGCTGCGGGTGGTTCGATGCGGTGCTCGTCCGCCAGGCGATCCTCATCAACGGCATCGGCGAGATCGCCGTGACGAAACTCGACGTCCTCGACGACAGCCCGACAGTGAAGATCTGCACCGGCTACCGGCTCGACGGCCGGACGGTGACGGAACCGCCGGCGACGGCGGAGGCGTGGGCGCGCTGCGAGCCGGTCTACGAGGAGCACCCGGGGTGGCGCACCGACACCGCGGCGGCGACGACGATGGACGAGTTGCCGGCGGCGGCCCAGCGGTACCTGCACCGGCTCACCGAGCTGCTGCAGGTGAAGATCTCGATTGTCTCGGTTGGTTCGAAGCGGGAGCAGGCGTTCCGGTTGGCATAACGAAGGAGAGATCCCCATGCGACGATGGATGCGATGGATGAGCGGTGGAATGCTCCTCGGGACGAGCGTGTGGCTGACCGTCACCGCGCGCGCTGAGGAGACCCAGACGGCTTCGGCGGCCCCGTCGGCGCCGGCCGCCTCGACTCAGAGCACTGCCGCGCCCGCGGCGGCGGCCTCAACCGCCCCGGCCGTGCCCGCCCCGGCGGCGCCCGCCAAGCCCGCGGAGATCGTGGTGCTGGATGACGAGCTGCCGGCCGGCGCCACGACGACGGGCACCTGGGTTTGGGAGGCACAGGCGGCCAGCGGGACGAAGTCGCACGGCCACCCGGCCGCGGCCGGCCTGCAGCAGCACGCCGTGACGTTCGCCAGCCCGGTCACCGTCCCGAAGAATGGGGAGGTGGTGACGTCGGTCTGGTTGGATCCGGCCAATCCGCCCAAGGGAATCATGATCAAGTTCACCCTGGCCAACGGTGAGGAGACCGGCGTCTACTGGGAAGGGGAAGAAGAGGTGTTCAACCCGGGTGAGGACGAGGAGGTCTGGTACTACGGCCTCCTGCCGGAGTTCGGCACGTGGGCCCCGCTGGCGGTGGCGGCGGAAGACCTCGGTATCGAGGACGCCTCGGTCAAAACAATCACCTTCGTCACGCACGGCGGCCGGGTACTGTGGGACAAGACCGTGGTGCATGAGATGGCGGAGGTGCCGCCCGCGGCGGCGGCCCCCGCGTCTTCGGGGACGACCTATTGACAGCTGGTCTGAGGCGGTGCTAGAATCGCGCACGTGGAGCGTAAATCATTAGCGTGGATCTGGGCCGGTCTCGGGGTCGTGGCCGTCCTCGTCCTGGTCACCTCGGGCGTGTGGCGCCGGCCGGCCGCCGACCTGAATGCGCCGCCGAATGCCACCCCGCCGATCATCGTGGAACCGATCCAGCCGACCGCGGCGGCCCAAGTGCCGTCTCTGCCCGCCGGCCAGCGGGCCGCGGTGACTGATCCGGCCCCGGCCGCCTCGGTGAAATCGGCGGCCGGCCGGACGGTGGTGGCCTCCGCCGCGGGCGAGGAGGGGGCCTCAACGGCCCTGCCGGCCGAGGGGCCGGCGCGCGTCCGGACCGTTCAGCAGGCCCTGCAGACCGCTGGCTATGCGCCCGGCGCCGTGGACGGCAAGATGGGCAAGCGCACGCAGAAAGCCATTCGTGATTTTCAGGAAGCCCACGGGTTGAGCGTGGACGGCAAGGTGGGTCCGAAAACGTGGGCCAAGCTGGGACCGTATCTGCAGCATCCCGCCGAGTCCTCAGCCAGCACCAGCGGCAACGCTGACTAACCAACATCTGCGGTGCCAGGTCTAAAGACCTGGCACCGGCAACGAGGAGTATCCTATGACACGGTCCCTAGCTGCGCGCACGTGGTTCCGCTCTGTGCTGATGACCGGTGTCGTCGTCGCGCTGAGCGGCTGCGGCATCAACTTCTATGCCGGCCGCCCGACGGACGTCCACCGCATCCAAGAGCTCAGCACCGAGCTCGATCGTCTCCGCCAGCAGAAAGAGCGGGAGTCCCAGCAGCTCCGTGACGCCAAATCACTGCTGGAGCAGCAGCTCCAGCAGGAGATCGCCGACAAGCAGGTGAAGCTCGAGATGGCCGAGCGCGGCCTGGTCATCACGTTCGTGGCCGAGGTGCTCTTCGATTCCGGCAAGGCGGCCCTGCGGCCTGCGGCCCACCAATCACTGGAGAAGGTCGCCCGGGTCATCGAGCAGAAGGTGCCGGACCGGGACATCGGCGTGGAAGGCCACACCGACAACCAGCCGATCAAGCATTCCGGGTGGAAGTCCAACTGGGAACTCTCTACGTCCCGCGCCACCAGCGTCATCCATTTCTTCGTGTCGCAGGGCTTGAACCCCCGTCAGTTGACCGCCATCGGGTACGGCGAGTATCGCCCGGTCGTCTCCGATGACACGGCGGAGGGCCGGCAGAAGAACCGGCGCGTCGAGATCGTGATCCTCCCGAAGAAGCTGACCAAGCGCGAAGCCGATCTCCTGCGCCGCGCCCCGGAGATCGATGCCTCCCGCGCCGAGGCGTCCCAGTACAAGTAAGCCGACACCGCTCGGCCAGCGTCCGCGCGAGGAGTTGTTGGTCCTGGCGCGGACGCTGAAGATCATCGGGCGCACCCTCCTCACCAAAACCCAGTTGGTCCGCGCCATCGAGCGCCGCCAGACCGCGCGCGCCAAGGTTGCTCCCTATCGCTACACCCCCATGTACCCGAAGCCTGCTGCTCGGAGGGCTCCGGGCTCGGGGGTGACCACTCGCCGGTCGGGCTCGATTTCCCCAGCGAGGAAATCGGCCCTACTGGCTCGGCCTCGCTCGTCCCGCCCGGAATCGGGCGGGACACCGTGCTCGCTCGGCCTGCGCAGTCCCGGCGAGGATCACCCCCTCGCAGAGCCCTCCTTCGCTCCTGAGAAAAGAGATGTTCTGCCGGACCGCTACGGCGAGACCCGGCTCGTCGCGCAGGCGCGCGACCCGCGCTGGCTGCACGCCTACTGGGAATTGGCCGAGGCGGATGAGCGCCGCGCGGTCGGCGGGCGGACGGTGCTCCGGATCTATGAATTGACCACCGCCCGGTTTTCCTCGAAGACGATCCGGCGCTGGGATGACATCACGCCGACCCCGGAGGCGCGCGATTGGTTCATTGAGGTAGGCCGGCCGGCCTCCTGGTGGTGCCTGGAGCTCGGCGTCGCCGGCCCCGGCGGGTTCGTTCCCCTCGTGCGCTCGAATCTCGTGGAGACGCCGGCCGACCGACCCTCCGATGAGTATGAGGCCGACTGGCCGCGGCTGGCCGACGCCCTCGCCGCGCAGATGGCGGGGCAGGTGAGTTCATCGCGCGCCGCCCTTTCGTGAAGACCCCCAGCCGCCGCGGCAACCTCTGCATCGTCCTCCACGGCCACCTGCCGTACATCCGGCATCCCGAGCATCCTGATTTTCTGGAAGAGCGCTGGTTGTTTGAGGCGATCACGGAGACGTACCTTCCGCTGCTGGACCGCCTGACGACGCTCGTCGAGGAAGGGGTCCCGTTCCGGCTGACGGTCAGCATCTCGCCGACGCTGGGAGCGATGTTGGCCGACCCGCTCCTGCAACAGCGGTACCTGAGCCACCTGGACCGGCTGCGGGCCCTGGCGGCCCGCGAAGGGGGACGGACCGCGGCGGGGGGTGGCCGGTTCCGCCCGCTGGCGGAGCACTATCGCCGACAGTTCGCCCACTGCCGCTGGCTGTTCGTCGAGCGCTTCCAGCGCGACCTCCTTGGCGCGTTCCGCCGGCTGGCCCAGAGCGGGTGCGTGGAGCTGATGACCTGTGCGGCGACACATGGGTTCCTGCCGTTGATGGCGGTCAGCCCCGAATCCATCGCGACCCAAGTCGAGGTCGGCTGCCAGGCCTTCGAGCAGGCGTTCGGCTGGCGGCCGGCGGGGTTCTGGCTGCCGGAGTGCGGCTATCACCCGGCGGTGGAGCCGGCCTTGAAAGCCGCCGGCATCCAGTACACCTTCGTCGAGAGCCACGGGCTCCTCTACGGCCGGCCGCGCCCCGCCTACGGCGTGTACGCCCCGGTCCGGAACCCGACCGGGACCGCCGTCTTCGGGCGGGACCCGGAGACCACCCGGCAGGTCTGGTCGTCCGCCGACGGCTATCCGGGCGATCCGTGGTATCGCGAGTTCTACCGGGATCTCGGTTTCGAGCTGCCGCTGGACCAGCTGGCGCCGGCCGTCCATCCCGACGGCATCCGCACGGCGACCGGGCTGAAATATTACCGCATCACCGACCGCACCGAGCAGAAGGCGCCGTACGAGCCGGCCCGCGCCGCCGAGCAGGCGGACGCCCACGCCGGGCACTTCGTGTTCAATCGGGACCGGCAGGTGGAGCACCTGGCTGGTGTCCTCGGCGGCCCGCCCCTCATCGTCGCCCCCTACGACGCCGAGCTGTTCGGCCACTGGTGGTACGAGGGGCCGCACTGGCTGGAGCTCGTCCTGCGGCGCTTGGCGGCCCACCCGACCGTCGGGCTGACCACGCCCAGCGAGTACCTGCGCTGCGCCCCCCGCCTGCAGACGGTCGCGCCGTGCCTATCCAGTTGGGGATGGAAAGGGTATAATGAAATGTGGCTCCAGGGGGCGAACGCGTGGATCTACCCGCACCTCCACCACGCCTCCCAGCGGATGAGCGCGCTGGTACGGGCGCATCCGTCCGCCGACGGCCTGCGGCGCCGGGCGCTGACGCAGGCGCTCCGCGAGCTGCTCCTGGCCCAGGCCAGCGACTGGGCGTTTATCATGGCGACCGGGACGGCGGTGGATTACGCCCGGACCCGGACGCGCCGGCACCTGGCGCGGTTCGCGCAATTGGACCAGCAGATCACCCGAGGACCCCTTGACGCCCGTGTCGTGGCCGAGTGCGAAGCACACACCCCCTGTTTCCCCTGGCTGGACTACCGTGTCCACCGCTGAGCGGCGCCTGCCGCTGCCTCGGCATGTTGCCATCATCATGGACGGCAACGGCCGGTGGGCCCAACAGCGAGGACTGCCGCGGGTCATGGGGCACCGGGCCGGCATCAAGTCGGTCCGCGCCGTCGTCGAGGCGGCCCGCGAGGCGGGCGTCGAGGCGCTGACGCTCTACGCGTTCTCCATCGAGAACTGGAAACGGTCTCGCCAGGAGGTCGCGACCCTCATGCGACTCCTGGACGAGTACCTCGCCCGTGAGCTGCCGACCCTCCTCAAGAACCAGGTCGGGCTCAACGTCATCGGCCGGCTCGAGGGGCTGCCGCCGGCAGTTCAGCGGCACCTGCGCGACGTCATGGCGAAGACGCGGCCGGGGGCGAAGATGGTCCTGACCCTGGCGCTGAACTACGGCGGCCGCACGGAGATCCTCGACGCCGTCCGCCGGCTCGCCGCCGACGTCACCGCCGGCGTCCTGACGCCGGAGGCCATTGACGAGGCGGTCTTCAGCCGGTATCTCTATACCGACGGTTTGCCGGACCCCGACCTGCTGATCCGCACCAGCGGCGAGCTGCGCATCTCCAACTTCCTTCTGTGGCAGATCTCCTACACCGAGCTCTACATCACCCAGACCCTCTGGCCGGACTTCGGGAAGCCGGAATTTCTGGAGGCGCTGCAGGCGTTCCAGCGCCGCGAGCGCCGCTTCGGCGCGGCAGAGGCGCCCGCGCGGCGATGACCACGGCCAGGGCGTTCCTCACCCGGACGGCCTCGACCGTCGTCCTCCTGTCGGCCATCGCGTGGGTCATCTTCGGCGCCCCGCCGTGGGTGTTCGGCGCGGTCGCCGCCGCGTTCGTCGGCGTGGGCCTTCAGGAATTCTTCAGCATGGTCGAGCGGAAGGGGATCTTCCTCTACCGGACGCTCGGCCTCGTCCTGGGGGTGATTATCCCGCTCTCCATCCACGCCGGGTTCGAGCCGACGAAAGGGTGGGAGTTGGTGCTGATGGTCGCGGCGGTCCTGGCCCTCTTCGTCCTGCAGTTGTCGCGGGCCGACAGCTCGCAGACGATCGTCGGCATCGGCACGGTGCTCTTCGGCATCTTTTATGTCAGCTGGTGCTTCAGCTTCCTCATCAAACTTCGGGATCTGGATGTCGCCGGCGTAGACGGCCGGTGGCTGGCGGCCTTCCTCATCCTGGTGACCAAGGCCGGGGACATCGGCGCCTACTGTATTGGCTCGCTGGCCGGCCGGCATCCCCTCGTCATCCGCATCAGCCCGTCGAAAACGTGGGAGGGGGCGCTCGGCGGGTTGGCCTCCAGCGTGGGAGTGGCCGTGGCGATGTCCCGGCTGGCGCCGGTCGGGATCCCCGCCGCGCACGTCGTCCCGCTGGGGCTCATCCTCGGCATCGCGGCCCAGCTCGGCGATCTCTCGGAGTCCATGGTGAAGCGGGACTGCGAGGTGAAAGATTCCGGGCGGGCGTTCCCGGGCATCGGCGGAGTGCTGGACCTGATTGACAGCTTGTTGTTCACCGCGCCGCTCTGCTACTTCTACCTGCGGCACTTCGTCTTTCGAGGGTGATGTGACAAAGCGCGTCGTGATTCTCGGGTCCACCGGGTCCATCGGGCAGAACGCCCTCAAGGTGGTCGCGGAGCACCCGACGGCGTTCGAGATCGTGGGGCTCACCGCCGGCACCAGCGTCGAGGCGCTGGCGGCCCAGGCGCTGGCCGTCCGCCCGCGCCGGGTGGCGATCGCCGACGCCGCGCAGGCCGGCGCGCTGGCCGAACGGCTGCGCGGCTCCGGCACCAGCGTCGAGGCCGGCCCCGACGGGGTCACCGCCGTCGCCGCGATGGACGCCGACGTCGTGCTGGTGGCCATCACCGGGGCGGCGGCGCTGTCGCCGGCGCTGGCGGCCATCCGCCGCGGCCGGACGATCGCCCTGGCGAACAAGGAGACGATGGTCATCGCCGGGCGGCTGATGCGGGCCGAGGCGGCCCAGCACGGCGCTGCCCTCGTGCCGGTGGACAGCGAGCACTGCGCCATCTTCCAATGCCTCGACGGCAAGCCGCGGCACCACGTCCGGCGGCTCATCCTGACCGGCTCCGGCGGGCCGCTCAAGGAGATCCCTGCGGAGCGGTTTGACTCGCTCTCCCGCGAGGAGGTTCTCAACCACCCGCGCTGGCGGATGGGCCCGAAGATCTCCGTGGACTCGGCGACGATGATGAACAAAGGGCTCGAGGTGATCGAGGCCCGCTGGCTCTTCGATGTCCCGGTGGAGCAGATCGAAGTCCTCATCCACCCGGAGGCGGTCATCCACTCGATGGTGGAGTTCGTGGACGGCTCGGTGCTGGCCCAGCTCGGCATCACCGACATGCGGATCCCGATCCAGCACGCGCTGACCTATCCCGACCGCCTGCCGACGGGACTGCCGTCGCTGGACCTGGCGGCCGTGGGCCGCCTGACGTTCGAGCCGCCCAACCGCGAGAAGTTCCCATGCCTGTCGTTCGGCTACCGCGCCGCCGAGACCGGCGGCACCGCGCCGGCGGTCCTCAACGCGGCCAACGAGGCCTGCGTGCAGGCGTTCCTCGACGGGCAGATCCCGTTCACGGCGATCCCCAGGACGATCGAGGCCGTCGTCAGCCATCACCGCCTCGTGGCGGAGCCGACGCTCGACGACGTCGTCGCCGCGGACCGCTGGGCCCGCGACGAGGCGGCCCGGCGCTGGCCCCGGGCGGTGGCGCGGTGACCCCACTCATTCTGCTCGTCGCCCTGAGCGTCCTCATCCTCGTCCACGAAGCCGGCCACTTCGTCGTCGCTCGGCGCCTCGGCGTCCGCGTGGAGCGGTTCTCGATC
>Ga0209515_10010196_pt1 | contig 10525 bp, 9 predicted proteins | sample Subgroupgradi54m_FD_187454 | JGI IMG/M metagenome (GOLD analysis project Ga0209515, IMG submission 187454) | Subsurface groundwater microbial communities from S. Glens Falls, New York, USA - GMW60B uncontaminated upgradient, 5.4 m (SPAdes)... ...
GATTCTTAATTTCCGCTACTCGGACTCCGAATCTTTTGGCCCACACTCCAGTTTCTTGATCTTGACCGTATTGACCACCGTAAAGCTTTCCGAATTTTCCGGGTAAGCCTTCTTCCTGAACTTGCTTCCACCTTTCCTTTGCTGCCGTGCCGGCTTGTGTCAGTCCTAATCTCCTTGCTGCTATTCCTCGTGACCAAGAAGCAATACCCACCACTCCGGTTCCAGAGAACATGGAGGCTTTCATCGCCGCCATTGTTCCGCCTATCAGAAATATTCCCGCCATGACATACATGAACAGCATCTGAAAGGTAAAGCTGGTGACGGTATCACCAAATATATTGCCCGTGCCTGTGCTTCCTGCTATCGCTTTTATTACAGCATCTTGGCCTTGCAGAAAATAAAGGCCGAAATAAAGAAAGAATAGAAAAATAGGCAAGAACATATTCCAGCCGATAAATGTGCTCCACCATTTCTTAAACATTCCTTCCCCGCCCGGGAAAATGTTAAGAATCCAAGCTATCGGCGAAACCACTAACAGAGCCCAAATAATTGGAATTCTGACAAAGGCAAATACGGTCGCCGTTAAAAGGCTGAATAGAAAAGTAAACGCCAAGACCAAAGCGAACACTAATTGAATGAGCATTCCGAATAATCCTTGATCTACTGCTTGGGCCGTGGTTGTCGTGGCGCCGGTCTTTGGAAACAGTAGTGATGGGTTCAAGCCTTGTCCTAACCGGCCGGACATATCGCCTATTGAAGTTAAAAAAGTATTGTTTAAAACCTGTGTGCCCTGAATAACCATAACCCCAAGAACCAAACTAAAGTTTATCAGGAGAGCAGTTAAAAGAAATTTTCCGAACAGAGCCCGAGCGTTATACTTTGCCGCTCCGGGCAGAACATCAAAGATTGTCGCAAATGCCATCACGATGAGAGCGACGATGAAAAACATGTTGGCAAAGTCCCTCATTATCTTCCAACTTTCATCTATAACCGCAATCCTTTGGCCGTCGGCAGGATAGACTGGAAGATTTATAACCCACTGAAGAGTTCCAGCCAATGCGGTGATACCCTTTCCGACGATTGTGAATATCAGATAAACGAAATAGGATGTTCCTTCAAGGATACAGCCGGATATCAGATCCCAACCTAAAATGCAGGCCTTGGCTGGATGCGTTGGAAATAAAGCCAAAACAACCGCAAAAATAATTGCTAAATAATATTTACTGTATTTTTTAAAGTTTTTATTAGTCATCCCTCTCATTTCATTGAGTTTCATTGAGGTTAAACCTCAATGAGAGTTTATGATTCTTTGTCATTAGATGGTTGGTTTCGGTTCCCGAGGGGTTGGTTCTGGGGTTGGTGTCGGAGGCACAAATTTTTCAGGGTCAATGGTTTGTCGATATCGGTCTGGACATGTGCCATTACCACCAACCGGTCCGCATCCTTCCGGACTCCACTGTGGTCCGTTGTCTCCAAAAGGACCCGCATCTGAAAGTATTTTGAAAAGATAGCCGTCCGAGTAAATAATTCTGCTGATAGAAAAGCGGTCACAAATGTTTTCTCCGCTCGGCTTACTCAATAAACCGGCGCCATCTCCTTTTAGTTGCCATGCCACTCGCATGGGGATCCCAAACACTTCACATTCAGTTGTAAATCCTATCCCAGATGATTCTATTTGAGATTTTATTGTCTTCACTATCGCAGTTTGATCGGGATGTTTCTGTAGCGCGTCAGCCGGTGGAGGTGGGCCCTGTCCTTCTGGCGAGTCCGGTAATTGTGGCCCCTCATATATTTTATAATCGCCCTCATTTGGATTACTTAAATCAGCCAATCTGTTAAGCAGTACTTCTGTTGCCGCCGATACTACTTCTCCTATTGAATGTACATTTGTAATCCATGCTAACTCTTGCTGTACTGTTGCGGCAACCGAGTCGCTTATAACTGTTCCTGGAGTTTTAATGTCTTTATATTCCAAGCATTTCCCATTTGGGTCTTTGGTTTTACAACTGTCATTAGCATCTTTACCACTTTTACCTGTGAATCCTTTATTAGCAATTACCTGATTTAAGTCAGCCGACTGTTCTAAAGATCTTTGCTGACCAACTTCGTCAAGAGACTGAAAAAGCGAACCGTAATAATTATTTTGGGGTTCAAGCATGCGAGAGAAGGCGTTCCAACCGCCATTTCCAGAAAAATCTTTTTGGTAGTTAGCCATACTAAAGTTGGAAGGCATGGTGCATCTACTTCGGACCGCATAAGAATCCAAATTACCAGTTCTGGTGTTTTTAGGTGGAGATGATTTTTTTGTTGCTCCGAATAAGCCCTTAAGGTCATTGCCGAAATAATCACATAGTTGGGCATTTGACAGCATTGCCCTGAATATCCCCTCTCCTCTATATTGAGAATCAGTTTGAAAATTTCTCCAATTTCTAACGAATGCCGGCCCGCCGTTTCTGCCCGCTGTTCGGGCGTTATCAACTATTCCCTTAGACATGGCGTTAAATATTTCTCTTGCGGTGCACCTGGCAAGAATATCGGCTCGAAGGGTTTTGTTAGACCATGCGCTTAGAAAATTCTGATCACCGACGGGAACCTCCGATGCTCCTACAAGCCCGCCAAAAAATTTACCAAGCCCGGGGAGTTTTTTTAGAAGGTTTGTAAGCCCTTTATCTATTTGTCCCGTAAGCCAAGGGGCGACAAATCCGCCTACGGCACAACTCGTAAATTTAATCCCGACAGCCGCGCGGGCATCATCAGGGGGATAAAATAACAATCCAAAAACAGCAACAAGCAAGAACAAAGAAAAATAAATCTTAAACTGCCTCATTGCGTTAGAGATTTAAAAAACGGACTGTTTAAATTTTCTGACCTAACTTTGTTAGTGAAAAGACCTATCAGTTCAGGAAAATTTTCGAGGGCTTGTCCAGATGCGCTTAGTGCCGTCGAGGCCTTCACCGGATCCTCCGAACCGTGAGCAATGGAACTATTAGTCATCTGAAGGTTTTTAATAAAATGAAGGAAGCGAACATGGCTCTGAACCCAGTTTTGAGGAACATTTAAAGAGGAGGCCTTATTGAATATCTCTTGGAATCCCTGCTCTTTGGTTTGGAAATAAGAGATTAAATCTTTATTGTTGAAGCCATTACTGCCGATTAATCCAAGGTATTTCTGTAGGTTTTTCATTTCATCGCCATAGGTTTTTAAGAAGTTATCAAAGGGGCCGGAGATTTCTTCAAGATATGCTTCTTGATTTTTCTTGCTTGAACTAATTATTTTTAATTTATTAAAATCAATCTCGGGATTTAAACTCTTAGCCGCGTCGTCCATGATCGCAAGCGCCATATCACTTAAAGATTTATCGTAATTAGGAGTACCCGGTGTAAGAGAGCCTTCATAAAGACCAGAGAGTGTAAGATTGGAGAGTTTGTCGGTTAAGTTGCCATTGTTCAAAAGGTCATTCGGTCCCGGGATTAAGGGGTCGTGGCCGGAAGCAACTTCTTCTCCGTCTTTAAAACCATCGCCGTCAGTGTCGGGATTGAATGGATCGGTATTCCAGTATGATTCTTCGCGGTTTGTCAGGCCGTCGTGGTCCGGGTCGACATCCGGAGCAGATAGTGAACTATTAATATTGCCCAGAACAGGGATAGATTTTTTATTTAATAAAGAGAAAACGCTGTAAACCGAAAACATGGCAATTAACGCCAGAAAACCGAAAAATATTTTAATCTTGTTTGGCATTTATATGCTTTAGTATAGCATTTCTAAAGACAAACAAGGTGTTGATATTTTGTCGGTACAATTGGGTGTCTGTCTACTAACTTGTTCCAATTTTTAGGATAACGTTTTTATCATTATCAGAGCACTTGAGGTGAAAATCATCAAAGCAAGATGGTATATAAAAATTTCTAGGCGCGCCTGGACAGCTATTACTAGGTGGGATGGAAATCGTAATCTCCTTCAGCGCGTCGTTTATTTTGTCAATAGGAAAAGGTCTGAACCCAAGTCCCAGCGTCCAAGGGCCAACTTTTTCTTCGTTGTTATTGTTATATATTTCCGTTATGTAAGGAAATGTGAATATTTGACCTTTAGGACTTGGTACACCAGGTGGACCGACCTCTATTGTATTGCCACCAAGAGGGATTAAACCGCAACTTGGACACGGAATTGGAACAGGAATAGGGCCAACAGGAGTGGGGACTTGTATCCATGTCCAAATCCTGAACTTGAGGGCACAACCGCCCTCGCTATGCGTAATGCGTCCACCAAAGGGGAATATATTAGTGTTTGTGCTGCTTTGAATATTCTTGGCAAGATTTATATATTTGACGATGGTTTTGATAATACTAATGATTTTTGTAATGGAACCAAGGCCGAGAGCTTCTGTAGAAGGAGTCCTAAATAGCATCGTCAGAGATATAGTTATGATGATGAATACGATTGTAAGCCGTTTGAGTGTTATCATGTTTTGAATATATTTCTAAAAAATGACAGGATAGCTCTAAAGACAGTCTTAAAGGGATTTAATCCTTCCTGATTTTCCTCTTTTTGTGACGTGGCTTCAGGAGACTCGCCACCCTGAACTAATTTAAGCCGAACAGGGTCAAGGCCTGATCCGTCTCTAGACATAGATGGCATCTGGCTGGTAGACGGTAGTGGCGTGATATTATTTACCAAGGGAGTCGGGATTTGTTCCGCCGGCTTCTGGGTCAAGGTGCTTTTAGCGATTAAACAGTTTCCATTTTGGGCGTATACGTTGGAACCATATATTGACCGGCATATGAGAGAGGCCTCAACGCACTTTCCACCCGACATGAAATAATTATTATCACATACACATAAATCGGCCCCGTCATCGTAAAAAGAATTATTTCCATAGAAAATAGGACAAAAAAGAGCCTTTATCATTGGCTGGAGTAATCTATTAGTAGGCAGAGAAAATTTAGAATTGCCATTTATAGCTAAGCATTGTTTAAAATTTTTATTTTTTGCCGCGTAGTCCTTTATTTGTTGGCGACATTGAGTTAGCTCGCTTTTGCCCAATTCCGAGTCGGCAAGTTCCGAAGCGTTGAGTTTTTTCCATAAATTGATATAAGATTGATCGCTGACGCAAGTCATTTCACTCGGGGGAAGGCAACCGCTATCTGCCATAAATTTTGATTGCTGATTAACTATGTCTCCTATTGTTTTTTGGCATTGAGGAATCGAGTAGATTATGTAGGCGTCGTCAACCGTGCCATCATTGCAAGTGATGGAGGCATCATCTCTCAAAATTGAGCAATTGATTCCGCCATTATTCTCGCAAATCTTATCTGAAAAACCGTCTGAAGCTGGAGTCGGAGTATTCTCTGTGGCAATTGCCTTGAAATTTATATTCCCCAAAATTAAAATAATTAAAGAAATAAGAAGAGAACTGATTGTAATTTTAAGGATTAATCTATTTTTTTTGAAAGGGTTAGCCATTGTTCTAGGGATAAATTTTCTGCTCGGACGTCAGGCTCAATGCCTACTTCTTTGAATGCCTTGAGCAGGTCACCCCTTATTATACCAAAATTTTTGGACAAGTTGTTTATTAGTTGTTTTCTTTTTCCGGAAAACCCGGCTTTTGCCACTTTGAAAAATTTCTCACTTCCCCTAAGCCTTGCTTCGGAGAGAGGCCCTTGGAGGGGGGTTAATCGAATAATCGCCGAATCAACTTTAGGCATAGGACGGAAACTGCCTCGGGAAATATATCCGATTATCTTTGGCTCGGCATAAAATTGAACCGATAACGCCAAAAGACTCATGTTAGGCGGTTTAGCGACGATTCTTTGGGCGACTTCTTTTTGAATGGTTAAGACAATTAGCTTTGGTCTTGGCCATTTTTCGAAGATGGTTCTTAATAAATTTGAGGTTATATAATATGGAATATTAGCGATTACTTTGTAATCGCAATTTTCAATTTTCAATTTACAATTTTCAAATAATTTCTCAATATCTAATTTTAAAATGTCTCCTTCAATTATCGTGACATTTGTGTTTTTGAATTTTTCATGTAGTTCCTCAATGAGACGGTGGTCTTTTTCTATAGCTATAACCTGTCCAGCTTTTTCAGAAAGCGGTTTAGTTAAATTTCCTGTTCCGGGACCAATTTCTAAAACAGTATCATTCAAACTTAATTCCGCCGCGGATACTATTTTTTCAAGTATGCCCGCGTTTATGAGAAAGTTCTGACCCAAAGAACGCTTTGGGCTAATTTCCAGTTTCCAGTTTCCAGTTTTCAGTGATTTTTCAGTTATCATTTATCAATTGTAGAAACTATTTTCTGAAAAATCATAGTAAGTTCTTGAGCTTCCTGTGATAGTGGGACTATCGGTTCTTTATCAGAAATTTCCCGAGCCATTTTGGGCCAATATTTGGTTTCTTGTGCTTCCTTCTTGCAGATGTAAATTTTATTTCGAAAATCTTTTCTTGAGCTTGCATTATTTGCTTCCATATAATTTGCGCCTATACTAGTGCCGGCTCGTATCAGCTGACCTATAATGGGTCGCGAAATCGAATCTTCTTTTAAAGACCTGCAAAATTGAATAATCTTTTGAGCAAAGACTTCTGTCCGCTCTTCTAAAGGATAATTGTTTGGTTTTTGATTCATTGATAACTTATTGGAAACGGGAAAATGATAACTGAAAACTTATTAGTATTCAATTGTTTCGTCCTCAGAATAATTACTTTCAAATAAGGGCTGGATTTGTAAAATATCCTGAGGCATCTCCTGAATAAATCTTGAAGGGAGATTGGATTGGGTTGAGCCGAAGATAGTTCGGTATTTCGTGTAAGTCATAACCAGGCGGTCTTTGGCCCGGGTTATAGCCACATAGCAAAGCCGTCGTTCCTCCTCCAGCTCAAGCGGTGCCAATGTGGTCCGGCTGTGCGGGAAAAGGCCTTCCTCCATTCCGGCGATGAAAACAACCGGAAACTCCAAGCCCTTTGAGGAGTGAATCGTCATAAGGGTTATTTTGTTGGCGGAGTCTTTTAATTTATCATTGTCCTGCAAAAGGGCGATTTCTTCCAGAAACTTTTCTATACCCTCTTCTCCGTTCAGCGTGTCGTATTTTTTGGCGACGGTGAGAAGTTCCTTGAGATTTTCCATCTTGTCAGCGGTGTTGTCATATAACTCTTTTTTTGCAACCAAAGCCTTAAGATAATCTTCGTAGCCGACCCTCTTAATCACATATTTTATAACCGAGGTTAGATTTTTGTCGTTTTTCTTTTCTGATAAGTCGGTTAAAAGTTTTTTAAATTCAAGTAATGATTTGGCCTGCTTGGTGTCGCCTTTTTCTTTTGCCAATACTCCAACTGAATGAATTAAGTCTTTTTCGTTAATTGCCGTGATTTTGTTAAAAGTTGTCTCCCCTATTCCTCTTGTCGGGACATTGTATATTCTTTCAAAACTGATAAGGTCGGTTGGATTAATCATAAATCTAAGGTAAGACAGGATGTCTTTTATTTCCTTTCTTTCATAGAACCTTATTCCCCCGATAATTTGATAAGGGAACCCTCGCGTAATTAACTCCTCTTCAATGGCCCTTGATTGGGCATGAGTGCGGTAAAGGATCGTGAAATCCTGTATCTTGTAGCCATCTTTTTCCATTAACTGATCCATCTTGTCGGTTATAAATTCAGCTTCGGCTCTTTCGTTGAGGGTTTCTTTAACATGAATCTTCTCTCCCTTCGTGTTTTCGGTCCATAGTTCTTTAGGAACCTGGGTTTGGTTGTTGGAGATTATATTTTGAGCTGCAGCCAAGATGGTTTTGGTGGAGCGGTAATTTTGCTCAAGGAAAATAACCTTGGCATCGGGGTAGTCCTTCTGGAAGTTAAGAATATTACGGATATCAGCATCGCGGAAAGCATAGATTGACTGGGCGTCGTCGCCTATGGCAAAGATGTTTTTGTTTTTGGAGGCGAGGAGGTTTACTAAGGTATATTGGTCATGGCTGGTATCTTGGTACTCGTCTACAAGGATATATTTCCAGAAGCTTTGATATTTTTCCAGAATGTCCGGGTTCTGTTTGAATATCTTTACGGTTAAAACAATCAAGTCATCAAAGTCTAGGCCGTTCATCTTTTTTAATTCGGCCTGATAATTATTGTAAACCCGGGAAACAATTTTAGTGAAGAATTCTGTGGGGTTATAATTTTCTGGGAAAATCAAACCTGTTTTGAGCTTGGAAATCTTATTTAGTATTAAACGCGGGTTATACTGTTTGGAATCAATTTCCAGGTTGGTCATCACTCTCTTAACCAAGCTTAATTGATCGTTAGTATCAAAAATTGAAAAGTTTGATTTGTAGCCAAGGAGAGGAATTTCCTTTCTTAATATTCTTAAGCAGATTGAATGAAAAGTACCAATTACTGGCTGGGCTGATTTAACTTTCAGGAGGCTATCAATACGCTCTTTCATTTCGTTGGCCGCCTTATTTGTAAAAGTGATTGACAGGATACTACCCGGTCTTGTGCCCTGCGAAATTAAATAAGCCACTCGATGGGTCAGGCATCTTGTCTTGCCAGAACCGGGACCGGAAATAACCAAAACAGGGCCATCAATTGCTTTGACGGCTTCTATTTGTTTATCGTTTAAATTTTTGAATATTTCTTCGGTCATTTTATTCAAGATTTTAGCATATATTGGAGGAATTTAGTAATTTAGTGTATATAGATAACAATATAGCTCTTTGAAAAGGAAAAGAATGAATTGCACATTCCATGAAAATATTCATGATGAGCACCTCAAATTAAGCGACTTAAAAAAAGGAGCTATCATAACCCTTGCTTATTTTGCAATTGAGTTAACGACGGGCTATTTGACTCACAGCTTGGCCATGATTGGCGATAGTATTCATATGTTTGCCGATGGCTTGGTTCTGATTTTGACCTTGGGGGCTTATAAACTAAGGAGTCTTTCCCCGAGGGGTTCGGCTGTAGGCTATTTGAGTTTCGGTTTCCGCCGGCTGGAATTGCTTATAATTATTCTCAACACCACTTTAGTCGGAATGGCAATATTCTGGATTATTCAAGAGTCTTATTTGCGGTTAAGGTTCGGACATGTTGATGTTATTGCCTGGCCTGTATTTTTGGTAGGCACTCTTGGGTTCGCGGTCAACCTGATTGTTTTCAGAACTTTGAGTCATCATAGCCATGAAGAGGAGGGCATCAAGAGTGCGATTGCCTGTGCTCTTACCGATGCCTTAAGCCCCATCGCGGTTATCATCGGATCTCTTGCTATTCTGATCAATTCGAGGTTTTTCTGGTTTGATACCGTAGCTGCGCTTACGATTGCCGGTATGTTGATTTGGAGTTTTAGAAACACACCGCGGGTAATTTTAGGCATGATCATGGAAGCGGTACCGGCAGAAATTGATTTTGAAAAAGTCAGAGCTTCAATCAAGGAGATTGATGGAGTTGATGATGTTCTGGATTTACATATAAACAAAATCGGTTCGGGCTTTGTTGTTGTGATCGGTCAGGTTTTAATAAAGAACCATGCTCTTCATGATTTTTATCAGAACTTGATCGTGTCCCATCTCCAAAAAGATTTTCCGGAATTAAAAAAAGCTCATTTCACAATTGAGACAAGATGCTATCAAAATCCCGCCTGAGCGGGGTTTTTTGAAATGACGACTCCACTGCTTGTTTAATAAAAAAGCCGAGTTATCTCGGCGAAACTTAGCTATAATTTGCTGTATTTATCCTGTATATTTCTCAGTATTATTTTTACTGATAGTATAATCTTGATAGACTCTCTTAGCTTCTTTGAGTTGGCTTTACTAAGCAATTCAAGTTCTCCAACGCTTAATCTTTTCAAGATGCTGGTCACCGTTTTCTTCTTTACTCCGCTGACAGAATTCATCTGAAACCTTACTTTAAGAATCTTTAATGTAAACAGTGTATAATTTATTTAAAACAAAAACAAGCTCATATTGTCCCGGTAGACATTATTGTGGACCCGGCGGTAATCGAAACCGCGTCCCGGCAATGCGAATGCCGTATATTGCCACTATACGACGGGCCCAAGAAAGACCACCAAATGGTAGCAAAAATATGGACACTTGACCAACAAAGTAAGGTTTTGTTAGAATAGAAACATAAGGGTCGAAACTAATTAAATTTAAATAAAAAAACAATGAAAAAACACAAATATATTATATTTTCGGTTTTCGTTCTTTTGGGTTCTTTGGCTTTAGCCAGTTTTGTATTGGCGGCCGAGACAAGTCCGTCTCCTTCTCCAAGAGTTCGTCAGGACAAGAGACAAGAAGTGAAGAATAAGGCGGAAAATAGGGTGCAAAAAGTTAAAGCAAAAGCGGACCAGGAAAAAGTAAAGATGGAAGAAAGAAAAGCCAAAGAGCAAGAGAAAAGAAATCAGGAGAAAACGAGAATGGAAGAAAAGAAAGCCAAGGAACAAGATAAGACGCAAAAATTAGTTGATAACATAAGTAAATTTTGGGGAGATATGGTTAAAAGGTTGGAACAGCTTCTTAAAAACGAAGACAGA
>Ga0209515_10010199_pt1 | contig 10522 bp, 12 predicted proteins | sample Subgroupgradi54m_FD_187454 | JGI IMG/M metagenome (GOLD analysis project Ga0209515, IMG submission 187454) | Subsurface groundwater microbial communities from S. Glens Falls, New York, USA - GMW60B uncontaminated upgradient, 5.4 m (SPAdes)... ...
TCGCTCTCACAGGTCGGCCAAAAACCCGCCGTTGTTCGGTTGAGCGAGCTGTCGAGCCGAAGCAGACTTAGGGGAAGCCACACGATCGGACCAAAAACAAATGATTGTGGAGAGCGTCTAGAGGATAGGCAACATGAACGACCTCCGGAGGCGGTCACCCCGTCCTTGGGCCCCGTCAACGTGACATAAGGTGGCAACGGCCTGGGAAGGCGGGCAGTCAGAGCACCGGCGCGGGACGGGTTCCTGAAGAAGCACGGGCTCCTGTAGGGCTCGGAAGAAGCGCCCCGAGGAGGCGTGGAGCGGCGGACGCCGCTCGCGCGCTTGACAGAGCCCGTGCTCTCCGGCACGCTCGATTGGATGATCGTGTACATCGACGCGAACCTGTACGACCACATCGAGAAGGGGGACCGGATGCCCCCCGAGCACCGGGTTCCCGCCGAGCACTGCGCCGCTTTTCGTGACGCCCGGCTGTCGGGCCGCCTCTCAGCGTACCTGAGCCTGACGAACGTCGAGGAGTTGCTCGGCGACTGGGACCGGCCGGAGCGGCGGCCGGCCGCCATCAGGCGCCTGCGCCACGCGCGCGACCTCGTCGGGTTCGACAGCATCCTGAAGCCGCCCAACATCCTCATGGCCGAGGCGATCCGCGCGTACGCGGAAGGCCTACCGGCGCCGTCGCCGTACCTGCTGCCCGGCGACGAGCAACGCGGACGCATCATCGACATGCTGACGAGCGTGGCCGACGGGAAGGACGAGTACACCGGGCTGGTGCTGGAGACCGTCGCGGCCGTCCGCGCGATGAAGGCCGGCTCCAAGGTGGAGATGGAGAACGCCACCCGGCAGGCGCGCGCGGGAATCGCCACGCTTCCGCCCGCCGAGCGCACCCCGTCGTGGGCGAACTTCCGCACGGACGCCGACCATTGGGCGCTGGCCCTGGCCGCCCACGACGGCCTCGCCGACGCGTGCCGCGCACGCGGCGTCGACGGCCTGCTCGGGGTCCGGGCCGTCGGGCTGACCGTCGGCGCGATGCAGTCCATGGTCTACGCCTTGAGCGTCGAGCGGAGGGCCCCGCGGAACGGGGACGGGTATGACCTGTGGCACGCCCAGCAGGCGTCGGCGGCCGAGGTCTTCGTCACGCACGACGGAGAGCTTGCCCGGCGGCTGAACAGGATCCCGGTCGTGGGCTTCACCGTCGTCGGGTCCTTGTGGCCGATCCCCCCGACGGATGTCAGCGCGGGGGAGCATACTACCTCGGCAAGGACCTCGTGATTGGCGGGGAGGTTGACCCCGGCGGTGTCTGGTGACGGTCAGGAGGAAGGTGCGATGAAAACGGCGATCCTTGGCGCGATCGTCGCGGCGTGTCTGCTGTTCGCCGTGGCCGCGGCGGCGGACAGCGAGGGCCAGCGACCGACGCTCGCCGGAATCCAGGGCGTCACGGTGGGCATTGAGCCAATCAACGATCCGCAGGTAGAAAGAGACGGCCTGTCGATGTCGGCCATCCAAACGGACCTAGAGCTGAAACTACGGCGCGCGGGGATCCCCGTACTCACCAGCGACCAAGCGAAGCCACGATTTCCCCACATTCTATTCCTCCTGCTGACGATCGGCGTGCTCAAAGACCCCGACCTGCCGGCGTATACGTACGGGATCCAGCTGCAGCTGTTCCAATCGGTCACGCTTGGCGAGGGCACCGGGCATAAGAGGTCTGGCCATGACCTGGAGCGCGACGACAAAGATCGGGTTCGCCGGAATTAAGCGACTCTCGGTCATTCGGGACCTCGCCAACGACATGGTAGACGAGTTCATCAACGCCTATCTCGCGGCGAATCCGAAAAAGTAATGCTCTTCAGGAGCCAGCGATTGAGATCGTTACCAGACCGTCGGCGGGCGCCTACCGTTGAGATCCTCGGGCTTGCGTCCTGGGGCCGCCTAGCGATCCTGGGAAAGCTTGCAAACTAGGCTCTGGCGTCCCTGGCGCGCTTGAAGGCGCTGGCAAGGCATCCAGAGGCAGGTCGGGAGGCGCAGGTCGCTTACAAGCGGCAAGGCGCTGACCTGCGGCAGGGTGCGGCTATTACCTGATCCGTGCCTGACCGACCGAAAGGACGAGGAGGAGGAAGGATGAGCGCACCAGGGTGGACCCGCTGGGAGCGGGGTCGCAATGCAGGTTTTGTACTGGGCTATGCACTGGGCCACATGGAGGGCTTCACAGTCGGGCGGGCAGGGGAAGACCAGGACCTGGACGAACGCGACGCGGAACATTCGTCCCCGACCGACGCCTATGAGCAGGGTCACGCAGAGGGCTTCGCATTGGGCTATGCCCTGGGCTATACAGAGGGCTTCGTACTGGAGCGTGAAGGGGGAGAGCAGGACCTCGCGAAGGACTTTCTGGAGGCCGTGGGCAAACTCCCCGCTCTGCCGGACGGCTCCCCTAGCGCTACCCCCGCCCCGACGACGCCGACGGCGTTCGAGCTGCCGCCCGGGTGGATGGACTTGATCACGCGGTGGTATGAAGACGGATCGGCCCCCCTCAAGGCAGATGTGGAGTCCGCCCTCGCTCGTGCGCGAGCGCGCGCTCGAGGGGAGTACCCCCCGCCCGCGGGTGACTAACCAGCGGCGCCGACGAGCTAATGACTCTCGAGCATTTGAGGCACAAATCTGTCCCCGAGAAATTAAGTACTTGGGTGTCACCGTAATCGGCGAGAGTCATTAGACCAGAAAGGGAGAGACAAGCATGTCGGTTCCAGAGGCGCCCCGCTTTGAATGCTTCCTTCAGCAAGTCGAGGGCAAGTCCGTATTCACTATGTCACGCGCCCACTGGGAGAATCTGTTGCGCCATGAGGGCGATCCGGTGCTGATCGACGTGAGGCAGACACCGCTGGGCAATGTCGCCCGTCAAGCATTGGTTGCCATGGCGGAGAAAGAGCCTATCGCGCGGATCGTGATCTACAGATACGACGAGAAGGATGCACCGACACCCTACAACGTCGACCGGTACTCGGTGTTCGAGGACGTTGAGGCTCGCTGGGACCTGCCCTACATCGTCAACGCTGCGTCGACGTGCGACAATGAGAACCTGCGGAGATACCTGCAACAGAACGTGTTCATCGTCAAGGAAGGGCCTGGGGACGACCATTGGCTTGGCTCGCTTCCCGAGCCGGTGTTGAGCATGATTCGAAAGACATAGTAAAGCAGGTCGTCCGCCCCACCCGCCCCCGCCACCCTCCCGTAGCCCGCAGCTCAGTCCTTCTCTCGATGCTGCCCCTGTCCCCGGCGGCGCCCCCCCGGCCCCGCCGCCGCGCCCCTCCGCCCGCTTCGTGACCGCGAGCCCGTCCGGATCTCGAAGCAAAAGGCTAGCGAGCTGTTCGCCTGCAAGTGGTTGCGGGCCCCCGCAACCACCGAAACCGCGAAAAAGGGGCAGGAGGCACGTAACGGCGATTAAGTGCCCGGGGCCCGGCCGGTTCTAGCTGATCGGCCGAGCGCTCCAAGGGGACTGATTAACGCCTTAGGTGTTAAACATGCCATGCGGCATGAGTTGTCTTTTTTGTGTCGTTCGCGCGCCGGGGTGGGCTGGCGGGGAACGAGCGCGAGCACCCAAAAGTCTTGACATTCAAGCCTCGGAGGAGTATCTGAGAAATTAGAAACTAGCAATATAGTCTGGGCCGAGCCGGGGTAAATTTGTGGATGTACCGGCTCGGTGGGAGGCCAGCGAGAAACCGTAGCCTCCAGGCGGCTAGCCGCCTGGAGGCTTTTTGTTTATGCCCAAGAGCCAGATTCTCCAGTACCTGGCGCGGGTGTCGGAGGCCAGCGCGGCCGATGTCGCCGCGGACTTTGGGGTGTCCCTCCCTGCCGCGGGCATGATTCTGTTGCGACTCGCCCGCAGTGGGCTGGTGGAGCGGGTGCTCGACCCTCAACGCCGTTGCCTGTTCTACGCGTTGACCCCAAAGGGTCTCGCGCGGCTCGAATTTTTCGAAAGGAGGCGCTGCTGATGCCTCGACGCATCCGGCTCCGCGAGACGGACGGCGGGCGCTTGGAGGGCGCTGGGGGCCGGCGGGCATGGCTCACGGTGTGGAAGCGACGAGCGGTGGCTCAATTGCCCCCGGGTGCCCCGCGCGAGGTCCGCGTTCGGGTGCGCGCCGCCGTTGAGCAGGCGCTGGCTCGTTTCGGGCAGGAGGACGACAGCCAGGAGGTCTACGACCTGGTGCAGGGCGTGGTCGAGGACGCCCTCGATCGCATGGAGGCCGAAGCTGAGCAGGCTGCCCGCGAGCGGAGAAAACAGGCAATCCTCGACAGGATCCCTGCTCTTTTGAGTCTCGCTCTCGCCAGATTTCCCAGGGGCGACGTGGCCGCCATGCTGAAGCGTCCGGGCTACTCACGGGCGAGGTTGACGCAGGGTCTGCGGGGGCACCTCGAAGCGCGCCTGACGGGAGATGAAACGTGGGAGCAGGTCATGGATGAAGCAGTCGCATGGGTCGACGGCCGCCTCGCCGAGCAGCCCCGCCTCTCTCGGGCCCTCGCCAAGGGCGCGGCCTCGGCGGCTGGACTGGGCGCGCTCGCCCTTCAAGACCCAAAAGTGCAAGAGGCAGTCTCCCGGGGTCTCACGAAGGCAAGAGAAAAGGTTCAGGAACTTTGGGCGCGGTGGACCAAGCCGAGCGGACCACCTGCCGAATCATGATCACGATCCGGAACGGCTTCCCGATCCAACTGTGGACGCCCGGGGTCATCGTATGGCCCGTGGCCGTGCCCCTTGCGCAGGTCCGCGCCTCCCCCGATAATCGGCCCGAGAGAACTCGACGGCAGGGCAGGCCCAGGAGGGGGGCAATGACACTGAGCGGCCTGCACCTGAAATTCTTGCAGTATTGCGAGGTCGAGCGACGCTTGGCCCTGCAGACGATCGTGGCGTACCGGAGCGATTTCGTACAGTTCCTTGAGTTCCTGCGCGAGGGAGGTCGGTGGGGGTTGGCGAGTCAGGACACGCTGGGGGCGTGTAGCGCGGCGACCATCCGCGACTACCAGTACTACATGGCAGCGCACGGGTGGAGCACGGCGACGATCCGCCGCCGGCTGGTCGAGCTGAACAGCTTCGGGAGCTGGCTTGTGAAGCGCGGCTTCCTGCCGGCGAATCCCATGGCCGAGGTAGAGGTGCCGCGGCGAACGCGGCGCCTGCCGCGTGCGCTGGGGTGGGCGGATGTGGAGCGGGCGATCGCCGGCGAGCGCGGCGTGCGTGACCGGGCCGTCCTGACGGTGCTGGCGTACGCTGGGCTCCGGCGTGGGGAGGTCGTCAGCCTGGATGTGCGGGACTTCTCCCGCGAAGCGGCGACCCTTCGGGTCTGGGGGAAGGGGAGCAAGGAGCGCGTAGTCGGACTGCCGCGGCCGGCCTGTGAGGCGCTCGAGGCGTACCTCGGCACGCGCCCCCAGGTCGGTCCGGAAGCGCCGCTCTTCATCACGGCGTACGGGCAAAGGATCACCCACAAGGTGGTGACCCGAGCCGTGCGTCGGGGCGGAGAGCGCCTCGGCTTTCGGATCCACCCCCACCTTTTCCGGCACACCTACGCGACGGAACTCCTAGAGCGCGGGGCTGACATCCGGGTTATCCGGGACCTGCTCGGCCATGAGTCCGTGGCAACGACGGAAATCTATACGCACGTGAGTGCCGCGCGGCAACGGCAGGTGGTTCAGCTTCTAGAACGGCGCGGCTCGGGCGAGATGGTTATGAGCCCGCGAATTACAAACCCTGGGAGCGCGTTGACTAACTAACGGGAAAAAAAAGAAAAGCACCAGAGAAGGCCTGTAAGTCGGGTTCTGTGCCTCACTCGCTCAGCAGCGGGTTTCCTTCCACGCCTCGATCAGCCGGTCCAAATCGGTCCTGTCGAACAGAAGCTTTCTGAGCTCCCCACCGTGGGGCAGTGGGATCCGGACCCGGTGGAGCACGCCCGCCGCGTCCAGATCCCGCACCGTCCAGTCGGAGACGCCGAGGTAGGCTGCCGTCGCGCGCAGGTCCAGAAGGCGGGGCACTCTGGCTTGCGGGGCCAGCGCGCTCCGCTCAGGGCCGCTCGTCATGCGGCTGCCCGCGTCCAGCACGCCCCCGTCCTGCCCGGATTCGGCCTTCCTCGGACGTCCCGGCCGGCGTCGGAGCCGCTGACTTGCGGCAGCGAGGGCGAGGGAAGAGGGGGTTCCCATTGAGTCCGGCTCCTTTGGCGTATTCATAGCCTCGCAGTGGATCCGGAGGGGCTCAATGGCCAAAGTGCCTCGTTTTGCCGCCGCACTGTGAGTGCCTCCTGTGGGTGATGTCTCGTGATTCTCTGGCTGGCGTCAGGAACGATCAGCGGCGACACCGGAGGCGCGCAGATCCATAGTCCCCGGAAATGGAATGACGCGGCAGCTCCCGTGGTCTGTTCGTCTCGATCCGCGGAGCCTCTGGCGCCCGCAGGTGAGTCCCAGGCGGATCCCCGCGAGGACTCCGGCGGCGAACGCGGCCCCGAGATCCTGGTTCAGTGTGTTGATGAGACCTCGGACCTCCCGGGGGTCCAGCCCGTGGCGCCGAAGATCCGCGTCGACCGCGGCCGGGGTGAGTGTAGGGGGCATGAGCCTGATCCAGCGCGCAACGAGTGTGGACATCATGGCCTCCGTGAGAGTGAGCCCGGTCGATGGGCGTGTTACGGGGCGGCTGTTTCCTCCGCCAGCCACGCGAACCCCAACTGTCCGGTGATCCCGTCGAGTTCTTCCACCGCGAGCGTCCGCACGGACCCGCGCCGGCCCCGTGGCGGGGTGACGATCACGGAGGCTGGCCCGCACGTGGCTTCGGGGTCAGGGCTTGTCCGCGCAGGAGCCACGGGCTCGACCTGCGCGGGGTCACTGGGGGCCGGCGGCGAGAGCTTCCGCCAGATCGCCTCCGCGCTGTCGAGGCCCTCGAGCCCCTTGACGAGGCTTCGCGCCAGCTCGGTGGCCAGGTCGCTCCCCTCCGCCAGGGCGAGGAGACCCTCGCCGGAGAACTTTCCCTCCAGGGCCAGGCTCGCGACGAGCTTCCGCGCCATGAGCTGAAGCGCCCGCTCCTGCATTGTCCCCCGGTAGCACAGGTACACGACCCGGACCGGCCGCGTCTGCCCGATCCGCCAGCTCCGTCGAGAGGCCTGCCTCACAAGGTAGATCGAGTACCCGGTCTCGTAGAACACGAGGGTGCGGAACTCGATCAAGTCGAGTCCCGTTTGAACCAAGGCGGGATTCGCGACCACGACCTCGACGCCGCGGCGCACGGCGCGTTCGAGCCATTCCTCCCGCTCCTCGGGGGGAACCGTGGCGCGCAAGGCTTCGGCGCGAACGCCCGCCTGCCTGAGGAGGGCCGACAGTCGGCCCACCACGTCGTGGCGCTCGGCGTAGACCGCGTAGACGAAGACCCGTCGGCCCTGGGCACGCTCGGCGTTCACCAGATCCAGGAGCGCCCGCTCCTTGCCGTACTGGAAGTCCTCTGGCAGCGTCTCTGGAATCGTGACAAGGACCTCCGGATGCTCGGGGTCCCGGATCGGCGGAAACCCGTACGGCTTGTCGGGATAGGCGAGGAGCGTATGGAGGTAGGTGCTGAGGAGACCCCGGGAGCCCTTCCGGAGGGCGTCCCGGACGGCCGCCTTGAGGTCCTGCTCGAGGCGGCGGTAGGCGGCCGCGAGGTCCGGGTCCATCGGGATCGACCGGACCTCTTCGTGGAGTGGCGGCAGGTTCAGGGCCAGGTCCGCCAGTTCGATGAACACGGCCCGGTCCAACAAGTGCCGTCCGAAGAGTTGGGGGGAGATCCCCGGGCGCTCTCGCACTGAGGTCCGTGGGGCGCCGCCCCGGGACATCCGGTTATCCCACTCGCGCGGGGTGACGGTGATCGTTTCCAGGACCCCGTAGCGCTCGATCCACTGCTTGGTGTCGGCGTACTCGAGTCCCTCGGCCCTGAGGGACTCGATCCCGATCCGCGCGATCAGGTGCTGGAGGTTCGAGGCGTATCCCCCCGCCAGCGTGCCCGTCAGCGTCAACGTCCGGCATGCGGCGCTGGCGAGGCGGCCGAGGGCGTTTCCCTGGGCCGTCGACGCCCCCTTGAGCTCGTGGGTCTCGTCGGCGACGAAGAGGTCGAACCATCCCGAGAGCCGTCGCCCGATGAACTCGGCCGGGGCGTAGCGCCGCGGCCCCCGGGGGTCGGCCTGCCAGAGCGGTTCCCGGCACTGGACGCACTTCCGTTTGCTCCGTTCGAAGTGGTCTCGGCCCAGCGGGGTCCCGTAGCGGTCGACCTGGGGAGCCCGACACCGGGGGCAGAAGCAGAGGGAGTGGCCTGGCCGCGTGAGGACCGCCGGCCGCCAGGCGAAGGAGAGCTTGGCCCGGTCCCGGCTCACCAGCCAGACTTCCCGTCTGCTGGCCTTGGGCCTCCCGGTGGCCTCCAGGCGGAGGCAGTCGGCGACGGATCGGATCGTCTCCACGGTGACATCCGGAAGCGTCGTCAGGATTTCACGCCGCCACTTTCTCACCAGATGTCCGGGGCACATGACCAGGGCCCGGAACGCTCTGGGAAAGAGCACCTGCATCACGCCGGCCGCCATCAGCGTTTTGCCGGTCCCGAGCTCGCCCACCAGAAAGAGTCCCCGGCGAGCGGCGAAGGCTCGGGCGAGGGCCGTGATGGCATCGGCCTGGGCGGGGTAGGGTCGTCTGAGGAGCGAGGCGAGCCTCGGGTGCGGAAGTTCGTTCTGAGGGTCGTAGAGGGGCTCGTGGGCCTCCAGCAGCCGCTGGCCGAGCACCGGGCCGAACCGGAGGAGGTAGTCGTCGAGGCTTTCGACGTCGGCCAGCGGGCCGACGCGCCTGCGCGACGGTTTCGGCATCAGGTCTCCGTGTGAAGGACCCGTGGCGACGGGTCGGGTCAGCCATGGGGGAAGGCGATCAGCGAGTCTCGAAGCCCAGCCTGGATGACGGCATCGAGGTCGTCTTCCGAGACCGTGACGAGGAGCGCGGTCACCGGACCGGCCAGACGGCGAGCTCCGCCGGTCTCGAGGAGGTGCGGGAGGAGCCACTCGCGCCACTCGGGAAAGGCCATGAGCCCTCGATGGGTGAAGAGGTCGGCGAACAGGGCGTCAGGCACGGCGGCCTCGGACGGGGCGAGGATCAACCGCTCTGCGGGGGAAGGGCCCTCGCTCAGGTCCGCCACCAGCAGCGCGTGGAGCGCGCCGGAGGGAAGGCGGTTCCAGCGGGTTCGGTACCTCGCCTGGTCAGCGGGTCGGAGCCTCACCCGTCTGCCGTCCGCGCGCTCGAGCTCCAATGGGGGATTGGCCAGGAAGGCGCTCTGGAGGCCGCGGACGGCCAGGGAGGATCCCACGAGCGAAAGGAGGTAACAGTCAACCCCGAAATACGCATCCCCGTCCTCCGAGCCCAGGACCCAGGCGTCGCTCCACCCTCGGACTTCTCGTGCCGATTCCCGTGCGATGGAAACTGACGCGAGACGTGCTCTATCCGGGTTCATCGTCGCTTCTTTTTGACGCGCACGGACACGCTCCTCTCTTGATCAGGAGCCGGAGGGAGCTCCGGTGTCGCGGCGCCGGTCGCAGCTCCGGTGTCTTCAAGAGTCCGAAGGGTCCCGTCCGGAAAGAGGAGCTTCACGCGGATCCGGAAGATGTCCTTCGTATGCTCGACCGTGCGGGTGTCCTCCTCCTCGGTCCACGAGATCTGATCCTTCCGGACGAGACCGCGGACCAGGTGGCGCTCGGCTCCCTCGCCGATGAGCCCGTCGAGCTCCCCGGCCGCCAGAAGGAGGCCCAGGTGTCCCCTGTGGAGGGGGAGCGGCGGGCGCCCCCGCGGCGGCCCGTTGAGGCGCGGCTGGGAGTCCCAGAGCTCGCGCCAGGCCGGAGACTGGCTCACCTCCTCGGCGAGGAGCCGGGGGTCCGGCCGTGAGGAACGGAACAGCTGGATCGGCGGCGAGGCGGGCACGACATAGGACGACGCCTCGGCCAGGGGAAGCGGGGGGAGCTCTCCCGACCGGAGCCGATCCAGGCGCTCCTGCTCGCCATCGTCAAGGGTGGCGCGCGCCTTTCTCACCCCGAAGATCACGATCTGCTGGAATGCCCTGTACTCCGGGTCGGGGAAGCGGTAGAGGGTGATGCGCTCGAACCAGCTGCTCAGGAGCCGCGTCGTAGGCGGGTCCAGGCGCCGCTGGGGGATGAGGTAGAGGAGGACCCCGCCGGGGATCAGGTAGGGATGGGTGTCCCGGAGGAAGCGCCGCTCGGTGCGGAGCGCCCGCCCATCGTCGTCTCGGAGGTCCTGATCGTAGGGCGGATTCAAGAAGAGGATCGACGCGCTCCCGTGGGAAAGCCGCGCATCTTCGTAGCCGCAGGAGAGGACCCGTCCGAGCGCCCTCGCGGCGGCCCGGGCCCGCCCGGCGTGAAGCTCGATGCCGTAGGTGAGGGCTCGGGTCCCGGCGGTCAGCTGGGCGAGGGTACGGCCTTCGCCGCAGCAGGGGTCCAGCGCTGAACACCCGCTGTCGGGGAACCCGAGGAACGAGCGCATCGTGTCC
>Ga0209515_10010200_pt1 | contig 10521 bp, 2 predicted proteins | sample Subgroupgradi54m_FD_187454 | JGI IMG/M metagenome (GOLD analysis project Ga0209515, IMG submission 187454) | Subsurface groundwater microbial communities from S. Glens Falls, New York, USA - GMW60B uncontaminated upgradient, 5.4 m (SPAdes)... ...
AATTCTAAACATTCTGGGTTACCTGAAAACAATTTCTTCAGAAAATCAAGCTGTTTTTGAGCATTTCCTTTTTTTCCAGAATCTTTTTCAATTAAGCTTATAAGAACTTTAGCTGTATCTTGTAAAGCAGGATTAAATACAGTAGCTTTTAATGTAATTTCATACTGATTTTGTTTAAGATCTTTTGAATTAATCCTTAATAAAGCCCCATCTTCTTGTCCTATCTCTAATCTATTAATGAATGTTTTATCTAAATCTAACGTAATATCTGTAGAATTACTTTCAGCACTTAATTTTATCCCGCTTAATACAGCTTGACCTTTATTTCTTATTATTATGGGAGCTACTATAGTATCATTATTATTTATGCTTAATAATCCTGGTTCTATAATATCTAAGCTTGCTAAGAGTAATCTGCTTCCACCTGAACTACCTCCGCCCCCACCACCCCCGCTAGAACCAGACACTCCAGGTCCTCCTGTGCTTAATGTAGTATAAATAAAATTAGTATAATTTCTATTATTTGCTTTATCTGCAGCTGTAATTCTCCAATAATATTTTGTATTATCATTTAATAGATTAACTACCTGGAAAGTAGAATTGCTTAAATTGTTGTAATTTGTATATGTAAATTGTATAGAACTAAAATCAGTATCATCATCTATGTCTATTGTATAGTTATCAAAGTTAAGTTCTGTGATATTATTCCACATAAGTAAAGGAGTTCTATTACTACTTTGTGAGCCATTACTTGGATTTAATAAACTTAAATTACTTGGAATTAAAGTATCTATTGTAAGTATCCTAGTTTCAGAATAACTAGAATTACTTAGTAAATCAGTAGCTTTAACTCTAAAATAATAAGGATTATCTGTTAATGAAGTACTTAAGTTGTACTGATTACTTGTATTACTTCGTTTAATTAAAGTACCATTATAAAAATTAATAGTATTAAAGTTAACATCACTGCTTAATTCTAGAGAATAATATATCTGATCATTATCTATATCCCTACTCCCATTAATTTCAAAAGAAATTGTGCTTGAATTTTTATAAGAATTATTAACTGGTGAAATAAGTAAGGGAGCTGTTGTAGGACTATTAACTTTACAACAAACTTGTAATTGATATACATTACAACTTCCTGTATGTGCATTAGTATAATTATTCCCAGTATCAGAAGACACGGACAACAAACAAGTATATGTTGCTGGGCAATTATTTAAATAAACAACACATAAAGTTGTTGATGGAGAATAAACACATACTGGAAATAAATAAGTGTTATTACTAGGGTCTTGTGCATGAGCATTTGTGTTATTGCTTAACTTTAAGAATGGAGTTCCACAAGTATTATTAAGAGTTGGGTTGTCTGTTGAATTACAGCATAAAGTGTTTGAATACAAACTAGAATAATTTGCTAACTGAGAATGCGAGTTTTCATAACCTCCAGTTGTATTTTGTAACCTTATTAATGCAATTTTGTCGCTAGAACACGAATTAGTTGTAGATATACTGCAAATTAAATCTGCAATTACTATCTTTATATAAATAAATATCACTAATAAAATTACTAAAATCTTTATATAATTCTTTAACTCTTTTTTCATGTTATTAACCTTTATTTTAGCATACCTCAATTCTTGAATTTCTTCCTTGTATAATTAAACAAGTTCCATTGTCGTAAAGTCTTGACACATTATTCCAAGTTATTGTAGTTCCTATACCTTGAATCGTAAAATTACCTCCTATAGAAGTAATGTTGTTATATGTTGTTGTATTTCCGAACAGTAAACTATTTGTCAAATTTGCATTAGAAGTTTTTACTACACTACCTAAACCAGTAGCCCCTGTCCAAGTTGGAGCACCAGCACCACCAGATGTTAAAACATCTCCAGAACTTCCAACTGCACTTAATGCAAACGCTGAAGATGTTGAATAACAAACACCTCCATTACTTGCACTTAGGGCTGCATTAGTTCCGCCTTCATTTAATGGAATTATTCTTCCTCCTGAAGAAGTTTGGTTATAAAAGAATTTTCCATATTGATTGAATGAACCTTGAGAATAATTTAAACTCCAATTGCTTAAATAAATATTCTCTAAGATATTCCTTGCTGATGTTGACTGATTATAAGAAACAAAATCTCTTATGCTTTGATTTAAATCTAGGAATATAGTTGTATTATAGCTAGAATTATTTGTAGAAATATTTATACTATTAAATTTACTTTCTAGACTTACAATACTTCCATTATTCGCTTCACCTCTAAATTGATTTATTCCAAGGAACTGCGCTAACGAAGAATTCTGAGCTACATTCGATGCTGTAGATTGATTGTAAATAAATGGCATCAAGGATCCAGTTTGATTAACCCAGAAACTTCCATAAGCTGGATACAGCAAACTTCTGTTAGACTCTAATGTATGATTGTAACCAAAACTTCCTGTTTGGTTATACCAGAACTGCTGATAATTTGCTGAGTGATTATACCAGTTACCACCATATTGATTATAGCTACCCGTGCTTTGGTTATATATAAACGACATTAAAGATCCAGTTTGATTAACCCAGAATTTACTATATTGAGTTTCAGATGCAGATGATTGGTTATACCAATTGGATCCATATTGATTAAAAGATCCTGTTGATTGATTATATAAAAATTGATTATTACTTCCTGCATATTGTGAAAGAGAATTGTTGGTAGCATATTGGCTTAATGTTGTGTTTAATGCATAAGTTGCATTTGCTTGACTTGAGAATAAAGCAGTGCTTAAATCAGTGTTATTATTAATATAAATTGTTCCAGAAAAATTACCAATTCCACGTACATCGAAAGTAAAACTTGGGGTGCTAGTCATTACCCCTATTCTTGCTCTTCCACTATCTATAAATAAAAGATTACTAACACTTAAATTACTAATTACAGTTAGATTCGATGGAAATACATAACTTCCAGATTCAAAAGTTCCAGTTCCTATTACATTTGCACCATGTCCTGGATCTGCAGCTTCTATTGTTACACTAATCATACCAAAAATGGCAAAGAGTATTATGGTTAATGAAATTAAATTATTTAATTTTTTGAAATAAGAAGAGTGTTGTTTTACTTCATTTAAGATAGCTCTCACTAGGTTAACAAAATAAATTGCAAAAACACCTAAGATTTCTATTGAACTTGTTAAGATCACCTTTATTAAGTTCTTAACATGTTTCCAATCTTTTCTTGTGTTCTGCATTTTTACCTCCTTTTATTTTTTAATATTTCCACCATTTATTGCTCTTACAACACACATGTTTGCACTACTTGCACTATTTACATTAATTTGATTAAAGTTGGAGATGTTTCCTCCATTAACTACAAAATTTCCATATCCACTAATTGTTATATTTGCTCCAGAATTTCCTGCTATATTATTAGTTATACTACAATTATCATAACAGTTTACATTCCAATTTCCAGAAGAGTATCTACAACCGTTTATTATTAATAATTCAGTTGTATTTGTATAAGAAGAACATTCGTTGTTTGTATCGCAGGAAATTATTTGAGCTGTCCAAGTATCCCCAGCGCTTAAATTATTTTTATTTAATGAAGATATTGTATAAGCTCCTATTGTTGGAACATTAATATTTCCTAAGGTAAAGTTTGTAATATTGTTTTTAATCCAGGATATGCTATAGTTTAATGTTTCTATTTCTCCTTGTGAGTCTAAATCAGAAGCATTAAATTGAGTGTTTAGATCTAATTCAGTTCCATTCAAACCATTGCTCGAATTTAATAATAATGAACTTAATACAGGTAAAGTATTTTTAATCATTATACTTGTATTAATACTTGTTCCAGAGGTATTGGAATATATTGGAGTTATTTGAGCTGTCCAATTTTCATTTTTTCTAGTTTCAGTTGCAGGAATAACGAAAGCTTCTCCAACCATAGCAGATTTACCAGCTTGATAATGAGTGTATATTGTGTTATTGTCTAAGTCAATATTATAAATGGCTAATTCATCTATAGCTCCTTTAAATTTTCTACTTCCATTATTTAATCCACCAATGCTGAGATTTGAATTTGCGGCAGATGCTCCGGTTGCCTGGGTAAAGAGCTCTGCTGAGCCATCTATATAAAGTCTAAAATTGTTAGCTCCACCGGTCCTTACTAAAGCAACATGATGCCAGGTATTTGTAGAAACACTATTAGTTGAGGTTATTGTTTGGTTTACTCCCGAGTTTGTTGAATGATGAGAATTTAATTTATTATTTGAATCTATAAAAAGACTATAAGTTGTTGGAACTGGATTATCTTGTAGTGAAACTATATCACCCAAAGCACTCTCTTTATGATAAACCCAAGCCTCAATTGTTAATGCTCCTGTAATTCTTAAATCTGTTGTACCTGTTACATTTAAAGTTCCGGCATCAAACCCTGCCCCAATAGTTCCAATTCTTGAATTGCTTGTATTAAATACTAATCCAGAATTAATACCGTCATGACCATTAGGAGAAAAGTCTAATACACTTCCATAATCAAATGGATAATAAGTTATTAACCCATTATCATCTTGGAATATTCTGCTTGCATTTAAAGTTCCATTTTTATAAAATTTAAATGAATTTATTATAACATCATTATCTGGGTCACTTGTACTTTGGTTATATAACAATAAATTTGCATCAGTTGTATTTCCTGCTAATGAAGTGTTTAAGTAAGGTTGAGATTGAGTTGGAGTGCTATTTGTAATAAGTACTTCAGAAGTATTTTGAAAAGTATTTGCTATTCCATCTGTTACAACTAACTGTGCTTTATAAGTATTTCTTGTTATAGTATGACTAGATGTCAGAACACTTAAACTCTTATTATTCAAATCATTTATATAATTCTGGTAAATTTGGTCCGCACTTAAAGTTCTATTCCATACTCTAAAATCATCAATGCTTCCATTCCATCCTGCGCTAGTACATGTACCCTTAGTATCACAGCCTATTGTTAGAGGATCATTATTTTGTAATAAAACAAATCCAGTAGATAATGCGGCTTGTGCTACTTGAGTTCCATTTCTGTAAAGAGTAAGTAAACGAGCATTAACATCAATTGTTGCAGCTATATACTGCCAACTATTTGCAGGGAACGGCCCAGGATCGCTAATTGCTGGATTATCCGTAAATCCACTATAATTATTTACTGTTATTTGTAAGAAATTATTAGAACCTGTTTTTGGTGCATTAAAAACAAAAACTTCTCCACCCCCGGTTTGACCTTTTGCAGCTATTGCAGTTAGAAATAAATTTGCTGATTTTAAAACCCAAGCCTCAATTGTAAATTGCTTTGTAAAATTAAGATCTTCTGTATGGGTTATATTTATTCTTGAACTCCCATTAAAGAAACATCCTTTACCCAATCTACCATAATTTGTTGAACATTGAGGTGTGCTTATTTGAAAAGTTGCACTCTTATTAAATCCAGAATAATCTAAAACTTGATTGCTTGTATTTATTTCAAAAGGTAAATTTAAACCTAACATACTTTGATTATTTTCATACCAGTTGCTAGTTAGATTTATTACAGTATTATTACCGTCATTATCATTAACATTTAACCAGGCTGTACTTAAATTTACAAGAGTGTTATTATTTTTTACGTCTGTTGTATTAATGAATGCTGTAAAAGTAGGGGCACTATTTGGAGTTGGTGGAGCTACAAATGTTGTATTAAATGATATTACATTATAGCCAGCTATTGCTGGAGAACTTTGAGTAGAACTTCTTGTTACTTTTAACTGAGTTTCATTTATTTCAGCAGTAAACCAACCGGGACCAACATTATCTAAACCACCATCAGAAGACCCAGCCCTCATCCATCCAGTTAAAAATGCAACTGAATTGGTTGTATTAATTGTTGTTAAAGAAACATTTGATTGTAAACCTGTAGAATTTACAGATGTAACCCCATTTTGGACAGTACTTGAATCAGCAAATTCAATAACTTGATAAGTTCCGTTTAATCCTAAATTATTTGAAGTCCTATTAAATTGTATAGAGGTTCCATTGGGTAAATAACCTGCTAATCTTGATTGCCCTCCTAATGTTAGTTGTGAATTCTGCATGAAAGAAAATATTAAAAATGCTTTTGAAGTATTTACTGAGTTAACTAAAGGAACTGTTGCGTTTCCAGTCCCGCTTGAAAGATTAAAAAATCCTTGTTCTACTCTGAAACTTCCATTTGTTGAATTTATAACCTGATATTCAAATGGATAAACAGAACCTCCTGCGAGAGGAGTGTTAAATTGGATTTGTGTAGCATTTACAATATGTCCTCGAACAAAATCATCTCCATTATAAGTTGCTCCAGATGCTGAAACAAAATGTAATAAGAATGCACCCGTTGTATTAATTGAGTTTATAGTTATATTAAATTGAGTTTGATCTACACTTGGTGTAAATTTCTCTCTTTGAACATTTACCCCTGATAGATTTACTAAAAACCAAGAAATATTCATATCTTGAGAAATTGTATTTGGAAATCTTGAAAAATTAATCAATGTCTGATTTTCTAAGAATCCAATAATATTACCTGTACTCGGATCTACTGAATCACCTCTTACAGAATAGAATAAAATAGCAGAACTATTTTCCACTCTGTTAACTATAATTGTTTTACTAGAAACTGTTCTCAATAATTGGGTTATTCCAGATTGAGAATAAACATTTCCACTACCTATATTAGGATTTGCAGGAAGACCAAAAATATTTATAGCCGTAGAATTAACTAAAGTTGAATTACCTGTTCCATCAAATGAAAATGCCTGTACTTTTATTAGATCTCCAATATTAAAATTCCCGATATTTAAAGTATCGCTGGTATTTGTTCCATTTGCTAAATTGTTAACTGTAGCTCTTCTTATTAAAAAATCATCTTTAAACCATTCAAATGTTACATTAGTTACCTCAGGATCGCCGTCTGTTGTTACTAAACTTACATTTATGTTTTCATTATAATTAAACGAACTTTGATTAAAAGCAGGGATAGTAATATTCGGGTTTGTGTTTAGTATTAATAATTCAGAAGTATTTATATAAGTTGAATTTCCACTTCCATCACTAACCCAGATCATTGCTTTCCAAGTCTGTCCTCTGGTTAAATTTTTATTATTAATAGCAAAGTTAGTAACTGTTCCATTCGTTGTTCCTATTCTAAATATAGTAAAGTTACTTATATTATTGGTAAACATTTGTATACTATAATTTAAATTAGCTAAATCATTTACATCTGTTTCATTTGGAGTAAAGAATACATTGAGATTAACTGTTGTTCTATTTGTTCCATCTGTACTATTGATATTTGAATTAACTTGAAATGCTGGCGGTGTATTTAGTATTAGTAATTCAGAAGTATTGGAGTAATTATAATATTGACCATCATTAATAGCAATCATTGCTTTCCAAGTCTGCCCTTTAGTCAAATTATTAGATATTAAAGTGTCCGTATTGAATGTACTATTTGAATAAGTTATATTTTTTAAAGTAAAGTTACTCAAATTATTTGAATACCAGGTAATGCTGTAATTAAAAGTTTGGTTTTCATTATCATTGGCAATCCAAAAAGCTTGTAAATTTCTTATACTAATATTTGATCCATCTGTACTATTTAATTGAGGATAACCTATATTAAATGTTGGAGCTGTGTTAGGTGTTGTAGCTGCAGCAGTATAATAAACTTGTATTCGAATATGATCTATTTGTGCTGTTCCTGTATTAATATCATCCAAATTTCTCATTGTTATTCCAACCCCAAAATTAGCATTATTAATGTCTGATGAATTCCAAGTAGCACCCCATAAATCAGTTTCGTTTCCATAAGTAGAATAGGCATCTGTTGTTGATACTGAAACTGCCAAAAAATGATTAGTCCCCACAGTTAAATTATTTTTAACAATAAATACAGTAATATCTTCTATATCTAAAGATGCTCCACTTTTGGACATTTCAGCAGTTACATTAATCCCATTTATTGTTACTCCAGTTGGAACATTAAGGCTAAAATTCATTGCTCTTAATTCTTTTGTATTTGAAAGGGTTGCTAATGCTGAAGTTGCATAACTATTATCTGAACTGTTTGCCCAAATCGGGTTAGTCCAAGCCGTTCCCGTTCCATTATTATAAAATAAGATTCCATTGTTTGGACCAGAGCTAGCTAATATTGTAAAGTTACCAGGACTAGTTTGACTTTGAATTCCTGTATAATTATAAGGTTCATTTGTTTTATTATTAATCAAGGCATTCCACAAATTTAATCTGTTATAAGGAATATTATTATAATTAATAATCTCTGAAGTGCTTCTTAATAAATATGTTAAATCATATGGGCTTAAACTTCTATTTTCTAAAATTAACAATGCACTTCCAGAAACTAAAGGAACAGAAAAACTTGTTCCACTTACTAAAACACCATTTCCATTTATATCAATTGTATTAATATCTTTTCCAGGTGCTATTAAATCAATTAAATTATTTATATTACTAAACGACGCTATTTGATCTTGTTTTGTGCTGCTTGAAACTCTGGTAACTTTACTTGCACAAGAAGGACTTCTTATACTTGTTAAACTAGCATCATTACCTGTAGCAGCTACAACGTAAATTCCTTGATCTACAGCAGAATTACTTTTATTAGCGACTAAATCGTTATCACAAAAACCTTCACTTAAACCAGAACCAATTGAAAAACTAATTACATTAACATTATTATTTATACAATATTGTAATCCAGCTAGAACATCTGATTCATAGCCAATTCCTTGTGAGTTAATAACTTTAGCAGAATATATTTTTGCATTTGGAGCCACTTTTAATAATATATTACTAACGCTTGTTCCATGCCCATTATCATCTAGAGGATCATTATCATTATTTACAAAATCATAACCAGCTATAGTTGAATTAAGGTTTAGTCCAAATAAATTATAATTAATTCCCGTATCTAAAATACAAACACTTTTTCCGTTTCCAGTATAAACTTGTTGAACCTTATCTATTTGAGTTAAAATAATGCTATCATTAACAAATAAACTAATTTGTTTATCTAAAAGAATCTTATTAATATTATTATCCTGTTTTAATAAATCTAGTTCTTGTTTTGTAATCTCGGCACTTTCTAAATCATCTACACTTTGTTTTATATCTAGAATTGCATTATTTTTAATTAAAAATTCAAAATTATCTTTAACTTTATTAACATCTTTATTATCTATGTTATTATTTCTCAAAATTTCATTAAATTCAGCTAGCTCTTTTCCTTTTAATTTATCTTGTTTAATTTGTTCCTTAAATTTACTAAATCTTTGGTCTTTAACAAACTTTATTTTCTCTGTTTTATTATCTTTAGCTAAATTAATTAAATCTTCTAGGCTATTTTCATTAATATTTTGGTTTTTTCTTATTATAACTCTTACCTTTCCTTTACTATTTATTTCATTTTCAACTTCACTTTCAACTCTAATATTTGTTGGAATATTTTCAACAGGACTAGTTATATTATCTAAATTAGGGGTTTCTTGAGGTGTTTCAATATTTGCATTGGTTTGGTTTTGTAGATTTTTAATTGCAATTTCTTTTGTGGCAATTGCTAATAAGGTAGAATTATCAACTAAACTAACAGAAAAACTATAAGTTCCAGGATCTAATTCAAATCTAAATTTACTTAAATTAATGTCTAAATTACCAATAAATTGGCTTTGATGTATTTCTATTAAATCTGTAATTTTTTTACTTTGTTCTTGTCCAAATACGTTCACAAATACTAATGCACTTTCACTGACATTATTATTGACATTCAAAGTAACTATGTCAGGTTCATATACTAATAAACCTGTAATATGCCCTATAAAATAAAATAATCCTAATCCAATTGTAAATATGAGCAAGAGAATTATTAAATTAATTAACTTATATTCTTTAATAGGGCTAGGAGCACTATTTAAAAGAATATTATGAGCATGTTCATCTTTAAGTTTATTTAATTTAACTAAAGCTTCTTCTTTATTATTTCCAAGAAAAATATTCTTTACCCTACCTTCTTTCTTTATGTTGTGATAATAATAACTATATAATTTCTTACCTCTCTTTATTTTTTTAGTGTACAATTTAACCTCTATTTCTTAATTTTCTTTTTTTATAATAATAATACATCCCATATGCTGCTCCAATGAAAGCTATAGATTCAAAAGAGATTATAACAGATGTGGGTAATTTATTGTTTTTCGGAATATTTATCTTTTTACCTTTAGAAATAACAACATTCTCACAACTTTGTATAGCAGCATTACTTAAGCTTAAAGACTTATCATACTGTCCTTTACTAATAGCTTCTTCAGCTTGTTTCACAAGTTCATTTAATTCTAAACATTCTGGGTTACCTGAAAACAATTTCTTCAGAAAATCAAGCTGTTTTTGAGCATTTCCTTTTTTTCCAGAATCTTTTTCAATTAAGCTTATAAGAACTTTAGCTGTATCTTGTAAAG
>Ga0209515_10010201_pt1 | contig 10521 bp, 10 predicted proteins | sample Subgroupgradi54m_FD_187454 | JGI IMG/M metagenome (GOLD analysis project Ga0209515, IMG submission 187454) | Subsurface groundwater microbial communities from S. Glens Falls, New York, USA - GMW60B uncontaminated upgradient, 5.4 m (SPAdes)... ...
CAGGCAGTGGCTTGCGATCCCGTACATTCAAGCGTTGAGGCGATCGTGGCCAACTGCACCGGTTGGAGGCCATCGACGACGTCGAAGAATTCGCGCACAATCGCCTGCGGCTCTGATGCGGCGACCTCTTCGATGTCGACGCCGCCGCGCCGGCTCGCCAACACCGTGGGCCGCGCGCGGAAGCGATCGATCGTCACCGACAGATACAACTCCTTCGCGATCTCAATTCGCTCCTCCAGTAAGACGGCTGAGACGGGCAGCCCTTCCGGACCGGTTTGTTTCGTGACTAATCGCTTGCCCAGCAACGTCGCGGCCTGCGTCGCGGCCTCTTGTGCGTTGCGCGTAACGAGCACGCCGCCCGCTTTGCCGCGCCCGCCGGCATGGAGCTGCGCCTTCACGCTGCAGACAAACGTCTCGGTTCCCTGGCACAATCGCTTCAGGGTGTCGTACGCCGTCGACGCTTCTGCCAGCGTGCGTGCCACCACCCCGCGCGGCACGGAAATCCCAACGGTGCGGAAGAGTTGCTTGGCTTGGTATTCGTGAAGTTTCATTTGGAATACTGACGACCGATCAAGTCGCTGGGCGCTGGTCGATTGGAACGAAGTGCAGATCCCGGGGGCCGACGTAGAGGGCGAGTGGACGGATGAGGCGATTGTCCGACGCCTGCTCGATAATATGGGCGGACCAGCCGGCCATCCGGGCGCAGGCGAACATCGTGGTGAAGAGCTCCGTCGGAATGCCGAGATAGTGCAAGAGTGACGCTGAGAAGAAATCGACGTTGATGTAGAGCTTCTTGGCCTTCCACACCGCCTCCTGCAGCCGCTCAGAAATGTCGAACCATTTCAGTTCGTTCGCGGCCTCTCCGAGCGCTTTGGCAAATCCCTTGAGGTGTTTTGAGCGAGGATCTTCGCCCTTGTAGACGCGATGGCCGAACCCCATGAACCGCTTGTGATCGGCGAGCGTTTTTTGCACGTAGGACTCGACGCGGTCGGCGCTGCCGATCTCCAAGAGCATCTCCATGGCCTTCCGGTTTGCGGAACCATGAAGTGGCCCCTTCAATGAGCCGATGGCGGCGACGATGGCGGAGTAGAAATCGGATTTCGTCCCGGTGACGGTTCGCGCGGTAAAGGTGGAGGCGTTAAACCCGTGGTCGGCCAGAAGAATGAAGTACGCATCCAGCGCCTGCGCTTCTTGAAGGCTTGACTCACGACCATGGAGCATGTAGAGGAAGTTGGCCGCGTGGCTCAACGTGGTCTTGGACGCCACAGGTCGCTCGTCCGCCCGCAGTCGTCCGATGGCCGCCACGATCGTCGGCGTTTTGGCAATCGCCCGTACCGCCTTGCGCCGCGTCACCTCAAGTGATTCATCCTCCGCACTCGGATCGTAGAGCCCAAGGGCAGACACAATGGTCCGCAGCAGCGCCATGGGATCGGCCTGGTGTGGAAGCGACTCGAGCAACGTCGTGATGGGAGGCTCGAGTGCGCGCTGTGCCTGCAGTTGGGCGGCCCAGTCGCTTAGTTGCGCGCGCGTCGGCAACGTGCCAAAGAGCAGGAGGTAGCTGACCTCCTCGTAGCTGGTCTTACCGACAAGCTCATCGATGTGGTAGCCGCGATAAATCAGCTTGCAGCGCTGTCCATCGACGTCAGAGATGTGCGTCTCATCCGCAATGATGCCCTCCAACCCCTTGGAGACGGTTGGCGTCGATGACGGCTGACTGACGTTGATAGCCTCGGCGCTCATCGTCCACTCCCCTGCAGGGCTGCAAGTCGTTCCGTCATCTCACCCACCTGTCGGGCCGACGCCGTCAGCGCTGCGCGCTCCTCAACGCTGAGGTCTAGCTCGATGACCCGCTCAATTCCTTTGGCGCCCAACTGTGCGGGCACGCCAATACAGACATCTCGAAGTCCATATTCACCGTCGAGTTTGGCGCAGACGGGGAGCACGGCGTGCATATCCTGTAGGATCGCACTCGCCATCTCCACCACGCCACTCGCCGGCGCGTAGAACGCGCTGCCCTGTTTGAGTAAGGCAACAATCTCCGCTCCGCCATCTCGGGTGCGTTGGAGAATGTGCTCAAGCTCTGCCGACGGCAGCTGCCCGTCCACCGGCTTGCCCTTGACGGTCATAGAATGCTTGATCGGCACCATCAGATCACCGTGCGAGCCGAGCACCATCGCCTGAATGTCGTTGGGGGCCACGCTGAGCCGCTGAGCGAGAAACGCGCGCAGCCGCGCGCTATCCAGGACCCCGGCCATCCCCATCACCCGGGATCGTGGAAATCCGCTGCGCTGCAAGGTGAGCGCAACCATCACATCAAGCGGGTTCGTGACCACGATGACGATCGCCTCCGGAGCGACCTTCGCAATGCGCTCAGCCACGGGTCCGACGATGTTCGCGTTGGCCGAGAGCAGATCATCCCGCGACATCCCTGGCTTGCGCGCCATGCCGGCCGTGATGACGACGAGTCGGCTGCCCGCCATCGCTCCAAAATCGGTTGTCCCCTGCACGTGGGCACGGAAGGCTTCAATCGGAGCGGACTGGGTCATGTCCAAGGCTTTGCCTTGGGCGAGCCCGTCGATGACATCGATGAGCGTAATGTCTCCGAGGCTTTTCAGGGCGAGGAGGTGGGCCGTCGTTGCACCAACTTGTCCTGCGCCTACGACAGAAATTTTTGGTAGCGACATGAGTCCTGGATGGGTGATCTCGTGATCACCGACGCCTTACGGACGACACAGCAGCTGGAGACCCAGCCCGATGAGGAACGCGCCCGCCACGGTCCAGCCGGTGAGGGCCACCGTGGCCCAGAGCCAGTGGCTGCCCACCGTCAAACTGGAAAACCCGCCCAGAAACCAGGACGTCCAGCCTTCCGGCATCGAGGCGTACAGGGTGGCGGTTCTTCGGTAGGCGCGGCTTGCGACTCGGAGTCGGGACATCGCGGTGGTAATGCCCACCCCGGTCGCGATCAGGCCCATGATGATCACGAGCCCGCTCATCATTCGTTCAACCATTCTCAACGCACCTAACGACGTGGGCCTCAGTCTATCAAAGCCCCTTCGCAGCGTCAACCCTCTACCCAACGATCGCTCGCACCATCTCTCCGACTCCCTACCCCACCCGTGTGATGACCACGCGGCGCAGGAGTCGGTACACCGCTTCACGGTGACACAGTTCCGTGCCCGGCGTCATGGCGGTCGCGGTGCCGCACGCCACGCCCAACCGGAAAGCCTCGAGCAGTGGTTGCCGCCGTCTCCAGCCCATGACGAACCCTGCGATGAGCGAGTCTCCGGCCCCGACGGCAGAATCGGTCTGAATCGGTGGTGACTGCGCTTGCCAGACCCCCTCAAGCTCCTCGGCCGCGATGAGCGCCCCGGCGCCACCGAGCGAGAGGATCACGACGGAGACCCCGCGTCGTCGCAATGCGTACGCCGCGCGGATGAGCTGCGACGTACTGCGGAGACGTCGCTGCAGCAGCTCCTCCATCTCATCGCGATTGGGTTTCATCAGCCAGGGCCGCGCGGTGAGCCCGACGCGCAACGCTTCGCCAGAGGCATCCAACACCGCGGGGATGCGCAGCCGCCGGAGGCGATGGATCCAGCGCTGATACACCGTCACCGGCACGCCAGGCGGCAGACTACCGGAGAGCACGACGCATGTTGGTGCGGGCCGATACCCAAAGAGCCGCTGTGCCAATGCGCGAAGATTCGCCGCGGAGACTGCTGGGCCGGCGCTGTTAATTTCCGTGAGGGCATCCGGGGTGGCGGTGAGAATCTTGTAGTTGTTGCGGGTGGCGCCGTCAACGGGGACGAACTCATGCCGAATGTGATACCGGTTCATCAGCTCGCGCAAAATGAGACCGTCGTCGCCGCCCGCGAAACCAAACGCAACGGTGTGGCCCCCGAGCTCATGGATGACGCGCGAGACGTTGATCCCCTTCCCGCCGGGGTAGCGTCCAAAACCCTTTGCCCGATTGAGCTGCCCCACCCGCAAGGAGGGGAGCTTCATCCATTCATCGAGCGAGGGGTTTAGGGTCACGGTGACAATCATGCGACTGAACGCTCAGATGCGCTGGAATCGATGGGCGGCTCTAGCGCTTCGCGCCGAGCAGGGCTTTGGATTTCTTGGCCAGGACGCGTTCATACACGTGCTCATACGCTCGCGCCGAGTGCTGCCAGGAAAAATCTTGCTGCATTCCATGTTGGACGAGGCGAGCCCACAGCGCGTGGTCGCGAAACGCGCTCACCGTCCGTTGGACCGCCTCCACGAGCGCGTCTGCGGAGTAGTCTTCAAAGACAAATCCGGTCGCCGTGCCATCCGACATGGTCGATGGCGTTAAATCCCCCACCGTATCCGCGAGCCCGCCAACGCGGCGGACGATGGGAACGGTCCCATAGCGCATGCTGTACAGCTGGTTCAGACCGCACGGCTCAAAGCGCGACGGGATGAGGAAGGCGTCCGCGCCCGCTTCGATCTGGTGCGCCAGCGCATTGTCGAACGTCAGGTTGACCGCCAAGCGCTCGGGAAACCGTGCGGCGAATTGCGTCAGTGGCACATGATACCGTGGATCGCCCGTGCCGAGCAGGACGAGTTGAATCGGCAGCGCCATCAACTGTTCAAGCGCCTCCAAGAAGATGCCGATGCCCTTTTGCTCGGCCAGACGCTGGATCATGCCGATCAGCAGATCGTGCTGCTCCGGCAGCCGCTGCCCGCGCTGAAGCGCGAGCTTGCACAACGATTTGCCGGCGATCCCTTGCGCCGTGTAGCGCGTAGGTAAATGCGGATCGGTCTGAGGATTCCACGCCGTCTCGTCAATCCCATTGAGGATGCCCAGGAGATCGTCGTGGCGCGCGGTCAGCACCCCTTCGAGTCCACACCCAAACTCCGAGGTTTGGATTTCCCTGGCATACGTCGGGCTGACGGTCGTCAGAAGATCCGCGGACACGAGCCCGCCCTTGAGGCAATTAACTTGCCCATAGAACTCAAGGCCGTGCACGCTAAAGGCCACATCGGGCAACTGGGTGAGCCCCCATTGGGTCTTTGGGAACAGTCCTTGGTAGGCGAGATTATGAATCGTCAACACCGTCGCAAGCGAGGCGTAAAACGGCTCGCGGCCGAGCGTGCCCAGCGTGAGCTGAGCGCAGGCGAGCGCGGACTGCCAATCGTGACAGTGCACCACCTCGGGACGCCAATTGAGCAGTGGTAAGATTCGCAACGCAGCTTGTGAGAAGAAACTGAAGCGCGTGAGGTTATCCGGATGGTCCTTGCCCTCGCGCTGATACAGCCCCTCTCGATCAAAGAGCGCGGGTTGCTCCATACAGTAGACGCGAACCTCACTGTCCGGCAGCCTCGTCTGCCACACGCGTCCTTCGTAAGGTTGCGGGCCTACCGTGACAGCGACGCGCAGCTCCGTCGACTGGATCCCCCATTGCTGCCGGTTCACCTGACGGTACAGCGGCATGACGATGCGCACGTCATGGCCAAGGCTCGCGAGTGCTTTTGGCAGGGCGGCGGCCACGTCGGCAAGACCACCGGTCTTCGCGAACGGGTCAACTTCCGAGACGATAAACAGGATGTGCATGGGTGAGACCTACTTCAATGATGGCCGCCTGAGACTCAGGCATTACGGGCTGGTGGCGTAGATGCGGTAATCGAGGGTGGGAAAGAGGTTGTCTTTGGCTTCAATGGCCGCGAGCGGCTCTTCATCGATGTCGCGCTGTCGGACCGCATCGTAGAGATGGTTGAACCGCGCCAGGTGATCGTGGATGCGCCGGTAGGCGTAGGCCGTGTGCGTCTGCGTCTTGAGGATGAAGGCCCAGTCGGAGGCTTGCGCCAAGAGGAGCTCGCGCGCCATTTGGTTGAGCATGCGCCGGTGCACCCCGTCGGCCTGTGGAAACGCATTCGCGACCTCCGTCATCCGCTCGCTCATTTTGTGCAGATGCCGATAGATCCAGTCGTTGGCGCCATTGACCCACACGTCGTTATAGCCGCCGTTGCCCCACGTCGACATCGTCGGCTGGAGCACCTGGTTGGTGGGGTAGGACTGAAAGTAGTCGGACGGGCTGATGAGCTGGAGTGTTTGTTGATCCGAATGGCTCTTGCGGATGAGAAACTCCAGCCAATCGGGGCCCTCAAACCACCAGTGGCCGAAGAGCTCCGCATCGTAGGGACTCACAATGATCGGGGCCCGATCCATGACGGAGCGGAGATACTCGATCTGTTTCTGGCGGTTGAACAAAAAGTTGCCTGCATGCTCGGCCGCCTTCTCAAGGGCGCGATCGGGATTGTACGGCTGCTTGTCGTTCGTCCGACCGGTGATGCGGTAGTACTTAATGCCGGTGTTCAGCCGCGATCCATCGCCGTTGAGATACGGCCGCACGTAGTCATACTCCAGATCGTACCCGATGTCCCGATAGAATTCGCGGTAGTCGACATCGCCGGGATAGCCTTCTTCGGCGCTCCACACACTCTTGGAGGATTCCAAATCTCGTCCAAACGCGGCGACGCCGCTCGGACATATCGCGGGGGCGTAAACGCCGTACTTCGGCCGCGGCGAGCCGAACAGCACTCCGTGGGCGTCCGTGATGAAATACCGGATCCCTTCGGCCTTGAGGAACGCGTCGTGTCCCGGATGGTAGCCGCACTCGGGCAACCAGAATCCAACGGGCCGCTTGCCAAACGCCTGCTCAAACGCCTGCACCCCGACGTGGATTTGCGCCCGCACCGCCTGAGGCTGCACGTCCATGAGCGGGAGAAACCCATGGGTCGCCCCGGAGGCGATGGGCTCAAGCCACCCACGATCGCTCAGCTCACGAAACGGCGGGATGAGCTGCCGACGGTAGACATCGACGAAGCGCTGGCGCGCCGTGGTGAAGCGATGGTGGTAGAACAGCGCGAGCCGATGGAACGGCGGCATCCAGCGGGTGCGCTCGATTTCTTTGGCCGACAGCTCGATGAGCTTGTCGAGATGCCGGACGTAGCGTGCTTGTAACAGCGGATCGGCCAGCATGGCCAACAGCGTCGGGGTAAACGACATCGTGATGCGAAAGGGCACGCGGTCATTCGCCAAGCGCTCGAAGCGCTCCAGCAATGGGAGGTACGTCTCCGTGATCGCTTCAAACAACCAGCGCTCTTCGAGAAACTCATCATGCTCGGGATGACGTACAAACGGCAGGTGCGTGTGCAACACGATGGCGAGGAATCCTTGGCGCTCCGTCATCGCGCTGTCGCTCCAGGCTCCTCGCGCGGACGAGCGGGGGAACCGAGTTTGTGCGCGCTGCGCTTCGTCGTCTCAGCCTGGCGCTCACCCGCCCAGGCGAGCGTCACGACGGGGGTCGTGGTCCGCGTCTGGTGTCCGTCGGGTGAGGTCACTTCGATGTCGATCGTCTGGGTGCCCTCCGGCAGCGCGAGGCGCAGACCAAACGTCCCATCCTTGCGCAGGATCACCGACTGGCCCTGGATCTTCACCGTGGCTTTTGGCTCCGTCGCCCCGTGGATGATGAGGTCGGTTTCGAGTCGATACCAAAAGCCCCGCACAATCGGTTGGCGTCCACCCCCGACCACGGTGGACGACCACGCTCCGGAGAACAACTGCTGCGGCATGAGTTGCAACCATCCGGACGGACTGGCTCCCATCCCAAGCCCCATCAACGGACCGATGAGTTTGGCGTAGTCGTCGTCCGTCGTCATCCAAGCTTCATCGATCACGTCGGATGGCCCGGCGCGCGGCGTCGTCACCCGATTGGAGCGTGCTAAGAGGAGGAAGCGTCCGGTCTGCGTCAGAATGCCGATCTCGACGATAAACGCGCTGTTCGGGCTGTTGGTATGGATGTACCAATTCGTCGCCAGACCCGAGAGGCTGATGTCAAACGAATGGTTGGCGTGCTGCTGGGGGAAGTCCGCACCTGTGACGTCGTAGACGCGCAGGACTGTCTGGAGTCCCGCCACTTCCTGCGGCAGCAGCTGACTGCGCGCTGCTCGCTCCGTGCCAGATTGGATTTCCCAATACGCGAACAGCCACCACGGGTCCTTCACCATGAGCACAATCCGGTCATCACCATAGCCGATCGGGATGGAAAACGACTCCTCGACCACCGGGCGTGCTTTCGATGAGAAGCCGGCCTCCCGATGAGGAGGTGGCGCATCGTGATGAACCTGCGGTGGCATGTCCGCTCTCTGAGGGCTCGTCGATGCTGAGGCGGACGTGGTGGACGCAGGCGTCGTTGGACCGCTTGTCGTGGATGACGGGACGGCTCGAGGCGTCTCCTGCGCGCTCAAGGCTCGAGTCGCTCGTCGAGCGGGACCCCTTGGCGGCTTCCGGACGACCGAGGTCCGCTTGATGGGGGCGAGGTGCTGTGGGACGGAGGCTGCGTGCGGTGCGGTCTTCGCCGTATCGAGCTCAGCTCGTTTCACGCGAGGAGCAGCTTGGCGCGTGGTGTGTTGTTTGGCGAGAGCGGACGCGGCGCGGGAAGAGGCGTGACGCACTACCGAGGAGGCTTTCGATGTGATCGCCGTGATCAGCTTCTTGAGCCGCGGTGCTCGACGCGACGCGGAGGGCTGTGGCCTCGCGGGCTCGCGTGCCTGCGTACGACGTCCTGCCCGTGCTGATGTGCGCTGGGACGAAGCTTTTCGCGCCATCCTGATTCGCCTCTGAGTCGCTTCCAAATCGTCGTCAAACCCGCTACCGGATATTATAACCCCGTGCACCGCCCACGCAAAGGAAAAGCCCTCAGCACGATGATCGCGGCTTTTCTGGTTGCGCGAATAGTGCGACGAAGGCCGTCACTCGTGGGTACGCCATCCGTGGCGAACGAGCTGGCCCAGCGAACGGCGAAAGGTAGGATTGAGGAGGTATCCGAGCGCAATGACGAGATAGCCGTAGCCCAGCATCATTCTCACCTGCGGGGTAGGAAAGATAAACTGCAGGAGGAAGAGCCCCACGAGCAGGAACGCCTCGAGCACCCCAAAGCGGAGGTTGGCCAGGATCATGAGTCCTAAAAGCGACTGGGCCGCGGTGAGAAACAGCTCTTCGGCCTGACGGCCGTCCAAGACCATGGGATGCAGATGCCCACCGGAGATGGCGTAGACAAGCGGCAACATGCCGATGAGGAGTGTCCACTGGTTGACCTTGGATGAGATGAGTGTGCCGAGTCCCGCCGTGGCGTTGCGCCGCAGCGCAAAGAGTACCGCGACGATAAACTCTGGCGCCTCGGAGGCGAGCGGGGCGAGCCACTGGATCAACATAAACTCTTCGACCCCAAGGCGCCTGGCGTTGTGCAGCAGGCCGTTGGCAAATGGCGCGGCGGAAATGAAGATGGTGTAGGCGGGCACGAGAAACAGGAGCACCGTCACCACCCTCCGCCACGCGCGTGGCAGCATGGCAAACCGCTCCGGCGGCCCGGCAAGCTCTGGGTCCACGACCCGTCCTCGACTGGCCCCACGGATATAGACGATGAAGAGCCCGATGAAGAACACCGTATCGAACACCGAGAGGGTCCGCTTGAGCGGCAGGAGAAATGCGTAGCACGTCGCCACCAACAGCGCCAGGAGCTCCCAGCGCTGACCCGGCTCGACGGAAACGGTAGTGTGGCGTGTCCTGACCCATGACGCGAATAAGACCGCTGACCAGCCCAAGCCGATGAGGAGACGGTTGGCACCCGTCATGTTGGCCGTCGCGAACGCGATGTAGGCCGGGTGTTTGCCGGCGGTCCAGGCTAGGTACATGTCGACGGCGTACTCCGGCAGCACCGCGACGAGGGCGAGGAACGCCAGAGCGAGTGACTGGGAGATTTCCAGTTGCGCCAACTCCGCGCCCCATGAGAGCAGCGTCGACGCCCCGAAGATCGCCAGGCCGGTGAGGATGGTCTCCCAAACCGGACCGAGCTGACCAGCCGCTGCGTGGTGGAGCACAATCCATTGTCCGGTGAGAAGGAAGACGGCGGCAACCACGAGAAGATCCTTGGTTGGATGAGATCGTGGGCTGCGTGGTGTCATGCAGGAGCGCTGTGGACCAAGACGCCGATGACGCAGCATGGGCTACGTAATCGGCGTGTCACGGTGTGACGCAATTACGAGCTGACGACGTCGCCGACGACCGGCTCAACTTTGATGCCCTTCTTTTCCAAAAACACGACCGCCTTTTTCAGGCCGTCCTCGGAGCCTTCGAGTTCCAACGTCACTTCCCCCACGTGCTCCGTCACCTTCGCGCGCCGGATGTTGGGGATGACCTCGTACTCTTTCGCCATCATGTAGATGACCGGTTCCTTGATGAGGTGCTGCGGAAAAATTAACGTGACCTGCTTCCTGGCCATGCCCCCCTCCTGTGTCGATGCTTCGTGTCAAGCTGGTTGTGCTGGCTCTCAGCCGCCCGCGATCGCCGGGATGATGGACACATCATCTCCGTCTTTTACCGTCGTCTGATCGCCCTGCATGAAGCGGATGTCTTCTTCATTCACGAAGACGTTGACGAACCGGCGCAACTTGCCCTGCTCGTCACAGATGCGCTCCTTGATTCCGGGGTAGCGGCGA
>Ga0209515_10010202_pt1 | contig 10520 bp, 10 predicted proteins | sample Subgroupgradi54m_FD_187454 | JGI IMG/M metagenome (GOLD analysis project Ga0209515, IMG submission 187454) | Subsurface groundwater microbial communities from S. Glens Falls, New York, USA - GMW60B uncontaminated upgradient, 5.4 m (SPAdes)... ...
ATAAAACTGAGGCGGAACAATTTTCCAAAGAATTAACCGAGCACGCCAGTCTTCATCAGGATTTTAAACATATCTTTGATGGTATTCCAAGCGCTACCCATCCGATGGCCACGCTTTCATCTATAGTATCCATCTTATCCGGCTACCAGGCGGCCGGCCCAGACCGCAAGGACGACGGAACCGAATTTAGCAACACGATTGCGGCAAAGCTGCTGTCCAAAGTCAGGACGATCGCCGCTTATTCCCATAAGAAATCAATCGGACAGCCGTTTATTTATCCGCACCGGGCACTCAACTATTGCGCCAATTTTCTTCATATGATGTTTTCGCTGCCGAACGAAGAATATTACGACGAGGAAGCTGTCCAGATTTTGAATCTTCTTTTAATTCTTCACGCGGATCATGAACAAAATTGCAGTACTTCCACCGTTCGTTTGGTCGGCAGCAGTCAATCCAATTTGTTTGCCTGCATTGCTGCCGGAATTTGTGCGCTCTGGGGCCCGTGGCATGGCGGAGCAAACCAGGAAGTTATTGAAATGCTGGATGAGATTCAAGCGTCCGGCGGTGACGTAACTAAATATGTGGAAGCGGTAAAAAAACCGAATTCCAATTTGCGCCTGACCGGATTCGGCCACCGGGTTTACAAAACATTTGATCCGCGCGCAAAAGTCATCAAAACCGCTTGCGACCGGTATTTCAAAAAACGCGGCGTTCATGATCCGCTTCTCGACATTGCGCTGAAGCTCGAAGAGGTTGCACTCAAAGACGATTATTTTATTAGCCGAAAGCTTTATCCGAACGTTGATTTTTACAGTGGCATTTTGTACAAGGCACTCGGCATTCCGACCAATATGTTTCCTGTTATGTTTGCCATCGGCCGCCTTCCGGGCTGGATCGCTCACTGGAAAGAAATGAAGGAGTCAAAACCCCTTAAAATTGGCCGGCCCCGGCAAATCTATATTGGCCCCCAGAAGCAGGACTATGTTCCGATCGACCAACGGTCTTCCTAGGCTAGTTTAATCCCTGATTGATTTTTAGACCTTTCCTTCGTAAAATTAAACAGTTATTACCCAAGATGGCAAGGGGGTAAGCTTGAAAAAATCCTCTCAGCAGGCAAATCAGTATGAAGCATTTGGGCGCGGCTCTAAGAAAAAAATCTCTATTCATGACGCCAGAAAATATTTCCGTAAAAAAGGGCATTCGGACTCTCCAACGGTTTTTTGGCGAAAAGCGAAATAAGCGCCCGGAAGCAGCATTGCCGCGTTTAAAGAAAACAACAAATCTTGCCGTTTACCTTAATCAACCATGTCTATGAACAAGATCGTTACTCTGCCTGTAATCGCGTTGTCGCTTCTTCATTTTATGGTCTGCGTGCCCGCAGCAGAAGCCGCTCAATCCTTAACCGCGCCGTCCGCACTTTTACTGGAACCTTATACGGACAGAATCCTTTATTCGCGGGCCCCTCACCGCAAACAATCTCCGGCCAGTACGGCAAAACTTATGACGGCTTTGGTCGCGCTCGATTCACTTCCGCTTGATGAATGGGTGACCATTAGTTCTAATGTAGAAACCAGAGAACCGAGTAAACTTTATTTGCAAGGCGGAGACAAACTTCGCGTCCGTGATTTGATCAAAGCCATTTTAATGAAGTCTGCAAATGATGCGGCTGCGGCTTTGGCGATTGAAGTTTCGGGATCAGAATGGAAATTTGGACAACTAATGACGCAGAAAGCCAGACAGTTAGGTGCCAACAATACTCAATTTGTAAACGCGAGCGGGCTTCCGGCTGACGGACAATATTCGACGGCTTATGATCTTGCATTGATCATGCGCGAAGTCATGAAAAATGATTTTATTGTCGCGACCCTGAAACAAAAAGATGCTTCAATTACGACCTCAAACGGCAAGACGTATTACATCAAAAGTCACAATAAAATGCTTTGGCGGCATCAAAAGGTCATTGGAAAAACCGGCTGGACACGCCGGGCCAAGCATTGCTTTGTCGGATTAATTGAAGAGGGTCCTCACGAAGCGATCGTGTCGGTCTTGGGAAGCAAAAAACTTTGGATTGATTTGGCTTCACTGGTTTTGCAAATAACCGGCGGGAGATCCAACAACCGCATTCTTTCTTACGGTGCGCGCGGAAAAGAAGTTGAAGAAGTTCAAATTGCACTCAGACAATTAGGATATTTCAGGGGAGAAGCAACTGGATATTACGGACCGGTGACGAAACGCGCCGTCAGCCGTTTCCAGCGGGCTCAAAATATTTCTGCAGACGGAGTTGTCGGACTCAAAACGAAGGAAGCGTTAGCGCCTTATCTCTAGTTCTTCCGCCTTAAATTCAAAAAATTCCAGGTTGCAAAATGCCGGCATTTGGCCGTACACTAACTAGTTACTAAGGATATTTCGAAAGGATATATTAATGAAAAGAAGAAATTTAATCGGTCTTAGCGTCCTTATTTTCCTTTTTGTCGTTGTGTCCCGGTGTTTGGCTGAGCGGGCTGTTAAGGTCTACGAAGTCAAAGCAGGCGGCGATTTAGCGTTAAAAGAAGCTCCTACCAAGAAATACATTAATGATCAAGAAGCGCTCATCGATGATTTTGAGGATGATGAGCCAAAGAATTACTTGGAAGGTGAGAACGGAACCTGGAATTTAAATCCGGATGATGAAGGCGTCAGTATTTCCAATGAAACCGTAGAAAAAGAAGGTACGAACGGTTCTAAGGCGCTGAAGCTGACCTATGACCTCGACTCCAATGACGTTGCCAAGGCGGGGTATTGGACGAAGCTGCGTGAATTCAACGCTCGCCCGTATGACCATTTGTCTTTTGATGTGAAAGGCGATGCGACCGCCGGTTTTACAGATGTGATTTTAATTGAGCTTAAGAAATATAAGAACGATGCGCGCATTGATAAAATCAAAGGCACGTTTTTAGTCAACAACATTACGGACAAATGGCAAACCGTTACGATTCCGCTGAGCATGTTTACCGGCCTGTTTGATCAAACCAATGCGAAAGTTTGGGAAGATCCCATGACGGCGCGTGAGAAATTGGATGAGGTCGTTATTAATTTAGAGAGCCGCCGCATTTCCAAAAAAACTGGCATTCTTTATTTTGATAATTTTAAATTCATCAAAACGGGAAATCCCGGCGAAAACATTATCGATCAGCCGAAGCGCCACATCGAAAAAACGCCGACGAAATTAGAAGGCGTTGAATTTGCCAGATTTTTAGCGAAGCGTTTGGGCGGATACCCCACGGAAGTCACACCAAAGAATGAATTTCCCACGGACGACAAAGAGCTTTTGATGAAAATCGCTAAGGACACCTGGAAATTTTTCGATCAGATTGTGGACCGGGAAAACCATTTGCCGCTTGATACGATTCAGCTCGGCGAAACCGAACCGATTGCGAAGGAAGGCTGGGTTGGGGATTATACGAATGTCACCAACATCGGTCTTTACCTGATGTGCGTGGTTTCCGCTTACGATTTTGGATTTATTACCAAAGAAGATGCCATTAAACGGATTCAGGGCACGATGACCACGATTGAGAAGCTGAAGCACCACGAAAGCGGGTTTCTCTACAATTATTACGATACGACAACGCTTGAGCAAACCAGTTATTTCGTTTCACTGGTAGATAGTGGTTGGCTCGATGCCGGTATTTATGTGGCCAAGAATGCTTTTCCGGAGGAGCTCAAAGAGCAGGCCGAGCGGATTTTGGCGAGTCATAATTTTAAATTCTTTTATGACGAAGTCGAACAGCAGATGACGCATGGTTATTTCGCTCATTTGAAAGTGCATTCGGATTATCATTATGGTTCCTTCTACACCGAACCCCGCGCAGCGAGTTATATTGCAATCGGCCGCGGTGAAGTTCCGATGGAACATTGGTTCCGGCTGGTTCGCACATTTCCCGATGAATACAGTTGGCAGCAGCAAATGCCGACGAAGCGCGAGCTCCGCACCACATTGGGCTATACCTATCCCGGCGGCTACTATGAATGGAAGGGCAAGAAGTATATTCCGAGTTGGGGCGGCTCCATGTTTGAAGCCATTATGCCCACGATTATTTTAGATGAAGCGAAACTGGCGCCTGAAGGATTGGGTTTAAATGACAAACGCCATGTGGAAATTCAAATCCAATATACCTTAGAAGAATTAAAGTATCCGGTGTGGGGAATGAGTCCCAGTTCAGATCCGGAAGGAACGTATTCAGAATTTGGCGTCTTACCGCTTGGTTCAAAGGGTTATAAACCCGGTGTTGTAACACCGCACGCAGCGGTCTTGGGTCTGGAATTTGCGCCGGAGGCGACGGTGAAAAATTTACGGGAGCTTGTCGCGCATTTCCCAACGATTTACGGGGAATACGGATTTTATGATGCTGTCACGATCAAATCCGGTAAAATTGCCCGGAAATATTTGTCTCTGGATCAATCGATGATTTTTATTACGCTGAACAACTATTTACATGATGGTGCGATCAGAAAACGTTTCCACGCGGATCCGATCAATGAGAAAGTATTGCCACTTTTGACCGAGGAAAAGTTCTTTGAAGGTAGTCAAGCGAGCTGAAGTTAAAAAAGATGCAGAATCCGGATGCTATTCATTTAAGGCGTTCGCGAAACATAAAGCGATAGCCTTATTTTCAAGCCGCCGGTTCCGGATTAATTTCACGCCTGAAACTCCGTCGTCTTTGACTCACGCGCACCGCAAAGCGTTTTGCCAATACAACGAACTGGATTTAAATTCATTTGTCTGTTTGGAGCAGGTGCACGGCGCCAACATTGTCCGGGTAGGCGAAACGGATATGGGCAGGGGCGCTCATTCCGACACGGATGCGTTTAAAGGCACCGATGCTTCACTCACCAATATTCCGGGTGTGACGTTGGCAATCCGGACGGCTGATTGCGCTCCCTTATATTTTTTAGACACGCGTAAGAAGGCAATCGGAATGGCCCATGTGGGTTGGCGCGGGGCGAGTGAAAATTTGCCGGCCAAGATGATTCAGGCCTTTAGACGGCAATTTTTATCCAAGCCTGAGGATATCGTGGTTGGCTTCGGCCCCATGATTCGTTCGTGCTGTTATGAAGTGGGCACTGAATTCCGGGACGTATTCGGAGCGCATGTTTTTAAACGGGACGCCCATTATATTTTTGATTTGCAGAGCTGGATTAATGAAAATTTAAAGTCAGAAGGAATCGGCCTCGAGCAAATTTACGATTCTCAGTTTTGCACATCCTGCATGAATGACGAATTTCCGTCATTTCGAAAAGAAGCTAGTAAAGTGCGTCATATGTGGTCAACGCTGACGTTGAAGGTGTAAGGAGAAAAAAATGAATGCAAATGATTTACGGCCCGGAGTCGCTATTATGATGAATGGGGAAATCTATGTCGTGACTGATTTCCATCACCACACGCCGGGCAACAAAAGAGCCATTATCCAAGCCACTCTTCAGGGGGTGAAGTCCGGAAAAATTATTCAGCAAAGATTTTCCTCGACCGAGGCCGTTACCGAAGCTCATTTAGATTCTAAGAAAACCCAATATTTATATCACGATCAAAATGGGTTTCATTTTATGGATTTAGAAGACTTTCAAACGTTTGCGTTAAGCGATCAAATCGTGGGCGATAAGAAGTTTTATTTGAAAGAGAACGACGAAGTTGCGATGGAGTTTCATGAAGGCAATCCGGTGCTCGTAGAAATTCCGAACCACGTGTTTTTAAAAGTTGCCGATTCTCCGCCCGGAATTAAAGGGGATTCGGTGTCCAACAATTTAAAACCCTGCACCACTGAAACCGGCCTCAAAGTCCAGGTTCCGATGTTCATCAAAGAAGGGGACGTCATCAAAATTGACACCCGCTCCGGTGAATATTTGGGGCGCCAATAAATTCATTCTTGAATTCATCCGGATCCGGATGAATTAGAAATGGTGGGCACGACAGGGATCGAACCTGTGACCCCACGCATGTGAAGCGTGTGCTCTAACCAGCTGTCCCGACTTTCATCAATATCCATTTGAATTATTTATTAGAAGTCGGGACTGCACTCAATCGATGCTAAGCACCGATTGAGTGCTGAGCGTTGGGAATGGTGGGCACGACAGGGATCGAACCTGTGACCCCACGCATGTGAAGCGTGTGCTCTAACCAGCTGAGCTACGTGCCCATTTGATTTCTTAATGTACGTAGCATCTGTCCCGCCTTCCCATCATTTAATGACAGGCGGTACTGAGCTACGTGCCCTGAGGTATGAATTTGCTCGAGACAGGAATTGAACCTGCACGGGTTGCCCCACACGACTCTGAATCGTGCGCGTCTGCCAGTTCCGCCACTCGAGCGCGATAAAGACTCCAAGTATAATCTGGGCATTCATACCGTCAAGGCCTTTATGTTATAATTCGCGCCATGTCAGAACCAATCGCAACAAATCGCCAAGCACGTTTTAATTATTTCATCACGGATACGTTTGAAGCGGGGATCGTCCTCGTCGGCTCCGAGGTCAAATCCATTCGTGAGGGCCGGGTCAATTTAAAAGACGCTTACATCAAAATTATGAACGGCCAGGCTTTTTTAGTCGGCATGCACATCAGTCCTTATTCGCATATTGAAAACATCAATTTATTCGATCCCACGAAGAGCAGAAAATTGCTGCTTCACAAGCAGGAAATTGGAAAATTAACCGGTTTGATTTCCCGCAAGGGCTATACCTGCATTCCGCTTTCCATTTATTTCAAACGAGGCATCGTAAAGGTTGAAATTGGGATTGGGCAGGGTAAAAAAGAGCATGATAAACGCCAGTCCATCAAAGAGAAATCGCACGACCGGGAGATGAAGCAGGCGTTGAAACGTCGCTCAAAATAAGCTATTATATTGCATCTTTGTCGATGTTCTCGATTAAACGTTTATCGGGGCTGATTAGAATCGACAGGGGATTTTAGTCAAGTTGGTGCATGCCGAGGTGGTTGGCGAGGCCTCGTAAAACACGTCAACAACATGTAAATGCTGACAAACTCAGCTGGGGCAATAGGTCCTTTGGGCCTATGGCTCTACCTCTCGCTGCCTAATTAGGTTCAGCGACGTTTTTTGGGTCCTTATCCTTGAGGTCTCTTAAAACGTCATCAACAAGGATAGTTCAAGTTGTGGCGCTTTCCATGGCTTGAATGAAACGCACGAAAGCTCGTTTCTGAGAATCCTGACTGTGGGAGTCTTGGAGATAAAATTCAAAACATAGTCTGAGCATGGAGTGCCGCTTGGTTGGGTCTCACTGGACGTGGGTGCAATTCCCACCAGCTCCACGTTTTTATGGTAAACCAGAGGTAGAAGTCGAGCGATACTTGTACGACGAGAAAGCTCGGCTAGTTTTGATTGAAGCATAAACCCGGGGACTTCGGTCTTCGGGTTTTTTGCTTATTTTACTCCTTAAGAAGGGTCAGTTTTTAGTCGTATATACTGTTGTAAAAATAAAACAACAGTGTTATACTTTGTTTAACAGGAGGTTACCAATGCCACAATTCGGTGAGTTCTTTAAGGCTAAAAGGATTGCCCTGAAGAAAACATTGAGGCAATTTTGTCTGGATAACAACCTAGACCCAGGAAACATGAGTAAACTGGAAAGAGGTTTGTTAGCTCCCCCTCAACACGAAAAACTCGAAGAATATGCGCTCCTCTTAAATCTGAAAGAGGGATCTGATGAGTGGTACAAATTTTTTGATTTGGCAGCCGCTGATGCAGGTCGCATTCCTTCTGATCTTTTGAGCGATGAGGACGTGTTAGATAAACTCCCTGTTTTGTTTAGAAGTTTGCGAGCGAATAAAATCCCAGAAACAAAATTGGATGAGTTAGTCCGTAAAATTAAAGGGCATAAAGCTTGAGCGAGATCGTCGTACCACGTTTGTCGTATGATGATTTACGGCAAAGAGCAGATTTATTTTTGAACGAATTTCACCCGCCAAAAACTCTCCCAGTACCAATTGAGGAAATTATCGAATTTTCAATGCGTCTTGATATCGTTCCTATGCCCGGATTGCAAGCAACATTAGAATATGACGGTTTTGAAGTTGACGGTTACACTTCGAGCAATATGAAAGAGATAACAGTCGATGAATTCGTTTACAAGAACCGTTATAACCGATACCGTTTCACTCTGACTCATGAAGTCGGGCACATCACGCTTCACAGGGATTTATATATGCCACGACGATTTAATACAATCGAAGGATGGAAAGCATTTATTTGCGATTTTCCAAAGGAAAGCCGCGGCTGGTTTGAATGGCAAGCGCATACGTTTGCAGGATTGGTTCTCGTTCCTTCCGATAAACTGGCTGAGGTAATTGATAGACATCTGAATGATGTGGTTCAAGCAGCTCAAAGAAACGGTGAGTCGTTTAAGAAAAATCCAGATTTCTGTTGGGACATCACCGAAGACTTAGCGGCAAAAGATTTCGAAGTGTCCACCAGTGTGATTCATATCAGGGTTGAAAAAGATAATTTAAAAGAACGCTACGCCCACATTTTTATTTGAAATTAGTTGCCTCGACTTGACAAATGGGTAGTCAGCAGGCAAAATGAAGTCGGGAATTAATTGCTGATCTAATCAGCAGGTCCGGCCCTCGCATAGTAGTTCGGGCTAATACGAAGAAAAATGCGAATTTGCGTTCAGCACTTCGTTGAAAGCGACCAAACCGAAAAGGGTTTGGTATGCTTAATCAACGAGGTGCTTTTGTTTTTTTAGACGGAGACGTTGTCCGTCTACTGCTGCGCAAGCGCGGTTTTCGTCAGAAGAAAGCCGCGAAGCAGATCGGCATTTCCCCCGCCCAATTTTCAAGAGTCCTCGATAGTAAACGTCCACTTCGACTTGCTTCATTCGTTGCGCTCTGCGAGTTACTTAAACCAAATAATCCCGAAGCTTTGATTAAGCGCGAGGAGCCTGCCCATGCCTCGTGACGAAGTACGAATCATTGAGAATGAGTCCGAAGAAGAAGTCTCAATCGATCGCAAGGAGCTTGCAGACGCTATCGTTGATTCACTTTTTTCGCTTTGGCTTAAGACTAGAGCCCCTAAAGGTAGCCGGCGAGGCGATAAATGAAAAACATTCACCCACTCGTTTCCGAATACGCGCCACTTCTGCACAGCATTCACGGTGACGACTTGCATCTTAATTTTCATCCGGACCATTGGCAGGATCTCACCGAAAAAAGTGGCCTAAACCAAGAGACGATAAAAAACGCACAACTCTTTTCCGTTTGCCTACGTGATATTCCCAAAATCCTGGATTTCAATCCGGAAAAGGTAATGAGCGCACTCGCTTTTCCATATCCTGGCACACCATTGGTTCGATTAAAAATTTCTCCTTCGTATAAAGATAAAGACGGAAAAACGGTTAAGTACCTCCAAGCAAAAAATAGTGGATCACGACTCTATATTCCATTTGGGATAGAAACGATTCTCAAAAATTCAGAAATTCCATTGAATATCATTGAAGGCGACAAGAAATGTTTGCGTGCCATTCAAGAGGGACTTCCGAGTATTGGTATCGCCGGGATTTGGGGATGGAGCTCCAATAAGAAGCCGATCCAAGATTTGGATCTCATCGAATGGAAAAATCGAAAGGTAACCATTTTTCCTGACGGAGACGTGGTTTCGAATTCCGACGTTAAGAACGGAACTCGCGGGCTTGGGCAAGAGCTGAAAAGGCGGGGAGCAATTGTGAGTGTAGCTTTAATTCCGCAGAAAGTTGGCCAACATGGGTGAGGGTAGCGGACTTGATGATTTCTTATCTGCCGGCGGAAGAACTGAGGAGATTTCAAAAATCGATATCGACGGCCTAGCATCATCCTTTAATTGTGATTCAGCAATTGATGCCAGCGGATGCATGGTTCTTGGTTCCAAGTTAGACGGCATCATATTGAGTTCTTTAATAAAAGAGCCTTCTCTTACAAGAAACTTAAACAAGGACGTTTTTTTCAGGAATGACTCCGCTGAAATTTTCAAGATCATGTGCGCTCTTTTTGAAAAATATCAGACGTACGATATCACCGCCTTGTCAGTATCGCTTAATGGTATCGAACAACGACTAAATGATGTCTCCGGAATTAATTCCGACCCAAAATTTATCTCGGAATATATTGGCGCCGCTAAGAAAAATAAAAAACGATACGCTTCTTTCCAAGCTCTTTATGAGTTCAATAAAGACTCTGAAAAATTAAAAGAGAATATCAAAGACGGCATCGTTAAAGACCCAAACGACGCACTTCTATTTCTACGAAAAAGAATAAAGGAGCTGAGCGAAGCGAACGCGTCTGAAAATAGCATTCCCGTAATTCATATTGCTGATGTCAAAACAATCGAACTTGAATATCAAATTGAAAAAATCTGGATCGAAAATTCGGTCGGTTTCATATCCGGGTTGCCGGGTGCTCACAAGACGTGGTTCAGTTTGGAAATGGCTGTGGCAGTTGCGTCGGGAACAAAAGCTTTGGGTGAGTTTAATGCAAAACCCGGCCGGGTCCTATCC
>Ga0209515_10010205_pt1 | contig 10519 bp, 11 predicted proteins | sample Subgroupgradi54m_FD_187454 | JGI IMG/M metagenome (GOLD analysis project Ga0209515, IMG submission 187454) | Subsurface groundwater microbial communities from S. Glens Falls, New York, USA - GMW60B uncontaminated upgradient, 5.4 m (SPAdes)... ...
TTCATTCGAACTTGAACACGCCCTCGAAGCGGCTGGGAAAACAAAAGTCTTAAATGATATCCGGCGCATTTCTTCGATGGCAAACTTTATTTATGTCCGACAGAAAGGCCCTTATGGGAACGGAACCCCAATTCTCTCCGCCGCAAGCCTGCTTGATGGAGAACCATTTGTCTTCGCATGGGGAGACGACCTCGTACTTTCAAAAACTTCGTTCACAAAAAAATTGATTGAGAATTTCAACACGCATGGTGCACCGGTGATCGGGGTACAAAAAGTTCGGAAAGATCATGTCAATCGCTACGGTATCGTGAAGCTCAAAAAGGGAACGAGGGAAATGGAACTTGTCGTTGAAAAACCGGAAATCGGAAAAGCACCTTCGACACTGGCACAATTCGGGCGCATGATTCTGACTCCCGAAATAGTAAGCATCCTTAAAAATACCAAACTCGGAAAAGGAAATGAACTTTGGGTTACGGACGCCATCAGCGAGTATGTGAAGCAAGGGGGGAAATTCATGGTCGAAGAAGTGAAGGACGGGGAATGGCTCACTACCGGAGATCCGCTCAATTATCTGAAGGCGGTCGTTTCATATGCCCTTGCCCGTGAAGATATCGGGTCGGAATTTCGTGCATATATCAAGAGCCTCCCGCTTTAAAACGAACGCACGCTCATGACTGACATTCTTATTTTTGTTGTGCTCATTTCTTTTTCTGCCTTCTTCTCTGCGGCCGAGACCGCACTTTTCAGTATTCGCGAAAGCCAAGTGCGACTCATGGTGCGCCAAAAAGTTCGCAACGCAAACATTCTCGCCAAACTCAAAGCTGATCCTCAACGGCTTCTCGTAACCATTCTTGTTGGCAACAATATCGTCAACCTCTCTATTGCCTCACTTGCGACCGTGCTCGCCATTGATTACTTCGACTCCTTTAGTGCGGGCATTGCAACGGGTGCTTCAACAGTGGTGATATTGCTGCTTGGTGAAATTTTCCCAAAGACCATTGCATTTACCTATATGGAACGGGTAACACAATTCACTGCACCCATTATTTATCTCTTTTATATATTGATCTACCCCATCTCAACGCTTTTTGTTTGGCTGGAGCAATGGTTCAAGCGGCATACGCACATGCATACCCCCAACGTTATTTCCGAAGAAGAAATCCGCATTATGGCGGAGCTTGGGCTTGAACACGGGGAAATCAACCATCATGAACGACAGATGATTGAGAATATTTTTCAATTCAATGATATTCCGGTGGGGGATATTATGACTCCAAAAGAAAAAATTGAAGCCTTAAACGGTGAAGTCCCGGTTGAGCAAATCGCCTATCGTGTCTCTCAATCCGGCTTTTCGCGATTTCCGGTCTACAGCGGGAGCATCGATGAGTATGTCGGATATGTCCATACCAACGATGTCATGCGTGTCCTCAACTCCGACAACCGCGATAAACCGATTATGGACTTCGTGCTTCCTCTACGGTGCGTAGAGAAAAAAATGAATATTGAAAAAGTATTCCGCCTCATGACACGCGCGCGTTCACATATGTTTTTGGTTTCCGACACGACAAATTCCAATGTCATCATTGGTGTCGTTACCATGGAAGATATCCTCGAGCAAATCATGGGAGAGATTGAAGACGAGGGGGATCATCGCGACAATATTTCAAACGTAAAAAAATAACTCATTCTTCATGTGGCAACTTTTTAAAAAATTATTTCGCTATGCACTCGCAATCTATGTATTTGCATTTGCCTATTTTTGGTGGAGACCGATGCCGGAGCTCTTGACCAAACCGCCAAACACACACATGGTCCCCGAGTCGGGTGTTCATTTTTTCGCCGATGAAACGTTTCGTGATAAAAAAAATGATCGCAAAAGCGAGCAGCATATTTGGGATGAAATATTTGCCACCATCGACCGGGCGAAGCATGCCATTATTCTTGATATGTTTCTCTTTAATGATTTCCAAGGTCCGACTCCCGAGACAACACGCAGACTTTCCGGAGAACTCGTCGAGAAATTGCTCGCAAAAAAAGCTTCGGAGAAGCATATCGCCATTACCGTCATCACCGATCCCATTAACGGGGTTTACGGCGGAACGGAAAATCTGCTATTGGCACGCTTGCGCAAAGCCGGTATTTTTGTCGTCGAAACAAATCTCTCGGCACTTCCGGACAGCAATATTCTCTGGAGTGCCGCATGGAGGCCATTCATTTCGTGGTGGGGAAATAGCGCCGAGGGAGGCATCTTCCCGCATCCGTTTCAATTTAACGGCAATAAAGTAACGCTGCGTTCGTGGTTTACACTCATGAATTTTAAAGCCAATCATCGCAAACTGCTTGTGGCCGACCAACCAACAGCGCAAGGGCAAAAAATGGTAACCATGGTAACATCTTCCAACCCTCACGATGCATCAAGCGCGCACAGCAATGTGGCCCTCAAAGTGGATGACCGTCTCTGGGTGGACGCCATTCAAAGTGAAACGTTGATCGCCAAGTTGGGCGATGTGAATCTTCCCTCCTACAACATCGGCACGATCAATGATGCGACCGGAACCATTCGTGTCAGCCTTTTGGGAGAAAAATGGATACGCACCAAAACTCTTGAGCTCTTGGCCGCAACAAAAAAAGGCGATACGGTTGATCTCTTTATGTTTTACTTAAGCGACCGCCCGGTGATCAACGCACTCATTGATGCCGCCAATCGCGGTGTAACAATGCGCATCATTCTCGACCCCAACAAGGATGCATTCGGGTTTACCAAAAATGGAATACCCAACCGTCCCGTCGCAAAAGAATTACGGAACGATTCCGGCGGAGACATTCGCATCCGTTGGTGCGACACGCACGGGGAGCAATGTCATACCAAGCTTCTGCTCGTGAAAACCGCCACTTCAAGTGCGCTTTTGCTCGGTTCGGCGAACTTCACGCGACGCAATATTGGCAATTTCAATTTGGAGGCGGACATCCTCGCCGAAGGCCAAAAAGACTTCACCGCATGGAAAGATGCGAAGGCGTATTTCGATCGCGCATGGGACAATACCGGCGGACAATTTACGACCGATTATAACGTTTATCAGGATGGCACATTGTGGAAATCTTCCGTGTATCGCATGATGGAGCGCACCGGATTATCCTCTTTTTAACCTCTGTTGACTAGAGAATTCGGAGATTGCCGCTCACTCTTTCTTCCTATATACTCACAATAATGAAACTCGTCATCAAACTCTCGGGAGAAAGCCTCAAAGGAGATAGTGCGGATTCAAGTATCAAATATGACGAAAAGACCCTCGAAGGAATTGTCGGGCAAATCAAAAAGCTCTTGGAAGAAAAGCATCAAGTCGCGCTGGTGGTGGGAGGCGGCAACCTTTTTCGTGGGCACGATTTGAGCGGGAAGTTGGCAATCGAGCGCGGCACAGCGGATTATATCGGCATGCTCGCCACCGTGCAAAACGCCCTCGTCTTGCGTGATTACTTCGAATCAAAAGGTGTCGAGACACGCGTCTCCTCGGCCATCAACATGCCTCAGATTTGCGAAGGATACATGCCGCGGCGAGTGCTGCGCCACATGGAAAAGGGAAGAGTGGTCATCTTTGCCGCAGGACTTGGTGCACCGTACTTCACCACCGATTCCACCTCGGTGCAGCGCGCGCTTGAGATCAAAGCGGACATGCTCATTATGGCAAAAAACGGCGTTGACGGACTCTACACCGCCGACCCAGACAAAGACACAAATGCCGAATTTATTTCCACAATTAGCGGTGCACAGGTCTTGGAGCAAAATCTCAAGGCTGCCGATCAGTCCGCAATCGCACTCGCCAAAGAACACGGTCTCACAATCAAAATTGTCGGCATCCATGCCATTGATCAGTGTCTCAAGGAAGAAGTGGGTTCAATAATTACTCCCGATTAATTTTTTACCTATGTCGAACGAAGAATCTTTGGAAAAGGAAGAAGCTACCTACGGCATTGATGAGGAGACGTTTGCCCTCATGCAAAATGATATTGATCTGCTTCGCAAGCACAATGAAGCACATCCCACATTGACCGGGATTGAATTTGAAAAGTGCCTGCGAGAATATCTTGAGTTGAGTAAACAGATCGCAGAGGAACAAAGCAACCCGAGCGGAGAGTTTTATACTCTGGCAAAACGCATGGGGAATACTGAAGTAAAGCTCAAGGAACTCCACGCCCAATATCTCTTTGAACGCGGACAATACGAAGATGAAAAAACCGAAAAAGAACTGAAACCGGAGAGTTTTCTTATTGTTCCGGAAAATCCCAAACTTCAATAATCATGGATCAAGAAGAGATTGCGGAAAAAATTTATGAATGGGAGGTGGGTGTCATTCCCACCGACACGCTCTATGGACTTGTGGGAAGCGCGCTTGTTTCCGATGTGGTCGATCGTATTTACGAGTTGAAGCGTCGGGATGCGACGAAACCGCTGATCGTACTTATTCCTCACGTGGAAGCGCTTTCACAATTCGGTGTTGAACTTTCCGAACGCCTGATCGCACAACTGAAAACCTATTGGCCCGATGAAATAGACGAAGGGGACTCGTCGAAAGAGGCCTATACGATCGTCCTTCCCATCATCGACGAGCAATTTGAATACCTTTCGCGCGGTACAAACACCATCGCATTTCGTCGCCCCAATATGCTCAAACTCCAAACCCTCCTTACCATGACCGGTCCTCTTGTTGCCCCCTCGGCAAATATCGAAGGACTCCCTCCGGCAAAAAACGTTACCGAAGCACGCCGATATTTCGGCACCGATGTCGACTTCTATGTCGAAGGCGAAGAGCTTGAAGGAAAACCTTCCATCATCATCGAATTCGACGGGGAAGATGTGCGCATAATTCGTGACTGAAAATTTTGTCAGCCCCCTCCAACAGTTATTGATTATATGAAGCGACACATATGCCGTTCTTGTTAATGGTCACCAACACTTTGTACAATGGAAAATTCTTATGGTCTGTTGCTTATACACATCTATTCACATGAAGCATGCGTGATACGATATTAACTATTAAAAGGGGAAGGAATTATTTGTCATGCAAAAAAATACATATCGGGGAATCTTATGGAAATTAAACAAAGGCGGTTTTATAAAATTGATCAGCATGATGCTTCTTACAAGCATGCTCCTTCCAAGCCCTGCGCTTGCGGTAATCTTTTCTGATCCATTTCAGGATACCCGCGAAGCCTCAGATACACGCTTTATTGAAAATGGTACGGTAGCAAATGGTGCGTTTACATATACAGCTCCAATTACCGTTTCTCCCGGACGAAATGGCATGCAGCCAAAACTTGATCTGAGTTATTCAAGTCGCGACGAACGTCATGATTCGCTCTTTGGCTATGGGTGGTCGCTTAATATTCCCTATATTGAACGACTCAATAAAATCGGGAGTGACAAACTTTACAATCAAGTAAAGGCGAATACCTTCTTTTCTTCCTCACTTTCCGGCGAACTACTTCCACTTGGAAGCACTACTCCTGCAAACTCCCTACTGAGTACCTCGGCCCTTTCCGCCGTCTTTCAAAAACCTTTCCCTTATCGCCATCTTTCCTTTTTGGAAGATATCCCTTTCCCCGCTGAAGAAAAAATAGAGACGGCAGATGATTCAGCAATAAACATGGGAAACGGGGAAACGGGGATAAGAAACGGGGAAACGGAAACGGGGATAAGTCCCATTGATTAACAAATTGTATGGTATTATATATTCATGCCCCGTATGAATCGTCTCGCCATTGGCGACACCATCTATCATGTTATCAACCGCGCGAATGGTCGCGCCACCATATTCAAGAATGAAAAAGATTATGCACACTTTGAGTCACTTCTCGAAGAAGCGAAGGAGCTCCTCGACATGCGTATTCTTGCGTACTGCATTATGCCGAACCACTGGCATTTGATACTCTATCCAAGAAACGACGGTGATATGAGCGAATTCATGCGCTGGCTCACCACCACGCATGCGCGCCAATATAGGGTTGCGACCAAAAGCATCGGTGGTGGTCATCTCTACCAAGGAACATATAAATCATTTCCAGTGGAGAAAGATGAATATCTCACCACCCTTATCCGCTACGTGGAGCAGAATCCACTTCGTGCCAAACTTGTCAAAAGGGCTGAAGATTGGAAGTATGGCAGTCTCTATCGCCGCACGAAGGGAACCCCCAAGCAGAAGAAACTCCTCGCCAAGCTTCCCACAACGCTCCCGTATCACTATCTCAAAGAGGTAAATACCCTCTATAATAAAGAGGTGCTCCAGACAATACGCCAAAGCGTACAGCGTGGAACGCCGTACGGATCAGCACGATGGGTGGAGGAGTTTGTTCGTGTACACAAGATGGAGAGTACGGTACGTGTACCGGGAAGACCGAGGAAATCATGATATTATTACAACATGCGAAATATGAAAATATTGGACTTATCCCCGTTTCTTCCGAGATGGAGAGTACGGTACGTGTACCGGGAAGACCGAGGAAATCATGATATTATTACAACATGCGAAATATGAAAATATTGGACTTATCCCCGTTTCCGTTTCCGAGGAAATCATGATATTATTACAACATGCGAAATATGAAAATATTGGACTTATCCCCGTTTCGTTTCCCCGTTTCTGCAAGGGCGGCCTCGGAAAAATAATTAGACCACATGAAATACGATTATACGGTGCCTGACACCATTGACCATTGACATTGACCATTGATTTCCTGCAAAGACCTTTTGACGAAAGGGGGCTTTGTGCCGTAGACTAGAGCTTTATGCTCACATCATCTGAAATTCGCAGCCGGTTTCTTGAATTCTTCAAGAAGCGCGGACATGCCATCATCCCATCTGCATCACTGGTACCGCTCAATGACCCATCGGTGCTTTTTAATACTGCGGGAATGCAACCGCTCGTGCCGTATCTTCTTGGTGAACCACATCCTGCCGGCGTACGCCTTGCCGACAGTCAGAAATGTGTTCGTACGCAAGACATCGAAGAGGTGGGCGACAATACGCACGACACCTTCTTTGAAATGCTCGGCAACTGGTCGCTGGGAGATTATTTCAAAAAAGAAGCGATCACCTGGAGCTATGAATTTCTTACTTCAAAAGAAGAGGGACTTGGTCTTGATCCCAATAGGCTGTATGTTACAGTCTTCGGAGGCAACCACGATGCACCGAAGGATGATGAAGCCTACGCGATCTGGAAGAAAATTTTTGACGATGCGGGGATAGCAGGCGAGCGTATTTATTTTATGACCACAACCCTAAGCGGCAAAGAACCCAACTGGTGGAGCGCAGGGGACTCGGGTCCTTGTGGCCCCGACACGGAGATGTTTTATGATGTCACCGGAAAATTAAACAGGGGAATGACCAAAGAAGAATATATGGCCGCCGATGATCGACAAGAAGTTGTTGAGATATGGAATGACGTCTTTATGGAATATCTCAAGAAGGATGGGGTCGTTGTCGGAAAACTCGAAAAGCAAAATGTTGATACCGGAAGCGGACTCGAGCGCCTCACGATGGTGGTGCAGGGGAAAGATAATATTTTCGCTACGGACATGTTCAGTGGAATGATGAAAATCATCGCTGAGAGCAGTGCATCATATGATGAGCGAGCCGCGCGTATCGTTGCCGACCATATTCGCACCTCTGTCTTTATGATCGCCGATGGAGTCACACCATCGAACACTGATCAAGGCTACATTCTCCGTCGTCTGCTTCGTCGCGCGGTACGCTATGCCGATGTCCTTGGCATGAAAGGCGGTTTCGACACGCTGATCGATGAAGTTGCAAAGAATTATAGAGGGGTGTACGAGAATATTGCAGGAAATCTTCCTCAGATCAAAAAAGAAATTACCGATGAAGAAGAAAAATTCAGAAAAACGCTTGAAAATGGAATGAAAGAATTTGAAAAATTTGCAAAAACAGGAGCTATTTCAGGAGCAAATGCCTCGATGCTCTATCAATCTTTCGGTTTTCCCTTTGAAATCACTACGGAGCTTGCCGATGAACGTGGGATCAAAGTTGATGAAGCGGGTTACAGAGAGGAGATGAAAAAACATCAAGACCTTTCGCGTTCCGGCTCAGAACAGAAATTCAAAGGTGGACTTGCGGATCATTCGGAAGAAACGGTACGTCTCCACACTGCACACCACTTGCTCTTGCGCGCACTGCAGATCGTGCTTGGTCCCGAAGTTCATCAACGTGGTTCAAATATCACTGCGGAGCGTTTGCGTATCGACTTTGCATACCCCACGAAAATGACTGACGAACAAAAGAAGGAAGTGGAGCGCATCGTGAATGAAAAAATCACAGAAGATCTCCCTGTTATTCGCACTGAAATGAGTCTCGAAGAAGCCGAAAAGCTCGGAGCGGAACACGAATTCGGTGCAAAATATCCCGAGCGTGTTTCGGTCTATTCGGTTGGCCCCAAAGATGCCACCCAAGAAAATCCCAAACTCGACCAACGATTCTCCATTGAATTTTGTGGTGGACCGCATGTTACCCACACCGGTGAACTCGGGAAATTTAAAATTCAAAAAGAAGAAGCCTCGTCGCAAGGTGTGCGCCGGATCAAAGCGATACTCGAATAAACGCTTGCGATAAAACGAAATTTCGGTTAAACATACTCTGGATAGCTCTTCAATGAAAGGATCCGAGTATGAAAGTATGGAACAGTTTTCTCAAACAACTTCGACAAGTATTTTCTTCCGCTCAACATATTTCCTCAAACGGGAAAGATGAATGCGTGCCCTGTGTGCTTACTCTCGCAAGTGCACACACGCTTTTTAAGGTAACTCTCATTCGTCACCAGAAGTCTTCCGTGGAACTCCCGACCTATCAACTTGAAACGGGAGACTGCATTACGCTCAAAGACACATATGAAACGGGCGTGGTGATCAAATACGAACGACGCTTAAACGCACATCAACGACAGACTGGGTTGCTCGTCATACGCCCTGAAGACTGGAGAGACATGAAAGAAAAAAATGAAATCCTTCGCAAGTATTCCCAACGCAGAGCAGACTGAATGAGACAATACACCCCCGCAACTATTGCGGGTTTTTGTTTGTTGGATAAAAATTGCTATAATAAATGCAATGTCCTTGTTGTCGCATAAATCCAAAAACGGAGAGCATTTTATTGCCGTTTTTGATATCGGCTCGGGCTCCATCGGTGGAGCTTTTGTCAACATTACTCCCAACAAAAATCCAGAAATTATTTTCGCGACACGACGAGATATCCCTTTCCAAGAAAAACTCAATTTCCAGCGCTTCCTTGAAACAATGGTCAAGACACTCGAAGAAATGTTCACGGCCATGCAAAAAGCCGGCGGGGGAATGAAGATTGAACAAGCCTTCTGCGTGCTCGCTTCTCCGTGGTATGCATCGCAAACTCGCCTTATCCGTTACAACCAACCTGAACCTTTCATGGTGAGTGAACGGGGATTAAATAAAATCATCCAAAAAGAAATCGAACTTTTTCGCGATTCCAAACTGTTTGCGCGCTCCAAAGTTGCAAATACCGCTCCGGAGATCATGGAATCAAAAAACATCCAGATCAAATTAAACGGTTATGAAGTACGCAATCCGTACGGCAAGCGTGCGAGCGAGCTTGAGATTGCGCTTTATATCAGTATGATTCCGGCCAATATTTATAAGTCGATCAATGAGTCGATCATGAAATTTTGGCATGTGAGCGATGTGCATTTTTCTTCCTTTGCATTTACCGCTTTTGATACGATTCGCGATGCCTTTGGTGATGAATCTTCATTTCTCTTCATGGATATTTCCAGTGAGGTTTCCGATATCTCGCTTGCACGAGAAAATGTCTTGCTTGAGTCCATTTCTTTTCCTGCCGGAAAAAACATGCTCATTCGTGCGCTCGTCTCCGGAATGAAAACCACCCCTGCAGCCGCGATGTCCGAACTCAATCTCTACTTTGAAAATAAATCAACCCGAGAGCATGCAAAACAAATCGAAGACATTTTAAGCAAAGCAACCGCACAATGGACAAAGTTCTTTCAAGATGCCATCGCGCAATTTGCAACTGAATTTCCAATTCCGCGTACGATATTTTATACTACGGATGACAACGTAACAAAATGGTTTGAGCAAGCAATGAAAAATGCAACGGTGGGAAAGGGGACCTCGGAAGAAAATTCCTTTACGATCCGGGCACTGGGCAATGGATTTTTAAATAAATTCGTCCAAGTGCTTGAACCGGATTTTCAAGATCCCTTTATCGCAATCGAAACAATCTTTGCAAATAAATTTACTGGAATAAGTAGTCGCACTAAATAATGACCCTATGAAAAAAACCTCGTCGCGTTATATAAAAATACTCCGCCCACTCCTCCTCATCAGCATGCTCGGGATTTTTCACACCGCCTCCGCCGCAACCCTCATCTCCGGCACCATCACCTCCAACCAAACATGGACGACCGCCTCAAGCACCTATGTCGTGACCGGCACCGTCACGGTGAACCCCGGCGTTACCCTCACTATC
>Ga0209515_10010209_pt1 | contig 10515 bp, 7 predicted proteins | sample Subgroupgradi54m_FD_187454 | JGI IMG/M metagenome (GOLD analysis project Ga0209515, IMG submission 187454) | Subsurface groundwater microbial communities from S. Glens Falls, New York, USA - GMW60B uncontaminated upgradient, 5.4 m (SPAdes)... ...
CCGGCGGGCGCAGCGGCCCGCGCGGGGGGCGGGAGGTGGAAATGGACTCCAGAATCTACCTTTGAGACCGTGATCCAGGAGCAGACCGAAACCCTCTACCTGACCTCTCCCAGCGGAGAAGTGTTCACCAATCCCTTCTTCCTCCTCGCCACCTGCTTCGCCGTGAAGCCAAGCCCTGTAGCTCCCGAGTTACCCATAGATGGCGGGAGATCTGTCGAAGTGTGGATATCACCTGATCCGCATCGTCAGCACGATTCACCGTACACTTATGGTGGAAACAATCCCGTAAATCGATTTGATCCAGATGGAAAAGATGATGCTGGTGCAATAGTGCGAAACATGTTAAACTTTGGAGGGTACAACCCGAGGCTGGATCCCGAGCATTCACCAACTGAAATGTTAGAGATGGGAAAGGTAGGGAGAGAAAGGCAAGAGGAGGTCACTGGGCTTTTTGGTGTAGGTTTGGCCGCAGTGGGACTTCCAGTAGCTCTTCCGTTTACTTTAGGCTCGGCCGCGACGGCGGTCGACAGATATAAAGAAGGAGATATTACCAAAAAAGGTCTTTATTTTGATCTTACGCTTAAAATTGTAGGTACGAGCGTTGGTGCAACATTTGATAAGTTAGGTGAGGAACTTGAGGCCACCTCTTCGCTTATACTAAAAGGTGTAGGGATGTCATATGATTACCTATCTGATTTAGCGGCTGGTAAGGCATCTGAGCTGGGGTCCGAGGAGAAAGAACAGGAGAATCACTGAGTTGAAGCTGGACATGGCTGATCTTGTTTTTTTATTAACCATTTGCGCGTTTATACTCGTTGCTGCAGGATTCACTTATCATATCGTAAAAAGAAAAAGCAAATCTGCTTATATGAAGTCTTCAGTTGGACGATTGTGGGCATTAATCGCTGTTTTGATTTACGTGCTTTACCAAGTTCTACACAACAATTTTTCTCATGGAAACCATTAGTGTACATGGAGGCCTTTCGGATTATAATTCGGAAACTAACTAGTCGGTCCCGAATAAGTGGTTTGAGCCTATGGATACAGTCTCCCTAGTACATTGAGGGCCAAGATAACCTTCTGTAGTGGTATCTCCCTAAAATCCCCCTGAAACTCAACCTCCCCATCCCCCCGGTTTGACACCCGCCCCCCTCTTTGTACCTTTCTTCCTGCGCTCTTAGCTATCTTTTCAAGTCAGGTGATTTCATGCGGTTAGCTCTGCCCAAGTTCCTTTTCTTGCCCTGCCTTGCCCTGGTATGGCTCTCCTGCGATCAGACCCTGAATTCGGCCAAGGATCAGCCTTTGGTGGATTATGTTCTGGTGGTCACGGACAGTTCAACCAATGTGCCCCTGGATTCCGTTCGGGTCCGGGTCACCACCATCACCGGGGATACTGCCTCGTACATGACGGATCCCGCGGAGGGGCGGGCGCAATTGGCCACCGTGGCTAGTTCCCGCACTTTGATTCAATTGTCCCGCCGTGGCTACAACACCCGCGACAGCATCGACACAGTCAATGCTCCGGTCGATTCCGTTTTCCATCGGCCTGTCACCCGTCTGCTCCGTTTCAAAATGACCCGGTTAGGCCTGGTCGCAGTGAATCGTGCCCAAATCAATCTGCTCCCGCGGGACGCCAATCTGGAAAAGCTGAAGAAAGCGACGGTCGTATTCGAGGACAGCACCGGGGATCTCCGGACGATTGGGGATACAGGCGCGACGGGAGTCGTGGGGCTGAACGGGTTCAAGGTGGGGAAGACCCAGGTGCTGGTCAAGAATCCGGGATACCTCGGGCATTGGTTCGAGGTGGCCGTCGACAGGATTTCCGATACGGCCAGGATTCCCAGCCAGGTGGTGACGTTGCTGGCGTTGGGCGACAACCGGATCACCGGCCAGGTATTCTACATGACCGGTTCGGGATCCAAACCACTGTTGGGCGCCAAGGTCCAGTTCCGCCTGAAGGATACCCTCGCCGTACCGGACACATTTACCGTCTTTACTTCCACCAGGCCTGAGGACTTCGGCCGGTTCGAGTTGGACAGCGTGCCCGCGCTGGATGGCCAAGTGCTTTATTACAAGGACCGGACGTCTTCGGAAGCGCTCAAGTCCGTGCCTATTTTGCGGGAGGAAGTTTTGCGCGATGGTCCTTTGCCGTCGCTGACCTTGTCCATCGGTTCGGACTCATCGCTGCCGTTCCTGGTCGAGGGTCCCAAGGATAGCGTGGGTCCCAAGGACTCTCTGGTGTTCCGCTTCAATCAGAAGGTCGACGTGGTCGAAGGTTATTCCGTGCGCTTGATCAACCAGTCGCAATTGCTCGTGGATACGGCGTGGAACAAGGAGCGGACTCAGTTGCGGATCTGGCAGAAGGATGCGAATTGGATTCGGGGCAAAAAGTATGAGTTCCAGGTGGTTGCGCGCAATGGCGCCGGGCAATACTTCACGGCTCAGGGCGACAGCCTGAAAGTCCTGAAAGGGATTTTTTCCATTCCGGATAGCGGCACCGGGGCGGATTCCTCCATGCTGTTGCCGAAGAATATCGCCTTCAGCTATTTCAATTCCGGCGGCTACTATCTGTTTACGGACGCGGATTCGAACAGCAGCCCCAAGCCGGATTCTACCAGCGAGTTCGCACGTTTGAAATGGAATTGGAGCGCGGGAACCGGACATAAGGTCGATAGCCTGCTCCTGTATTACAAGGACGGCGGAATTTCCGCGGACAACTGGACGCTTTGGGGCGCCCTGCCGGGTTTCCTGGATTCAGCCACCATTGTTTTCTCGGAACATTATGCCACGTCGCGGGCGGCGAATCAGAGGCCGGTCATTCCCTTCAAATCCGCGGGTGGGAAGATTTTCTTCCGCATCGTTCCCAAGCAGGGCGGCAAGACTTTTGCGGATACGAGCCTGGATGCGATTGAACAGGGCATGGGGCCGACGGTCTACTCCCATATCATTCCCGAGAAGACCAATCCCCCGAAATCCAAGAACGGGGAGAGCGATTCGCTTTTGGTGGTGTTCCTCAAAAGAGACAACGAGCCGAGTAACGTATTCGATTGGGGCGGTTCTCAGCCTCAGCCTTTCATTTACTTCAACGGAGTGAAACAAGTCGATACCACCATCGTGAAATGGAAATGGTTGGATGGGAAGAGTGGGCATATCGTGTACACGCTTCCCAATCCTGTCACGACCGCATCGAGGTTCGGCGTTGATCTGAATGGGCAGCTCTTCCTCGGACGCCCCATCTGGCACCGCAACTGCAAGAACGAATTCGTGCTCCCGTGAAGTCCGCCGCCCCCGATCTCGAATCTGGCATCAAAGCCGCCTTGGCGGACCTGCGCGTGAGCGGCGACAGCCTGGCGGAAAACCTGGAGCGTTCCCTGGGCGCCGCGCGTTCCGGAACCGTCTCCCATCTACTCCGCGATGAACTCAACATCGTTTCCGAAGATGTCCTGACCTATACGCCCGCGGGCGATGTGCTGCGCGCTCTTCCCGCCGAAGCGGTGCGGACCTATTCGGTGATGCCGCTGGAATGGGTCGGAGAAAAGTTGAAGGTCGCCCTCATCGATCCCACCGATCTGGACATCCTGCTGGATCTGCACATGCTCTGCAACGCCTTGATCATTCCCGTGGCCGCGGATCGGGAGTCCATCGAGAAACTGATTGCCCAACATTACAAAGGCAATGGCGGAAACGGATCGGGCGCCTACGTGGATTTCAGCGCGGCCAACGGCAAGGCCGGTGCGGCAGGTAACGGCGCGGGTACTGGGTCGAATTCTGGACCCGGCGGCGTAAGCCATGGAGAAGCTGCGGCCAAGCCACGCGGACCCATCCGCCTGTCTTCCAAAAGCGGCGAGGCAGATAGTCCCATCGTGCGGCTGGTGAACGAGATCATTTCCGAGGCCATCCATGCGGGATCCTCGGACATCCACTTCGAGCCCTTCGAGCGCGAGCTGAAGGTGCGCCTTCGCCAGGACGGCGTGTTGCGTGTGCATCGGACCATCAACGCCCGTTCCAAGGCGGAGGTGGTTTCCCGTCTGAAGATCATGGCCAATATGGACATCGCGGAACGGCGGCGGCCGCAGGACGGGCGCATCCGCATGGAGGGTTCGGGGCACGGCATCGACGTGCGCGTTTCCACCTTGCCCACGGAGCATGGGGAGAAGGTGGTGCTGCGCATTTTGGACAAGGGCGCGGTGCCTTTGGATCTGGCGCGCCTGGGCCTGGATGAGGCGGGATTTGCGCACCTGGAAAAGGCTTTGCGCCAGCCGTACGGCATGATCGTGATGACCGGGCCCACGGGCGCGGGCAAGACCACGACCTTGTACAGTTGCCTCAACATGATCAAATCCCCGGAAGTGAACATCGTGACCGTGGAGGATCCCATCGAGTTCAAGCTCGACGGCATCATCCAGACAGCGGTAAAGGCCGAGGTCAACTACACCTTCGCCAACGCCTTGCGGACCATCCTGCGCCAGGATCCGAACGTGATCATGGTGGGCGAAATCCGCGATCGCGAGACCGCCGAGATCGCCGTGCGCGCGGCATTGACCGGGCATCTGGTGATTTCCACCTTGCATACCAACGACGCTCCGGGGGCCGTGGCGCGCTTGCTGGACATGGGCATAGAACCTTTTCTGCTGGCTTCCGCGCTCACCTTGATCGGCGCCCAGCGCCTGGTGCGCCGCGTCTGTCCGCATTGCGCCGAGTCCCTTGGGGGCGGCCTGGCGGGCGGTGGCGAGGGCGTGCCTAACGGCGAACGCAACGGTGAACGCAAAGGCAAGGGCTGCCACCTCTGCAATCGCACCGGCTATTCCGGCCGCATGGGCCTGTATGAAATCCTCCCCGTAACCGAAGGGATACGTTCCTTGATCACCGAGAAGAAAGATACCGCCCAAATCCGCGAGCTGGCCGTCCGGGAGGGCATGTTGGGTTTGCGGGAAGACGGCATGGCCAAGATGAACGCCGGCCTCACCACCCTCGAAGAAGTGGTACGGGAGACCGCATGATGCGCCTTGATTCGATTCGCGTGGGTAGGCAACTCCGTAGCCTTTCCGGCTTTGCGTCCGTCTTGGCCGCGCTTGTTTGTCTCGCGACCATTTTCACGATCTCGGATTCCCTGGCACAGGCCCCGAATGCGTCTCCGGCCGCCGCGGACAAGGGCATGTCGCCCGCCGCGCGCCGCGCCTTCGTGCGCGACTCATTGCGTCAGGAACGTCTGAAGGTCCGCGCCAATTCGGCCCAAAGCGCTTCTCAGAATTCATCCAGCGGCGCGTCGCAGTCCAATGGTTCCGGCGCCTCTTCGTCGTCGAATGGATCCGGCAATCCTCCGCAACCGGGATTCGCCCCGCCCAGTCCTGCCCCCGCGGCTTCCAACAACGGTTCCCCTGCCGGCAACGGCGCTTCGGCCAACTCCGGTTCATCGGCCAACAACGCTTCCGCATCCGGCGGAGGCGCCAATGGAAGCTCGATCGGCAATGCCTCGTTCAACGCTGCGTTCAATCCTGCCCAAGGCGCTTCCGCATCGGGCGCGCCCGCTACGGGTTCCACCGGCCAGGACAATCCGGCCTCGGCCCAGAGCGCGGCCATGGAACCGTCTGCGCCAACCGCTCCTGTGGAACTTCCAATCTCCGATTCCATCGTGGTGAAATCCCTCAACGTCCGCAACACGGAAATCCGCGATGTGCTGCAGGGCCTGGGCATCCAGTATTCCGTCAACATCCTGATGGCTCCCGATGTCGCCGGACCCATCACCGTGAACCTGTCCAAGATCAAACTCAAGGAAGCCTTGCGCCTGATCGCGGAAGAGAACGGCTATATGCTGTCCGTGGTCCACGGGGCCGTAAAGGTGGAGAAGCGTCCGGCACCCAAGCCGGTTTTGCCCCCGCCGCCGCGCTTCAAGGTCACTTATGAAGGGAGCAAGCTGGCCGTGGATTTGCAGAAGATCCCTTCGGACCAGGTGATCCGCAAATTGACCGAGGTGACCGGTAAGAACATCGTGGTGGATCAGGGCGTTTCCCTGGAGATGAGCGGCTTCTTCAAGGATATGGAGTTGCGCAAGGGCCTGAATCTGTTGGCCGAGACCAATGGGCTTTCGGTGCGGGAGAAGGACGGCGTCTACACCTTCTACCGCGAGGCCTGGTCCTCGGCGGCCAAGGAAGGCCAGGGCGCGGCGACTTCCGGCCGCATGCGCATCTCGGTCAAGGACAAAGTCGTCAGCCTGGAGGTTACGGGGGCGCCGTTGTCGGATATCATCTCCTCCATCAGCGCGCAATCGGGCATCAGCACCGTGGTTTACGGCGAACTCAAGGGCACGGTCACCATGCGCGTGAACGACATCCCCATCGAACAGGCGTTGCAAATCCTGTTCCGCGGCACGGACTTCACCTTCTGGATGCATAACGGGATCTATTTCATCGGCCCCCAGACCATGCAGGTGCTGAACAACTCCAAGCTCATCGTGCTGAAGCATCTCAAGGTGGACGATGTCATGGACCTGTTGCCCGCCTCCTTGACCAAAGATGCCCAGATCAAGGCCGTGAAAAGTCAGAACGCCATCATGGTGATGGGGACCTACGAGGTCATCGACGGGCTGAGCCAGTACATCTCCCAGATCGATTTGCCAGTGGCGCAGATCCTCATTGAGGCGCTGGTGGTGGACGTGGACATGGATCGCATCCGGCAATACGGCGTGGACCTGTTCATGGGTGATGCAAGCCGCGTGCCCAGCACGGAGCATATCTATCCCAATGTCGATCAGGTGCTCAACAAGGGCCGCAGCCAGGACATCGTGGATCTGGTGCCGGGCGTGCGGGACATCGTGTCCCTTCCCAAGAATTTCGTCGCGCAGATCCAGGCGTTGGAGCAGGAGAAGGCCCTGAAGATCCGCTCGCGGCCGCAAATCGCCACCCTGAACGGCTCGGAAGCCACCATCACCGTGGGCCAAACACAATACTTCCTGCTCAAGAGCGAGACGGACTTTTCCCAGGCGCAAGGCGTCACCGCCAAGACCAGCGAGCGGTTCGAGAAGATCGAAGCCAACGTAACCTTGACGGTAACCCCGTTCGTCACCGGGCAGGGCGAGATCACTTGCGACATCGTGCCGGATTTCTCGGAGCCGGAAGGGTCGTTCGATTCGCGCACCCCGCCGACGCTCAACCGCCGCGTCCTCAAGTCCAAGGTGCGCCTGCGTGACGGCGAGACCATCGTCCTGGGCGGCCTGGTCAAGGAATCCATCAACCGCACCACGCGGCAGTTCCCGTTCCTGGGATCGATTCCCGTGATCGGCTGGCTGTTCAAGAACGTCAGCGACACCAAGTCCCGCAGCCAGTTGATGATCTTCGTGACCCCGCACGTGTACTACGGCAAGGATGCCAACGTGGATCCCAACAAGTACCTGAAAAAGCAATCGGACCTGGATCAGTGAAAAAGGATCCGGGGTTGGGCTCCAGACTGGAAGGGCGCTTCCGGCCCGCCCTGTATTGGGGCGCCGAATTCCTGGCGCACTCGGTGCGGTTATGCGGCTTTGGGATCAAGGACGGCAAACCCTTAGTCCTGCAAACCTTCGAAGGCACGTACGCCGAAGCCGAAGCCTTCGCGATCGAGCATGGCCTGGCCTATGAAGGCCTGCGCGCCGCCGTCTCGCATCTCCCGTTCAAGATCGAACCGTTGGAAACCATGGCCGAAGGTTTCGCGAGTGCTTCGGGCGCTGCGAGTTCGGCAAGTTCAGAAGAGGATATCCAACCCCAAATCGATCGCATACGCCCTCCCGGTCTGCCTCCGGAGGCCGCCGATGCGCAGGCTTTCCACCTGGGCGAGGATCGATACCTGCTGCTCGCGCGCGAAGACGCCGTGCGCGGTTTCGTGGAAAAGCTGTCGTCCTCTCTGGGAGCGCTCTGGTCCCTGGAAACGCCGCCTTCGGCCCTGCTGCCATTCCTCGATTCCCAACGCGCCCTGGGCCATTGGACCGCTCTTCTCGCCGAAGCCGAGTATGTCCACGTGCTGTTCTTCCGCGAGAGCGCGCCCATCGCCTATGCCAAGATCTTTACGGGTTGCGATGCCGCTCGCGCCGATGCCGCGGCCTTCTGTACGGAGATGAAGAAGGCCCTGGTCTATCATTTCGGCAGCCGATTTTCGGGTGCGTCACTCGAAGCGATCCAGGTTTGGCGCGACGGGGCAGGGGGAGAAGTGGGCGCGGCCCTCAAGGCTCTGGGCATTCCCCAGTTCACGCCCGATTGGGGTCCATTGGCCGGGGTTCCGGAGCCCTTCCGCGTGGCCGCGGCCTTGGCCCTTCAGGCTATGCAGGAACGGGAATCGGTGGTTTCCTTCGCAGTACCCGCACCCGCGGCGGCCGAATCGCTCAAGCTGTGGCGCAAGCGGACGGGCGTGTTGGCACGCGCAGGTTACCTGGCCATGTGCGCGGCCGCCATCGGCGTGTCGATGCTGGTGGTATCCGCCGTGGCCTTGCACTGGACGGTCGCCACCAAGGCGCGTTCCTGGTCGGGAGAGTTGCAGCGTTGGAGCGATTTTCAAAAGCAGAAGGCCGCGGTCGAAACGCAATTGGCCGGCATGAAGGGATTGATCAGCCACCGTACGGACGCCTACGCGGGCATGCAGCGCATCGCCGGTCTGTTGCCCCCGGAAGTCTGGCTGGAGAGCTGGGAATTGGAAAACCTTGCCGGGCGCCGTTTCAACCATCGCTTGGAAGGCTATGCCTTGGCCGAAGGCCGGGTGCCGGAATTCCTCTCCGGCCTCGAGAAGGCCGGCCGCTTCGGCTCCGTGAAATTGAAATCCACCGAACGTATCAAAGGCGAGACGGTGGAGGAGAAGACCAAGATCCAGGCCAACCGCAAGGACCTGGTCCGTTTCCAGATCGGGGCCTCGGAATGAAGCCCGGAATAATCGCACGGATTTTCGGCCGGTATTCCGGTCAGGCCATGTTCACGGGCATCGCCGTCTTATTGCTAGTGGGTGCCGCTCTGCTCGCTGCGATCGGCTGGCGCGCGTACGAGGAAGTGTCCTCGCAGGCGGTACGCTATCGCACCTATAAGGCCTTGCAGCAAGGCGCCGGGCAGGCCGATAGCCTGTCCGCGGTGTATGCGACGGTGCTGAAGGATTTGCAGGGCATGCGCGAAGCCTTGCCCGCCCAGAACCAGGGCTCCTTCGTTCTCAACATCCTGGTCGAAGAGGCGCGCAAGATGGATCTGGGGATTGCGGGTATCAACGCCCTGGACGAGGTGCCTTTTCCCGGATACAAGGAGTTGCCCTTTGAGGTGAACCTCACCGGCGGGTTCACGAATCTTGTGCGTTACTTGAACGCCCTAGAGACGCGCGGCATGGCGCTGCAGGTCCGCCGCCTTTCAACACGCACGGAAGCAATCAATAAATCGCGCATTACGGCCAAACTGGAATTGAGCGTGTTCGTCCCGGGAGCGGGCACGGCGATCGCTTCCAACGTCGGCGGCGCAATCGGCGCTTCAAGCGTTCAAGGCGCACCAGGCGTGTCTGGTGCGTCAGGTACATCGGGTACCCTCGATGTTACCGGTGGTCCCGGCGCTTCCGCCACTGTCCCTGCGGAAAGGTCGGCTCCGTGAAGAAGACTTTCCTGACCCTCTTGATCTCGGCCATAGGCGTCTGGGGATACGTGGTCGTCCGCATCGTTCTGGTTTTGTTGGGTGGGTCGGAATCCCTCGCCTCGACGCAAGTATCCGGAAGCCTGCCCGGCGCGGCGCAATTGGCCCGTGCCCGCGCGCCGCTGGACACGGCCTTCCGCGATCCGTTCCAATCCTATCTCTACGCGCAAAAGCCCGCGCCCGTGGTCCCCAAGTCCGCCGTGGTCAAGCAGGCTCCGGCCGCCATCGAACCGCCCAAGGCCATCCTCAGCGGCATCCTGTGGGGCGATGAGCCCGTGGCCATCCTCAAGCAGGACGGCCAGACCGAGCTCGTCAAGAAAGGCGCGGAAGTCTGGGGCCTGAAGGTGATCCGCATCGATCACAACCAGGTGGTGGTGCAGAAGCAGGGCCATCCGTTCACCTTGGGGTATTGATCCGATGAGGCCCGGCGAACTTCGGCCGCATCGCCTTCACAGCCACGATGGCCACCAGAACCATCATGACCACCGCAGCCACCATGGCCATCATCGCCACCAGGACCAACAACACCATAGGCAAAAAGGCGCGGCCCTGGCTTACGTCCTTTCCCTATTGGTCGTCGTAGGTGTCCTGGTCGGTCTCTCGTGGCGCATCATCCGGTCCAACAACGCCATTGCGGCCATCGATCGCGGAGACGCCCAGGCCCGTCTGCTGGCCTTCGCCGGAGTCGAGTATGCCTTGGCGAAGATCGGACCTCCCGGCCCGAAGCAGGACCTCGGCTATTCCGCGGAAAACCTGACTTATCGGCTGCCCGGGTTCAATGTTAAAGTGCAGCACTTAGACGGCAAGCTCCCCAAGGAGCTAGTCTGTGCGCATGAAAAAAGGGTATCTGCATTTGGCTCCCGAGGAACGTGAAAGAATCAACCTTTACCGA
>Ga0209515_10010210_pt1 | contig 10514 bp, 11 predicted proteins | sample Subgroupgradi54m_FD_187454 | JGI IMG/M metagenome (GOLD analysis project Ga0209515, IMG submission 187454) | Subsurface groundwater microbial communities from S. Glens Falls, New York, USA - GMW60B uncontaminated upgradient, 5.4 m (SPAdes)... ...
TTTTCCAAAGGACATTTTTCCGGATATGAACTTTTCTATCTAGCTTAATCATGAGGCCACCTCTTTAACGTATTTTTCGATGCAAAAATTATAACAAAAGGTTACTAACCACGCCATTTTTTGATTTAAGTTAAAAACCAATAAGTCCTCCTTTGATGAAAGCTCCCCATTATTTAAATCGATATCACAGGGGAATTAGCTATAATGGGACTGTGTGAAAACTAAAGTAGGGTCAACAAAATGAAGAAATTAAACGTAGGACTTGTTGGATACGGCTATTGGGGGCCTAATCTTGCACGCAATATTTCAGAAACGGCGGACGTGGAGCTTTCTTTTATTGCGGAGCGAGATCCCGCACGGAGAAATCTTGCGGTAAAGAAACACAGCCGAACCAAGTGCGTGAGCCATTATCGTGACTTCATACTAAATTCATCAATTGATGCAGTTGTGATTGCTACACCAGCGCACACTCACCTCGAAATTGCAAGAACAGCGCTTGAACGTGGGAAGCATGTATGGGTGGAAAAGCCGCTTGCCCCGTCTGCTGGGGAAGCAGAAGAGCTATGCGATGTCGCTAAAAAGGTGAAAAAAGTGCTATTGGTTGATCATACCTTTGTTTATACGCCTGCGGTTCAGAAGATGAGGGAAATCGTTGCATCAAAAAAGTTGGGCGAAATTTATTATTTTGACTCCATCCGAATTAATTTAGGCTTATTCTATCCCGACGTCAATGTCATTTGGGATTTAGCTCCTCATGATTTATCGATCTTACAGTTTGTTCTGAATAAAAAAGTGAAGTCCGTTTTGGCTACCGGGCAAAGCTTTGCTCGTAATCACAAGGAGAATATTGCCTATATTTCACTTGAACTTGAAGATCGCATTCTTGCGCACATTCACGTTAATTGGTTGTCGCCGATTAAAGTTCGAAGTACCATCATCGGAGGAAGCCGGCGCATGCTTGTTTACGACGATTTAAATCCGGATGAGAAAATCAGAATTTACGATCGGGGCGTAAAAGATTTTTCAAAAGATGGATTTTATCGATCCATGGTCAAATATCGAACAGGAGACACATACGCTCCTTATATCGAGCGAAAAGAGGCTCTGAAGATTGAAGCGGAACATTTCATCGAGTGTATTAGAAAAAATAAGAGGCCCATGACAGATGGTGAAGTGGGTCTGGAAGTGGTACGAACGCTTGAAGCGATTGATCGATCTTTGAGCCAAGGAGGAGCACGTGTCGAGTTGTAAATTTCGGAAAATTGCTCTTGATGTCAAGCTAGGAAAAAATATAAAGATACAAGATTTTGTCAATTTATACGGGTGTGCTATTGGCGACAACACCAAGATTGGTACTTTCGTTGAAGTTCAAAAAGGAGCCAAAATCTGAAAAAATTGTAAAATCTCAAGCCACAGCTTTATTTGCGAAGGCGTGACAATTGGTGACCGAGTTTTTGTGGGGCATCACGTGGTTTTCATTAACGATAAGTATCCGCGTTCCTGCACCACACAAAATAAACTTAAGGGAGATAAAGATTGGAAAGTAATTCCTATCCTTGTGAAATCTGATGCCTCAATCGGATCCAATTCTACCATTCTTTGCGGAGCAACGATTGGAAAGGGAGCAATGGTTGGAGCGGGGAGCGTGGTTGTAAAAAATGTGCCGCCGTTTACAGTAGTTTGTGGAAACCCAGCAAAAATATTAAGAAAAGTAACTTCTAAAGACTTATGAAATTATCCCTCAGAATGAAGAAAAAGAGAGTTCTTGTTACCGGAGGAGCCGGTTTTATTGGTTCACATTTGGTTGATGCTTTAGCTGAAAATCACAAGGTTGTCGTTGTGGATGATCTTTCGACAGGAAAAGAAGGGAACTTGGAAGATGCTTTCAAAACTGGCAATGTTGTTCTAGAACAAGGTGATGTTCGAAAGCGCTCGAAACTAGATCGTTTATTCAAAGACATTGACGTCGTTTTCCATTTGGCTACTCAATGTCTTCGTATTTCAATCTCTAATCCAAGGCTGGTGCATGAGGTAAATGTTACTGGCACTTTGAACGTTCTTAGCACCGCCAGAGATACGCGGGTTAAAAAATTTGTAAATGTTTCATCATCCGAAGTGTATGGAAATGCACTTTATGTGCCGGTTGATGAACAGCATCCGACCAATCCAACTACCGTTTATGGAACAAGCAAACTTGCTGGAGAACTTTATTCGAGAGCGTTTTGCCTGACCTATGGGTTTCCGGCAGTTACGATAAGGCCATTTAATACTTACGGGCCTAGATCACATTTTGAAGGGTATTCGGGCGAGGTGATTCCAAAATTTGTTCTTCGTGTGCTTGCTGGAAAACCTCCCGTGATTTTTGGAAGTGGCGAACAAACAAGGGATTTTACTTATGTAACCGACACCGTTCGCGGAATTTTAATGGTGGCGGAAAGTGATTTTTTCCTTGGCAAAGCAGTGAACATTGCTTATGGACAAAGTGTTTCGATTAAAAGTATCGCAGCTAAGATTTTAAAGATTACGAAAGTTGATCATTTGAAGCCGGTTTCTACAAAAGCACGGCCAGCGGATGTTTTAAGACAAGCTGCGGACATTCGGCTGGCAAGTAAGAAATTGGGGTTTAGACCTGCGATTGATATTGATCGCGGCCTAAAGTTGTATATTGAGTGGTTCCGCTCCCATTTTGGGACCAACCTCAAGAGATTGATTCATACTGAGATGGAGTGTAATTGGTGAGGTATGATTGTGTCGAGTCCGATTCCAGTTACCAAGCCCTTGCTTGGGCAGGCAGAATGCAATGCCATCAAGTCGGTGATTCAGTCAGCATGGGTGGCACAAGGCCCGAAAGTCGCCGAGTTTGAGGAACTGTTTGCCCAAACGATTGGTGCCAAATATGCGGTTGCAGTGTCATCTTGCACAACCGCTCTTCATTTGGCGTTGCTAGTTTTGGATATTGGGACTGGAGACGGGGTTATTTGCCCTTCATTCAGCTTTATTGCAACAGCCAATGTGATTCGTTATTGTAGGGCTCGACCTGTTTTTGGCGATATCGATTCCAGAACATATAATCTTTCACCCGATGATGTTGAGTATTTGCTAAAGCATCATAAAAAAATAAAAGCCATTCTTGTGGTGGATCAAGTAGGTCTTCCGGCAGACTGGGAACACTTCCTCCATCTGTCAAAAAAGTACGGGATTGCTCTTATTGAAGATGCTGCGTGTGCTGTCGGTTCGGAGTATCGGCTAGATGGTAAATGGAAAAAGATTGGATCGTTTGGCGATCTTTGTTGTTTTAGTTTCCATGGTCGAAAAGTTTTGACAACAGGGGAAGGAGGTATGATTACCACAAGTCATAAGATATTTGCCAACCGTCTAAGGCGATTAAGACATCACGGGATGTCAATTTCGGATTTTGACAGGCATCAATCTGACAAAATCATTTTTGAAAGTTATCCCGAACTTGGATTTAATTATCGAATGTCAGATATTCAAGCCGCTATCGGTATCGCTCAGTTAAGCCGTCTGAATCGGATTTTAGCCAAGCGAAGAAAGCTGGCAGATCATTACACGCAGGCATTTCAAAGGCAATCCGCTCTAGTTCCCCCTTTCGTTCCATCAAACACGCGTCCTAATTTTCAATCGTATTTACTGAGATTGAGCGAAAAAGCCAAGCTTTCTCGCAATCAATTAATGACCCAGCTGTTAAAACGAGGGATCCATACACGACGCGGAATTATGGCGATTCATCGTGAGCTGTGCTATGCGGATTATCAAGCTCGGCTTCCGGAAACGGAAAAAGCTTCCGATTCAACCGTAATCCTTCCTCTTTATCCCGCCATGAGCGGACGCGAGATTAATTATGTGATCAGCAATATTTTGGAGATTCTTCAATGAACACGCCAAGACTTATTTCAATTGTAGTCCCTGTTTATAACGAAGAAAGTAATGTTCGTATTTTTGTTGACGCCATTCGGAATATTTTTAGAGCCTCCATGTATTCCTATGAAATTATTTTTGTTGATGATGGAAGTATGGATCATACATTCGCTACGGTCCGGAAGCTGGCAGAAAGCGACGTCCGAGTTAAGGGAATCTCACTTTCAAAAAACTTTGGAAGCCATATCGCCATTACCGGCGGGTTGAGCCGCGCCAAAGGAGATGCCATAGTGATCATGGCAGTTGATTTGCAGGACCTTCCCGATCTGATACACGAATTTCTAAAACAATGGGAAGCGGGTTATGAAGTGGTTTGGGGGGTGCGGAATAAACGAAACGATCCCCTATTAAAATCGGTTTTTTCAGCTATTTTTTACCGACTGCTCCACTGGATCGTGTTTCCAGATTATCCCGTTGAAGGGACAGGAAGTTTTTGCTTAATTGACCGAAAGGTCAAAGAAACGATCAGTACAATCGAGGAAAAGAATCGCGTTATTTTTGGCTTAATCATGTGGGCAGGATTTCATCAGACAAAAGTTTATTATGATCGCCCCAGTCGGAAAAGCAGTGGATCGAAATGGAATGTGCCTCGCCTTTTTAAAACGGGAATCGATGTTTTTACCGCATATTCGTATGCGCCTGTTCGCATTACAACCTATTTTGGAATTCTATTTATTCTGGCCAGTTTTGTAGCGATTATCTGTGTGGTGTTAAATTGGTATCTTAAGAGGTCAGTTGTTGCCGGGTGGTCAACCATCATGATTTCCATTTTTGCTTTAGGAGGAGTTCAGATGTTGTCTCTTGGAATTATTGGCGAGTACATCTGGAGGATTTCTGAAGATGTGAAAAGGCGCCCTCTTTTTGTCGTTCGGGATCAAATTGGAGTATAGAATGCGGTCATTGTTGGTTAGACTTTTCTCAAGATAAATGGGAGTAAGCGGCCTAGTTCCTTATCAGTTGAGTTTCGTTTCCCCTAGATTAAAGCGCCTCTCCGCACTCCAACGCTACTTATTTTCGATTCAGTTAGAGCTAAAATTATATTTACCGCATTTTGTACCTGAAAAGATTTCAGGAGAACCTGTTTTATTATTGTCATGCACCGATTCCTCAACTCCACGCCAGGTTCAGGTAGGTTTTTTTGAGAGTAACGGTTCTTATTCCTCAAATTTTCCAAGAATCTCCCCGTCTGGTCAGGTAGATTCAATTTTGTATACCAATCGAAAACCAATTGAAGCAGTCATGCCGTTTCATTATCAACGAATTCCTGCTTCAATCCGAAATCTTTTTCGGGGTCTTCTCGGTCGGTTTTCTTATGAAAAGCACGTCAAAGCTCAACGTGTTAAAGAATGGTATTTGTCTCACTTTCTCAGTTTGGAATCAATCCTTGAACTCGACGTTGCAGATTTGATTCAGCCAGGTAATTCATGCGATCCTTATCCGAGTCGAAAAGATTTTGCTTTTGCAATTACGCACGATTTGGATACTGAATTTGGTCAAAGCCAGATAGATGAATTGCTCAAAATTGAAGAAGAATTGGGGTTCCGGTCTTGTTCGTTTGTGGTGCCTGGTTCGTATCCACTCAATCGATCATTGCTCGCATCTTTGATTCGCCGTGGTCATGAAATCGGATGTCATGATATTAACCACGATAATCATTTGGCTTTTTTGAGCTCCACCGAAATTCGTAAGCGATTTGATGGTATTTCAGGATTTATTAGTAACTATCATATCGAGGGATTTCGTTCGGGATCATTTCTTAGGACAAAAGCCATGCTTGAGGTTGTTCAAGAATATTTTCAATATGATAGCAGCATCCCAGAAAAAAGAACACAACCCTATTTGAACGGCTGCTTTCGCCAACGGCCGTTCCAATTACTTGGCACATTGGTAGAGATTCCGGTTACTTTGCCTACCGACGGAGAACTTTTAAGTCACATGCTTTCACCAAGTGAAATATTGGAAATATGGATTACCAAGGTGCGGATGCTCTCGATTATTAACGGGTGTGGTGTTTTTCTTAATCATCCAGAAAAAGGATTCTCCGATGGGGAAAGAATGAGATCACTTTATGAGAAATTTTTAACCAGGCTTAGGGATAATTTTGGTACCGCATGGTTTTGTTTGCCAAGGGAACTGACTCATTGGTTTTCGAAAAAAGAGACTCAAAATGCGAGAGCCTGATTTCATGATTGTGGGCGCTGCAAGAGCAGGTACCACTACTCTTTATCATTATCTCAATGCTCATCCAGAAATATTTATGGCAAAACCGTTGCGGCCGGAATCGAAATTCTTTTTAGATCCTCAGGAATTCAAAAAAGGGAAGGCTTATTTGCTTGAAACGAGATACCAAGGCGCCGGCGACCAGAAAGCAGTCGGAGAGAAATCTACCCATTACATGTGTGGGAGCGGTGTAGCGGAAAGACTCCATGCAATATTTCCCCGATTACGGTTAATCTTTATTCTGCGGGATCCCGTGGAAAGAGCTGTTTCCAATTATTGGTGGTCTGTGAAGAATGGTTTTGATACTTTGCCATTGGAGGATGCTTTAGATTGGAATAAAGAGTCGGAAAGAATTAAGCAATACAACAATTATTTTAAGTTGATTCAGCCCTTTAGCTATATAATCAGGGGGTTCTACTTTAAATATATTCAAGATTATTTAAGATTTTTTCCGCGCGAGAATATACTGATTCTGATTACCGAAGAGCTTGAGCATGATACGCTCAAGGCATTGAACCAAGTATTAGCATTCCTTAGGGCATCATCATTATCCAACATAAGATTGTTGAAAACCAATGAAGTTCCACGTTTGCACGATGTAAGTCAAAAGACAATCGGGAACCTTATTGGCATTTTTCGGAAAGCAAACGAAGACTTAGAACGTTATTTAGGAAGGGAAATCACCGTATGGAGGAAATAGTTTGGGATTGATGTTTATGTCGATGCATGCAATTGAAAGTATTACAAAGAATCTTGTATTTATAGATGGTGTATGGACCAGCAAAAATGCTCATACAATTCATTATCCAGGAAAACGACGAGAAATTCTTTTTTTGACAGAAGAGCGATCATTTTGGTTTCGTCATCGAAACCGTTGCATTTTGAGTATTTTAGAACAGTTTCAACCCCAAGGTCTTTTTATTGACCTTGGTTCGGGTAACGGTTTTGTATCACGTGCGATTGAGCAGAGCGGCTTTGATTTGGAGGTGATTTCGGTTGAACCAGGTCTGGAAGGTTGCTTGAATGCACAGAAACGCGGTTTAAAGAATATTACATGTGGGACGATTGAGGATTTATCTTTTGATAAAATTAAGGTGGACGCGATTGGGGTTTTTGACGTTATTGAGTATATCCAAGACGAAAACTCGTTTTTCGAGCGTGTTCATTACGCATTGAAAAACGATGGAAAACTTTTCATAAGTGTTCCGGCTTATCAATGGTTGTGGAGCCATCATGATGAACTCACAGGGCATTTTCGTCGTTATACCGTTCAGAATTTACAGCGCAGCTTAGAGTGTAACGGGTTTCAATTGATTTATGAAAGTTATTTTTTTTCTTTCTTAGTTCTTCCAATTTTCTTTTTTCGGCGATTGCCTTATCTGTTGGGTGCTCAACAGTTCAAAATTGACAAAAAAAGTGACGAAGGATACCACCTAGCAGGCACTTTTTTACGCCATCTAGCCGATTTCTGTTCGAGGGTTGAATATGGGCGGCTGATGAAATCGCGCATCGGATTTGGTACCAGTATTTTGGCGGTAGCAACAAAACGATAAAACCGTGTTGAGTCAATTAAAAGAGTTAGCTAAAAAATACCCCAAACCCTATGAAATTATTCGATCAATTTTTTCTCCCGTTTTTTTGATGGGAAAGAGTTATCGGGTTTTGCAGGATCAGCTCGATTCGAAAGGTATAGTTTTTAATTTAGGTTCAGGATCGGTTCGTAGAACTGGAATTCAGAATTTAGATTGTTTTCCATATCCAACGGTTGATATTGTGGCTGATATTCATTGGCTGCCTTTTCTAAATGAATCGATTAACGGTGTTATTTCCGAGGCTGTTTTGGAACATGTTTCTTCTCCTCAAAAATGTGTAGAGGAAATACAGCGTGTATTAAAACCTGGAGGGCTAGTTTATTGTCGAGTGCCGTTTGTGGTACCATTTCATTCAGCGCCTTCTGACTACTTTCGCTGGACCAAAGAAGGTATTAGAAAATTATTTGACGGATTTGAAATTCTTGAGTTTGGTATTGCCGGAGGCCCGACTTCCGCATTTCTTTGGGTATTTCAAGAATGGGTGGCAATGCTTTTTTCGTTTAACCAGCGCTGGTTGTACGAACTGATCTTTTTTGGACTTATGCTAATTACATTTCCGCTTAAGTTTTTGGATTTTATATTATCACGCTATTCATTCGCTGTAAATATGACTTCCACATTTTACGTCCTGGCAAAGAAACCGTTGCGGGCTTAATTCATATGAATTATTCGTCAAAAACAGTCCATTGGCTTTGGTTGCAAAAGTATGAAAAACTGTTGATTTGTGCCACAACACTTCTTTTCTTTTCAGTTGGTTTCTTTTTGATTTCCCACCATGAAATCTGGCGTGATGAAGCCCAACCTTGGGTACTTGCTCGGGACTCCAAAACGTTTTTGGAGCATTTTCACCAACTGCGATACGCAACCAGTCCGATGTTGTGGCATAGTATTTTATTCGTGCTTACACGATTCACTTCAAATCCTTTTTTTGGAAATATATTAAATTTGGTTATTGCCACATCTGCGGCGTTTGTTTTTTTGAGATTCAGTCCTTTTCCGTTAATTTTAAGGGTTTTGTTTGTGCTTGGATACTTTCCATTATATGAATACGGAATCATTCAACGTCCTTATGCACTCGGGATGCTTTTATGGTTCTTGCTATCCGTGGTTTATCAGAAACGTTTTCAACGATTTGATTGGGTATGCTTGATTTTGATCTTATTTGCGAATGTTATTGGTCATACCATGGTCATTGCGTTTGCTGTTAGTTTAATGCTTTTAGTTGAGTATCTTGCGCGGCAGAAAAGTTTAAACAGCATACTCCCACCCCGAAAGGCTTTTCTCAATTTTGCGATGCTCATCTTGAGCCTCTTACTTTCGGCCCTTTTTCTTACGGATAAGCCCGAAGATTTTTATTTTCCTGCGGGAGGAAAAACATCCTTTGATTTACGTCATGTCTTTAGAAGTGTGGTCAGGCCAATTTTTATGTCTTTTGTTCCAATTCCACCATGGACTATGACGTTTTGGAATCAATCCTTTCTTCCCAATAATGCGTTTGTTTCTCTCCTTATTTGTATGTTGCTATCACTCATGTTGATTCCTTATTTAATTTATTTAAGACGCAAACCGTATTTATTTTTTACGTACGGTTTGTGTGTTTGCACCCTCGGTCTTTTTGCCTACACTATTCACACCGGTTATTTGCGTCACTGGGGGATGTATTATTTAGTTTTTGTGGGTGTTATGTGGTGGGATTCCGAAGAAACGACAAAGTCTTCAGAATTTCTTTCTTTGGATACGTTTGAAAAGTTTTTTGACCGTTTGAAAGTTCCTCTGCTCTCGGTTCTTTTTTCAATTCATGCGGTTGCGGCAGCTATTGCCGGAATTCAAGAAGTCCGTTATTCATTTTCTGGCAGTAAACAAGTAGTTGAATATATTCGCAAACATCCAGAATATCACAATGCAATTTTTGTGGCAGAGATGGATCTTGCTATGACACCAATTCTCGCTTATGTCGATAATAAATTTTTCTATCCCCGCGGGCAACGTTTCGGAACCTATACCATCTGGGATCGGTGGCGTCGGTCAGATGTGCCTTTAGAAGATCTGATTTGGTTCAGCGTCAATTTGGAAAAAGATTATGGTGTCCCTACTTTAATATTGCTTAATTCAGACCCATCGCGCGTTGACTGGTTCCGCGAGCGGACAGAAAAGGTTGCTGAATTTGTTGAATCTGTTGTCTCCAACGAGAAATACTTTCTTTTTAAAGTTCGCCGCGATCTGCCCATCCCATGACGAGCCGATTTTTTGACATTCAACTCAATTTGGGGTCTGGTGACCGGTCAAGCGGTTCGCGGTTTTTCTTGATTCTTATAGCTGCTTTGTCTGTTTTCTTAATTTTTTTAATTTAGGTGCCGCTTATTTTTGGCAGGATGAAGCGGAAACCGCGCTTGTAGCCAAAATCGGTTTGCATAACGGCATTCCGAAAATAACAGATGGACTCAATACATTTTATCAGGCTCCTGGCAAGCTTGGAGGCAAAGGGGAACTGTGGGCTTGGACACCTTGGCTACAGCTTTACTTAACCGCATAAGGATTTTCTCTTCCCGGAAGTACCACAGTGTATTCGATTGTTTGATGAGATCTTTTCTGATTGGCAGAAGCCCTAGGTACTGGGGGCTTAGGTGCGAAACGGATCGTCGTTCTACATATCTCGGTTTTCTCTCCAAAAAGATTTTTTTAACCCCATGTTCATAGTCCACCCAGGGATAATGAAGGTAAAGAAATTTAACAATAGAAACTCTGGCTTTCTCTCGTGTACAC
>Ga0209515_10010214_pt1 | contig 10506 bp, 8 predicted proteins | sample Subgroupgradi54m_FD_187454 | JGI IMG/M metagenome (GOLD analysis project Ga0209515, IMG submission 187454) | Subsurface groundwater microbial communities from S. Glens Falls, New York, USA - GMW60B uncontaminated upgradient, 5.4 m (SPAdes)... ...
GGATGTGACGGGCTCCCAGGTTCCTTACAACCACCGCACCATAGCAATACCGCGATAGCGAGAACCAATCTCATCAATGGCTCTCCTCTAGTAGGGGACGACTGTGGCAAGAGAGTTGGGCGGGACTCAGGCACTCTGTGCATATTGAAGACCGGCTGCGCGACTGCCACCGTGCGGCATTCAACTGATCGCCCCGCACAACGCCAATCGGATCAAGCCGCCCACCCAAGACGAACGCCCACTTCGATGCTACCAACGGTGCTGGGAGATCGAGCGGCTCTTCAGCGAGTTCAACAGCTTCATCGTTCGGGCTGGCCTGGTCTGGCCCTTGCTCGCGCAGAGCACAGGCAGCCTCGAGGCCAACCAACCCAATCTTGCAAGACAGCTGTTGCGAAGCGTTTCGACAGCGGCCACGAGAAGAAGGTGTTCGTCGTGGACATGGCGCACTCGTAGGGACACTGACCCCTGTCCTGCAAGCTTGTTGATATGTCATTCGGCTCAGTGTGCTCTGAGATCCGGTGCGCGAGTACGGCAGGCGCTTGACCAGGTAGAATCACGGTCGGTGTGCGCATCAACTGCTCCAGAGTCGCTCGTGCAATGGTCTCAGGCTCATCAAAGTCCTCCGATCCCGATAGCACCTCCGCCTCGATCCGACGCGCCGCTGGCCCTCTCATATGGTGAAAGAAAGCCGTGTTCACCCAGGCCGGACATACCACCTTGACGACGATGCCTTGCGGGGCCAGTTCTTCCGCAATCGCCGTCGACCATGCCACGATCGCTTGTTTGGATGCCGCGTACATCCCTGTGCAGGGGACCGCCGGATAGCCCGCCTGAAGCCCCAGCACCGAGGCCATGTTGATAATGTAGCCGCCGTGGACACGCTTCATAAAGGGAATGACCCGCCTGGCCAGGTCCACGTAGGCCCAAAAATTCACATCAAATTCCCGTCTGGCTTGGTCCAACGCAAGGTCTTCTTGAGAAACCATGTAGCCGTAGCCAGCGTTGTTCAGGAGCAGGTCAATCCGACCGAACGTGCGCATCGCGGTACGAATTAAACGAGCGCGATCACGGTCTTCTGAGAGGTCCGCCTGAACCGCAATGGCCTCGCCGCCACGGGCTCGGATCTCTGCAACGACTCGTCTGGTAGCTTCGATATCGATGTCGGCGAGGACCACCCTCATCCTCCACCTGGCCGTTTCATACGCCAGGGCCCGCCCGATACCGCTACTGGAACCTGTCACGATAGCCACTTTCCCCTGAAGTGCCTGGAGTCGTTGTGCGCTCAGGAGTGTTGTATCGGAGACCGGAGGGGCCGCGGAGTGTTCTGTCGACGTACCGGTCTGCGGGGGGCTAGAATCCGTCACGACCGCCTTCTTCTCCCCTAAGACAAACAGGCACAGGAGGCAGATCCATGGGAACTCCAGTCCAATGACTCGCCTGCTACGCCGTCTCATCTTGAATAGTGTGCCTCAAGTGTGTGGTGTGCTGCTTTTGCCATCACCGCAGACTGTTCGTTAACACGGGCATAGATCCAAGCGAGCTCGTCTGGCGTCAATGGGTAGAGCTAGAGGAGGAGAGAGTTAGTAAGAGTGGCACTGTCGTCCGAAGAGTTGTTCGTAGATCGCTTCCGCGACGACCACGTTTCCCTCACGAGTGAAGTGAATGCCGTCTTCCAGGTACAACGAGTTCAGCTGCCCATGCCTGGCAAATGCCTCGTTGAGGTCGATGTACGGTATCTGATGGCGACTCGCCCATCTTCTCAGGAAGGCATCCACGAGTCGGCACCCCTCACCAAGATTCACGTGCGTTCTCCTATTTGGCGAAGGAGCCGCCGCAAACCGTTGACCCCTCTCCCCTCCTTGCGCGACCACTCGAGTCGTGAGCTCCATCACGTATTGTCGGGCGCGATCACCCATCAGCCCAGGACATCCAACAACAGCAACATGGAAGTGGGACACGTTGCGCAGTGCTGCGATGCGATCCAAGTTATCTTCCAACTGCATACGCACGGTTTGCATGACCACCTCAAGCGTGTGCTCGGATGATGGCCCACCATGCGTCTCGTGAGCGTTGTGCTCTAGAAGGTGCCCGCTCAGCAACCGCACAAAGGCGCTGTGAGACAGACTCCACCGATACCAGCCAGACAAGAGTGTTGTGGTACGCGTAGACGCGAGCAAGGGGCTGGCGGTGAGGTCGCTCCTGCGACCCGGGGTGAGCAGCGGGAGCGTGGCCACATCGTTGAGTCCATCCATCACGAGGACGAGGTCGGGTTGAAACGCTTGCCACTCTAGTTCAAAACGTCGTCGATTCTGGGTAGAGGTATAACCAGGAACGCCGCCATTGACCACTTCAATCGATCGTTGCGGTGTCGGCACACAACGGTGTACTAAAAGCGCTTCGAGCAGGCGGGGGTAGCTCGCTGCGTCATCGACCCCCACCCCAAACGTCGTGGAACCACCCAACGCTAAGATACGAAACATCCCCGGCGGCTTTGGAATCGCCACCTGGTGACCTCGGAAACCTTGACGGTTAATCCGCATGGCGCCGTACCGCCGTGAGGTAATAAAGATGTTGGGTCGTAAACGGTAGCCAAGCCGTGGATCTTCCTCGGCCAGTCCCGGGACCTCAACGTTGACGATTGGAAATAGCGTCCCGCTCGCTGCAAGTGTTCCTCCGGTATCCATCACTCGTAGGCTGCCGAGCTCAACCAGACGAGCAACGCCCTCAAGGAGAACGCTGATGAGCAGCACCCCCCCCATCATAACTCCCATCCGCGCAATCCTCCGTGCGTCGATCCTCATCGATTCCTTTGAGACGCTCAGCAGCGCGGGGACGATTCAGTCATCTTGACCGTCTAACGGCAGCCGCGGTGATCGCGCCCGCTCATGGAGCGGCAGAGGACGGCGCGGTCGTCATGGAAAACTGTACTTGTCGCTCAAGATGGAGCGTGGCATGGTGCTCCCCCGTCACGGTCATCTGCTGTTGAAGCGTGGACTGACGGATGAGCAGCGTCTTGCGATCGAGCGACGCCTGCCCCTTGCCAGCGATGCGACTCATCGTCCAATGCCCTGCTCCCAGCGAGGGGGGGAAGATCACCTTCAACGCTCCGGTCAATCCGTCGCTCATCGGGCCGTCTAACGTGAGCTCGCCGGCATATTCATAGGAAAGCGCGAATGGCGACCCGGGAGCATCGGCGTCTTCTGGGATGGTCAGCTTCCCCCTCAGCGGCGTCCCGTCAACCCCCGCGTCCACTTCGCTCGTCAGCAATCCCAACTGCAAGTGACCCGCAAACGTCTTGGATGTGCCGTGCTCGACATCCTGCCCCGCCACGATGGCCCAGACGGCTCCGCATGAGGAGTTCCACGCTCTCAGCGCCACCTGCTCTATTGTCGCGGCATCGACGAGAGTGGGGCGGAACTCCTGAGCGTTCAGCTGTTCAAGCAGCGATTCCACTGCGGTCATGTGCTGCGCTTGTCCGTTAGGAGACAGTTGGATGCGCACCTTCAGGCCGCCCGGGACAGAGAACATGGGGTCCGGAATCAACTCGCCGCCGTCGACTTGTTTCTTCACTGAGACGATGCGAACCTCGGCCCACCACCCCGTGTCGTTGCGCGAAAACGTGATCACGTTGGTGCTGACGTTCGCAACCGTCACCGGCTTGTTGGTGCGATTATCAGCGATCGTGAGCTTCGATGCCATGACGAGGGTGACGGGCTGATCGGGTGGTTGGAATGAAAGCGGGGCTCTCTCCGCTGCTGCAGATGGAGCGTGCATCCCTAACAGCGCAACGATGAGCGCGAGCCATCGGCCCACCATTCGTCGCTGACCATCCTGGCCAACTCGACCGCTCAATGGTCTCATGCTCCCTCCTTGGGTTGGAGAAACGGCTCGATGGCACAGCATCAGATCCTCACTGGCGAATGACGGCGTCTGTGCCCGTCTACGCTGTGGGCCGGCGCGGTCACAAGGATTAGAACACGGAGAGACGCACACCTTTCGTCTGGCTGGGGAGCCAATCCCACGTCACATGCATGACCGTCCAGCCGCCGGCGAGATAGTTGAAGTTGTAAATGTACCTCAGGCAATCGATGGTGGGATGGGTCGCGTAGATCCACGCACCTGCCGCGGCGATCCCATTGACGACGACCACAAGACCCAAGAGGCTTGGCAGCGACGATTGATACCGTTGCAGGCCGCGCTGAGCGTCAGACGGCCGCGCCTGGGCTGGAGTGCGGGCCAGCTCCAACCCATAGAACGCATACCAGAGCATGAAATGCCAGATGACAAGACTCAGGGGCACAACGTTCCGAGCAGCTGGATGGAGGACGTTGAGCCATGCGCAGACAAGCAACATGCCGCCGCTGAAAATCGCATAGCGTCTCCATTGCACATCGAGGAACGGGCTCGACGGCCTGGCGCGAACGAACGAGACCCCAGCGATGAGGAGCAAGGCAAGGGCGGTCACCACCGCAATGCCCAACGCCAAACGCACGGTGAACGGATCACGCACGATGCCAGAAACTGTCACAGTAAACACCAGGCCCACAAGTATCCCACACCATCGCTTGGGCCACCGAACATACGCGGTCGTCAGAACCTGAGCCGGTTCCCTGAACGCAAGATCTAGATCTTTCCAAAAATGCCAAAAGAAATAGACAAAGAACAACGGAAGGGCGTAGCTCCCGGCCTGTCGAATGACAAGAAAGACTCCCGCGCCGAGCATCGCCAACGACAGCCACAAGACTTGCTCTGCTCTGGCAAGGATTGGGAAACGACTCCAGTGGAACAGGTCGCCAATAAAGAGATGCGGTAGCAAGAGAACGTACGCCACCTGCATGAGCCGAAGCGTTCCACCGGTCCACACCGCACATCCTACCACGAGCACGGTGGCGGCAAGCGAGAGCCATAACGTCAGTACTCCTCGCGTCTCTTCGGATAGGACAAGCATCGCGGCCGTGAGACGGGAGCAGGCCATCCGCACCGGCATCCTCTCCGTCACCAGCTCGAGCTGATTCATCGCATCCTTCCGGAACGCATCGCGAACGATCCCCGCGTTAGATCATGATTCACGGCGACGTTCCCCATAGCGTGGGCGTGTGCTTAAGCGATCGCTTGACTCGTCCGTGACACTCATGCCAGTTGAGGGGCCTGTCGCATCTCGGCGAGCGAAGCATCTCCAGCACGACTCGAATGGAGAGCCTGGGTCATCAGCACCGTATCCACCGCGTTGCCTCTGAAAAGCATTTGGAGACCCCGGTGACACAATTCAGCCCACGAATATCCGGAACGCCCATACCGCCGCGGATCATGGGTCACCTCCACGTGCGTCCAACGCACCACCTGCCGCGCGAGGGTCGACTTCAACGGCCCGCCTCGCCACTGTCGCAGATCGTGGCGCATCGCTTCAAACACGACCCGCTTGCCCCCATTCAGACCGCACCCCCAGTCTTCCAACGCGACCCCCCATCGGCAGTTCATGAGGAGGGTCGAGAGCCGACTGAGCCACCGACGAAAGGACCAGTCGCCACGATACCGACGACTGCCGAGCACCAAGTCCCACCCACGCTGTAAGCAGGCCAAGAGCCGAGGAATCTCCTCGGGGCGATTCTGGAGATCGCAATCCATTGTACAGACAAGGTCCCCTCTGGCCGCGAGGAGCCCCACGACAACGGCCGTTTCCTGCCCCCCGCGTCGGTGCAGGGTGAGCACGCGCACCCGCTCATCGGCTGCGGCGAGCTCCTCCAGTGTCCGCCTCGTCGGATCGAGGCTGGCATCATCAACGAACACCACCTCCCAGGATGGTGCCACCCGATCGAGCGTCACGGTCAGGCGCGCCAGCAAACTGCGCAGATTCCGCGGATCTTCATTCCACACCGGGATCACAATCGAGACGGAGTCGTCGGTCATCGGCCCTTCATCGCAACGCCGTCGATGTGCAGGGCTCTTCCCCGAGCCATCCGTGAAACACGTGTTGGATATGCGCGACTTCCATTCGCAGGAACCGACTGTAGAGGCCTAGGAGGTCGACGCTCTCGATGTGACTGTCGAACTGAATGAAATCCGCTCCCGTCGGATCGCGCAGGATCGCGCCCCGGATCAACTCCAGCGCCAATCCCCGGTGTTCTGGCTCGACCGCTAACACCCCGCGCCCCATGAGACGAATGCCCGCGGCTTCCTCGAGCCACCGCTGGCACTGGTAGGCGAGGAATCCCCCCACGTGGTCAGCCCGGAGCCCAAGCATGACCTCATCCGCAAAAACCCGTTGGCAGCATTGCCGGACCCAGGCCAGGAAGAGGGCGTCGCTCCTGGATCGGGGAATGTGCGGATCGTGGTAGTAGCGTCCCCCGAAGAAACTCTGACGTGCAATCGCCTCGACGGCGGGCCAATCCTCCTCACGATACTGTCTGACGGTGGTCGTGCGCCGCGCCATGCCCCGCAAGTGCGGCAAAATCCCTTTCCCTTGAATGAAGCTGACACTGGTATCGACGAGGCGAAACCTCGCGGCTTCCAACGCGGCGATCGTCGCGTAGTCCTCGCTGTCGAGACGATGGACCACGCAAACGGCTTGCCCGCTCAACTGCTCTTGGATGTGTTGGAGCAACACCGTCCCAATGTCTTGACGCTCGTGTGGCGTGCCGACGGTGATCAGATGGCGTAGCTCCACCATCGTCATCCCAAGCTGCGCGCTCTCCCAGGAACTTGGCACGAGGGACGCTAAGCCCACCGGCCGCGCCTCATCCATGACCAACCAGCGCTCGGTTCCGGAGTCGGTGGAGTCGTTGAGTAGTCTCCATCGTGTCAGCGCCTTTGGAACGTCCCGCCCAAACCCCCGCCACCGACGATAGGGGACGAACGGGTAGGCCGCGAGCAACGCATCGACGACCTCAGGCGAATAACGCTCAGGCCGCTGCACCGACAAGGCGTGCTCTGTGTGAATCATCAGATGGTGCTCAGTGAGGGCTCAGCGCACAGCGCTCGAACGATTGCCTCGATCACCCGTTGCTGCTGGGCGTCGGTCAGCGAGGGGTAAATGGGTAGCCGCACGAGCCGGGCCGCCACCGATTCCGTCACCGGCAGCCGCCGAGTGGCAAAACCGGCACGTTGGGCGTAGGCCGAGCGATGCAACGGCACAAAATGGCGCCGCGCGTCAATGCGGGCGCGCGCCAGCGCGGCAATCAACTCATCAGCGCTGTGGGCGCTCGGAAGAAGCAGATGGAACACATGGCCATTGCTCTCGGCATCTGGCGAGAGGACCGGCAGCTGCACCGTCCCCGCGGCTGCGAGCGGCGCAAACGCTTGCACATACCGTGCGGCAATCGCCCGGCGACGGCGCACGATGGTGGGCAGTGCGTCTAGCTGCGCCCGGAGGAGAGCCGCTAAGGGTTCGGCGAGCAATCGGCTCGACCCGATCCCAACCCACTCATAATGGTCCACTTCCCCCCGCTGAAACGCCGTCCGGTTGGTCCCATACTCGCGAGCCACCAACACTGACTCTATCATGGCCTCGTCATCCGTGAGGAACACGCCCCCCTCGCCACAGGTGACCACTTTTGTTTCATGGAAGCTCACGCACCCCACCGTCCCGAAGCTGCCCAGCGGACGACCACGAAGCCGCGCGCCCAGCGCGTGTGCCGCATCCTCGATGAGCGGCAGACCCAGGCGATTCGTGACATCGCCGATGGCATCCAGCGTCCCGGGCGATCCCCCGTAATCGACAAAGATCACCGCGCGCGTGCGGGAGGACAGCTGTTGCTCCACGGCGATAGGATCGAGTGTCAGATGGCGCGGATCGATATCCGCAAAGACCGGTCGGGCACCCGCGGCAACCACTGACGCTGCCACCGAGGGAAAACTAAAACTCGGCAGGATGACTTCCCCACCCGCGACCCCCACAGCGGCTAACGCCACCTCCATCGCCGCCGTGCACGAGCTCATCAAGAACGCGTAGCGAACCCCAAGGAGCCGCTGCAACTGGGCTTCGACCGCTTGTCCGATTGGCCCGTTACCCTCCAGCGTTCCGTCGCGCAGCGCCCGAAGGACCGCCTGCTCCTCCGCCCGCCCCACATATGGAACATGAAAAGGGACTGGCGCTTGACCCGCACCCCGATGCCTCGTACGCCGCGTGGAGGATGCACTCGGCACGTGGTGGCTCTCTGACAGGCCACCCGCGAGCTGGCACTGCACCGAAGGGCTCATCACGCACGCTCCGGCCGCCGGCGAAGCATCAGAGCCATCATCCAGAGCGAGACCCCCGCGAAGATGCTGTGCACCACGCCGAACACGACATCAGGATTCACCGAGGATTTCACAAGCCAGTCCAGCGGAGAGGGACAATGCATGAAGAAGCGCGGGTTCAACGGCGCCACAAGATAGGTGGTTAAGATGCCGCCCCACTGCAGCGTATAGAGCCCGAGACAGAGCGCCTGCAGCCCCACCATCCACCACCAGCGAGGGTGCAGCGCCACCACAATTGCGAGAAACGGCACCACCCACAAGATGTACTGGGGATGGAAGAACGACACGCTATAGAAGAGCAACAAACTCGCGGCGCAGTAACGCACCAGGGTCGTCCATGACGGCGACCTACGATGCTCTGCCGCGTGAAACACGAGCATGACATAGCCGACCAGGAACGGGTAGAGCCGATCGTGCGAAAAATGCAGCGGCAGTTCGCTGCTAATGACAAACGCGTAATGGGGGATTCCGAATGCGGTGTTCAACAGCGGCAGGCCGAGCCATCCACCGACTCCAAAGTACAGCACAATCGGGATCGTCGTCCCCACCACCAACGACAGACGCTCCCTCGAACTTTGGGCCCCCAGCAGGAGGAAGAATGGCCACAGCAGGACGGGGAACACCTTCATGATGGCTGCCACGGAAAGACACAGTCCGGCCCAGATGGTGTGGCGACGAACCAGCAGCGCGCTGGCGACCACCAGGGTCGTGGGCATGATATCCCAGCCGCCGAACAGCGCGATCGAATAGAGCGAGAAGGGATTAAGCCAGAGAAACCATCGCAGCGTCTCGCGAGACTGCGCCGGCACCGTCTCAGCACGCAGCATCAGATAGATGAGGAGGCATTCCGTCAGCACGAACGGACATTTCAAGAGAAACAAGATCCAGTGGATGTGCGGATGGAGGTAAAACGCTTCGAGGTCAGGCGCATGCTGCCACATGTCGGTTAAGGAGAGCAAGGGCGTCAGCCCCTCGCCCCAAATGTCACCGGATCCCAAGAGCGGCCTGATCAGCCAGAGCCACGCCGAGTGCAGATGAAAGATTGGCCAGAGGAAGAGATACCCGCCATACTGCTGCAACGGGATGGTGCCATGGTAGACCCATTGATGACTAATCCAGTAGTTGCTATAGAGATCCCAGCAGGCACCAACGGGCATGAGCACCACGCGGAGAAGGAGGCCCCAACACTCAGCTCGCTGCAGAAGTCGCGTGGCGGCTTTCAGAGGGGACATCGTATGTCGATCACAGACGCCTTCTGCTGACATCCGAGACAATTCGAGGGTATGCGCCCATCGCGTCGTCTGCGTGATGCTCAACTGTCATGAGTACGATGGGTGAATTATACCGCACGTCACAAATCAGACGCAAGCAACACGTCGGACGCATCGGGAACCGTTGGGCTCGCGCGGATTTTCTGTTATCATCGTGCCATGAGGCCAACGCGCAGACTGACGACTGGCTTCCGTGATGGGAGCCTGTGGGTCTTCGGTAGCGCTCTAATCGCGCGACCCTTATTTGATGCCGCCCTCTTCCCGGCGTGGACCGCGTCGATTGACGCAACGCTTCTTGCAAGCGCAGGTGTCATCATTTTTCTCCGAATCCGTCGCACGTTCTCCGTGTTGCAGGATCTCTACTACCCGCTTATCGCCTGGGCGCTCGCACTCCTGATTGGCCTGAGCCTCCACCACACATCTCCCCACGGTTGGCGCGATCTCACCACGCTAGCAGGAGGTCCCATCGTGTTGTGCGCCGCGGCCTCGACGTGGGGTCCGTCCCGCCGCTGGCTCCTGCACGGTCTCCTCATCGTCGCCGCACTCATCAGCGCGTTTGCGATCTGGCAATCGCTGATGATCCTTCCGCAGTTGGCACGTCACACGGTCGGAGCGACCGCGGGATCATTGCCTGCCCTGCTCCACGAGGTCGCCTCGCGCGGACGGCCGCTCGGCACATTCGTGTTGCCGACGTTGTTGGCGGGCTACCTCTCCCTCGTCATGCCCCTCGCGCTACACGCGAGTCTCCGCCAACCATCCACATCTTGGTGGCGATGGATTCGATGGGTTTCGCTCTCACTCATATGCCTAGCATGGCTCCTCGCTCGATCACTTGGCGCGTGGCTGAGCCTAGTGGTCGCATGCCTCATCGTCTCACTCATCACGGGTCACCGGCTCCCACGTGGGGCTCGAGCCTCTTTCGTGATGCTCGCGCTACTCGCTGGGGTGCTCATGGTCTGCGGACGACCTCAGGTGTGGACGTATACCGATGCCCACAACC
>Ga0209515_10010215_pt1 | contig 10506 bp, 13 predicted proteins | sample Subgroupgradi54m_FD_187454 | JGI IMG/M metagenome (GOLD analysis project Ga0209515, IMG submission 187454) | Subsurface groundwater microbial communities from S. Glens Falls, New York, USA - GMW60B uncontaminated upgradient, 5.4 m (SPAdes)... ...
GTCCGAGACCACACTCTCCACGACCGCCGGATCGTCCACTGGAAGCACCACCGGACTCACGGGGTCCATCACCGAAGCGCTCTCAGCCACCACGACGGCGTCTCAGCAAACGAGCACCGCCACCTCCATCAGTCCCTCGCCGATCATGTCTGAGCCGACGAGTGGCGTCACTTCCGCGACAGAGACCAGCCCGACCCTCGCCGATCAAACGCACCTTGCGACGACGGGCACGAGTCCAACCGCCACGGAGACCGCCGAAGTCTCCGCTCCGGTGCCGGTGTCCGCACAGACGAATACCTCGGTGTCGGCGGGTGCTGAGACACCCGCCGGCCAGATCTCCGCCACCGGATCGGCTTGCGTCTCGGTGAATGACCCCGGCTGCTCGCCTCAATCGAGCCAAACCTCGTCCGCTCCGGTTGCGTCTCCGAGTCTGACAGAATCCTTAGGGCAGGCGGCGTCCTCCACGATGGAAACCACCACGACCACTGGGGCGACGGCAGCCGGTGCGACCACGTCTGCGACGAACGGCACAGCCGTTTCGACCCGCGAGTCCTCCGTGACAGAGACCGAGACCGCCGGTAATGGAGGTAACTTTGTTGGTGGCGTGATGAGCGAAACCCAACAGACCACCGCGACCGATCAGACGAACGTGACCACGACCGGAACGAACACCGCAGCCACCGAAACCGCTGAGGTCTCGGCTCCGGTGGTGCCTGTCTCCTCGCAGACCACGGCATCAGCCTCCGCCGGAACGGAGACACCGGTCGGAGCGGTCTCCGCGACAGGGTCGGCTTGCGTCTCCGTCAACGATCCAGGCTGTTCGGGATCGACGCCGACGACTTCCGCTCCCGCTGCTTCGGAAAGTCTCGGAGGCGTGGTCGAGAACACCGTCTCATCCACCATTACGGCCGTCACCGGGACGGCGAGTTCGACCACAAGTGCCACTGCCACTGGAGCGGGTGTCGCCGCAGGCACGGCACAGGACACCCTCTCCCAGACGGCGGCCTCTGCCACTTCAACGGCTGGAACATCGGCCTCCATCGGCGAATCGAGTGAGCCGTCCACGGAGACCGCCCTCACGGGCAACGGCGGAGTGTTCGTCGGGGGTGTCATGCAGGGTGAGACGACCACCGCCGCGACCGAGACCGCGAACATCTCGGCACCGGTTCCGGTCTCCTCGCAGACGAATGCCTCAGTCTCCGCGGGTGCCGAGACGCCTGTGGGGACGGTGTCAGCCACCGGGTCGGCGTGCGTCTCCGTCAACAGTCCGGGGTGCGGCGGCAGTGGCGCCTCAAGCGGAACGATTCAAGAACCCGCCGCTTCCTCGCCCGCGTCCGGCAGCTCAGGGAGCTCAGCCAATGAGGAAGCGACTGCCACCACCACATCTTCCAGTGGATCGGGTGCTACAGTCGGAGCCTCATCGTCCGAAGCAGGAAGCGGTAGCAGTCACACAGCCGCGAGCCACACCGCTTCAAGCCCTGACGCGGCCACGACCGAACATGGGGGTACGACTTCGACTGCCGCAGGTGGAGGGGTTGCTCAAACCATCTCAGGTCCATCAAGCGCAGGAACAGGGGCAAGTGCGACTGGAACCGTGTCCAGCAGCGGTTCAACCGGATCAGGAACCCCTGCTGGCCGCACGCCGACCACCACGAGCCGGTCAGCTGTTCATGACAAGACCACTGCGCCTGTGAAAGCGCGCAGACAGGCTCTTGAGAAGCCTCAGGCTGAGGGTAGCACTACTGGAGGCGCCTCTTCCGTGGCGACGCATCCTCATGCGATCAGCGGCCAACCAGTTCCCTCGCAGGCTGCCGTGCAGCAAGAACTAGGCAAGCCAAGTATCGGAGTCGGGGCAGCTAGTGCAAGGGAGTCCACTCGCGCATCGGCTCAGCCGTCTTCCGGACAACCAAGCGCAGCCGTGGACAAAACCACCCCGGTGAAGAACACGTCGCCTGTCACGACTTCCACAGGTCGTCCGTGCCCCGAAGGACAAACACCCAGCAAGGAGTCCCAGCTGTTTGGATTGAGCGGGTCCTCACACCCGACGTGCGTCGACTCGCAGTCAGGGCATGGGAAATAACCGTGTCCCGCCCGCAGGGCTGCTCGCTACTCTCACACTCTTTTTCTTGGCCAGTCTCGTCCCATCCACGGCGGAAGGGGCTGATCTGACACCGAGTCAGGTGGAGTCGGCTCATCAAGAACAGCAGCAACAGGCGCAGCAGGTCCAACGTCTGCGCGGCCGCTTGCAGGAGCAGCACCAGGTCAGTAAAAAGCTCATGCTGTTTCCGGCATTAAAAGAAATCCTGCACCGTCTGCATTTTCACTACGGTGTCTTTGAAGGGTATGATCGCAACCCGAACCTTGGTTCGCCCCGCAAGGGCAGCGGCTTTACCGAGCAGGACCTCGGTGTGGGCTACATCCATCGTTTGGGCCAGCGGTTCATCTATCGCCTCACCGGTAACACGCGGTATGTGAACTACTACAAGTTCGCGAATGAAAACCTCTTCGAGCAGACGCTGCGCGGCGAGGGAGCGGTTGAGCTGACCCCCCATTTCTTTGTTGAATCGGAGTATGCCGCACGCTGGTTCTGGAAGCCGCACGATGCCCAGGGAGATTTTATCGAGCAGGAAGTGAAAACCGGCCTCAAGCACTACCTCATTCCGCGCCGCCTGTATCACAAGCCCTCGTACATCTTCCAGTATCGGGAGTTCACCAAGGCGAAGGCGCGCGTCTCCAGCGGCGATCCAAGCACAAGCGGGCGGCATGACACCACGCACCGGCTGGATTACGAGATCGGCGTGCATCCAACCCAGTGGCTCTTGTTCCAGATCCACAACCAGTATGGCCGCAATGATTCCAATGACCAGTTCCTGGACTTTTACGACTACAGCTTCTATCAGGTCACGCCGTCCGTGACATGGGAAATCGCCAAGCCGCTGTTCTTGGTGACCGGCGTGCAGTTTCAGCACAACCACTACGATGACCGTGCTGTCCGGGGCTCGGCCGAACGGGAAAATTTCACCGCCTTCTTCGGCAGTCTCTTCTATCACGTCACGGAAAACGCCTCGATCGGCTTCCACTGGGTCTACGCCAAAGACGACAGCAACCTGCCTGAGCTTCGGTACCAAGACTCCAGCCTCTCGCTCGGCGTCCATCTCCATTTCTAATTCACTCAACTGCGCCCTACCGGTGCAAATATCCTCCTTGCACCAACGAACCTACCCCCACGCATACCCGCGCAGCAACCCGCCGAGTCGACTCGACGGCTGCAATCGGCGGGAGGGCCTGAGGGGGTGCTGAGACCAGGGTGTGCTGGCCGCTAACGTCGGATGCGCCCGCTCGGTGTTGTAGTAGGTGAGGTATTCGCGGACGAGGTAGCGCAGGTGGCGCTCCCCGAATACGATGAAGTGATTCAGACACTCCCGCCGGATCGTTCCCACCCAGCCTTCCGCGTACGGATTCAGGTTGGGGGAGCGGTACGTGGTGAGTTTGACCTGCACATTCCGGGCTCGCAGGAACGCATCCAGTGCGGCCGAGTATTTCTTATCACGGTCCCGGATCAAGACGGCCGGTCTATCCTTGGTCCCACCAAATGGTAATTGTGCTTTCTGCGTATGCTCCAGCGTCCACTTCTGGGTGGGGTGATCCGTGATTCCCGCGAGATAAACCTTCCGGGTGTGCACGTGCAGAAAGAACAGCGCATGGAACGTCTTCGGTCCAAAGACCGTCCAGACGGTCTTCGTGAAGAAATCACACGCCCACAGGGTCTCGAGGTGGCGTTTGAGGAACGCATCCCAGGAGTCTTCCCCTCGCGTGGGTGCTGGGTCAAACCCATGCGCTTTGAGGAGGTTCTTGACCGTGTTGCGGGAGAGCCGCCGTATGTTCAATTTCTTGAGCTCCGCCAGAATTCAGCTGTAGCCCCACCCAGGGTTCTCCGTGGCAAACCGGATGACGAGGGCCTCTGTCTCTTTGAGCGTTCTCGGTCGTCCACGACGCTTGCGGGGTAGGGGCGTGGTTCGTTTGCTTTCTCTGACCCACTTCTGGAAGGTCTGGTAGCTGACGATGGAGAGGCAGGTCTTGATGTCTTTGCCCAGTACTTGGCCGAACCGGATGAGCCGCCTGCGCTCGCTGGGGTTGACTACCACCCGCTTGGTGAGCCTGCTGCGGAGAATCTGGTTCTCCACCCGCAGGTACTCGATCTGTCGGACCAGATCACTCTGGACGGCCTTACCTAAGAGCTGAAATAACGCCTGGAAAAGCCCTTGGGTTGTGGTATAAGAGACGGTGACGGGCATGGCAGGTGTCCTCCGGTCTGCAACACAGCGATGTCCACCTCAAACGGGTGGACATTTAGCAACGCATAATGAAGCAAGAGGTTACGCTGATTCAGGTCTTAAAAGACCGGACAAATCGGACATCAACTCACCCCTGATCTGATTTTTTGCACCCCGCTAGACACCTCTTAGTTGTAAATCGCCAGTTCGACCCTGCCGACATAGCCGGACAGTCGGCCTGAATAACCTCTCTACACTCTCCCCAGAAGCGCCCGGATTGGGCTAGATTTGGCTGGAACAGGCAGGCCTAAACTGAGAGGATATTATGGCTGATATTTGCACGGGGAGGCTTTATTACTGCTCGGAATTAGCGAGCAGAGAGGTTAAGAGCCCTGGTTCTCCATCGAGAACCAGGGCTTTTTACATCTCGCGCGGGGGTGGCGAGATGTGGCGTTGTGTGATTGTTTGCGCATGTTGTACACACCTCTCTGTTCCCAGCAGCCTCACCACGTGGCCCACATATAGCCAACACCGCGGCACAGGGGCCTCTCTTCCTCTCAGATTTCGACGATGTCAACTGACAGGAATTTAACGCCCCCAGCGATGGACGTTGTCGATTCCTGTAAAACGGTTGCCCGTCACAGCGTGCTGTTAAATGACATAAGCGTCATAACGCGGAATATCGGATGAAACCTCTCTGTTGGCATAATAGAGAGGTTTCTTGGCGTCTCCCGGTTTTCCGCTCGACTTGTTTCAACGATCTTAGGGGGAGGTGGTGCGTAGATGTTATGGCAAGGTGCATTGACAAAGTCTCTACCGTTCTGTACTGTAGATTCCGTAACTATGTCAAAAGCACTGAAGTGCCACAAGCAACTCTTCCCCTGGTTTGCCGTTGTTTCAGCGCTCACCTTCCTGTGCGCCACCAACTACTGCGCGGTGGAGGCCCTGGCTGAAGGACCCATCCACCATGAGGGCCCGTCAGGCCACAGCCATAATGAAGGCGTTCCGACACCGAAGGATCAGTCCGATCCATGCTGCTCCACCCTGCAAGCGGTTGTGACCCCACCATTCAACCTCCTCATTGTTGCTGGACCGCAACCGCTATTTCAGGAGGTTCCACTACAGTCTCCCAATGGCGTGAGAGTCGCGGATCTCTCCTTAGCCCCAAGCGGACTTAGTCCCCCCGCCCGAGCACCGACTCCAGCTCGACCTTTCTACCGTACGACCTTCGCAAGTCACGCACCCCCTGTTCTTGCCTAAGCAGACGCTCCGGTTCTTGAGCATCTCGCACCGTTAGCTTCGTTTCGTTTTCCTCATTGATTTCGGGTTTGTCCGACGTTCCGTTGCTGTCGGTGACCATCTCGCAGTGGAACATACGAAGCCCCAACAGGCAGGAGTATATGGTCGTGAAACGCGCGCCAATTGTGACCGCTTTATTGAGCGGGTGGCTGGTGTCGGGTTGTGCCATGCTGCCGCGGCAGGCCGGATTTTCCACCGTGGCTACGACCATCCAGCAGCGAACAGGTCTGCAGTTGCGGCAGTATCCTAGTGCGCCCTCACCAGAAGCCGCCCAAACCATCCATGAACTCCTCCAGGATGATTTGACACTGGATCGAGCGCTCCAGGTCGCTGTCCTGAATAATCGCGGCTTACAAGCCACATTAGGAGAACTTGGGCTTGCTAGGGCAGAGGTCATCCAAGCGAGTCTCCTCAAAAATCCCATCTTTTCCGGCCATGCCCGAGTTTCCCGAGAAGCAGGGGTCACCAACCTCGAACTCGCCTTGGCGCAATCGGTGATTGATACGTTCTTTCTGCCCTTGCGCCGACGCATCGCCCTCGCTCAATTCGAACAGGCCACGCTCAGAGTCACCGATGAGGTCCTCAACCTCCTATCGGAGGTCAAGACCGCCTACTATACCGCCCAAGCCGCCGAGCAGACGCATGCCTTGCGGCAAACTGTCGTGGAGGCTGCTCAGGCCGCTGCAGAATTGGCGAAGCGGCAGTATGAGGCAGGCAACATCCGCGACCTTGACCTGGCGAATGAAGAAGCCGTGTTGCAGCAGGCCCAGATCGACTTGGCTCGGAGCGCGGCCGATGTGACAGCAGCCCGTGAACAGGTGAACCAACTGCTTGGACTAGCCGGTCCTCAGGCCACGGCCTGGCGGATGGCCGCGCAACCCCTGGAATTACCAGTTGCAGATCCTCCGCCCGATGAACTTGAAACGCTGGCACTGTCCCAGCGTTTGGACCTTGCGATTGTCAGGCAAGAAGCGAAGGCCCTGCAACGCCGCCTGACGGTTGCCCGCTTGGGGGTTGTCCCAGACGCGACGGCAGCGATTGACTCCGAGCGAGACTCTGATGGCCGTCGGGTTCTGGGACCTATATGGGACGTTCCGCTTCCCATCTTTGATTTTGGACAAGCGGATCGGGCCCACCTGAAGGCGCAACTGCGTCAAGGAGCCCATCAGCTGGCCGCCATGGAGGTGGCGGCTCGCGCCCAAGTGCGCACAGCCTACGAGCGCATGGTGGTCGAGCGTGAGGTCGCCCAGCGGTATCGAGATCAGCTCATTCCACTGCGCCAACAGATTGTGGAGTCCTCTCTGCGCCACTACAACTACATGCTGGTCGGGGCGTTTCAGCTCCTCGTGGCGAAACAGAACGAAATTACCGCCCAGAAAGAGTACCTCGAAGCCGTTCGCAACTATTGGATAGCTCGAGCGCAGCTTGAACAGGCGGTTGGTGGGCGGCTGCCGGCAAGCGAGGTGATAGAGCCGAAACCCGTTGCAGTCCCGGAAGAGCACGAACCAACACCGGAGGTGCCCGAGCCGCATCACGAGCACAATCACGGAGGTTCGTCATGAGTCTGAAGCGACTTGGTTCATTGACGTTTGGCGGACTGGTCATTGGTCTCGCGGTCGTCCTTCACCAGCGAGCGGTGAGTGGTCAAACACCGGTGACCTCCGAGACGGTGCGAAATCTCCCCTACACGCCAGTTGTGACGCCCAACGGTAGCACCCTCCCGTGGACGATGGTCGGCGGGGTGAAGGAGTTTCATCTGACCGTGGAGCAGTGCCGACACGAAATCGCCCCCGGGATGGTCGTGAATGCCTGGTGCTACAACGGCCAGACGCCAGGCCCGACGATTGAGGCGGTGGAAGGGGATCACGTGCGCATCCTGGTGACGAACAAACTGCCAGAGCCGACGGCGGTGCACTGGCACGGCGTCATCCTCCCGAGCGGGATGGACGGCGTTGCAGGGCTCAGCCAGAAGCCAATCCCGCCCGGAGACACGTTTGCCTACGAGTTCACCCTCAAGCAGCACGGCACCCAGATGTACCACTCACATGGAGACGAGATGGTTCAGATCGGTTTAGGGACGATGGGCTTCTTTATCATCCACCCCAAGAAGCGCGAGCCCAAGATCGACCGGGACTACACGATCTTCCTCAATGAATGGTTCGTCGAGCCGGGTTCCGCCACCCCCAACCCGAACATCATGACGGACTTCAACCTCTTCACCTTCAACAGCCGCGCTTTTCCAGGGACCGCGCCCTTGATGGCGCGCCCCGGAGAGCGGGTTCGCATTCGTTTCGGCAACGTCGGACAGGAGTCGCACCCTATCCACCTGCACGGGCATTCGTTTAGGGTCGTGGCTACAGATGGGGGCGACATCTCAGACACGGCTCAGTACCCCGAAACGACCGTGCTGGTCGCCCCTGGTCAGACCCGGGACATTGAGTTCATCGCCAATGCCGGCGATTGGCCGCTTCACTGCCACCGCCGCCACCATCCCATGAACGCGATGGGGCATGATATCCCCAATGTCCTGGGCGTCAGTCAAGAGGGGGTGGAAGATAAGATCCAATCGCTGGTGCCCGGCTACATGGCGATGGGCGAGAACGGCATGCACGAGCATTCCGAACATGCCAAACACATGGCCGGGCCGCCCAATACGCTGCCCATGATGGCGGGCGAAGGCCCATTTGGGCCGATCGGCATGGGGGGGATGTTCACGGTCCTGAAGGTGCATGACAATATCCCAGAATTCCACAGTGCCGAGGAGTACGCGAAGTCCGTACAGTTGCCCCAGGATCTGGGCTGGTATCAGAACCCACCCGGCACGGTCTCCGAGTCGATCAACAAGGCGGCATCGACTCCAACCACTTCAGCCGGGCAATCGGTCGTCTATGTGTGTCCCATGCACCCAGAAGTTCGGCAGCCGCAACCAGGTTCCTGTCCAAAGTGCGGGATGACCCTCAAACCCCAGAAGGCAGAGCAAGCGGAAGAAGGAGGTGGCGATTACCCATCCGAATCAAGCGGGGATGCCATAGGATCACAGGAGTCCCACGAAGGGATGCATCATCACTAGGCCAGGGTGGCCTAACCAGGAGGAACGAAAGATGAAGCACGTGATCCGAGGGATAGTGACCACACTGCTGCTTATGAGTCCGGTGTCTGTGTGGGCCCAGGGGGAACATGAGCATGATCACGCGCACGGGAAGGGCGTGCAAGAGATTACCATTAAAGGGGAGCTGGTGGATTCGCTGTGCTATGTCACCATGGCGGCGAAGGGCAAAGGACATAAACAGTGCGCGATAGACTGCGCGAAGGCTGGCATTCCGATCAGTATGCTGGAAGACGGGACGGGCAAGCTGTACACCGTGCTTCCCCAAAAAGACAAGACCGGCTATCCCGAGAGCGTGATCAATCGCATGGGTGAGCCGGTGACCCTGAAAGGCGATCTGTATGAGAATGGCGGTAATCGGTACGTGACCATCGAGTCGGTAGAGTAACGACCATGTTCCCCGGAGCGCAGCACCTGCAGAATCTCCATCCGCTCGTCATTCATTTTCCCATCGCGTTGCTGATGGGTGCTGCGCTCCTGTACGTGACGGCATGGCTGTTGAAGAGCGAGAGGTTCGCGCACTCGGCGTTTGTGGTGCTGGTGCTGGGCGCGCTGTCTCTGGCGGTGGCCGTGGCAACCGGCCTCTACGCCGAGCAGGGGGTGATGGTGTCCCTCTCGGTCCGTGAACATCTGCTCAGGCCGCATAAGAGCTACATGCTGGCGACCTTAGGGCTGTGCACGATGCTGACCGTCTGGGCGCTTAGCGCTAGGCCCTTTCCAAAGAAGGGGAGATGGCTGTTTCTGTTCCTGTGTCTCGTGATGATCAGTGTGATGACGGTGGGAGCCGACTTCGGTGGGCGGATGGTGTATGACTACAACGCCGGTGGCACTGCGTGCCGCCAACCGATCCAGTTTACGAAATAAAATGGACTTCTCTTTGTTGGGATTTCAGGGGTTGCACCAGGTCTTCAATGTGCATCCGGTGTTTGTGCATTTTCCCATTGCGTTATTTCCCAGCGCTCTGCTGCTATACGGCCTCGGGATCATCCTGAATTGGCGCGCTGCATGCGTAGCAGGTCGGGCGTGTTTGTATCTCGCCATGGCCGGTACGGTCGCCGCGGTTGTAACAGGACTCATGGCGCAAGACACGTTCCCACATAACGAGCGGATCCATCACATGATGCAAACCCACAAAACCATCGGCATTGCCTTGTTCCTGATGTCGACGTTGCTGGTAATTTGGAGCATCTTGCAGAAAGCGCAACGACCCAAAGCTGCCTATCCGTTTTTGATCGTGCTGGCCGCCACGACATATCTGGTGCTGCAAAATGCAGATCTGGGAGGCCGTATGGTTTTCATCGAAGGAGCAGCCGTAAAACCGGCTGTTTCAGTCATCACTGGTGAACATGGTGGTCACGAGGAGACGCATACGCACCACCATGAAACCGAGGAAGAACCCCCCGACCATCAGATGCACTGAATATGGTCAGCCAATATTTCTGGCGGTGAACAACCGCCCGTTCTTTTTAGCGAGATAGTTTATACTAGAGGCGCGATGGCACGATCTTTCTCTCGACGATTGATGACGCGATGAGCGTTCAGACCGGCGAAGCAGGTGAGAAAGCCATCTAGCCCCATGTCAAAACATCCGCACGCACCACGCATCCCGCGACCGTTCCTCCCACTCATCGTGACACTCCTGATTACGGTGAGTGTCATGGTCTTGGAGGTGGTGGTCGGCCTGCTCTCCCACAGTTTGGCACTGCTCGCTGACGCGGGGCACATGGTCACAGACGTGGGGGCCTTGGGCATGAGTCTCGCGGCGATGGGGATGGCCCGGCAGCCAGCCACGCGAACGAAGACGTATGGATTTCATCGGATGGAGAT
>Ga0209515_10010216_pt1 | contig 10505 bp, 12 predicted proteins | sample Subgroupgradi54m_FD_187454 | JGI IMG/M metagenome (GOLD analysis project Ga0209515, IMG submission 187454) | Subsurface groundwater microbial communities from S. Glens Falls, New York, USA - GMW60B uncontaminated upgradient, 5.4 m (SPAdes)... ...
GGCGACCACAACGCTGATCACGATCACGAGCGCGCTATAACGGATGGTGTCTTGACGCGAAGGCCAGGAAACTTTTTCCAATTCCGCTTTGGAAGATTTGATGTACTCGATCGTTGATTGAACAAAACTCATAAATGTTTGGTCTTTAAAAAGCCCTTCCCGGGCCAATGGGAACAGAATAGCAGGGTTATCAAAATAAGGCAAGTCCAGGTTGTGGATCAAAAAACCGGCAAAAGTTTAGGTTCAACTTTTGCCGGTTGGTGTTACAGGAGCGAGATGCGGTGAAGGATCTTGGTCGCCCGACCCTGCGGTCCGATTTCTGCGATCGCGAGCGCGGGCGAGGTCCAGAAGCAGGCGACGGAAGCCTCGCGGACGCGCTTTTCGTCGATCGCATCCGGCGGAAACACAGCGACGGTCACGTGCGGGTCAAAACATTCGCCGCAGGATGGATAGCCGTACAGTTGGTGCATCCACCGTTGTGCCTCGTTCATCGGCCAGGTGACAGTCACCCGCTTTGAGACGAACGGCCGCATGGCCTTCAGCACCGCGAAGTGCACGCGATTGATCGATAGGTCCTGTGGCGTTTCCCAGAACACCCAGTTACGCCGGAGTCCCATGCCCGTGAATCGTCCGCTCACATCTCCCTTGAGCGGTTCGACTGCGACCGTGAGCGCGCGCCTCAGCTCGGTCATGCGTCCGGTCGGCTTGACCATGTGGATCATGGAGATGTGCGGCAGGGCCGGTTTCCTTTTACTGCGCGACAGAACCAGTGACGGATTTTCCTGCAAGCCCGCGAGCTTGCGGCTGATCCGGACGGCCTTTCGCGCCGTCAGCTCATCCAGCAACAGCACGATGCCGATGATTTTGTCCAAGACTCACCTCCTGGGTGAATGGGTTGAATGGGAAAAGGGCAATCCAGCAGGATAAAGTAGCAGAAATCAGCCATTTTGTCAATGGTTTGGGCGCCTTGCCGCACGCTTGACAAAAGGCTCTTTTTGTGTTATGATTATCAGTCAAAATGTCCTTTCAGAATTAGAAGTTCAACGCCCCAGAAGCCGAAAGCGGCAGGGGCACAACAGGCTTGAAGCCGGTCCAAGGAGGACCCCATGACGGATCCCAAGGAAATGTCCGATTGGTACGACACGAAAGACGGCGGCGATATCGTGGTCACGCCGCGCACTCGGCAGCACATGGCAGCACACCTCGACGTGGTCCCGTTGCTCGCCGAGGCCATCGTTCTCATCGACCTGCCGACGGACGGGAAGTGGCTGGAGGTCGAGGTCGACCTGGGCCGCGTCATCGGCCGCAGCGGGTGCGTCGAGACGGCGGCGATCGGCATGAACGACACGGCGTCGTTCGCCTACCGCGAGGGCCGGGCCATGCCCAGCCGCATCGTGGAAGGGGTGGAGGGCCCGGAGGTCACGACGGTCGTCGTGATCGCCAAGTACGTCAGCCGCGGCAAGTACCAGCTCGTGACGGCGTGGGTCGGGGCGCTCGGTCAGCGGGAGCCCTGGAACGCGGGTGGGCCGGACTTCAAGGACGCCATGACGTTCTGGCAGACGCACGCCCTGATCTTCGATCCCAGCAACATGGAGTCCCCGTTCGAATCGACGTGGGGCACGATCCTCGGGCGGTCCGAGGGACACAGGATCGACGCGAGGACCCACGAGCTCGCGACGCTCACCGACCGCCTCATCGCGGAGGGTGGCGAACCGCTCTTCCCGCCGGTCACCAAGCCGATTCGGAAGACGGTGGAGGGTCAGCAGAAGGAGGTGGGCTCTCTCACGGAGACGACGTACGTGCTGTTCCGTGGGATCTGTCGCATCGAGATCCCCGGGCTCCTCAAGCGGAACTACGCCGGCGGCACCATGCCGGAGTTCTTCCACACCATGATCGCGACGATGAACGTGCACGCCCGCGTGAACGAGGAGGATCTCGTGCACGAGTCGCAGCACGGACTGGACAAGTACCGGCTGAAGCTGAACAAGGACAGCAAGCCGGTGCTCGTGACCGAGGTGCGCATCAACGTCAAGGTCACCGAGGCCACCACGGGCGACGAGAAGAAGTACTACTTGACGGTCACCCCGCTCCGCCGGCCCAAGGCCGGGCTCAAGCCGAAGTACGACGTGGTGATGGCGACCACGCCGAGCGAGGGTGAGGATGTCCTCGTCTTCGGCCCGGACAAGAACGGGGGCTGCGTCAGCCTCGTTCCGGTGCGCCGCACGAGGACCATCGAGGAGGCCGAGCTCGACGTGCTTTTCGGCCGGGCCTAGGCCCAAGTTCCTTCCACAGTTTCCACACCCTTTTCTCAACCGGGTCTCCGGTCTTCGAGAAAAGGGTGTTTCTTTATCTGCTATAATGGAACGTACATGAAATTTCAAAAAGGTTGGTTGGGTTATGAGTTGTCGTCTTCGTCGCTTGAACACCAACCCAGCGTCCAGGCTTTGCGTGACGCAGGGATAAAAAAACCAATGGCTCAAGCGGGATTGCTGGAGGTAGCAAGTTTTTCTCCGGCTGATTTATCAACCCTGACCGATTTGGTAAAGCGGGCGACGCAAGCTCGCGGGCAGAGTTTGGCTACGACCAATGTTTTGTTTAATGGGTGTGGGGCGACGGAATCACCCAAAGGCACGGAGATTTATTTTGTGCCTGATCCGGTAAGTGCACTCGAATCGTTTTTTTTGCAGTCTTTTCTTCGAGAGACTCCGGAATATGTGACGGGTAAAAACTGCAAAGATATTTTTTTGAGGGTCGGTGGACCGGAAATTTTTGCCGCTGCCAGGCCCAAACAAACGGATGTGAGCCAACCTTTTCAGCTTCTCGGAACATTGGTTTTTGTCGGTGATGATGGGAAAGCCGCTCATACGTATTATTGGAGTGATGAGGAACAGCAATTTTTGTCTAAGGATGAAATGGAAAAGAAACGTTCACAACCCGTGCACACCATCGCCATTTTTCCAAAAATTCAAGCGGACACGGCAACGGCCGTGTATCTCCTGCGTTCATTCGGCGAAGCGTTGTTTCCAGGAATTGCAGAAGCCAAGATTGAATTTTGGTCAGCCGCTCCGGAAGGCAAGAGTCCGGAGCAATTGGAGAAGGAAGGGTGTCTCTTGATTGATCTTGGAGGACGCTTTGATCATCATCTTATGAATCAGCGTTCGGGAAAGAGGAGTGAGTGTGCGGCGAGCTTGATCGCCAAGTATCTGGGTGTGGAAGACCATCTGGCCCTACAAAAACTTCTCACCTGGGCCAAGCGCGATGATTTGCAAGGGAAGGGAACGGTGAGCGCCGATCCCATTGATCGTGCTTTTGGACTCTCGGGGATCATCATGAATCTGAATCGCCAATATCACGAGGAACCGCAAAAAGCGCTGGATATTATCGTGCATCTGATCGGTGTCCATGTGGCAGAAGAATATCGTCGTCACGTGGAGTTGCCTCGCGAGTGGGAGGAGCTGGAGGCAAAAGGGAAGGCCGAGTCGTTTATTTTGCAACAGGGATCGGCGGAATTGAGTACGGCGGTTGTGGAATCTGATAATACGACTTTGGCCGGATTTTTACGCGCCGCCAAGAAAGTTGATCTTATCCTTCAACGCGCTTCCACCGGACATACCAATATTATCACCCGTCAATTACGGAATATCGACTTGCGGCCTGTGATCGCCGCGTTGCGTTTGGCGGAAGCGGAAAAAAAAGGGCTCAAGCTTCCTGCTTCGCAGGAGCAGCTCGAGGCCGCCGGGCGGCTTCCAGAAATTGAAGCTTGGTATTATGACGACGCGGCAAACACCATCCAAAACGGCGGCGCAAATCCGCAGGGTGTCAAACCCACGATGTTATCAAAGGATGAGGCGGTGGCGATTCTGAAAGATGAAATTCCAAAAGGTCGCATCGGCTCGATCAAATACAAAAAAGCGTCGGAGTTTGAGGATGGATAAAATTTATTTTCCCGCGTTTGGCAGGTGCAGCCATTTGTTGTTGTTCAGATGCCACGAGGCCGGATCAGAGGTTTGAATTTCATCCCACAATTGTTTGGCCGCGTCTGTGTACAATTTTTCCTCCCGAATCATGCGGCGCTGCTTTTTCCATTTTTCCGGCCCTTGATGTCCACGCTCTTCAAGTTCTTTCAATTCAAGATCAATATCGAGATTGTCCGCGTCTTTGACAATCTTCGCTTCGATGCACTCGCGCTCCTCATATTCTTTCACCAATGCCTCCATGTCAGAAAATACGGTTTTATCAAACATGTCGTGAATGGCTTTTGCTTCGTTTGAATCCACATACAATTTTTGCACGTACGAATGATCAGCGGTGCGCGATTCCGCTAAGTCATGCGTGAGCGCCATCTTGATGATTTTTTCTTCACTCTTGATACCCATGCGGCGCGCGATCACAAGCGCAATCCACACGACGCGCATGGTGTGTTCCAGATCATTCTCGCAATCCACGCCCAAATGCTGCCGCCAACCGCGAGGGACATTACGCAAAGAACCGACTTCATATAAAAATTCAAGATCGCGGGGGGTCATATCATGGAGCATGGAACATGGAGCATGAAACGTCAAACAAGGAAGGATCATTGATATTCAGAGTCGGGCTAGCGGGATTTGTCGTGCCGAAGGCAGATCCGCCTTAGGCGGAAACCCGCGACTCGGCTGTTCATTCGGGGATACGGGACTTGAACCCGTGGCCTCATGCACCCCATGCATGCGCGCTAGCCAACTGCGCCAATCCCCGAATGAATAGCCGAGCGAGCCTCCCCGATGTCCATCGGGGCGCGCTAGCCTCAGCTAAATGCTGATCCGCCTCCGGCGGAAGCTGCGCCATAGCCCGATTCCAAATACCAATCAAGGAAGTTTTAGGAGGATAACCGCTTCTTTCTTCTCTTGCAAGACGCCCTCTTGACGTTTTCCCCAGCGTTTCTTGTCTTTTCTTTCCGCACGATTTATCCTATGGAGGCAAACCCACTTTATTTATTTAATTTTTTAGGGTTTTTCTCATTTTTCTATGGCTAAAATGACTAAGTCACAGCTCATGCAGGAGCTCGCCGCTAAGACAGGTCACACCAAGAAGGACATCGTCATGTTGATGGAAGCGTTGGTGGACATGGCATACAAGCAGGTTAAGTCCGCGGGCGAATTTGTGCTTCCGGGTTTTGGAAAGTTGGTCAAGGTGCATCGTCAGGCTCGCATGGGTCGCAACCCGGCGACCGGCGCGACCATTCAGATTCCGGCGAAGACCGTCGTCAAATTCCGCGTGGCAAAGGCTGCCAAGGAAGCCGTTTTGTAAAATGTTGTAGGGGCGAATCTTGTATTCGCCCTGATCGAACGGGCGATCACGAGGATCGCCCCTACACAGATTGATGAACAACCCCTCCCCTCCGCCCAAGGCGGATGCGCCTTAGGTGCAAAACAGGAGGGGTTTCTGTATGCTGTATCCATATGCGAGACACGGTGTCGATTCGAGCGCGCGCTGAACTCATGAGTTTGGGCGGGGTTATTCTTTTGTCCATGATTTTTTCGTTTCTTGTTTTGCTCATCATCTCTTACAACTCGCCCTACCACTCCCTGTGGTTGCGATGGATTTTGACCATGGTGTTGGTGGCAACGCTCGTTTATTTTTTAGAAGGGCTTACCGAGGAATTGCGTTTTGATGGAGAGACCGTCAGATTTCGTGCTTGGTTTAAGCCGGCGCCCGCGGTTGATCTCATGAAAGTCGAAAAGATTTTTTTGGTGCACGAAGGATTGAACGTCGAGCATGGGATAGAAACTATGCTTTTTCAACTCTCTGACGGATCTCGTATTCGTTTTGGTCTCGGTCCGCTGTGGCATCAACATCACCTATTGACATTTGTGCGAGAGCTCGAAGGGTTGGCAGGCAAAACTTTGTTGATCGAAAAACTTTAACACGGTATTCTCAGGGGACTATGCCAAAGATCAAAAAACATCAGCATTCCATACAGCCCTCATGGACCGGTCCGAGACCACGCACGGACGCAGCAAAAAGTACCTCGGAAAAACGGTTGCAACGCTGGCTGTGTCGAGCAGATGCCAAGGGGGTTCAGGTGGGAGGAGGAGAAAGTTTTACCGAAAATATCAATTGGCGAATTTTTCGTATCATGGCGGAATTTGTGGAAGGATTCGAGTTTCTATCGCATCTGCAAAAGGAGGTGAGCGTGTTTGGTAGCGCTCGTGCGTCCTCTGACAATAAATATTATAAGATGGCAAAAGATTTGGGGTATCAATGTGGCAAGGCGGGCTTTACCATGGTGACAGGTGGAGGACCTGGGATTATGGAAGCCGCCAATCGTGGAGCGTTTGAGTCCGGAGCCGAGTCCGTCGGTTTGGACATCAGCCTGCCTCATGAACAGCGACGCAACCCATACGTGAAACGTTCCATAGGATTTCATTATTTTTTCACGCGCAAGGTGATGCTCTCCGCATCAGCGCAGGCGTACGTATTTTTTCCGGGCGGTTTTGGTACCCTGGATGAATTGTTTGAGATCGTTACGTTGATTCAAACCGAAAAAATGTCGACCGAGGTGCCGGTGATTTTAGTCGGACGTGCCTATTGGATGCCCCTTCTGAAGTGGGTCAAAGAGAGTTTGCGAGACGAAAATAAATTTATCGGTGGAGATGATTTTAAAATTTTACAACCGGTTGATACGGTGGAAGAAGCAGTGGCGATCATCAAAAAAACCCACACGAGGGTTTTGTAAAAAAATAGCGGACGTCGTCGCGATGATTGACGGATCGCGTGAATGGTGTTTTGATATCCGTGACCATTTTTGAAATTCGGTCACGCTCGTTTTTCCACTCGCACCATGCGCTAGAGGAGGCGACATGAAACGGGATTACTACCAGGCACGCAAGCAACGTCTTCCCCTGATTCAAGAGCTCGAGCCGCTCGGACTTCCGCTCGACTGGATGGCGGACGTCGTCGGATGCAATGAGACGACGCTTCGAAAGGATTTGGAGAGCCTGGGCATCATGCAGCGTCGCAAGATCGATCGGGCCCAGGTCTTTCGAAACGTGATCAAACGATACGCGGAACTCTGGGTGCGTCTCATGAAGGATGAGTCGCCACCCGATTCATCGAACGGTTTCGATGAGCAGCTCGTCATGCTCCATCTGGGCGACTGGCTGCAGATCGGGGATCTGGTTCCGTTCATCCGCGGCCTCGTGATGGCCATGGGCAAGCTCACGATCCCGGAGTATCCGTCCGAGATTGAGCCCGAGGCGACGCTCATCCGTGCGATGTTCGGGAATACGTGGGCGCCGGGTTCGTATGAACGCCGGAATTCGGTTCAGTTTTTGAGCGATTACTTTGTGGGGATTCAGGCGGGCGCCATTTGGCCGCCGTCCTCACATGAGGATCTTCTGCGTGACCTCACCGACCGTTACATTGCCGATGAGCGCATGAATATCATGCCGGTCTGGCCGGACAACGTGCGCGAGGTTGTCGGGAAGATTCTCGACACGCTGACCGAGAGGGAAGCAAAGGTCATCCGCATGCGGTTCGGGATTGGCGGGGAAAACAGCCGCACGCTCGAAGAGGTTGCGAAGAACTTCGAGGTCACGCGCGATCGCATTCGGCAGATCGAGGGCAAGGCTTTGCGCAAGCTCCGTCATCCGTCGAGGAGCCACCGCCTCAAGCCCCTGTTCGAACCGTTCACGATCCGGATTCAAGCGCCTGTTCCCATCAACGCCGCGCCCGTCGCTCCGCCCGCTCCCATCGAGCTGGATCGACTCGACCATCTCGTCAAGTCGGTGGATGAGTTGGAGACGAGCGTCCGCTCCGCGAACTGTCTGCAGAACGCAGGCATTCGGTGGGTTTGGGAGCTCACCGAGAGAACGGAATTCGAGATGCTCAGGACCAGGCATTTTGGTCGCAAGAGCTTGAAAGAGCTCAAAGTAATCTTGGACGAGATGGGAGGGCTCACCTTCGGCATGAAGTACAACGAAGGGTTCAGGCAGCTTCTCGTCGAGCGCACCCACGGGCGCGGAAATCCGCCTATGTCCGTCGCGCCGTAGTACGCTTCAACAAAAGAGCCGCTCTGCTGAGCGACTCTCTTTTTTATTTCATTGTTTTTACTTACCAATTTTTTCTCCGTGAATTTCTCTCACCATTTTTTTGATGGTCTTGAGGGTTCGTGCGGCTACGCGCATACGAATACCGTTAATGGTCACGGTTTGCAGGTTTACGTTTTGGCGGCGTTTCGTCGCAATATTCGAATGGCTTCGGGAATGGCCGAAGTTCGCTTTTTTGTTTGTGAGTTCGCAGATGCGGGACATATTAGAGAGAAGGGTTATTAGTCATTAGTAACTAGTAATCAGATTTTGACCCCAGTTACGAATTACTAATTACTAGTTACTCTAGTAATGAATGGCGCCATGATATGTCTTTTTGCTTTTTTGGTCAAGGGGAGCGATAATGCGAGGCATGTCTCTCCTTTCTCTTTTGTTTAAACAGCCATTAATTTTTTTTGTTCTCGTTGCTGTGTTCGTCATGGTTCTTTCTGTGCATGAATACGCGCATGCTCTGGTTGGGTATTGGTTGGGAGACAATACGGCTAAACGTATGGGCCGTCTGACGTTGAATCCTTTGGCGCACATTGATCCGTTGGGTTTTGTCGCGCTCCTCACGGTTGGTTTTGGTTGGGGGAAGCCGGTGCCTTTCAATCCTTATAATTTAAAGTATCCGCGTTGGGGGCCGACGCTCGTAGCTTTGGCTGGCCCGGGCTCCAATTTAATCTTAGGTTTGATTTGCGCGCTCCTGTTTCGATTTTTATTTCCAAGTTTGGGCGAACAAAATCTTCTTACTGTTTTTCTGCTGTATGCCGCCTATCTCAATTTTGCCTTGATGCTGTTTAATCTCATTCCCATTCCACCGCTCGACGGTTCAAAAGTTCTTTTGTCCGCGCTCGCCGACCCCCGCTATCAAGCCGCGCGATTTTTTCTTGAGACCAAAGGCTCCATGTTGCTCATCGGTTTGATTGTTTTAGATGCGTTTGGCGGCGTGGGAGTTTTTTCCTGGTTGTCGAGTGCTGCCAATGGGTTGTTTCGATTGGTGACGGGATAGCTCCCTCCGAGTTCCTCCTCTTTTTTAAAGAGGAGGTGAGGAGGAGTTAAAAAATAAAGGGTTATGATGGTAACGCCTGATTGCGTTTTAACTCCCTCCACCTCCCTCTTATGCTAAGAGGGAGGGTCAGACTCTTGACGCTTCCGACAGGTGCTGGTAGATTATCGGCACTTTCATGCCTACCATCAATCAACTCGTCCGACGCGCGCGCAAGCCCATACGGACCAAATCAAAGAGCCCGGCTCTTCAATTTAAGATGGACACCTTGCATCGCAAGCGCACTTCCTATGGTCGAGGTTCCGGTTTTAAGCGCGGGGTGTGTACCAAGGTCACGACCATGACACCGAAAAAACCAAACTCTGCTATTCGTAAAATTGCGCGTATTCGTTTGTCCAACGGACAAGAGGTCACCGGATATATTCCCGGTGAAGGACATAATTTGCAGGAGCACTCCATTGTGTTGATTCGTGGCGGACGCGTCAAAGATTTGCCCGGTGTGCGCTATCACGTCGTACGCGGAGTGTATGACACACAAGGCATTCCAGCCCGCCGCCGCAGCCGATCGCTCTACGGAACCCGCACGCCAAAGGAAGAAAAAAAGAAATAGCTAGACATTAGACATTAGTTATTAGACATTAGATCAATAAAAATATATGAGAGGTAAGAAGGCTCCGAAAAGAAAAATTGGTAACGATCCGAAATTCAATTCGCCTGTGGTGGCGAAGCTCATCAATTACGTAATGCAGGGCGGCAAGAAACAGACGGCGCAAACCATCGTGTACGCGGCGCTGGCCGAAATGGAAGAAAAAATGAAGAAGCCGGCCATGGAAGTTTTTGATGAAGCGCTCAAGAACGTGTCGCCATTGCTTGAAGTAAAATCTCGTCGTGTGGGCGGCGCGAACTATCAGGTACCGCTTCAGGTGCGTGCCGAGCGTCGTCTCCAACTCGCTTTTCGTTGGGTGTTGACGGCGGCGCGAGCTCGCAAAGGCAAGCCGATGGCGGAAAAACTCGCTTTTGAACTCATGGAAGCTGCACAAAATCGCGGTGATGCCGTTAAAAAGAAAACGGATGTCCAAAACATGGCTGCGGCGAACCGAGCGTTCGCGCACTTCGCGAGATAAAAATTTATGCCCCGTGAATATTCGCTCAAAGATACGCGAAACTTTGGAATCATCGCTCACATTGACGCCGGCAAGACCACGGTGTCCGAGCGTGTGTTGTTTTATACGGGGCGCAAACACAAGATTGGTGAGGTACACGAAGGGGAGGCGACCATGGATTGGATGGAGCAGGAACAGGAGCGCGGCATCACCATCACCGCTGCGGCCACGACCTGTTTTTGGAAGGGCAAGCGTTTGAACTTGATTGATACGCCCGGACACATCGACTTTACGATCGAAGTTCAGCGATCGCTGCGCGTACTCGAT
>Ga0209515_10010217_pt1 | contig 10505 bp, 5 predicted proteins | sample Subgroupgradi54m_FD_187454 | JGI IMG/M metagenome (GOLD analysis project Ga0209515, IMG submission 187454) | Subsurface groundwater microbial communities from S. Glens Falls, New York, USA - GMW60B uncontaminated upgradient, 5.4 m (SPAdes)... ...
AAGCCGTTTTTTGTAAGCCTCAGTAATTTCGCGGGCTATTTTGGGTGGAAGAGAAGAATCTTCTGAAACGCGTGTTTTGGGCGTTGCTTTTTTGCTTCCAGAATAGATAAAGCGCTCAAATTCAGAGACGGCCATGACGCGCGTTTGATAAGCGCGCGCATGATTGCGGACAAAATTATCATCGGAAACAACGCACTTATGCGGTTGTTCGGTGAGCTTCTCTAAAATTTTAACAATCCTTTCATCGGCATCTTCGCCCGTTTCAGAAAAAACCAAATTGATTTTCAGCGGACTAATTTGCGGAAGGTCTCTGAATTCGGATTTGCCGTCAAAAACCAGAATGATAGTGGAGACATCTCCGCGCGCCGCCGCGAATTTGCCGCACACTTCAATTAAGCCGTCTCGCGCAGAGCGCAGATTCCGATCGAGCAAAGTCTCCAATTGCTGGATTTTATGAATGACGTTATAAGCATCCAAAATGTAAATCATGGCGTCATTTTAGCACGTTTTCGATGCGGTGTTTTGTGATATTATTCTCCTATTGTGAAGCCCGACAGATTCTTAATTCCCAAGTCAAGACTGAAATTCTGGTACCAAAAAGGGTTCGTCGTTCCGCTCGCGATTTCCTTTGGAAGCCCGCTTGAGCCGTGGCAAATTGCCAAACCCATTCTCAAAGAAAACAAGTACGCATTTTTTTTAGACAGCGTCCGCTATCAGAAAAAAATAGGTCGCTATTCTTACCTGGGTTGGAATCCATTTCGAATTTTTAGGGCGAAACAAGCTGCTGGAATTATCGGCAAGCTCAGAAATTTGCTCGGCTCCTACAAAGGCCACAAATGGAAAGAACTCCCTTTTTTTACGGGCGGAGCGGTGGGTTATTTTAGTTATGAACTGGCTCATGCATTCGAGCAGTTGCCGGATTTGGCTCGCGATGATCTTCATTTGGATCCGGTGACGTTAATGCTCACCCGAGACCTGCTTGTCTTTGATCACAAAGAAAATAATTATTTTCTCATCTCCAATCTAGTTCCTTCCAAAGACGGTTCATTTGAAAAAGCTTTTGAGCGAGCGACTAACAGGATAATGGGGACTGTCCCCTTTTTTGGGGACTGTCCCCAATCAACCAACGGCTACGTCAAAATCCGAAATTTCCGCGCAGACATGTCGAAACAGAAATTCAAACAAATGGTTATGACTGCCAAAAAATACATCGAAGCAGGAGATATTTACCAGGCCAATTTGTCCCAGCGATTTTCATTTGGTTTGAGCGGCTCTGCAGAAACCATTTATGAAACACTCAGAAAAATTAATCCTTCGCCATTTTCTAGTTTTCTGAAAATGGGTGGTCTCACCGTTGCCAGCGCTTCACCAGAACGTTTAATTCGCTTAAACGGCCGGCGCTGCGAAACGCGTCCCATTGCAGGAACCAAACCGCGCGGAAAAACAACGGCTGAGGAACGGCGGTTCCAAGAGGAATTAATACAGAGCCCAAAAGAACGCGCCGAACATATTATGCTCGTCGATTTGGAACGCAATGATTTGAGCCGGGTTTCAGAGCCAAACAGTGTTTTGGTGGATGAGCTGATGACGCTTGAACCGTATTCGCATGTCGTTCATATTGTTTCCAATATTTCTGGGCGCCTCAAAAAAAATTGTGACCGGTTTGATTTGCTGGAAGCGGTTTTTCCCGGAGGAACCATTACGGGATGCCCGAAAATTCGGTCGATGGAAATCATCGAAGAAATCGAGCCGTTTAAGCGGCATCTTTATACCGGTTCCATTGGTTACTTGGATTTTAACGGAGATTTGGATTTGAACATTGTCATTCGAAGTTTGATTATGAAAGAACACAAAGGCTACCTTCAAGTCGGCGCGGGGATTGTTTATGATTCCAACCCCGAGTCTGAATATCGCGAGACCCTTCATAAAGGAAAAGCGCTTGTGGATGCGCTCTCCGCGCACACCCAGTTATGAATTTATTCGTTAACGGAAAAGCCGTAACTTCTGAAAAACAATATCCGCTGCCGAGCGAAACGTCCAATTTTGTGTTTGAAAGCCTGAGAAGTTACAAAGGCGTCATTTTTCGACTCGAAGATCATTTGCGGCGATTGTCAGAATCGGCGAAAACCATTGATCTCAAACTTCCCAAAACTGTTTTAGATCTTGAGCGAGAACTGAAATCCTGTTTGTCCAAATCCTCAGCATCGGAAGCTTTTCTCCGGATTTCTGTCGACGAAAAAAACAGTTACATTTTAGTGACGGAGCGAAAACGTCCAAGCTGGATTTATGAACAGGGAGTTGACCTGAAAACCTCGGTGATGCGCAAAAACATTCCCCACGCAGTGCCTTCGGAAATCAAAACCAGCGCTTTTTTAACCAATGTCCTGGCCACGCTAGAACGGCAGGAAGAAAACATTTATGAAGTGATTCTTCTTGATTCCAATGGCTTTATTACCGAATCCACGGTTTGGAATTTGTTCATGGCCAAGGACGGGAAAATCTTCACGCCTGCGACCGGGATCCTTCATGGAGTGACCCGGCAATTTGTGATAGAATGTGCTCTCCTCGAAGGCATTGAAGTAGTCGAAACCAATCTCATGCGTCATGATTTATGGAATGCCAATGAGGCGTTTTTGACCAATACGTCCGGGGAAATTGTTCCGATTCGCTCATTGGACGCGCGTGTGATCGGGAGTAAAATGCCAGGCGAGCTGACCCAAAGGCTCATGAGCCGATTTCAAGACGAATTAAGAAAGGCTTTGAATGAAAATTAAACGGGCCATTATCAGCGTTTCCGACAAAACCGGTTTAATTCCGCTGGCCAAAGAATTAAAGCGCTTCAATGTTGACATATTTTCCACCGGCGGAACCTTGGCGCTACTTAAAAAAAATAAAATCTCGGCTCGTTCTATTTCTGAACTCACCGGATTTCCCGAAATTTTAGACGGCCGCGTCAAAACGCTTCATCCTAAAGTTCACGGCGGACTTTTGTATCTTAGATCTCAAAAATCTCACGTGCGCGAAGCAAAAATCCACGGAATCAAACCGATTGATTTGGTGATTGTGAATCTTTATCCCTTTCGAGAAACTATCCAGAAGCCAAAAGTGAAATTAAAAGAAGCGGTTGAGCAAATTGACATCGGCGGGCCGTCGATGCTTCGTTCCAGTGCCAAAAATTTTGAATCGGTCACGGTGGTTTGTGATCCAGCGGATTATCCAAAAGTGATTGAGGAATTAAAAGCCGGAAAGGGCAGTGTTTCCTCCGAGCTTCGGCGCCAGCTGGCCGTTAAAGTATTTCAGCATACTTCAAGTTACGACCAAGAAATTGGAAGGTATTTGTCCCGTCATTGCGAGGAGGCTGTCAAGCCGACGAAGTTCGCCAAAAGCTGGCGGAATCCGTCCGGACGAATCTCGCCGTTCGCTGGCGGACAATCCCGGTCTGAGATTGCTTCGGGCACTTCGTGCCCTCGCAATGACGGTTTACCCGAAGTTTTCGACGACGTTTACGTTCGTTCCGAATCACTCCGCTACGGCGAGAATCCGCACCAGCGCGCAGCGCTTTACAAAGCGCGCGAGGGAAAAACCCAATTCAGCTTTCAGCAATATCAAGGCAAAGAGCTCTCTTACAATAATATTCTCGATTTCGAGGCGGCGGTTGATATTTTGCGTGAATTTAAAGAACCCACCGCCTGCGTGGTCAAACACAGCAACCCTTGCGGAATTGCCTCGCATGAAAAAATATCAGAAGCCGTCGGCTTGGCCGTCGACACCGATCCGTTGTCAGCCTTTGGTGGAATTGTCGGAGTCAATCAGGTCTGTGATTTGGCCGTGGTAAGCACGGCACTTCAGAAACTTTCTTTTTTTGAGGTTTTAATTGCGCCCAGTTTTACCAAAAAAGCGCTTGAGGTTTTAAAATCCCGAAAAAATTTACGTGTTCTGAAAATTACCGGTCTTGATAAGACTGAACCTTATGATCTGCGGTTTATGAAAAGCGGACTTTTGGTTCAGGACCGCGACCAGCCAGTTTTAGCCCATGAGAAGCAATTGAAAAAAAATCTGAAATGGGTCACCCAAGAAAAATTAAAAGCTCAGGAAATAGATAATCTTTTATTTGCTTGGAAATGTGCCAAAGTGGTTCGTTCCAACGCCATTGTGCTCACGCACGGAAAACAAACGGTCGGAATTGGCTGTGGTCAAATGTCTCGCGTGGACAGCGTTCGCTTGGCTTGTATGAAAGCGGGAGCCCGGACAAAAGGGGCCTTTTTAGCCAGCGATGGTTTTTTCCCGATGCCGGATAATATTGAAGTCGCTTATGAACATGGCATTCGGGCGGTTATTCAACCCGGTGGTTCTATCCGCGACGCGGAGGTCATCAGCGCTTGCGACCAAGTCGGCATGGCGATGGTCTTTACCAGCGAGCGGCATTTCAAACACTAGTTTTATTCTCCTTCAATGACTTATTCTTCTGCGCTTCAGTATCTTCAATCGTTTCTTAATTTCGAGCGTATTCCGTTTGAGTACCGCCGGCAATTTAATTTAAAACAGATGAATTCGCTGCTCGGCTGGTTTGACTTTCCTCAAGATTTATTTCCCTCCGTTTTGGTTGCCGGAACCAAAGGTAAGGGTTCGACAGCCAATTTTCTAAGCCATATTCTGTCTGAGAATGGTTATCAGACAGGTTTGTACACCTCACCACACTTGATCGATCCCCGCGAACGAATTCGAATGAATGGAAAAGTGATTTCGAAATCGGATTTTGCCCGGATTGTTTCCCGCATTCGAACCGTTGTTAGCCGCAAGAAAAAACAAATTAAATCCATCGAACCAATTACCTATTTTGAAATTTTTACGCTGGTTGCAATTCTTTACTTCGCTGAGCGCAGCGTGGATCTTGGAATTTTTGAAGTAGGTATGGGCGGGCGCTTAGATGCGACGAATGTTCTCGATCCATTAATTTCAATCATTACGTCGATTAGCTATGACCACCAGGAACATTTGGGCGCGACCCTAAACGCTATTGCGGCTGAGAAGGCGGCCATCATTAAGAAAAATGGATTTGTTATTTCCGCTCGCCAGAAACCCGAAGCTGCGCGCGTCATTAAAAACGAAATTCGCCGGCAAAAGGCGAAAGGTTATTTTTTAGGGGAGCAATTTAAAACTTCCCATGAAAAAATTACGAAACAAGGCGGAAGTTTTGATTTTCAAATCGATAACGAGATTGCTTCGTCGGCCTTCAGCCTCCTCGCAATGACGTCATTGCGAGGGAGCGAAGCGACCGAAGCAATCTCAAAGTGCGCGCGCCTCTATATTCCACTGACCGGAAATGTTCAGATCAAAAACGCGGCGGTTGCTTTGGAAGCGACGAATCTCTTAGAACGTTATTATGATTTCTGGTTCCAGGATGGAAAAATTCGCTCGGGCCTGAAAAAAGCTTTTTGGCCGGGCCGCTTTGAGCAACTCAGATGGCGGGGAAGAACCGTCATCCTGGACGGGGCCCATAATGGGGCTTCTATGGAAGAGCTCAGCCTTACCTTAAAGCAGCTTTACCCGAAAAGGCCCATTACCTTTATATATGGAACTTCTCGGGAGAAACAGCTTCCAGATCAGCTTAAATCTCTATTGTCTATTAGTAGCTCCATCATCCTGACCAAAAGCACCAATCCACGAGCCCAGGAACCAAAAGTTATTTTAGAGGCTGTTTATGCGCTAAAATATGGCCACCCCAGTTTTTTAACAAACCATCTCAGAGAAGCCTTTCAAACGGCTTCTCGCATTGTCCCAAAAGAGGCCGTGTTGGTGGTGGCCGGTTCTTTATTTTTAATTGGAGAAGCTCGAGAAATTTTAAAATGCCGGAAATTCATTTAGAAGACACCATTGCTGCTGTTTCTACGCCGCCCGGAGAAGGCGGGATCGCTGTTGTCCGGATTAGCGGCCCTGAAGCAATTCATATTGCCTCCAAAATCTTTCGTAGCGACATCCTAGACGCTCCGTCTCATACGATTCATTACGGTGACATCATGGATCAGGATCATCACGTGATCGATCAGGTACTCGTCAGCGTTTTTCGAAAGCCCACTTCGTACACCGCTGAAGATGTCATCGAAATTAGCGGACATGGCGGTTCGCGTGTCATTCAAAAAATCCTGGACCTAGTTTTAAAAAATGGAGCACGTCACGCTGAGCCAGGTGAATTTACCCGCCGCGCATTTTTAAACGGGCAAATGGATTTGACTCAGGCCGAAGCGGTGTTGGATTTAATCCGTGCGAAAACAGACAAGTCCGTTGAAGTAGCGCTCAAACAACTGAATGGAAAATTATCTTCTGAAATTCAATCGATCAAAAATGAGCTCATGAAAATTTATGCGCACTTGGAAGCCTATCTTGATTTTCCGGACGAGCATCTTGAAATTTATTCGGATCAGGATCTCCGATTGCGCTTTGAACAACTCAAAGGCCGCCTTCAAAGTTTGATTCAATCCTTTCAAAACGGCGAAATTCTGCGCGAAGGTGCTTCCGTCATTTTGTGCGGCAGACCCAACGTTGGAAAATCCTCGCTTTTAAATGTTCTTCTAGACCGCGATCGGGCTCTGGTTTCAGAAGTCCCAGGCACGACTCGGGATACCTTGGAAGAATCGGTAGAATTAGGAGGGATTTTGGTCCGTTTAATCGACACCGCGGGGCTTTGGGGGAGCCAAAACCCCATCGATCAGGCAGCCATGAAACGCACCAAAATTCATGTTGATGAAGGCGATCTTATTTTGTGGGTCTTGGACGCCAAAGAGGGTGTCACGGATGCAGATCTTAAAATTTTTGAACAACAGGTCCGACATAAAAAATCGGTCGCCGTTATTAATAAAATTGATCTGAATCCGCAGCTTTGTCATTCCCGCACGCTTTTAGCGGGAATCCAAGATTTAGATCCCCGATTAAAACATTCGGGAATGACAACTTGTTTTGTGTCCGCAAAAACCCGAACAGGAATTGACGATCTTGAAAAAAAGATCTCCGATTTAATTTTAGATCATGATTTGGGACAAGAATCAGTTTTGATTACGCGATTAAGACACAAGCGTGCATTGGAACATTCGCTTGAAGCACTCGACAAAAGTTTCAATGCATTTTTGAGAAATGAATCGCTGGAATTTATCACACTTGATTTAAAACAATCACTTGATGCGCTCAGAGAATTAGTCGGAGAAATTTATACCGAAGACCTTCTGGATGTCATTTTTAAAGAATTTTGCATTGGGAAGTAAGGCTAAAAAATATTTTTATTTTTTAGATTGACACGACTATCGTTCTTGACTAAAATTCGTTCCAACATCAACACAGGTTCTAAGAACGGTTGAAGCGAACAGGCAAGCTGGTATTTTTCATTCATGATCTTAACAAACAATCAAATTTAAGACCGTAACAAGGTGGCGAGAGTCAGCCACCTTTTTTTTGTCTCTAAATTTGCCATTTGAGAGTAACGCACTAAAAAGTTTTATTAAGTTCCTAGTATCACTCAACTTAAAAATTTAAAACAAATTTGAAATATTGGATTAAAGTCAAATCCAAGGCGTGCCGATTTTATGCTTAGCTGCACTAGATGTTGTGCGAAGTTTAGCTTTTAGTACAATATGTAGCAGGGCGTAAAAGGTGAAAGACAATGGTCCAGTCCAACGCTTTGAACCCAGGGAGCCCGCAATGAAAGTGAAAACCCAAAAAACAAAAATTCAGAGTACAGAAAGTCCCGCTCTACCTGCCTCTCCGTCTCAAAATGCGATTGGATATGAACACTCAGGCCGTGGGCTCCATGTGTCGCGCCGCTTCACTCGTTTGGGACAGCATCCTTATGATGAATTGGAGTGGGTACGCCGGACTTCCGTGATTACGAATCCAGATGGCTCCGTTGTTTTTAAAATGGAAGATGTCGAAATCCCCGCTTCCTGGTCTCAGCTCGCAACAGACATTGTCGTTTCCAAATATTTTAGAAAAGCAGGCGTTCCCAATACCGGAAGTGAAACGAGCGTCCGGCAGGTGGTAAAACGGCTGGCTCATTCTATGCGTGTCGCAGGCGAAAAATTTGGCGGCTATTTTGCAACCCGAGAAGATGCGGAAACCTTCGAAGCAGAACTGACTCATCTCTTAGTGAATCAAAAAGTAGCTTTCAATTCTCCCGTTTGGTTTAACTGCGGTCTTCATCAGGAATACGGAATCAAAGGCAGCGGCGGTAATTGGTACTGGAATCCAAAGACCAACGAAGTTGAACTAACCGCTGACAGTTATTCTCATCCGCAATGTTCGGCTTGTTTCATTCAATCGGTTAATGATGATTTGATGTCTATTTTTGAACTCGTCAGATCCGAAGCTCGGCTTTTTAAATTTGGATCGGGAACCGGAACGAATTTTTCCACCCTTCGCGGAAGACAGGAAAAACTCTCAGGCGGCGGAACGTCTTCAGGACTCATGTCATTTCTGGAAGTGCTTGATCGCGGAGCCGGCGCGACCAAATCGGGCGGAACGACGCGCCGAGCTGCGAAAATGGTTGTGCTGGATATGGATCACCCCGAAATTGTGGATTATATTGACTGGAAATTAAAGGAAGAGAAGAAAGCCCGAGCCTTAATTGCCTCCGGCTATCCTTCAGATTTTAACGGTGAGGCTTACCGGACTGTTTCAGGTCAAAACTCAAACAACTCGGTCCGCATTGGCGATGATTTTATGAATGCCTATTTGAGTGGTGGCCAGTGGCAGACCAAATTCAGAACGACCGGTCAAGTGTGTGAAACGTTCCAGGCCAAAGACCTGATGGACCGTATTTGCAATACTGCCTGGGCTTGCGCGGATCCGGGAGTTCAATTCGACACCACGATTAATGATTGGCATACCTGCGCCAACACGGACCGGATTTATGCGTCTAATCCGTGCTCGGAATACATGTTCTTAAATGATACAGCCTGCAACCTGGCTTCAATCAACTTGATGAAATTTTTAAATGCAGACGGCACCTTTGATGTGGAAGGTTACCGCCATACTTGCCGGATTTTTATTCTGGCCCAAGAAATTCTCGTGGATTTTGCTTCTTATCCCACTCAACCGATCGGAAAAAATAGTCATGACTATCGTCCTTTGGGTTTGGGATATGCCAATTTGGGAACACTTCTGATGGTCAGCGGAATTCCGTATGATAGTGAAAAAGCCTTTTCGATCGGTGCGGCATTGACAGCCATTATGACGGGTCACGCTTATCGGGCCTCATCAGAAATTGCCCGGTCCAAAGGTCCATTTCCAGGTTATGTAAAAAATGAAAATTCAATGCTTCGCGTCATCGGCAAACACCGAGATGCGGCCTACAAAATCAGTCCAGACACGTGTCCTTCCTATTTACTCAAGGCGGCGCAAGAAGATTGGGATGAAGCGTTGGCTTTTGGAAAAAGGTACGGTTACCGAAATGCTCAAGCCACCGTGATTGCGCCCACTGGAACCATTGGACTATTGATGGATTGTGACACCACCGGCATTGAACCTGATTTTGCCCTCGTGAAATTCAAAAAGTTGGCCGGCGGCGGTTATTTTAAAATCGTTAACCAATCGGTTCCAGCTGCGCTTCGCAAGCTGAACTATAACGAGGTTGAGATTAAAGAAATTATTGAATATATTTCCGGAACCGCCTCACTCAGAAATTCGCCGTGGGTGAATGAAAACGCGTTGTGTTCCAAAGGATTTACGGAAGAAGACCTTGTCCGGATCGAAGAAAAACTTCCGGCTCTCTTCGAGCTCTCTCATGCGTTTGCGCCGTGGGTGTTGGGCGATGAAGCCATGAAGCGTTTGGGTTTTAAGGCGGAAGAATATAAATCTCCGAAATTTAATTTATTGGAAGTGCTGGGTTTTTCAGTTGCTGAAATTGAGGAAGCCAATCGGATTATTTGCGGAACCATGACGGTTGAGGGGGCGCCTCATTTGAAATCTGAGCATCTTCCGATTTTTGATTGCGCTAATAAATGCGGTAAAACCGGCGAGCGTTATATTCAGCCGATGGCACACGTTCGAATGATGGCCGCCGTACAGCCTTTCATCTCGGGCGCGATTTCAAAAACCGTCAATCTTCCAAAAGAAGCCACGGTGGATGAAATCAGAAATATTTATGTGCAGAGCTGGAAAATGGGCGTCAAAGCCGTTGCGCTCTACCGAGACGGTTGCAAAGCTTCGCAGCCGCTGAACACATCCTCTTCGGATAAAACAGAGACTAAGGAAAAGGCGAAAGAAAAAAATGAACCCCCGGTTTTAAGAAGAAGGCGGCTTCCGAAAAAACGAAGCGGCTTTACTCAAGAGGCAGCGGTCGGTGGACATAAAGTGTACGTTAGAACTGGAGAATATGAAGATGGCGGTTTGGGTGAAATCTTTATCGACATGCACAAAGAAGGTGCCGCGTTCAGAAGCATGATGAACTGTTTCGCGATTGCCATTTCGTTAGGCCTTCAGTATGGCGTTCCGCTCAAAGAATTTGTGGATGTGTTTAC
>Ga0209515_10010221_pt1 | contig 10503 bp, 5 predicted proteins | sample Subgroupgradi54m_FD_187454 | JGI IMG/M metagenome (GOLD analysis project Ga0209515, IMG submission 187454) | Subsurface groundwater microbial communities from S. Glens Falls, New York, USA - GMW60B uncontaminated upgradient, 5.4 m (SPAdes)... ...
TGCTCGCCATAGCCCGAGCTATGGCTGCGCTTTGCGCCTAGATCAGACGCCTTCTGGCGCGCTGCTCGGGCACGCTCGAAAAACTCTCAGCCTCTGAGCGGCCCGGGTCGCTCCCACAAGTGATGGATGTGCCGGCGGCGGTCTCTGACTACGCTCGGCCGACCACGTCCAAGCCCCGGAGACCCCCCATGCCGCTTGTCAAGGAACACTTAGCCGTCAACCCGTCGGTACTGGCCGACCCGTCGCGCGGCTGGCGGCGGATGATCCGCATCGACAGCGTCGGCGGCGATGTCGGCGAGGTCATCAAGGCGACCAACGACTTCCTGCCGGATCGGCTGGTCTATGCCGAAGGCGACTCGTGGTTCGACAAGTTCACGCCGCTGCCGAGCTCGGGCACCAACCTGCTCGACGCGATCCGCACGCCGTTCCTGACCGCGGTGGTCGACGTGGCGCACATCGGCGACGAAGTGCGCGACATGGTGCGCGGCCACCAGGCGCGCCAGACCAGTGCGATGTTCAAGCTGTTCGGTTTCCAGGCGATCTTGCTGTCGGCCGGCGGCAATGACCTGAAGAACGTCTTCGCCGACCTGTTCGCGACCAAGGCACGGGTCAACGAGGGCCTCGCGTCGCCGTTCCAGCCGCAGGACCTCGGTCGCCTGGCCGACCCGGCGAGCTACGCCGAGTTCTTCGAAGACGTGGTTCGCAACATCGGCCGCTTCGTCGACCTGCGCGACTCGGCGAAGGACGAAGTGACACGCGCGGCGCCGATCTTCGTGCACGGCTACGACTACCTGCAGCCGCGCCCGGCGAGCGCGCAGATCTTCGCCGGCAGCCGCATCGGCAAGGGGCCGTGGCTGTACCCGTCGCTGAAGGCCGCCGGACTGTCCGATGCGCAGATGCGCGCCGCCGCCGACGCCATCGTCGACGAGATGAACCTGCAGCTGCAGCAGGTCATCGCCAAGCTGCCCAACGTTCACGTCATCGACCAGCGCGGCCTGTTGACACCCGCCGCGCCGGGCACGACCGGCGCCGACGCCGACTGGCTCGACGAGATCCACCCGACCAAGGAAGGCTTCACCAAGCTGGCGCGCAACCGCTGGGATGTGCCTTTGTCCCAGGCGCTCGGCTGGCTGCCGGCGCCGGCCGACCTGGTGCCGGCGATGCCGCCGGCCAACCACAGCACCGCACAAGCCGAAGCGCCCGACGACCACGCGTGATGCCGGCCGCGACGCCGGCCTCGAGAGGGGGGACCCCATGCGACCGAACATGATGAGCACGCAGCTGGGCGGCACCGCCAGCCTGGCCCTGCTGGCGCCGGTGCGCCCCGGCTTCGTCGAAGGCTTCGAGTCGGTCACGTTCTCGCGCCGGCTCGAGCTGCTGCTGAAGACGCTCAACGCGATCCGCCAGGCATCGCGCGAGGCGGCGCTGCTTGCGAGCCCGTTCCCGGACTCGGTCGCGCGCTTCGGTATCCTGCGCTCGTTTCGCTACGCGCTGGTGCCGCCCGACCCCCCGCCCGCCGCCGACCCCAAGGCCGCGCCGGGCCTGCCGGACCCGGGCCGCTACCGGCTGTCGCTGAACGTCACCTTCGACGGCGGCTGGGAAACCTACATGCGGGTCATCTACCGCGACCTCGGCACGCTGCTCGACGCCATCTTCTGCAACTGCGAAGGCTACCTGGCGGCGCATTCGAACAGCTATGACGCCTACACCCGCTGGGTGCGGGCGCACGAAGTCGGCGCCGGTCTGTTCTATACCGAGTCGTCGCTGACGGCGCTCGACCAGCGTTACCTCGAAGGCATAGAACGAATCCATCGCGAAGAAGCGAACCCTGCGCTCGCCGATGCCCAAAGCACCGCGTTCGCGCTGAAGCAGCCGCTCGATGTGCCCCAGTCGCTGGCCGCATTCTTCAGCGCCGACAAGGCGACGCAGGCCGCGACGCTGCGCCTCAACCTGCGCGCGCTGAAGGCCTTGTACGACCTGCGCCCGCTGTTCCCGCCGAACCACGACCAGGACGATCAGTTCCTGCTGCGCTTCGCGCGCCGTGCGCTGCGCGAGTTCGTCGAGCTGCTCGGCGCGCTGCTCGCCAGCGCCGACCCGGCGAAGGCCGCGCTGCTGCCGTTCGGCGAGCAGATCGACTGGATCAGCAAGCCGACCACCGCCCACGTCACGACCCCGCGGGTGCTCGCATTCGCCAAGGCCGACGTGCAGGCCGGCATCGTCACGCGTTACGACGGCATCACCCACGGCGCCCTGGTGCTGTTGCGCGTGACCGATGCCGCGGCAGCGCGCCAGTGCCTGGCCGCGCTGCCGGTGCGGGTCGCCGGCGACGAGGCCGTCGCCGGCGTGCACTGCAACGTCGCGTTCACGCTGCAGGGCCTGCGCGCGCTCGGCGTGCCGCCCTGGCGCATCGACATGCTGCCGCAGGAGTTCATCGAAGGCATGGAGACGCGCGCCGGCCTGCTCGGCGACGTGCGGACCAACCATCCGAACCTTTGGCGGCGGCCGCGGCTGAACGTGCGCCCCAACACCGAGCTCGACCTCGCCAGCGTGCATGTCGTCGTGCAGTACCGGATCGCCGACCGCGCCACCGCGGCGTACACGCTGCACCCGGCGTTGAGCGCCGAGGCGGCCTGCTTCAACCCGAGCAGCGGGTTCGCGCTGCTGGCCATCGAAGCGATGCGCAGCTGGCCCGACGCGCAGAACAACACACGCGAACACTTCGGCTTCACCGACGGCATCAGCCAGCCGCTGACCGATGGCCCACCGGCCGCCCCGACCTTCTGGAAAGACCGCGTCGAGCGCGGCGAAGTCCTGCTCGGCTACCCGAACCAGCGCGGCGACGGCCCGTACCCGCCGCAGGAAGACCGGCTGCTCGACAACGGCAGCTTCCTGGTGCTGCGCAAGATCCGCCAGCGCGTCGATGTGCTCGACGCGCTGCTCAAGCGGCACTACCCGAACAGCGACGCGGCCTCGGCGCAGGCGCGCATCGCGATCCGCGAACGCATGATGGGACGGCGCCAGAACGGCCAGCCGCTGGTGACCGGCAACAACAACGCCGGCTCGGGCAACCTGAACGACTTCGACTACGCCCGCGACAGCAACGGCGCGCAGTGCCCGTTCCACTCGCACGCGCGGCGCACCAACCCGCGGGCCGGCGAGCACATCCCGCGCATCGTGCGGCGCGGCATGTCGTACGGGCCGCGCGACGAGGCCGAGCTGGCGACCGAGCGCGGCGTCTACTTCATGGCCCACTGCGCCAGCATCGCCGAGCAGTTCGAGGTGATCCAGCGCTGGGTGGCCGGTGGCAACAGCAGCGGCGTCGGGTCGGCCCAGAGCGACCCGTATCTCGGCGTGCCGCCGCCGGGCGAGCGGCGGGTCTATCGTTTTCTCGACGACGCCGGCCAGGTGCTGCGGGTCGAGCTCGGCGACCAGCCGCTGACCGAGCTGCAGTGGGGCCTGTACCTGTTCGTGCCGGCCATCGCGGCGTTGAAGAGTCTCGACAGGATCGTCGCCGAACCCGAGCCGCCGCGCGACCTGCCGGCCCGCGGCAAGAGCGAGGACTTCAAGGCCTGGCAGCGTGTCATCGAAGACCCGGTCGAGCGCGACAAGGCCTGGCGCCGGGTCGCAGCCTCGCCCAACGGCACGCTGCCAAGCGACTACGGGCGGCTGGTTGCGAACACGGCGGAAGTGACAGCGGTGCTGAAGAACCACGACGGCCAACACTCGGTGTGCGGCTACGGCGCGCGCCTGGCCGAAACCCTGGGCATCGGCTACCTCGGCATGGACGACCCGCGCCACGCGCAGGAAGCCGAGTCGCCGCGTTCGGCCGGCGTCAACCAGGCGATCGCCGACATCTCGCTGGCCGAGGCGTTCGGCGCCGCGGTCACGGTGACCACCGGCGTGTTGCAGCAGCTCGTCAAGCTGATCGGCCAGACCAGCGGTGGGCGCTCCGAGACATCGGTCGACATCGTCACGCTGAGCGACCAGGTGCTGGCCAAGCTGTGCACCCACTGGTTCGGCCTGCCCGACGGCAAGTTGATGGTCGTCGGCGACCGGACCCCCTTGCACGACGGGCCGCCGCGCTGCCCGGGGCACTTCCTGTCGGTGGCCCGGTACGTGTTCTGGCCGCATCCGTCGGACACCGTGCAGGCCGATGCCAGGGCCCACGGCAAGGCCATTCTCGAAGCCGTCAAGGCCTTCCTCCAGGCCGCCCCCAGCGACCCCGCGCAGCGCGAGCAGACCTTGCGCAAGCTCTCGTACCAGATCGAGCAGCGGCTGCAGCCGCTGGTGGTCCAGTACCCCGACATCGTGGCCCGCAGCATCGCCGGCACGATGCTCGGCTTCCCGCCCACAGTGCAGGGCAACTTCGTGCGTGTGCTGCGCGCCTGGCTGCAGAACGGCGCGCTGCCGAACCTGCCCGAGCCGGTCACCTCGCTGTGGAACCTGCAGGCCGAGCTGGCCGCGGCCGGAGCGACGCCGCCCGATCTCGCCAAGGTGAGCCAGGTGCTGCGCGAGCCGCTGATCCGGCAGATGCGCCAGGCGCCGGTGCCCGAAGTCGTGTGGCGCCAGACCAGCGGCGCCGCCGGAGCGACCACCACGGTGCTCGGCCTCACCGGCGTGATGCAGAACGATCCGAAGGCCGACCCCCGGCTGATGTTCGGCGGGGTGCGCAGCCAGGCCGGCACCGACCCGCTCGAAACGACCCACGCCTGCCCGGGCTACGACATGGCGATCGGTGTCCTGCTCGGCATGCTCGGCACGCTGATGCAGTTCGGCAGCGTGCGGGCGAGCGCGTCGCCGACGATCTTCACGCTGGTCACCGAAGCCGTCACGCCTGGGCCATGAGGCGGCGCGCTTCGGCCAGGTGCCAGGCCATGCCCATGCGCTCGAAGGCCGGCACCGCGCGGTCGAGCAAGGCGAGCTCGCGCGAACGCTCGCCGAACTCGCGTGCGATGCCGGCTGCGCAGAGCTGCGTCACCGCCGTCTCGTGGGCCGAATCGCGCTGCCGCGCGACCCGCAACGCACGCTCGATGCACTGCTCGGCGCGCGAGCGCTGCCGCGCCGCGCAGGCCTGACTGGCCATCGCCCGGTGCGCCATCGCCACGCCGATCAGGTCACCATGCCGGGCTCGCGCCAGTGCGCGCGCGGCGTGGTGGCGCGCTTCGGCGCTGCGCCCGACGGCGACCAGCCCGTCGGCCAGCCAGCCGTGGTTCAGCGAGCGGAACAAACCGCCGTCGCGCGGCTCGAGCCAGGCGGTGGCCTGCTGCAGGCGCTGCAGCGCATCGGGTTCGTGCGTGGCCATCCAGTCGGCATAAGCCAGCATCGCGCGGCCCATGCAGAACTGGAACAGGCTGCGGGTCTGCTCGGCGATGCGGGTCGATGCGGCGGCGGCCTCGCGGGCGTCGGCCCAGCGCCCCTGCCACAGCAGCACCGCGGCGCGCCAGCCCTGGATCGACGCGCCGATCTCGTGCGTGACTCCCTGCACCGACGCCAGCGCTTCGTCGAACGCGGCATGTGCCGGCGCGAACTCGCCGCGGTCGCCCAGCACCCAGGCGCGGCAGACCAGCGAATACGCGAGCCCCACCGCGACCCGCGAGCCGCTGCGGTGGCGCTGCTTGACGGCGATCGCTTCGTCGAGCAGCGGCAGCGCGCCGGTGTAGTCGCCGACCGCCACCTTGGCCTGGCCGAGGGTGGCGCGGATCTGCACCGTCAACGGGTCGTCGCCGGCGCCTTGCGCCGCGGCCAGCGCGAGCTCGCAATGGCGGATCGCGTCGCGCGCCTCGCCGAGCGCGTAGTGGATGTAGCCGAGCCAGTACTGGGCGCGCGCGTGCGCCGCGCGGTCGGTGCCGTCCTCGGTCAGCGCGACCGCGCGGCGGAAGATCGCCAGGTCGGGGCGCGCCGCATCGAACACGCACACCAGGCCAAGCTTGTTGGCGATCGCAGCCCAGCGCGAGCGCAGCTGCGACGACGGGTCGACCGCGTCGAGCGCGGCCAGCGCCGCGTGGTACTGCGCCTTGGCCCGGTCGAGCGCCGACACCGCGACCGCCTTGTCGCCGGCCAGCTCGGCGTAGTGGGCCGCGTCGAGCGCGCGGCCGCTCGCGCGATAGTGGTAGGCGAGCGCTTCGTGGGCCTCGTCCTGCGCGCTGCTGGCGTGGCGGCGCAGCGCCTCGGCGATGCGCAGGTGCATCGCCTTGCGTGCGTGCAGGCCGACCGATTCGTAGATCACGTCGCGGGTCATGCCGTGCTTGAAGCGCAGCGTGCCGGCCACTTCGCCGGGAAAGATGAAGTCTTCCTGGGCCAGGCCGCGCACCAGCGGGTGGTCTTCGGCGCAGCCGCTCAGGTCCTGCAGCAACCAGGCCGGAATCACGTTGCCGATCACCGCTGCGGTGCGCACCAGCTCGGCCTGCGCATCGTCGAGCCGCGCGACGCGCGACTCGACCAGCACGTTCAGCCAGGCCGCGCCGCCGTGCAGGCGCACCAGTCGGCGGTCCATGTCTTCGTGCGCGGCCGAGTGGCACAGCTCTTCGATGAAGAGCTGGTTGCCGCCCGAGTAACGGCTGATCTCGGCCGTGACGAAGGGGTCGGCCTGCGGCAGCAGCTCGCTGATCGACTGCGCCGCTTCCTGCTCCGAGAACGGCGCCAGCTCGATGACGTGGATGTCGTTCATCGTCGCGTCGCCGAGCGCGAAGCCGCGGGTCGACACCAGCACGAACACCACCGCACCGTCGAGCGCGCGGACCGCCGCCAGCGCCTGGTGGGTCGCGGCGTCGGCCCATTGCCAGTCGTCGATGAAGAGCAGCAGCGGGCCGCGCGCGGCCAGGCTCGCGAACAAGGCCTTGACGGCGGCCAGCGCGCTGTCGGCGGCCGGCCGCCTGGTGTCGGTGCCGGGCTCGGCGACGATCGACAGCGCGCGCAGCAGCTCGGGGCCGTGCGCCGCCAGGCCGAGCGCGGCCAGCTCGCGTTGCACCGCGTCGGCCGCATCGGCGGGCGCAAGCTCGGGTGTCAGGCCGAACACGCTGCGCAGCATCTGCAGGATCGGCTGCAGCGGCTCGGCGCCGAGGTAGCTCTCGCAATAACCTCGCAAGACGCGGCAGCCGCGCGCCGCGGCGACCGCCAGGAACTCCTGCGCGAGGCGGGTCTTGCCGACGCCGGGCGGCGCCGACAGCGCGACATGGCGCGAGGTGCCGGCCAGCGCCTCGGCCAGCTTGGCTTCGAGCGTGTGCAGCTCGGCCGTGCGGCCGATGAACGGCGACAGGCCGCGCCGCGAGCGGGCCTCGAAGCGGGTTCGCACCGGCGCGCGGCCGAGGATCGTGTACGCGGCCACCGCCTCGGCGCGCCCCGCGACCGTGAGCTGGCGGCGCTCGCTGGTCTGGAAGAAGTGGCTCTCGGGGCCCAGCGTTTCTTCGCTGACGATGATCTCGTCGCGCAGCGCCGCGTCCGACAGGCGCGACGCGACGTTCGGCACGGTGCCCAGCAGCTCGAGGCGGCCGAGCATCAGGTCGCCCTGCTGCACCAGCACCATGCCCGAGTGGATGCCGCTGTGCAGCCGCAGCGCCGGCCAGGCAGTGGCCAGTGCGCGCCCGGACAGCTGGGCGCTCTCGTGGTGCAGGTCGAGCGCGGCTTCGGTGGCGCGGCGGCCGTCGCCTTCGCGCGGGTCGGGGTGGCCGAACACCGCGAGCATGCCGTCGCCCTGGATGCGAACAATGGTGCCGCCGTGGCGCGCGATCACCGTCTCGTACATGCGGCGCAAGCGGCCGAGGATCTCGGCGTAGTCCTCGGCTTCGAGTGACGCGCTCAGCGCGGTCGAGTCGCACAGGTCGCAGAACAGCACCGCCAGATAGCAGCGCCGCCCCCCTGACGATGCGGGACGCCTTTCATCGGGCTTCCCTGCGGGAGCCGCGAGGCTGGAATCCATTGGCTTGTTCTCCCACGACGCAAGACGGCTTTCGTCGTTGCCAATGTGTATCTCACGGCCGCAACGCGCGTGTCAAGCCGGGTGGCGACAGTGCTTCGCCGATCTCGCGCAGCTGCTGTTTTGCGCCCACAATCGGTGCCGCTGGTCCCCAGATTGGGGAGGGCGCGACGCCAATGATGCGGATCGAACTGTTGCAGGGCATGCCGATCTTCGGCGCGATCCGGGAAGACGCGCTGCGCTTCCTGCTGGCGCAGACTCGTTCGTTGTCGGTGCGTTGCGACGAGTTCTTCTTCCGCGAAGGCGAGCCGGCCAGCAGCATGTACGTGCTCGAAGCGGGCCGGGTGGCGGTGACCAAGGAGTGGCGCGGCCGCCAGTACCTGCTGCACGAGCTCGGCCCGGGCGACTGCTTCGGCGAGATGTCGGTGATGGACCTGCAGCCGCGCAGCGCGGCGGTGCGCGCGCTGCAGGACTGCAGCGCGATCGAGCTCACGTCGGAGCATTTGTACAGCCTGTACAAGCACGACCTGCAGCAGTTCGCGATGATCCAGATGAACCTCGGGCGCGAAGTGAGCCGGCGATTGCGCCTGACCGACGAGCTTCTGTTTCGCTCGGAGATGGCGGCGACGCAGGAAGCGGGGCGGCTGTTCCGCTCGGTTTAGTTGGCGCTCAATACCTCAACGGCCGTCATACCGGCGAACGCCGGTATCCACTGGTTCAGGCTCCGGCAGTGGATCCCGGCGTTCGCCGGGATGACACGCCCGGAATGATCCTGGTGGGGTGTGTTCCAAACCTTACGGCGCCACCCCCACTTCGCCCAGCAACTCCCGCTCATACGCATGCAGCGATGGCGCGCCACCGGTGTGCAGGAACAGCACGTTGTCGTCCTTGCCGAAGTAGCCCTGGCGGGCGAGACCGATCAGCCCGGCCATCACCTTGCCGGTGTAGACCGGGTCGAGCAGGATCGCCTCGGTGCGCGCCAGCAGCTGCACCGCTTCGACCATGCCCGCGTTCGGCACCGAGTACTTCGGCCGCCAGTAGTCGCCGAAGGTCACGACCGCCTCGCGCGGCACCTTCAGATTCAGGCCCAGCAGGTCGGCCACCGCCTGCGCTTCGGCGTGCACCAGCGGGTCCTGGTCTGCCGGGTCGCGGCTGGTGCCGATGCCGACGATCGGGATCTGGACGTGGTTGCCGAGAAAGCCGGCCAACAGCCCGCCATGCGTGCCCGAGCTGCCCGAGCCGACGACGACACGATCGATGTGCAGCCCTTGCTCGAACAGCTGCTGCTGGAGCTCCTGCGCGCAGACCACGTAGCCCAGGCCGCCCAATGCGTTCGAGCCGCCGCCCGGAATGACGTAGGCCTTGCGGCCTTCGGCGGCCAGCTCGCCGGCCACCCGCTGCATCGCCGCGGCCATGTCGGTGCCGGCCGGCACGACGCTGATCGCCTCGACGCCCATCAGCCTGAACATGAAGTTGTTGCCGCTCGCCGCTTCGCGGTAGCTGTCGGGCACCCGCTCTTCGATGACGAAGCGGCAGCGCAAGCCCTCTTTCACCGCCGCCGCCAGCGTGATGCGGCAATGGTTGGACTGCGGCGCGCCGCAGGTGACGAGTGTGTCGGCGCCTTGGGCCAGCGCGTCGGCGACCAGGAACTCGAGCTTGCGGGTCTTGTTGCCGCCGGGCGAAAGCCCCAGCAGATCGTCGCGCTTGATCCAGACCCGCGGGCCGCCGAGCGCGCGCGTGAAGCGCGGCAGGTATTCGAGCGGGGTGGCGGCTTCGGTGTAACGGCGGCGCGGGAATCGGGTCAAGTCCATCGGTGGCGGCCCAGGGTGCGACAGGCGCTGATTCTGGCGCGAAGGGGCAAACCACGCTCTATCGGCGCGGCGCCGAACGCGCGACACTGCACCTTCGCTCCGCCCGGAGGGGACGCTCGATGAACAAGCTCTTGGCACCGCTGCTGGTCGCCGCCGCCTGCCTGCTGGCGGCGGGCTGCGCGAACCGGTCGCGTTTGCCACGCGAGGTCGACCTGAGCCGCGCGGCGATTGTGTCGAGTGATGCCGACGCGGTGCTGGCGCTCGACGGGCCGTCGGGCAAGGGCAGTGGCGCCAGCGCCGGCGCGGTCAAGGGCGGCGGCACCGGCTTGCTGATCGGCGGGCTCGCGTGCATGGCGGCCGGCCCCCTCGCGCCGCTTTGCATGGGCATGGTGGTGCCGACCAGCACGGCGATCGGCGCGGTCGGCGGCGCGGTGGTCGGCGCAGTGAAATCGGAACACGCCGAAGCCGTCGATGCCAAGCGCAGCCTGCTGCAGGCCGAGCTCGCGGCACCTGCCAACCGGGCGCGGCTCGCCAGCCACTTGCAGCAGAAGTCGCGCGACAGCCTGGGCGTCGAGCTGCCGCTGGCCGACACCGGCGCCGACGCCCTCAAGCCCGAGTGGGCGCTGCAGATCGTGATGACCCAGCTCGCCACCGTCGGCCGAGGCCCCGACGCAGCGTATTCGCTGCGCGCATCGGCCAGCCTCGAAGTCACGCGCAACGGCGATGCGCGGCCGGTGTTTGCCAAGCGCTACCAGGCGCTGAGCACGGCCAAGCTGACGA
>Ga0209515_10010222_pt1 | contig 10501 bp, 10 predicted proteins | sample Subgroupgradi54m_FD_187454 | JGI IMG/M metagenome (GOLD analysis project Ga0209515, IMG submission 187454) | Subsurface groundwater microbial communities from S. Glens Falls, New York, USA - GMW60B uncontaminated upgradient, 5.4 m (SPAdes)... ...
TTTGCCGGTGGCCGACAAAAAGGACTCGCAGGGGATTTGTTTTATGGGGCCGGTGGATGTGGCTGAATTTATCAAGCCGTATGTCAAAACAGTTGTTGGAGATATTGTTACTACGGCTGGCCAAAAAATCGGCAAGCATTCCGGTTTGGATTTTTTCACCATTGGCCAAAGAAAAGGCATCGGCATAGGTGGCACCGGCCCGTATTTTGTTGCCCAAAAAGATTATTCTACTAACACGCTGATTGTTGCTCCCGCCGATAATATTTCGGCTTTGGAATCAAATTCTCTTATAGCAACTGATGTTAATTTAATAAACGATATACTGAGATGGCGATCGCCATCTCAGTATATGAGTAAGGGATCAATCAAAATCCAAGCCGCGATAAGATATCGGCAAGAGCCAGTGTCGGCGAAACTCTCAAAAGTAGAAAATGGCCCGAGCTCAGCTCGGTGGAGGGTAGATTTTGATAAACCCGTCCGCGCCATCACCCCCGGCCAGTCGGTGGTGTTTTATCGGGGTGAAGAACTGCTGGGAGGAGGAATTATTGACTAAATGAATATATTTTGTTATATATTTAACCATCGAATCATTGATGCCTTTTAAAAAATTTATTATGTTAGGAGGTGATTCAGATGGCATTTTTTTCTGTGAGTTTCAACCCCTTAGTCGAGGAGACATACTATCCAGCCAGAGGGGTGGATCCTCCGCCCGAACCTCCTTCGTGCAGGGTAGAGATTGAAGGGGATTCAGCAGAGAAGGTAAGGGAGTTACTTGAAGATGGCTTCTGTTCAGTGATTGAGGTGGTTGAGATCAATCATTGATCGGATTTTTCAAGAGCATCAGATTTAATTGGGAGGTTGCGGAAAAACGCATCTCCCTTTTTTATTTATCAAATTAATAAACTAACCATTAAAGAAAGTGCACAACAAATCAACATTACATACTAATTATACTGAGATGGCGATCGCCATCTCAGTATAATTATGTTAGATTATAGTTATGCAAAAAGGAGGAAAATTAAAACGGTTGGGTCATGTTCAGCAAAAAATAATTCTCTTGCTTGTAGGTGGAATTGGACTAGGTTTATCAAGAACGCCTAAACAATATTTTCGTGTTGTTGAGGAAGTGTCAAAGGAGTGGAAACAAATAAACAAGCAGTCGTTGGAAAAAGCCATAGCAAATCTTTATAGATCTAAACTTGTTTATGAGAAGGAAAATCCAGATGGCTCTTTAACAATGATTCTTTCGGAAAAAGGCAAAGAGAAGGCAATAACTTTAAATATTGATAATATGGAAATTAAAAAACCCAAGGTCTGGGACAAAAAGTGGCGGATGGTGATGTTTGATATCCCAGAAAAACATAAAAAATCTCGTGAGGCGTTGAGAGGTGCTTTAAAAAGATTGGGATTTTATGAATATCAAAAAAGTGTTTTAATTCATCCCTACGAATGTAAAAATGAAATTGATTTTACGGTCGAGCTTTTCAATATTCGTCCATATGTACGCATAATTACAGCGACATCTTTGGATAATGAATTGCATCTTAAAAAGTTATTTGATTTATAGATTATCTATACTGAGATGGCGATCGCCATCTCAGTATAATTGGAAAAGTTTGTTAATTATCTATTAAGTGGTTAAAATTGTAATAATATGGAGTCACAAGAAATCAGGCGAAAATTTCTCAAGTTTTTTGAAAGTCGGGTGTGTATTCGCTGTCGCTCAAATTAAAAGTTAAAAGTGAAAAAGTCAAAACAATGAATTCAGATGAGATAAGAAGTAAATTCCTAGATTTTTTTAAGAATAGAGGCCATGTCATAGTCAAATCGTCGTCTTTGGCGCCGACCGATCCCTCGGTGCTTTTAACCACGGCCGGGATGCAGCAATTTAAGCAATATTACACCCAGCCGGAATTGGCCGATAGAGATTTTGGTTCACGCAACACCGTTTCCATCCAAAAGTCATTTCGCACTTCTGATATTGATGAAGTTGGCGATGAAACCCACCTGACATTTTTTGAAATGCTGGGTAATTTTTCGTTTGGCGGTTATTTTAAGAAAGAGGCGATTGAATATGCTCATGAGTTTATTGTCAGGGAGCTGGGATTGAAAATAGATTATGTGAGCATATTTTCGGGCGACCCCTCGACTTCCCTCGCCATGGCTCGGGACAAGTCGCTCGGGGCAAGTCCAGAAGTGCCAATTGATTCCGAATCGGAACAAGTGTGGCAATCATTAGGCGTTAAAGATATTAAAAAATTCGGCCGAGCCGATAATTTTTGGGGACCAACCGGCGCCGAAGGACCGTGTGGCCCCACCACGGAAATTTATGTAAACGGCGTGGAGGTATGGAATATAGTATTCAACGAATTTTATTGTCGGTCAGATGGAACGATGGAACTATTAAAAGTCAAAGGTGTGGATACGGGCATGGGTTTGGAACGGCTGGTGGTGGCCGTTCAAAAAAAGAATAATATTTTTGAAACGGATTTGTTTGATTTTATCAATTTGATTCCAGAGAGTGTTTCCGAAAGACAAAAAAGAATTATGGCCGATCATCTACGCGGGACGGTTTTTCTGCTGGCCGAGGGAATAATTCCCTCCAACAAAGATCGTGGTTATATTCTGCGGCGGTTGATGCGGCGAGTATTTGTTTATGAAAATATCAATAAGTTGGATAACAATTTGATCGGCAAGATTGTCTCGGAGATTATAAAAAAGTATGGAGAATTTTATTTGGAAGTAAATAACTCGGACATTTTGGATGTAATAAAAGTGGAGAAAGATAAATATCAAAGGGCGACCGAAGTTGGTATTGATGTTCTAAACAATATTACTTATGGCAGTTCCGAAGAATTAGGGAGGAAATTGTTTAATGTTTATCAAGAGTTTGGTTTTAATCTAGAATTAGCATTGGAAATTTTAAGGGAAAAATGGGTTGAAATGGGTGAAGAATGGGAATCGGATGTTAAAAAATCCTTTGAAAGAAGTTTCGAGAAACACCAAGAAATTTCGCGGGCGGGGGCGGAAAAAAAGTTTGGCGGGCATGGTCTGGTTGAAGGCGATTTAACGGCGGCCAACGAGGCGGAAATGAAAATCAAAACTCGTTTGCACACTGTCACTCACTTATTAAACGCCGCGTTACATCGGGTTCTGGGTGATGAGGTCTCGCAAAGAGGTTCTGATATTACGGTTGAAAGAACCCGATTTGATTTCGTTTTTGGTCGCAAGCTAACCGATGAAGAAATAAAAAAAGTGGAGATTTTGGTCAACGATGCTATCGCCCAAGATTATCTAGTCACGATTCAAGAAATGCCGTTAGATGAAGCCAAGAAGTCGGGCGCGTTGTTTTTTTACCAAGGCAATTATCCGGATGTGGTTAAAGTTTATTCAATCGGAGATTTTTCAAAAGAACTGTGCGGCGGGCCGCATGTTAATCATACCGGCGAGATTGGCAAGTTTCGTATTATAAAAGAAGAATCGTCTAGCGCCGGTATCAGGCGTATTCGGGCAATTGTGGAATAGCCACAGTTGTTTAAATATTGTACACTTAATATATATGTCATGAACCCCAGCACCAAAGCCCGTTCGCGTAGATGCACGCAAATATATGTCAGGCGATTTCGCCTACGGCTTTCCGGGTCTTACCATCAATATTAGTGATTGGCTTGGTGCGGGGTTTCATATTTGTAGCTACTCGCTACGCTCATAGACAAAATATGAAAGAAAATATCTATATTGACTTGAACGAGGATGTTCAATCGGTCATAAGCCAGATTCAAGAAAGTGAATCCGATGAGTTGGATTTGATTGTGCCCACTGGCGCTCGCGTGCTTCAGAATATCATGGATACTCATTTGATCCGCGAAGCCGGAGCGAACGCCAATAAAATTCTGACAGTGGTTACGAGCGACCTTATGGGCAAAATTTTTGCAAAGCGGGCCGGGCTTAGCGTGGCCAGCGAGAACGGCGCGAACGAAGAAAATATTTTTGGCGCCACAGCCGTTGCGGGTGGTCGCATGAGCGACATCGTGCCGCGGAAAAATACCGCTATTATGGCTTCCAAATCAGCTGCCAAAGCCGGGCCGTTCGCGCCGGTTAAACCGTTGTCATTCTCAAAAATTAAATCCGCCGCCTTAAAATCAGCCGGTTCAAAAAAGAATATGCCCGCGGGCGAGACCGCTAAAAATAAAGGCGAAATCGGCGCGGGATTTTTAAAATCATATAGAGAAGAAAGATCCAGAAATAATGTTTTTGACGATTTAAGCAAAATCAACCGGAGAAAATCTTTTCTGCCGTTTAAGATAAGCGCTACTGCCGTGGTGGCGGGAATTGTGGTTTTAACGGCGCTCACGGGCGTGGTTGTTTTTTCTAAGACACTGCCTAAGGCCGAAATAACTATTTATCCGGCTAGAGAAAGTGTGGAGGACAGCGTGAATGTTTTTGTTTCTAGTCGTGATTTTCAAGCGGATTTAGCCAAGGGTATAATACCCGGGGAGTTGCTTACTTTGGAAAAAAGCGAAAATGGGGAATTTAGCGCCACCGGGCAAAAAGAGGTTTCGCAAAAAGCCAAAGGCAAGATAATTATTTACAATAATTATTCTTCGCAAGTGCAAGCGTTTGTGGTTTCCAGGTTTCAGGCCGAAGGCGGCAAGATTTTTTGGACCACCAAAGGGTTGATTGTTCCAGGCGCGGTAATCAAAGACGGCAAAACCACGCCGGGCCAAATTACGGCAGAAGTTATCGCGGCCGAGCCGGGCGAGGCCTATAATATCGGCCCTTCCAAATTTATAATGCCGGCTTTAAAAAATACGCCCAAAGCGGAAAAAATATACGCCATGTCCGAATCAGCCATGGCGGGCGGCCAGACGGGACGGGCCACGGTGGTTTCCAATGATGATGTTAATAAGGCCTATGATTCGCTTAAAGAAAAAATAAAGCCCCAGTTTCAGGGTCTAAAACAAAATTTACCGGCTGGTTTTCAACTCTGGCCCGAGGCCTATAACGAGGAACTGGCCGAAAGTTCCAGCGCGCCTGAAGCGGGCGAGGCCGCCGATAAATTTAAGGTCAATGTAAAAATGATGGCGCGGGCGATTGTGTTTAGATCGCAGGATTTGGATAATTATATCAACCAAAAAATATCAACCGGTCTGAAAGAAGGCAAAACCTTGCTGGCATCTTCCAAAGAGGTTTCGTTTATAAAACCGCCGGTGGTGGATTACCAGAAAAACACTATTACAGCATCGCTTTCGGTGCGGTATGATGTTATAGACAATTTGGACGCCGAGGATTTTAAGAAATCAATTCTCAATAAAAAAATTCAGGATGTCAATAAAATAAAATCCGGCTATAAAAATATTGAACGAGTGGAAGTTAAATTCTGGCCGTTCTGGGTGCGCCGCGTGTCCTCCAACCCCGACCGGGTGACTATAAAAATTGTGGGGATGTAATTTGAATGAGTGAAGTCGAACTTCAATCAAGCCGCCCCGACCTTGCGTCGGGGCGGTCTTGTCTTTTCTATATCCGCAAGCTATCATCAAACCCAAGCTGTTAAATAACAGAAGTGTACTCCTTATAAAGGAGGATGTTATGGACGAGCAGTACGCTTTGGAAATTATGGGCCAAACGGGAGCGGTTTTGACAAATAGCCATTTTGTCTACGCGTCATGGAAGCATGGCAGAGTGTATATCAACAAAGATGCGGTTTATCCTCATATTGCTGAAACATCGCATCTCTGTCGTGGCATTGCCGAACATTTTCAAGGTGATGGTATTGAGGTGGTGGTTGCTCCTGCTATCGGTGGTGTGATTCTTAGTCAATGGACAACACAGCATCTCATATCGCTTACAGGGCGCAAAGTCCTAGCGACTTATGCAGAACATGATGACAGTTTCGTGATGGAGGCGGGGTCGTCGGACATTCACATTCCGTTACCTCCAGGTACTTTTGATCGGGAGAATGATGATGACGAAATCATTCTTCATCCTGGAGAAAAACTCTACATCAGAAAGCCCGGTTTTGTCATCAAGCGGGGTTACGACAAGCAGGTGTCAGGTAAGCGGGTTCTGGTGGTAGAGGATGTTCTTACCACCGGAGCTTCTGCAGGGCATGTGGTCGAGGTCACTCGAGTGATGGGCGGAGATGTGGTTGGACTCGGGGCTCTTTGTAATCGGGGCGGGGTTACTCCTGAAGATGTGGGTGGTGTGCCAAAGCTCCACGCCCTGGTGGATGTTACTTTAGACACTTGGACCGAGGAGGAATGTCTTCTCAACGGCCCCTGTTCTGAAGGCGTTCCTGTTAACACCGATGTGGGCAAGGGCCGGGAATTTCTGGCTTGCCAGCGCGCTTGAAATCATGAGAATGAACACTAAGTTTCAGCAGGTGTTGGGAATAACCAACACCTGCTTTTTATTTATCCAAACCACTTATTGACGCATTAAAGCGGCTTTGTTATACTCTTAACGCTGTTAAATTTAGATTAAAAAGTGAAAAAAGACGCAATCCGAAAGGAGGGGGTTGTAGTTGAAGCATTGCCTAGCGCCACCTTTAAGGTAAAGATGGCCGACGGCAGCGAGGTGTTAGCCCATCTTTCTGGGAAGATGCGGCTAAATTTTATTCGCATTCTGCCCGGCGATAAAGTTACCATGGAGTTTTCTCCTTATGATGATAAACGGGCGAGGATAGTGTATAGAGGGTAATTGATATGATGAACCCCAGCACAAATTTTATTTATGCCCCGTAGTAGAATTTCCGAAAAGCTTTCCTAATCGGAAAGCTAGGCGGTCAAAGTCGGAAATTCACTAACAGGGCTATATTTTGTAGCTATTCGTTTCACTCATAGACAAAATATGAAAGTCAGACCATCAGTCAAGAAAATTTGTAACAAGTGCAAAATAGTCCGCCGGAACGGGACGGTTTATGTTATTTGCGAGACCCCTAAGCATAAACAAAGACAAGGTTAATTTTACGAAATACGAATGGGTACGAATTTACGAATTCAATCCATTGGTATATTCGTAAAGATTAGTAATTCGTAAAGATATGAGAATTGCCGGCATTAATATTCCAGATAACAAAAGGGTTGAGGTGGCGCTCACCTATATTTTTGGCGTGGGGCCGACTATGTCTAAAAAGATATTAGGCGGCACTAAAATTAATCCTGATAAAAGAGCCAAAGATATCACATCCGAAGAAGCCAATAAAATCAAGGAATACATGGAAAAGAATTTTAAGATAGAAGGTGAATTAAAGCGCGAAATTATCCAAAATATCAAACGCAAAAAAGATATATCCAGTTATCAGGGCACGCGGCATATGAGGGGCTTACCGGTGCGGGGCCAGCAAACCAAAACAAATAACAGAACCAGAAGGGGCAATGCCAGAAAGACCATGGGTTCGGGTCGAAAGCCGGCTGGGCAGAAAACATAAACTTTACGAAATACGAATGGGTACGAATATACCAATAAATTCTAAAAACCCAATTCGTAAATTCGTAAAGATTAGTAATTCGTAAAGATATGGGAAAAAAGAGAATTGTATCAGATGCCATAACACCAGGAAAAGAAAAGCCGGAGGGTGATCAAAAACCTTCGGTTGCTTCGGTTCGCTCGGCCAATAAAATTGAAAGCGGCCGGGTTTATGTTCAAGCCAGTTACAATAATACTTTAGTGAGTTTAACCGACGAACGAGGCAATCTGATCGCGCAGGCCTCGGCCGGCGCTTTGGGTTTTAAGGGTCCTAAAAAAGCCACGCCTTACGCCGCCAACAGAATTATTGAATCGTTATCCGAAAAAATTAAAAAAATTGGTTTAAGAGATGTGGTGGTTTATGTTAAAGGCATAGGTTCGGGTCGAGAATCGGCAGTAAGAGGTTTGGTGGGGCAAGGACTTAATATAACCGCTATAAAAGATATTACCCCAACGCCACATAATGGGCCCAAGCCGCCGAAACCAAGAAGGGTATAAGGGCTTTGTCCGCGAGCAGAGCGAGCGGTCACAAAACCTTACCCCGCCCCCAATTCCAATGATGATTCACATACATACCAGCATACCTAAGGCGAAGCCGACTTCGTCTCTGTTCAAACTATCACCTAGGTCGATGGTAGAATTGGGGCGGGGTGCTCAATTTTATAGTTGCTCACTTTGTTCGCAAATAAAATAGGCATGTATAAATTCACTTGTAAAAAATGCCGGCGGTTGGGCTATAAAGTTTGTGATTCAGTTAAGTGCGCTATGGTTAAAAAACCTTATCCGCCCGGCCAGCACGGCAAAAATAGTTCCAGCCGGCGTTCGGAATTTGGAACGCAATTGGCCGAAAAACAAAAACTAAAGGCCATTTACGGTTTGCGAGAACGGCAATTTCGGCGCTATTTTGATTTTGCTTCCGAGAAAAAAGGCGTGACTGCCCAAATAATGATGGAACTTTTGGAACGGCGCTTGGATAACATCGTTTTTCGTCTGGGCTTAGCGCCAACTCGGCATGCGGCTAGGCAGTTGGTGGCCCACGGCCATTTTACGGTCAATAATCATAGAACTTATTCGCCGTCTTATTCGGTTAAACCCGGCGACAGTATAGCCATAAGAGAATCCAGCCAGCCCAAAAAGATTTTTGAAAATGTTAGAACGATCTTAAAAAAGTTTGAACCGCCCAGTTGGTTGAAATTGGATAAAGAAAAACTTGTCAGCGCCATGGTTCGTTTACCCGATCAGGATTTTTTGAAGGAATTGCCAGTAGAACTTTCCAAAGTGTTGGAATACTATTCAAGATAAATAGTTGTCCAAGAGCGGAGCGATTAGGTACAAGTATTTACCCCGTTAGATAGACGCAAAGCGTCATCTAACGGGGTGCGCAATTTTGTAGCTACTCGTAAAACTCGTAGACAAAAATTAGCATGCAAAAATTTTCACTGCCGCAAAAACCCAAAATAGTTAAAAAAGAAGACGGCTTGGCTGTAATTGAGGTTGAGTCCTTGTATCCGGGTTACGGCACTACTTTAGGCAATGCTCTTAGACGAGTGTTGCTGTCTTCTATTCCCGGTTCGGCCATTACCACCGTAAAAATAGCGGGAGTGGATCATGAGTTTTCCACTATGCCGGATGTGATGGAAGATGTAATTCATATTTTGCTTAATTTGAAACAAGTCCGGTTCAAACTTTTTAAAGATGAGCCGGTAACTCTTAAACTTTCAGCCAAAGGCGAGAAAGAAATAACGGCGGCCGACTTTCAAGCATCTAATGATGTTGAAATAATCAATCCCGAAGCCCACATCGCCACCCTAACCGAAAAAAAATCATCTTTAGAAATGGAAGTTGAGGTGTCACCGGGGGTGGGTTACGAACCGGTGGAACGCCGTAAAAAAGAAAAACAGCCGGTGGGCAGTATTGCCATAGACGCTATTTACACACCCATAAGGCAGATAAAATTTAGTGTTGAAAATATGCGGGTAGGCGATCGGACCGATTTTGATAAACTAGTTTTTGAACTAAAAACAGACGGCTCCATCCAGCCCGAAGTAGCTTTTAAAAGAGCGGTGGAAATTTTAGATGAACATATTACGATACTTTCAGAAATAGAAATTCCAGAAATTGAGGAAAAACCAAAAGCTAAAGGCAGGACCAAAAAATCAAAAAATAAAACAGAGGAGTAACATAACACCAATATACGAATAAAAACTAATGACGCGAATCAAGAAAAATTATTAGTGTCATTCGCGATTTATTAGCGTATTAGTGTTGTATTTATGAAGCATCAAAATAAAAAAGGCAGAAGATTTGGACGGGTAAAAAAAGTACGCCAGGCCTTATTTAAGAGTTTAATGGTGGCTTTAGTTATGCATGGCAAGATAAAAACTACCGAGGCCAAGGGTAAGGAACTGGTTAAAGAAATAGCGCCCTTAATTACCAAGGCCAAAAAAGGGGGTTTGTCCAATACGCGGCTTTTGGCTAGGATTTTACCGCCAACGGCGTTGGGTAAAATAGTTAAAGAAATTGGACCGAAATATCAGGATCGCTCGGGTGGTTACACACGAGTAATCAAGATAAATCGCCGGCTTAGGGACGGAGCCAAGATGTGTTATGTTGAACTGGTTTAATATATGCGAATAACGAATCAACTCGAATATTACGAATAATTATGAAAGGTAAAGTGTATAAATTTGACGCTTCTAAAGAGGTACTAGGACGATTAGCCACCAAAGTGGCTATAATTTTGCGTGGCAAGGATTCGGCTAAATTTTCGCCCAATAATCCGGATTTATCGGTAGAAGTTACGGTTTATAATACTGATAATATTAAAGTTACCGGAAACAAAATGGAAGACAAGATTTATTACCATCATTCGGGTTATCCGGGCGGAATTAAATCCAGATCGCTTAAGGATTATATGGCGCGGGATTCGCGCGAAGTTTTTAGAAAAGCGGTGTATGGCATGCTGCCGAAAAATAAACTTAGAGACAAATGGATTAGATGTCTAACCTTAGTCAAAGGCGGTTTGGCCGAAAAA
>Ga0209515_10010223_pt1 | contig 10500 bp, 10 predicted proteins | sample Subgroupgradi54m_FD_187454 | JGI IMG/M metagenome (GOLD analysis project Ga0209515, IMG submission 187454) | Subsurface groundwater microbial communities from S. Glens Falls, New York, USA - GMW60B uncontaminated upgradient, 5.4 m (SPAdes)... ...
AGGGCCCGATGTATCGCTGAAGCTAGTAATGAATCTCCTCGGATGATTCGGGAGCTTGTCCCGAAGCAGTCGAGGCAGAGGCGGCCGCCTCCGGCTGGGGGTCGCCGCGGTCGAGCTTTCGCACGATGTCAGCGCGGATGGACCAAGACGTGATCTTGGTCGTCGCCGACTTCTTGCTCTTGCCGTTCGGGCGCTCGTAGGTGCTGCTGACGAGCTCGCCCTCGACGAGGACATGCGTGCCTTTCTTGATCGCCGTCGCGACGTGTTCTGCCAGTCGCGGACGAAAGATGCAGACGCGATGCCACTCGGTCTTAAAAGCCCATTCGTCCTCGGCGGTCTTCCAGGAGCGCTGCGTGGCGACGGAAAGAACGGTGAATTTTGAGCCGTTGTTCCGCGCTTGACGTTGCTCCGGGTCAGCACCAACGAACCCGACGAGAGTTACTGAGTTTAGGTAAGACATTTTTTGAATCTCCTTTTTCTTGCCCCATTTTCCTGGGGCGACCAGGAGCGAGGGAGACCACTCCCAAGGCAAGCGAGGGCTTTCTTGGAGGGACCCGAACAATGTTCGGTTGGGTTGCGGAAATTGTCGGGCGGAACCGAGAAAGCAGACCGAGCGAAGCTGCCGGGCGTGGGAATTCTCCCGAAGCCAAGCCCAGGAAAATGAACGGCAGAAAAAGAGTGGCTTACTGTACTCAGAAACAACCGTGTGAGAACCAGAGCACTGGAGCCAAGTCAAAGGATAGGGCCGTCCAAAGTAGCATGCCTTTTGGGGGGCGCAATTGCCAGATGCGTTGGCGCCTGACGAGAGGCATCGCTGGGAATCGCCTGGTTCTTGGTTGGATCACTTCCGGATTGCCGACAAACCGCTCACAATGCAGCGGAACCGGAGCAAGGAATCCTAAATGCAAAGCCAGGTGTGTTCATCGCGAAGTGTAACCAGCCACCGCAGCCAGGTCTCCACGAAGACTTGCGCAGGAAAGGTTTCCATCAGGCGCTTGCGAGCGCGCACTCTAACCGCCTTTAGTCAACCTGCGGTGGCATCGAATAGACTCATCGTCATGCTGAAAGTGAAACCTACTTGTTGTCCTCACGGTCTGCAACGGTGTCGGCGTTCCCCGGACGCGCGGACCCGATGCGCGTCCAGGGCCAAACTCACAGGCGGCTTCGGTCTGCTGGTCCTAGTTACTGGATGCCGAGGCAGTTCGCCGGGACCGCTGGTGCGTCAATGCGACGATCGACATTGAATTTCTCTTTATTCGGAACGAGCTGGACAGCGATGGTTTCTGCCTCCTCGAGCATGTCTTCGTTCCGGACGATGTGCGCGTGGTCACCGCCGAGATCGACAAACACCATGCCCTTTGTGTACACCTGAGGCTTGCATTGGGGATCGTCACTTTCGTAGTTCGTGACCTCTCCCTTCGTGACGATGATCAGGCTGTGGCCAGGGTGCTTGTGCCAGCCGGTACTTCCTCCCGGATCCCAGTGGTTCAGCTGCACGAACAGGTCTGAGGGTTCCGTCGTCTTCTGCATCGACTCCCAGATGATATTGTTGTTCTGATCCTTCAGGAAGTTAAAGACATCGATTTTGTCCAACGTGGCCGTGGCAAGCGTTTCGGCCGAGAACCCATTAGACATTGTCGCCCTTACATTTCCTGCATGATAGAGGGCCGTGACCACGATCACGGCACTGAACAACACCAACCACGTCAACTTTCTTCGCATATCGATCTCCTTTTTCCTTTTGACGGGCCGGCGGAGGCTGCCGAGGAAGACACAGGTTCCCTCGGCTCGCGGAGTTCCGCGCGATTTGGGCGCAGCCGCGAAGTCGCCGAAGCCCTTTCTCTATATATAAGGCGGAAATCGCGGGAGAAAACTGCAACGGAGAGGGGTACCGAATTCAGGCCTGAAAGCCTCTAGATGGAAAGGGTTTGCCTGATTATGATAGGTTGTACGGGACAATCGGCTTAAATCCGCTCTTTTGGGTGCAGTTAAATGGCGTCCACCACGTCCGAGCACGATCTCACCGGGCTACTGCGGGCGTGGCGCGCCGGTGACGAAAAGGCCCTGGAGAAGCTGACGCCGCTCGTCTATGCGGAGTTACACCGCGCAGCAGGCAACTACATGGCCGGCGAGCGGTCGGAGCACACGCTTCAGACAACTGCCCTGATCAACGAGGTCTATCTTCGTTTGGGCGCGTTCCAGCATATCGATTGGCAAAACCGGGCGCAGTTTTTCGGAATTTGCGCACAGTTGATGCGGCGCATCCTGGTGGATTTCGCGCGTTCGCACCGCAGTCAGAAAAGAGGCGGAGGCGCCGCTGCGCTCCAGTTGGACGAGGGGCTCATTGTCTCTCGCGAACAAGAGGCCGATTTGGTTGCATTAGATGAAGCGCTCAATGAGCTGGCCGGGAAGGATAGCCGCAAGTGCCGGGTAGTCGAACTGCGTTTCTTTGCGGGGCTGAGCACGAAAGAAACTGCCCACGTGCTTCAAGTGTCAGTGGAGACAGTGATGCGCGATTGGAGGCTAGCGAAAGCGTGGCTATTGCGCCAGCTCGAACAACAGAAGTCCCATGAAGCCTGACGCCTGGTCCCGCGTCGAACAGGTGTTTCACCTCGCTCTCAAAGTGGAAGAGAGCGAGCGGGCGGCCTTTCTCGAACAAACCTGCGCTGGAGACGGTGACCTGCGCAGCGAAGTGGAAGCCTTGCTCGCCGCAGACAAGAAAGCAGAAACCTTCCTGGAGTCTCCGGCGCTGGAGGTCGTCGGCCAGGCGCCGGGTATGTCCTCGCCCGATGGATCAGGCGCCGAGGAAGGTCGCCTGCCGGGAAGCACCGTTTCGCACTATCGCATTCTTGAGAAGCTGGGTGCCGGCGGAATGGGCATCGTGTATAAGGCGCAAGACCTGCGGCTGAACCGCTTCGTCGCCCTCAAGTTTCTGCCCCAGGAGGCTTCACATGACGCTTCTCTCGTTGAACAACTGCGGCGGGAAGCGCGCGCGGCCTCGGCATTGAACCATCCGCATATTTGTACCGTGCACGACATCGATGAGCAAGACGGCCGTCCATTCATTGTCATGGAGTTGCTGGAGGGCCAAACTCTGAAACACCGCATTGCGGCCGGCCCTGCGGAGACCAACGAAATCGTAAACCTGGGAATTCAGATCGCCGAAGCCTTGGACGCGGCTCATACCCGCGACATTATTCATCGGGACATTAAGCCGGCAAACATCTTTGTCACGCCTCGCGGCCAAGTGAAAGTATTGGACTTCGGACTGGCAAAGTCGCTTCCTGCAGACACGGTATCAACGCTGACGGAGAACATCGCGGAGACGCGTGCTTTCGTGGGCACGCTTCCCTACATGGCCCCCGAACAACTGCAGGGCCGGGGAGTAAGCGCGCGCACAGATATCTTTGCGATTGGGACGGTGCTTTATGAGGTGGCCACCGGGAGACGGCCGTTTACGGAGGAATTCGCGCCAGAATTGGCGCAGAGCATTTTGCATAAGCAACCTCCGAGACCGAGGGAACTGAATCCTGCAATTCCTCCGCGCTTGGAATCGATCATTCTCAAGTGTTTGGAAAAGGATCCACAAAACCGTTACCAGCGAGCGCAACAATTATTGCAAGATTTGAGAAGCCTGCCGCCGCGCTCGGCGATACCGACCTTTCTAACCAGGTGGACGTTCGTCTTGCCGTTGGCAGCGATGGTAGCCGCGTTAACGATTGGCGCAATTCTCTGGTTGCAAAAGACGGAATACTTCTGGCGGAACCCCATCGCTGATGCGCGTTTTCAGACAGTCACGGACTTCGATGGAAGGGAGCAGGCCGCTGCGGTGTCACGCGACGGTCATTTCGTGGCGTTTCTGTCGGACCGGGACGGACAGATGGACGTCTGGGTTACGCAGGTCGGTTCGGGACAGTTCCACAACTTGACCCGCGGGAGCGCGCCGGAACTCGTCAATCCATCGATCCGCACCCTGGGGTTCTCGCCCGATGGCACTTTCGTCACGTTTTGGGTTCGCAAGCAAGACGGCTCGAGCGGCGGCGGCGACACCAGCATCTGGGCGGTGCCAACGCTGGGCGGACAGCCGAGGCCATACCTTGAAGGCGTGGCCGAGTTCGACTGGTCCCACGACGGCTCCCGACTCGCGTACCACACGCCCGGACCCGGAGACCCGCTGTTCGTGTCAGACGGCAGCCGGCGATCGGAGGGTCGGCCCATCTTCACTGCGCCTGCCGGGCTCCACTGTCACTTTCCGTTGTGGGCGCCCGACACGGCATTCATCTACTTCGTCAAGGGTTCCCTCCCAGACAAATTGGACATCTGGCGCATCACTCCAGGCGGCGGGACCCCTGAACGGATCACGTCGCACATTGGGCGCGTGAGTCATCCGGTCCTATTGGATCGGCGGACGCTGATGTACCTCGCTAGCGATCCCGATGGTTCGGGGCCTTGGCTTTATAGCGTGGACGTCAAGCGCCGCATTCCCCACCGGCTGACCTCTGGCCTTGACCGGTACACGTCGCTGGCGGCCAGCGCTGACGGTCGCCGTCTGGTTGTCACGCTCGCAAGTCCGAAGAGAACACTCTGGCGCTTGCGGATCGCTGATCCAGCCACCGAGGTGTCGGCGGCCGCTCGAATCTCGCTGACGACCAGCACGGGGTTCTCCCCACGACTGGGTCCAAATTATCTTCTGTATGTTTCTGCGACCGCCACGAGCGAGAGTATCTGGAAGCTCGCCAACGGAACTGGCACGGAGTTGTGGAGTGGTCAGGGAGCGCGAGTCTTTGGCGGCCCGGCAATCTCCCCCGATGGACGGTCTATCGCATTCTCGGTCCGGCAACACGGGCAGACGCTCTTGTACGTGATGCAGGCCGACGGCACAAACGCGCGGATTGTGGCCGATTCGCTCGACCTGCAGGGCGCTCCAGCATGGGCGCCCGACGGCCAATCGATCACCTCGGCGGCGGACGACCACGGCGTCCCACACCTCTTCCGCGTGCCGGTCGACGGTCGCTCCCCCGCTCTTTTTGTCCAGGAGTACTCGGTCGATCCCGCGTGGGCGCCCGACGGCCGCTTCGTTGTCTACTCGGGACCCGACATCGGCACCACGTTTTCAGTGAAAGCCGTCACGGCCGAGGCTGCAGCGCATCCCCTGCCAGCCCTAGCCCTGACTCGGGGGGCTCGACACCTGGCCTTCCTGCCTGGAGGACGGGCACTCGTGTTCCTGCGAGGAGAGATTCAACATAAGAATCTCTGGCTCATCGACCTGGAGACGGGCGCCGAGCGGCAGTTGACGAACCTCCCTCCCGACTTCGACATTCGCGACTTCGACATCTCGCCAGACGGTCGTGAAGTTGTCCTCGAACGAGTGCAGGAGCGCTCGGATGTCGTGCTGCTGGATCTCCCCCGACGATGATCCAGCTTCAACCCAGGGGCGCGGTCGGCGCGTCCCGAATATCGGAGTATTGGAGTCGTTAGAGCCGAGGCACTGGTCTCGATCCGCCTGATGGCCTCTACGCGGCAGAGCGTATGGCGTCGAGCTGATGCGGCCACCGGGCAATCTGGTTCCAACTGGATGTTCGGATCACCATCTTTGCAATCAGTTGACGGCTTCGGAAGCGCAGTTTGGAGCTTGCCTCTAATTGCGGGAGGATCACGGGCTAACCGGAAGTAATCTACGCGGCCGATGAACGAGCTAATAATAGTGGTATCCCCGACCAGCCCGAGATCATACTCTGAAAATCTTCCTCACGGGCCACTCCCTCCGCTGTGGCCTAAGCGCTCCGCCTACGGCGTCGCAGGCCGCCGCTTCGGGAGTGGCCCGTGAGACGCAAGGCATGTTCTAATAATCCACCCGTCGGCGAGGGGCCCGCCTCACGAAGCTATTCCACTTAACATATAGGTACATTTTGTTTCTCCGTTTCTGCCCTTGTAATTGGGGCGCCCGGAAAGCGAGTGGATACAGCTCCCAAAGCGAGCGGCTGCTTTTTGGGAGGGACACGAGAAATCTTCAGCGCTGTTTCAGAAGATTTGTTGGGAGGAACCGGAAAAGCAGAAGACGCGAAGCTGCCGGGCGCAGGAATTATCCCGAAGCTGTGCCCAACGGAAAGGCTAGAAACCGAGACAATGAACCGAAACAAGTTTCATCGGTCCAAGTGAGAACAGGAGTCACAGGGGGGACGATGCGTGATGGAGAATCCCAGGTCGGAGAGGTGTCGAGTAAGGGTGAAACAACGTTGCTATCACCCGGAGGAGTGGGGCGTAGTGCGGAATGCATTCGAATATTCCGCTCCCTCAAGTACAGTGACGGAGCGCTGAAATTCTTTATTTTGAGCACTATGCGTGAGCCACTTTCCGCCACTGGTCTGCATCCTATTTCTTTGGGGTGTTGGGCACCGCTGGGGTTGGTCGCTCGATGAATGGGCGGTCATCCCGCGGCGAGAATCAATCGGGTTAAATAGAATGTCAGTAGCAGAGGAAGATTTATGGATGCCCTGAGCGCGCGAGTGGTTTCGGGGGATTGCACTGAATGCCGCGATCACCTACTTACGGAGTGTCGAGAACTCGGTTTGCCTCTGCCCATTGGTGAAGTCTTCGTTGTGCCTGAGCATTGGGCGCGTCATCAGTGCCCTCATCTGGAACATGGATTCGAACTTAATTTCCGCTCCATTCGGACGAATTGGTTTGACTCTAACGGTCAGTTTTCAGCTGAATCGATGCGATGCAAGGACGGGGATGATGTCGAGAACGAGGCGCCGGAATGGTGGAATAATCTTGACGCCACAAAGAACATCGGTTACCCCGTCCGCGAGCAAGGCCGGTACGGTTCTCACCCCTCGCATGATGGATTCGATGACGAATCAGAGCCATAGGGCTTTCGAGATGTTAGCTCTGATGGGCAGCAGTCTGCGCGTGCCAACGGTCGAAAGGAAATTAGCGTCCGAAACGCTCCCACAAATAGCAAGCCACGATGGAATGTACACATCGAGTCGAATGCCGAAAAGAAACCACAAGCATTCGGAGAAGGCCAGCGAACCGTTGTGAGGGCGTGCTTCCCTTTGTTAGATGGCGAAGGCTAGCAACGGCCGCAATTTCGCCAGCGAAAATCAAGTGAATTCGTGCTCTCGGCCCGCCTATGTCGATTGCCTCGATTTTCCCCATGGTATCGGGGTCCAAATTTGAGACTGCGTATTTAGCTGCGTGCGTTCCAAAGTGCCCGCCAATGTCGTTCCGCACTGCTTTCAGAATGCGTTCATTCCTCCTGAAGAACTTTACGGCGTCCGTCCAATACCTCGAAATCTCCGGCGAGAAGCGCGCCTTGACGACTTTGAATTCAAGGGATCTGTCCAGAAACCTAATTGCTTCCGCAAACTCAACAGTTGTCCCAATGCATTTTCGAAGAAAATAGTTTCGGCGGTATCGCGGGTCCAGCTTATCTAGCTTACGGATAGAAGGCTGGGATGCTGCGGTGAGTTCGATCCGCAGATCTTCATACAGCACAGCGAGTCTCGCAATGTTTTCATGCAATAGGCTCCTCGGCGAGGGCGGGAGAACTGAGCGAAGTTGACGCATTCTAACAGCACTTCTCATGCCGCCGTCCTGCTCCCCCTACCCGTCAAGCGTGGAAGCCAATATTGCGATTGTTTGCTGGCGTGGCCACGAGAAGATGCGTTTGCGCTTCCCCGTGATACTTCCGACCTTCTCGGGTAACGAGCAACCGAAACTCACCGTTGAAGAATCCTCGGTGCTCGTCGTATTCCGAATAGTCTTGAAAGCTCAAGCCGTCGTACCACTTGATAAGTCTCAGACGCGATTCCTGACGCAAGCCCTTCAGAGTTTCGATCAACTCCAGGTCGGATATGTTTACGTTGGCTGTCCTAAGGTGATTCCCAAGGCTCGCCCAGAGTGTCGGGCGACCGTGTGCGTCCTCGACAGCGAGGGCATAATCGAGAACCAGATAATCAATCAACTGTGATCTGAGCCAGAGCATGATGCGTACCTCTCGCGTGATTTTAACATTAGCCGCTGATCAAAATGCGCAGAATTCTGTCGCATCCCTCGAGACTTGTCCGGCTCCGGCCCTAGATTGTGGCTGCCGCCCTGCTCATTGGGGCCGAACTGAGTGCCGTTCGTCGCTCGTCAACGACCCTGAGCAAATGGCTCGCCAGCATTACTATCTCGACGGCTTCGGCTGGCACGATTCCAGTCAGGGAACGGTGGCTGGTAGGGTTCTTGTAGCGTCCGATTGCTCCTGCGAAGAGATTGGACGTGGCCTCTTGTTCGGCTGTTAGGACGCCCTTATCAGTCAAGGGACCATTTGGCACGTTGAAGGCCAAGCGCATCAAAGTAGTGCCCACGTCTCCCGCCGAATATCCACCAGCTTGGCGGATGGCAACTTCAACTTCACGGAATGCTTGAAATATCGCGGTGTCGTACTCGCCTCTGAGAAAAGCGGGGTAAACTTTCTGAACGATCTGCGGATGAAGAACATTCTTTGGCAAGAGAGCAGCATGGCGATACGATTTGAATTCCTCTCGGGTAGTCAGCATCTTTCCTCGACGAGTGATGAACACCCACTCGGCATCGCCACGGCAGGGCGGAGATGTGGGATTCCGTGGGCGTATACGCTCAGGAAGATCGGGACGGTACACTCGTCGTTCGGGTATTGGTGTTCAATCCCGACTGGGATGAACCATGAACCTACGCGATGATTCTTTGGCCGGTCAGTTCCGGTCACCGGCCAGAATCTAGCGGAGCCGGTGCTCCGCTAGGTCGAAATAACACTTGGAAAGCTCGATGCCAATAAACCGCCGACCGAGCTGCTGCGCTGCTACGAGTGTAGAACCGGAACCACAGAAGGGGTCGAGCACTACATCGCCCGGCCTAGAGAAACACTCAACCAGCGGCGTCAAAATGCATAGTGGTTTTTGGGTTGGGTGCAGGCTATTGCCTGAGTATTTCCATTCCAAAACGTCCGGTATCGTGCAAGCTGGCTTCATTGGATTGCCCTTCGCCAGCAAGTATGCGTTCTCGTGATGGTAGCGAAGGAAGCGCTCGGTCGAGGCGTACTTCTTGATGAAGGTCAAGTGCCCGGCTATGCGGAAGCCCGCTTGGCGCCAAGCAGCAAGGAATTTATCGGCCTTGTTCCAGCTATAAAAGCTCACGCAGAAGCGATTCCAACGGAGCACGCGATAAATTTCCCTGAAAGCCGGTTTAACCCAGGCGTCGTTATCGTCATTGGGGACGGTGCGCCCATCGCTGGATGAATAATTGACCATGTACGGCGGATCGGTGAGCACGAAGTCGGCAATGCCTGACGATATGCCGGTAAGCAATTCCACGCAGTTGCCGTGCAGCAGAGTGTTTGAGAATCCTTTGTTGATTTGAGAATTGATTTGTTCTGATTTCATTTCCTGTTCTCCTGTTAGGTGATTTGGTTCCTTCACAAGAACAGAGGGACCAAAGCGCCGCGCCCACAGGAGGAGAGAAGGATTTAATTTTGTGGTCAGAGGCTGGAGCGGATGGCAACGGGTGTGACAGGAGAGAAGTTTGCGACTGGCGCAGCCGTGTGCTAGCACAAGCCGGCAAGAAATTCATTTATCGTTTTCAGACTGATTTTCTACTGCGGGATGGAAAGCAGACGACTTGTAACGTGCGGGAGATTTCTGCGCACTTCCAACTCGTCGACTAGAACCACAGGAAGGGACAGTTTGTCTTTTAGTTCGCTAAGGACCGCGTCTGCAGGAACATTTGGAGTAAGCGGGCCTTCGATACCGATGGCTCGCTGTTCGCCGTTCTCGTAAGTCGCAAGGATCGGGACTACTACTTCTCCTAGCCCCGGTATGGTAACTTTGCCGTTCCTTTCGAACCTTGTTCCCTTTACGTGTTGGCGCACGAGGTCCTGATGAAGAAGGTCCGTACTCTCTCGTATCCTCTCCAGACTGAGTTTCACGGACTCGCCTGTCAATAGGTGCCGTAACAAGGCTGCTCCTAGATGTCGGTCAAGGAGGTCGTGCTCAAATTTGTTTTTGTAGCTTCTAAGGCAGCGATAACAAGATCTGTCGCAACCTTCAGGACACTGTTCCAAAAGTGAAAGTGCCTTTTGGAAAAGAGAGAGCCTAAGTTGGCCCGCCTGCGCAACGAAACCGGCACCGCCTGGGAGCGTATCGTAGAGGTATATTTCCGCTTGGGTTCCAGATTTCCCGAGTGCAGTCAGAGCTGGGCGATGCTCAGCTTGAATCTCCGTCGCTTCCAGTTCCAGCAATGAAGTGGCGGCTTTGGAAAGTGCTTCACTCAAGGTACGCAGAACAATATCGGTAGCCAGCAAGCCGGGAAGTAAGCTGATTGGCCTCTCAACCGTGAGCAAAATGAGAAGGACATCTGTAATGAAATCAGTTCCGAGAACTATTCCTCGGCTAGTTCCACCCCCAGGGCAGACTGGCTCCTTATTATCTGGGAACGGCTTTAGGTGACTACCCAGAAGCTTACTGACCGGCGATG
>Ga0209515_10010225_pt1 | contig 10499 bp, 6 predicted proteins | sample Subgroupgradi54m_FD_187454 | JGI IMG/M metagenome (GOLD analysis project Ga0209515, IMG submission 187454) | Subsurface groundwater microbial communities from S. Glens Falls, New York, USA - GMW60B uncontaminated upgradient, 5.4 m (SPAdes)... ...
CATCACCACCGACCAGAATGCCATCACCACCGACCAGAATGCCATCACCACCGACCAGAATGCCATCACCACCGACCAGAATGCCATCACCACCGACCAGAATGCCATCACCACTGATCAGAACCACATAGACCAAATCTGCGCACAGACCGGCACGGGCAACCCCTGGGTGGGTGGAGCACCGGCCTGCGATGCCACCGCCATTGAAAATTATGCCACTGACGTGAATACCCAGGGCCACACCGTGCAGAGCGGAGTGGACTCGCTAGTGAACCAGTTATCAACACGGGCGAACCGGATTCAGCAGTATCTCCTGGAGGCACAAGACAAAGAGTCGCAAGGCCGGGCGCAGTGCGCGTCGGGCCGGGATCCATAACGGGCAGGGGATCACCAATGATTCGATGGATGCGCCGACAACGACGGACGACAATCCCACGAGGCCAGATGGCCGTGGGCTATGTGGTATTGATGGGGATCGTCCTGGTGTTCGTCGGAATGACCATCAACCTCGGCCAAATGGCCCAGGTGCGCACCGCCGTGTCCAACTCCGCCGACGCCGGTGCACTGGCCGGCGCCTCATGGGTTGCCAGCGGCGAGAACGAAGCCACCATGATCGCCCAGAAAATGTGGGATAGCATCGACATGGTGCAAGCCATCTATCTGGTGCCCTTTTGCCCAGCGCATGACGGGTACAACCCCGCATTGTACGCCAATCAACTCTGGCAGGCGCTGTCGATCAACAACGTATTTTTTTTCGGCCCCATTGCCAACGACATCATGGACGCGGCGTGGAACATCGGCCGGCGCGAGACGTTCACCGCGACGGTCAACAACATGCTCGCCCGCTTTCCCTGTGCGGCAGACACGCAAGGATGGGGAAGTACGGGTGACGAAATCATACATCATATCGACTCTTACCAGCATTTACTTGAGACTCCCAACGACGGCGAGCTGAACACTTCATTCAGTTGGACCAACTGCCTGCCAAGCGGCAACCCTGCATTGCTGCGCCATGTCATGCGCTTTCACGCTACCTATCCAGGCACTCCGCCCACCCTGCAATTCGTGACCGAAGGGACTGCCGCGGCGTACTTTCAGTATGCGCCTAACGTCACTGGTCCCAACATCCACTTCGATTGCAGCTTCAATGGGCGCGGCATTGACGGCGGGCCGTTGCCGACCCCGCTGGTGATGGACAGTGGCGTCTCGTATGGGGGGATGGATAGCGCCGGCCGGAAAAATTGGGATATCCCGCTTGCCCACATCTATCCACCCTTCGGCACCAACCTGTTTACGGACATCGTGCTCCAGACTTGCGCCAGCGGGATTTGCGGTATGGCGGGCGGTGAAACGCAGCCATATGTGGTGGCTCCTCGGAGAATTGTGCCTCCCAACGGCAATGTGCAAGTACAAGCCTTCCATAGGGTGACGCGGGAGGCTGGTGGGTTGGATCCGCTCTTTCATTTACCCATGTGGGGACAAGCGTTTCCGGAAGTCGGGGCGTCTGCTCAGGCAGATTACACGGGACCTCAAGATGCTGATCTTGGCCAAAATGCGGCAATTCGCCGCACCGCGAGCGCGCGGCTGACGGCGGCACACTGACCCGATGACACGCACCAGCATGGGACTCATCAGTCTGGCTCTGGCGGCATGCGTCGTTGCGTCGCCGGTGGCAGCAGAACCCAAGATTCCCCTGCCGCAAGGCGTGGGGCACTTGGCGGACGCGCGCAAAGTGCAGTTGGGTTCCAGCACCCTCGACGTCCAGGGGTTTACCTCAACGATGAGCGTGGAGACCTTAGAACGGTTCTATGAGGAGGCATTGCCGAAGGCCGGATGGCGGCTTGTGCCGCTGCCCTGGCAAACACAGCATCTCCAAATGACTGCACGCCTTGAGCAGACGATGAAGGACGACGCCGAAGCCGCAGCCGACCCAGCACTGCAGGCGAAATTGGCCGATGCCAAAAAGACCCGCGACCAGATGCGGCGACAACTCCACGCCCAGCAGGGCGACGCGCACGTGGTCGTGCAGTTCATGCCGCTGGGCCAGGACCAAACAGCGGTATTCTTCAACCAGTGGTGGGGCTCAGCCGACTGGGTGGGGTCGCAACCGTCCGGGGCCTCGATGCGTGTGCAAGCGCCTGGAGTCCAGCCGAACGTGTGCTGCTCTGGCGAGCCGGTGCCCGATACGAATGGGCCGCTGCCGTTTGCCATCCCGCACTATCCGGGGGCGAAAGTGATTGCGAAGAGTGCATCCTACAGCGGCCAGGAGAGCGTGACACTGCTGTTGGTGACCTCGGATGCGGCAAGCGACGTGGAAGCCTACTACCGGAAGCACATGGCCTATAACGGTTGGCAATTGGTGCCGATGACGGAGCGCGAACTTGCCGGTGGCGCGGGCAGCGATGCCATGCACCTGCTGCGCTACCGCAACGCCGCGCGCCTGTGCGGGCTGACCATTGGCCGGGCGGAAGCCCAGACCACCATTATGGTCATGGTGACGCCGCGGCCGCCCTACACGATATGGACGGGCAAATGAGCCGCGCGCGCGCCGGGCAGTCTATCATCGAGTACACGATTCTGATCGTGACCGCTGCGGTCGCGCTGTCGGTCTTCTTCGGGTTCATGCGCAACGCGATGTCGTATCGGTATAAGAGCGGTGCCGATGGGATCAGCCACGGCATGCGCTACAGATAGAGGCAGGCAGAGCGATGGTGCTGGTCATCTATCTCTTCGGGTTCAGCTCGGCAGCCCTCTTCGGGTTTCTGAGCTACCCGCCGTTTCTCGAGCGGGTGAAGACCTACCTGGCCCGCCGGACCGCGGAGGCGTCGCTCCAACTCGAGGACATGTTTGTGACGCTCTCGCGCCACCGCCTCCAACTGATGTACCTGGTCGCCCCGCCGGTGATGGCGCTGCTCGCGTGGCTCGTCACAGGGTTCTGGTGGGCGGCGTTCATCGGGCTATTCGTCGGTCGGCTGGTCCCGAAGATCATGCTGAAGCTCATGAAGGACCAGCGGCACAAGAAATTTCAGGCGCAACTGGTGGACAGCCTCCTGCTGGTGTCCAGCTGTTTGCGCGCCGGCTTGAGCATGATCCAGGCCTTCACCGTTGTGGCGGAGGAGATGCCGCCGCCCGTCGGCCAGGAGTTCAGCCTGCTCATGAAAGAGACGCGCATGGGAGTTAGCTTTGATGAGGCGATGGTGCATTTCAAGCAGCGCATGCCCTCCGATGATACGACCCTCTTTGTGACCGCGGTGCTGGTCGCGCGCGAGACCGGAGGCGATGTGACCGCGATCTTTACCAAGTTGGTGGACACGATCCGGGAGCGCAAGAAGATCAAAGAAAAGATCAAGACGCTGACCTTTATGGCGCGGCTGCAGGGCATCGTAATGTGTCTCTTGCCGGTGGCCTTCAGCTTCATGACCTACGCGATGGACCGGAGCCATTTTAACTTTTTCCTCAAGGACCCCCAAGGGCGGCTGATTCTAGCGGGGGTCATCATGGTGCAGCTCTTCGGGGCGTATCTCTTTATGCGGTTTAGCAAATCGCCGATTTGATGCGGGAGATCCGATGTTGATTGCGCTGGCATCCGTCTTGCTCTTCTTGAGCGTGGCCACCCTCGCGTGGGCGCTGCTGCCGAACGAAGCCAACCGCAGGATGCGGCGGCGCATCTATTCCGAGGTGGCGGGAACGAAAGATCCTTCGCCGTTGACCAAGTTGATTGAGGTCTTGGCCGCGGTGCACCGCCGTGCGCCCACCGGATGGTACACCGAACGGGTCACCAAGCTGATGGAGTCGGCCGGCAAGCAGCGGGTGCCGGCGATCCACTTTTTGGTGATCCAGGAAATGGGGGCGGCAGCGGGGCTCTTGCTCTACTTCGTCTGCAAGGGCACTCATCAGCCCATCGATTGGATGTGGTTCGTTGGATGCGCCGCGGCGGGGTTTCTGCTCCCAGCCTTCTGGCTGCAAAACCAGATCAAACAGCGTCGGATGACCGTCTCGCGCGATTTACCGGAGGTGGTGGATCTGCTCACCCTGTGCGTCGGCGCCGGCGGCGACTTCATGGGCGCGCTCAATCGCATCGTGCGCGAATTTCGCCCGTGCCCGGTCCGCGAGGAATTGGGGATATTAATGCAGGAGGTGCGCGTGGGCAAGCGCCGCCGCGATGCCTTGCGGGCCTTCGCCACGCGGCTCCAGACGCCGGAGGCGATGACGTTTGCGCGCACACTGATCCAGGTGGACCGGATGGGCACCGGGCTGGATGATGCCCTCACGATTCTCTCAGAGGACATGCGGTTGCAGCGCTACCACTGGGCGGAGCGGTTCGCCCAGCAAGCGCCCATGAAGATGCTGGTGCCGCTGTTGTTCAGCCTGGGGGCGGCGATGGTCATCGTCGCAGGCCCGATCCTGATTCAATTCTTCCGTGGCGGTCTCATGAGCGCTCCCAAGATGTCCGCGGAGAGCCAGCAGGCGAAATGAGTTTGTAAACAACGATAACCAATCCCGGCCGGGTATGCCTTGCTTACCCTGTCTGCAGACGGGGTGGGCGCAGAACTTCGGGCTACCCGGTCTTTTTTAGGGAAGGACGATTACGCAGATTATGAAGAGATGATTACGCAGATTAGGAAGAGATGATTTCACAGATTGCAAAAATGATTACGCAGATGAAGGAAAGATGATTACGCAGATAAGACAGGAAAAACAAACGAGTGGAGACCCACTGACGGAGCGAATTATCGGCTGCTGCTTCAGGGTCCACCGTGAATTAGGGCCTGGATTCCCAGAGAAAATTTACACAGCAGCATTAGTTATGGCGTTACGTGCGCTGGGTTTTTCCGTCGAACAGGAGCGTCGATTTGGCGTGACGTTCAATGGTACAACGGTCGGCGAATTCCGCATCGACGTGTTGGTGGACCAGCGTGTGGTTGTTGAAACAAAGGCTGTCACGGGTGTCATGCCTAAAGTATTTGGTGACCAGGTGCTGGCCTATTTAAAAGCTGCAGGTCTGCCGACGGGCCTGTTGGTCAACTTTGGTAACGCGAGCTGCCAAGTAAGGCGTCTGGCGAATTCATCTGCGAAGTCGGTTTCGAAATCTGCGGAATCAATCGAACAATCTGCGAAATCAGTTCTGAGAGCGCGGTAATTTCATGGAGAATCTGCGAAATCAACGTGAGATCTTCCCATGAGAATCAATAAGTGGCTTGAGCTCAAGAGAACCAAGGCCCTCTGCGTGGGGCTGGCGGTGCTCTTTGGCGCCGAGCAGATGGTGTGGGGCGCGGACATGAACACACTGACCGCGCTGCGCCTCTCGGCCCAACAGGAGCACCAGCTGGATGCTGTCCGCCGGGCCCAGGTCGTCACCATTTATGACGATATGTATGGGCGTTTGCCGACGGCCGCTGAGCTGAAAGAGGCGTTGGAGTTCTTGAAGCGCTCGCCGCAGCAGGCGTATCTCATTGAACGTCTGGCCCAGTCGCCCGAGTCGCGCTGGCGGCTGCGCCAGCTTAATCCGGAGCGGATTGCCAAGCGCAAGGCTGAAGCCGCGCGCATCAGCCAGGCGGTCAGCTCGACGGTGGGAGATTTCCTCAGACAAGCCGCCTCAGGCTCAGGGCTCAGGGCTCAGGGCTCAGGGGGAGAACGCTCAGGGTTCTGGGCTGAGGGGTCGGGGCAGTTGCCCCCAGCTCCCAGCCCCGAGCCAATTCAGCTCGCTTCCGGCTTACGGGTGACGCCATCGTCTCTAGCGTTGATTCATCTCAACGAAATAGAGATTCAGGCGTTTGAGGCATGGCTCCGGCAACCAGAAACCTTATGCTCCAACTGCGCGCCGAATGCGCTGGCACCAATGCTTGCCATGGTGGGGCGCCCGGTATCGCGCGAGACACTGACTGCGCAGGCATTTCTCCTCGACTATCTCTCAGGAAATCTCAAAGTTGGCTCAGGGCTCAGGGCTCAGGGCTCAGGGCAACAGAGCGAGGTCCCCACTTCGACCCCATCCGCCGCAAGAGAAGGAGTAGCACATGGTGTTTCACTTCGAGGAGCTGATCGTGTGGCAAGAGGCGATGGAGCTCGTTACGATGACGTACAAAATGACGAAGACGTTTCCAAAGAGCGATCGCTTCGGACTGACGGGTCAGCTTCAGAGAGCGGTCGTGTCGATTCCAGCGAACATCGCCGAAGGCAAGGGGCGTTATCATCCGAAGGAATTCGTCCAGTTCCTGTACATCGCAAGAGGCTCGTTGTACGAGACGATCACGCTTCTCAAGACCGCCAGGAATCTAGAGTATCTTCGGTTGGAGGAGCAAGAACAACTCCTCACTCAGTGTCAATCGATCGCGAGCAAGCTGAGCGGCCTGATCAATTCCTTAAAATAACAGAGGCTCCGGGCTCCGGGCTCCGGGCTCCGGGTGATAGCTCTACGGCCCTCAGCCCAGAACCCAGAACCCAGAGCGCTTTTCAAAAGAGCCCCCAGCCCCCAGCCCCCAGCCCCGAGCCGACTTTCAGCGGGCCGCTCTACATCTCCATGGACTCGGTTCGCCGCCTGTCCGAGGCCTACGGCTTGACGCTGAATCCGGTGGAGCTGACCTACGATGAAGTGATGAGCCTGCGCTACCCGATGATTGCGGCACTCGATTTGACGCAAGACGGCACGGCCGACCACTACGTGGTAGTGCGGGATGCCAATGAGGCCCGGGTGAACTACATCGAGTCGGATGGCACACGCGAAACCATGTCGACGAATGAATTTTTCAAGTACTTTACCCGGTTTGCCCTGGTGCCCAGCGCCGACTCCTATGGCCGTCTCCTCGGGACGACTCAGGCAGAGGCCATTCATGGCGGATGCAACCCGAAAGATTGTTTTGGCAGCGCCGTCGGGGCAGTTCAAGACTGGGGCAGCGACCGAATCGGCAATGTCCGTAGCGGTCTTTCAAACATCAAGGATTGGGGTGGGTGGAACCGACCGGTGTACGGCGGCGCAATCAACAGCTGGAACGCGACAGCCGGCCGGATGGATTGGAGCAGTATCGGCAACTACGCTGGACGGACCGCCTCATTCGGGGCCACGTATGGCGCGTTGAGCGTCTCGCCGTTCTCCGGTGCGTCATCCATCGCCATGTCGCGCCTAAGCAGCAACATCAACTGGAGCGCCGTCCGCGGCGCCATCGGCGGCGCGATTGTGGACCGTTCGTTGAAGATCGGCAATGTGACGAACTGGCCGACTCCCGTGCAGTACGGAGCGGCGTTCGCTACCGGTGGGCCGATTGGCCTGATGGCGGTTGGTTCGGCACGCGGTGACAAGCAGATGGTGTATGGGGCCGGGCTGGGGCTGGGGCCGCTGGGCCTTCCCGCTGCCGCGGTCCTGGCCAACCGGGACCGGTTCTTTACCGCCAACGGGTGGGGCCAGAACAAGGATTACATGGGCGACCACTGGCGCGGCTTCGTCGGCGGCGGCATGGTGGGCACCGGCGCGGCGTTGTTTGGTGTTGGGGTCGCCGCTGACGCGACCGGTGTCGGCGCGGTCGTGGGGGTTCCTCTCAACGCGGTGGGTCTTGGCCTCATGGGCGGCGGCGCCACGATGATTCATAAAGACGTTGTTGTCACGAACCAGGATAAAAGTTGGGCGCATAATCCGGTGTCGAGCTTCCTGGTGCCGGATGCGGCGAAAACCAGCTGGAAGCAAGACGCCTTTATCATTGGAACGTCGGTGATTCCAATCCCGGCAGGTGGCGGGACAGGGGTTCGGGTGGCGGGGACGGTTGGTGCTGGAGTTATGGCGCGGGGAGCTGCGGGAACTCTTGCTCGAGAAGCGATTGAGGTTGGTGGTCCAACCGCGGCCCGCGAGGTTGGTCCAACTGGAATCCGACTCTTCGGCAATACGATTCGCGGCGCGACATGGGAGACCGGAGCCTCGTTGATCGGTAAAGGCACCTCGACGGAACTCCTGGCGGCCGGGAGGACGATGACGCCCGGCGCCGCATGGTTGACGATCGCTCGATTCCTGCCGGCAGAGGGAGCGCGTTTTGGCAACGTGGTCCGCGGCGCGACGTGGGAGACAGCTGCCATCCTCGGCAAGGGAACATCTCAGCAGGCGCTCGAGCGCGGAGTGACGATGACCCCGGGGGCCGCGTGGATGGGCGTCGGTCGCTATGGGATCACCACGATGCGCTTCGGCGCCGCGTCGGAGTACCTTGGCCGTACGGCAGATGTTCTTGAGCCGCACCGAGCTGACAACAAATTCACCGGTTTTCTGTATGAGTCCGCGAACTTCGGGAGCGCTTTTCTCGGCAGTGCGACCGCGGCCCGGACGTTCGGAGCGACAGACTTTGTCGGCACCGTTGGGCACATCAACGATCAAAGCCACCTCAAGGGTGGGGAGTTGTGGATTCGCGCAGGAGGTGTGGCCGCCACAATCTTGGCACCGACGATCCACCCGCGAGAAGCCTTCATGTCTGTCCGGTATTTCAATGCGATCCGCGGGGAATTTGGCCTCACGACAGGGCAGATGCTCACCACTGCCTACAAGGAGAGCCGCTGGGGCGGTGGGCTAGTCCAGAGTACAAGCCTCGGTCGGGCACTGGTTGGGAAGACTGGTGAATTCGAGATGTTCGGGTTGACACGCCCAGGCATGCAAGGTCTGAAGATCTTTGGTCGGGAGGTCCTGGGGCCCCAGGGTTTTGCTTTGGCCATAGTGGCTGGAAGCAGTGCGGCCATGCCGGCGATCACCGTGGCCTATCAGGCGGGGGCGACGTTCGCCGTACCGCATATGCAGACGGCGGCACACCGGGCCATGGCCACCGCGCTGCTTGGCCCTGCTGTTCCGGATTTCAACCTCAGGCATCAACTGAAGGCGTCTTATACCAACTACCCGGATGTCAAACTGATCTTCACCGATCCGAAGCAGGGGCTTAAGGAATTCGTCTCGAATCCTTATATCGCCGGTGCCACACTTCCGCTCGTTGCTCCACTGATCTTCGGAGCGCGAGAGCCGCGTCTAGCTCGGAGCTCCTTTTCCCCCGGCGATAATTGGGGGTGGGGAGGCGGCGGGGGTGAGGGGCCGTTCCCCAAGCTGCCTCCTGGATCCACGCTGCACCAAGCTCCACCCCCCAGGCCCGGAGAAGGGGGATTTGTGTTCAATCCCAGTGTCGGATCAGAGGTCGGGCCGCGCACAATCCGACCAACCGGCGTGGGAGAGGGACGGATCGAGTTCAATCCGAGCGTCGCCCCAAATGAGGTTCGCCCCTATACCATCCGGTCAGGCGAGTGGGAGGGACAGTCGGGACGAGCGACCAATCAACTGGTGAGCGCCATTGGCCGGCAGGCGCAGGGTGAGCGGGTCATGGTGATGGGACATGCCACCCCCCTGACAGATGGTGGGGTCAGTGTCGTGGAGCGGCCGACGACGGGAGTCCGGGTAGGTTCTGCTGAACCTCTCGTGACTGTACGGCTGCCCAATGGCACGACATCCACCATCGGGCCGAAAGAAGTCCGGCTCATGTCCACCATTTCAGTGCGGGAGCTGGTGGGAGTTGGCGCTGGCGCTGGTGGTGGCGTAGGCGGTGGGAGAGGAGTGACCCCGCCCCGTAGCCCGGAAATCGTGGGCACAGCAGGTACGGTGGGAACGTCCACGGCTGGAATGGGAACCGGCGCGGGATCCGGAACAGCGCCAGGGGGGCGAAGCGGCTTCGGCGGCCCAACACCGCAACCATCGACATGGCCGAGCTCTCCACGCGTTCCATTGGACCTAGCACGTGGCTTAGGGGTCACGCGGCATGATGAAGGGACCATCCCCATGCCTTCGTTGCCGCACGCGTCCTTACCGGATCTGAACCTCAAGCTGCCTTCGATTTCCATGCCGCACGTGTCAATTGAAGGGCCGACCTCCACAAGTCCAGGCGGTGCGCCTAGCAACAGCCCGCAGCCACCTCATATCTCCCCGCCGACATTAGGCCCGTTGCCGATTCCTCAGGCGGTGCGCCAGATCAATGTGCCTGCTGGGCCCGCCACGATTGGGCCGACTGCTGCTCAGTCACCTAGCGTGAACGAACGGACGACCCCAGCGTTCGTCGTGCCGCAAGCCGCTCCAGCATTGCCGACAATTTCGACGAACCCGCTGGTTCAAGCGCCTCAGATGCCAGTACAGGGAAGGGCGCCAGTGGTGAACATAGCAGTGCGTGCGCCGCCAGCGATAGCGCCACAACTTATCCTACCGGCGCTGTCGAATGTGATGCCGCAATTATCACCGCGTGCGATGGAGCCGATTGCCCGTGCGCTGGTCCAACTGCCAACTGCGCCGACCACGTTACAGATTCAGGCAGTGTTTAGCCAAAATCAGGTGGCTATCACACCGCCGCAGGTGCAACAAATCCAGAATATCTATCCCGCCGCCGCGATTGCGCAACACCTGGCCCCGGCGCTGACCCTGGCCACGCCGCAGCTCATTGCGCCGATCGCGACGCTGCTGAATGTGCGCGAGCCCCTCACGCCGCAGCTGGTGACCGCGACCT
>Ga0209515_10010227_pt1 | contig 10498 bp, 11 predicted proteins | sample Subgroupgradi54m_FD_187454 | JGI IMG/M metagenome (GOLD analysis project Ga0209515, IMG submission 187454) | Subsurface groundwater microbial communities from S. Glens Falls, New York, USA - GMW60B uncontaminated upgradient, 5.4 m (SPAdes)... ...
AGGAGGGGGGCAACCCGGCGCTCTTCCAGCACCCCGCGCATCCCTACACCCGGACCCTCCTCGCCAGCGTCGTCCCACCCCCGCGCGCGTAACGGCCTTGCTCCTCGACGCTGGCTGCGCTACACTGATCAGATCATGGCTGATTTCCTGACGACCGCGCTGGGCACCTCCGAGGTCGCGCACGCGCTCAAAGCCCCGCTCATCACGATGGAGAAGGCGCTGAGCTTGCTGCGCGATCCGAGCACCGGCGCGCTGACCGACACTCAGCAGAAATTCTTGACGATCGCGGAGCGCAACCTCCAGCTCGTGACCCGCGCCCTCGGCGAGTTTCTGGACAGCGCGAAACTCGACGCCGGCACGATGCGGTTGATCCGGAAACCGGGCCCGGTCGAGACGCTCGTCCAGCAGATCGCCGACGAAACCCGCGCCGCGGCGACGGCCAAGGGGGTCACGCTGACCGTGCAGCCGGCGACGGGGATCCCGCCGGCCGCGTTCGACCCGGCCCGCATGGCCCAAGCCGTCGCCCTGCTCATCCAGCACGCCGTGGCGACGACCCCATCGGGCGGGACCGTGACGCTGGCGGTCGCCGCCCGCGAGGCCTGGGTGGACCTGCGCATCACCCACCCATGGCCGGAATTCCGCGCCGAAGACGCAGACCGCCTGTTCGAGCGGCGGCTGCCGACGAGCGCCAAGGCCGATGCCGGCGGGCTGGCGCTGGGCCTGCCGCTGGCGAAAGGGATCATCGAACTGCACCAAGGACGGGTGGCTGTCGCCGGCGGCGGCGGGACGGCGACCTGGACGCTCTCGCTGCCGGTGGACCGGGGCGCGGTCAGCTCAACGAGGATTTTGCTCGTGGACGACGAGCCCGACTTCCGGGAGACGATGGCGTTCTGGCTGCGTTCGAAGGGCCACGAGGTCCGCGAGGTGGACTCCGGCGACAAGGTCGTCGCCGCTATCCGACAAGGACCGGTGGACGTCGTCTTCCTCGACATCCACCTGCCGCCGACCGACGGGATTGACGTATTGGCCAAGATCCGGGCGGTGACCCAAGAACTGCCGGTCGTCATGGTGACCGCGCACCCGGACAGCGAGCAAATGGCCAAAGCCCGGCAGCTCGGCATTTCCGGATTCTTCCCGAAGGGAGGCGGGCTGCAGGATCTCATCTCGCTGATGGACGTGGTCCTGCGCCGGCATAAAGGGCTATGAACGACACCGATCTGGTCATCGGCTCGCACCGGTTCACCTCCCGGCTGATCGTCGGGACGGGGAAGTACGCCAGCTTCGAAGTGATGCGGGCCGCGCACGAGGCGTCGGGAGCTCAAATGGTCACAGTGGCCGTCCGCCGGGTGGACCTCAACGACCGCTCGTCCAAATCATTGCTGGACTGGATTGACACGGCGCGCGTCACGATCCTGCCGAACACCGCCGGCTGCTACACGGCCGACGACGCCGTCCGGGTCGCCCGGCTTGGCCGCGCCGCCGGCTTCTCGAACCTCATCAAGCTCGAGGTGATCGGCGACGAGAAAACACTGATGCCGGACACCGAGCAACTCGTCGCCGCGACCAACACGCTCGTGAAGGAAGGGTTCGTCGTGATGCCGTACACCAACGACGACGTCGTCGTCGCCAAGAAGCTCCAGGACGCCGGGGCGGCGTGCGTCATGCCGCTGGCCGCGCCGATCGGCTCGGGACAGGGGATCCTCAACCCGCTGACCATCCGCCTGGTCATCGAGGCGGTCACCATCCCGGTCATTGTGGACGCCGGCGTCGGCACCGCCTCCGATGCCGCGGTCGCGATGGAGCTCGGCGCCGACGGGGTCCTGATGAACACCGGCATCGCCGGCGCCCAGGACCCGGTCGCGATGGCCCGCGCGATGCGGCTGGCCGTCGAGGCGGGACGGCTGGCATACTGTGCCGGCCGCATCCCCAAGAAATCGTACGCGAGCGCGTCCAGCCCGACGACGGGCACCGTGGCCGCGCCGCCAACGGCCACCACCGCGAAGGTCTCACCACATGCATAAGATTGCCGTGATTCCCGGCGATGGCACCGGCCCCGAGGTGGTCCGCGAAGGGCTCAAGGTGTTGGAGGCCGTCGCCCGCCAGACCAACGTCCAGTACGAGACGGTGACCTATCCGTTCGGCGGCGAGCACTACCTCAAGACGCAGGAGACGCTGCCGGACGCGGCGGTCGCCGAGCTGCGCCGCTGTTCCGCCATTTTCCTTGGCGCCATCGGCCACCCCGACGTGAAACCCGGTATCCTCGAGCGGGACCTGCTCCTCAAGCTCCGGTTCTCGCTCGACCAATACATCAACCTGCGCCCGGTCAAACTCTACCCCGGCGTCTGGACGCCGCTGAAGGACAAGGGGCCCGAGCAGATTGATTTCGTCGTCGTGCGCGAGAACACCGAGGACCTGTACGTCGGCGTCGGCGGCTTCTTCAAGCGCGGGACGCCCGACGAGGTGGCGACCCAGCTCAGCATCAACACCCGCAAAGGGGTCGAGCGCTGCGTCCGGTACGCCTATCAATTGACCCGCGTCCGGAACAAGCGGAAAAAGCTGACCCTCTGCGCCAAGACCAACGTCCTGACCTACGCGCACGACCTGTGGCTGAGGGTCTTCGAGGAGGTCGGCCGGGAGTACCCCGACATCAAGCAGGAATACACCCACGTGGACGCCTGCTGCATGTGGATGGTCAAAAGCCCCGAGACCTTCGACGTCATCGTGACGACCAACATGTTCGGCGACATCATCACCGACTTGGGCGCGATGATCCAGGGCGGGATGGGGATCGCCGCCGGCGGCAACCTCAACCCCGAAGGGGTTTCGATGTTCGAGCCGATCGGCGGCTCCGCGCCGAAATACACCGGCACCGGCCAGATCAACCCGCTGGCCGCGATCGTCGCCGTCAGCATGCTGCTGGAGCACTTGGGCGAAGCCGACGCCGCCCGGCGAGTCGAGCAGGCCGTCATGGCCGTGACCGCGACGAAGATCGAGTCGCTGGCGGCCGGCAAGATGGGCTACACCACCTCGCAGGTTGGGGATCTGGTCGTGGCCGCGTTGGAGCCGACCCCGTGACCTGGCACTTTTGCCCCAAAAGGGGTCAGACCCCTTTTGCCCCAAAAGGGGTCTGACCCCCTATGAAGAAACCGGCCTATCGCGTCGCCGTCGTCGGCGTCGGCGCCGTCGGGCTGGAGATGCTCCGCGTCCTCCGCCAACGGAAGTTTCCGATCGCCACACTCACCGTGCTGGCCCGCACCGCGCGCTCCCTCACGCTCGACGGGGTCTCGTACCAGGTCCAGGCGGTCAGCCCCGAGGCGTTCGCCAACCAGGACATCGTCTTGTTTGCCGGCACTGAGGGAGAGAAAGGGGCCGCCGTCACCTACGCGCAGGAAGCGATCCGCCGCGGCGCCGTCGTCATTGATAACGGCGCCGACTTTCGGATGGACCCGACCGTCCCGCTCGTCGTCCCCGAGGTCAATGCCGACGACCTCAAGACCCATCACGGCCTCATCGCCAATCCCAACTGCTCGACGATCCAGATGGTCGTCGCCCTCGCGCCGGTCCATCGGGCCTCGCGGTTGCGCCGTGTCATTGTCTCGAGTTACCAAGCGGCGTCTGGAGCGGGGCGGGAAGCCGCCGAAGAGCTGAAAGCCCAGGTCGCCGCGACCGTCGAGGGCCAGCCGGTGCCCCCGGCAAAAGCCCTGCCGCAACAGCTCGCCTTCAATGTGATCCCGCAGATCGGGCCGTTCGCTGAGCTCGGCTACACCAGCGAAGAGTGGAAGATGGTGAAAGAAACCCAGAAAATCCTGCACGAGCTACAGTTGGCGGTGACCGCCACGGCCGTCCGCGTCCCGGTCGTCAACGCCCACTCGGAAGCTATCTATTTTGAGACGGAGCGGCCGACGACGGTGGAGCAACTCATCGCGCTCTGGCGCAAGAGCCCCGGCGTGCAGGTCGTGGACCCGCCGAACTATCCAATGCCGATTGAAGCAGACGGCTGTGATGAAGTCTTTATCGGACGCGTGCGACCCGACCCCACGGTCCCCAACGCCTTCTCCTGCTGGGTCGTCTCCGACAATCTCCGCAAAGGGGCGGCGCTCAACGCCGTCCAGATCGCTGAAACGCTGCTCCGGCTTGAAGGGGTCTGACCCATGGGTCAGACCCCATTGGCATTGAAGACAGTTCGTTTACTCGTGGCCTACGACGGCACCCGGTCCGCCGGCTGGCAGCGCCAGCGCGAGGGCCGCACCGTGCAGGCCACCCTGGAAGACGCCCTCGCCCGCATCACCGGGCGCCGTACCACCGTGATCGGCGCCGGGCGCACCGACGCCGGCGTCCACGCCCTCGGCCAAGTGGCGCACACCCGCGTCGTCACGCGACTGTCGCCGGCCGTCCTGCGGCGGGCCATGAACGCCGTCCTGCCCGACGACGTGATCGTCCGCCGCCTCGCCGAAGCTCCCGGCCGATTCCACGCCCAGCACGACGCCCGCCGGAAATGGTACCGCTACCGGATCGCCACCGGCCCCGTGCGGCCGCTCCTCGAGCGGGCCTTCGTCCACTACGTCCCCCAGCCGCTCGACCTCGCCGCGATGCGCCGCGCCGCCGCCCGCTGGGTCGGCCGGCACGATTTCCGCGCGTTCCACTCCAGCGGCCGCCCCGTCACCTCGACCCGCCGTCGCGTGGATCGTCTGCGGATCAGCCGCCAGGGCGGGGAACTCCACATTGACATCATCGCCGACGGCTTCCTCTATCACATGGTCCGCCGGATGGTCGGCACTCTGCTGGAGATCGGCCGCGGCCGTCCCGCGCCGGCGGTCGCCCCCACCGCGCCCGCCCACGGCCTCTGCCTCATGCAGGTCACATATTAATTAGAATAAAATCTTATCTGTACCCCTTGACAAATTCCCGGCCATCAGGCATACTTGCCGTATCCACATGAAGACGACCCAACTGAAACCGATCGCTATCCCGCTGGTCGTCGCCCTCCTCGGCGCGACGAGCCCCACACCCGCCTTCGCCCTGCGCCAACGCAACGCCGGCATGGAAGAGTCTCCGGTCCGCCGGGAGCTCCAGCGCGCGTTGGAGCCACTCACGGCGTCACCGACCCCCACCGGGCTGGAGGAAACCGTCGAGGTGATCACGCCGGCTGACGCCGTGCAGAAGCTGACAGCGTTGGCGCTGCCGAACCCCGTGGGCGTGCTGGGGCAGTGGGTGCTCAAAGATGGCGCCTACCAGCTCAACCGCCTGGTCCTTCGGGAAGACCCCCCATCCCCATACTCGTGGGCCCTGGAGTTTGCGCCGGGGTCGGTGGAGATGCCGCTGCCACAACAGGCCGCCGCGCCACCCGGGGCGGATACGAGCTATTCGATCCAGATCCCTCCAGATCAACTGCTGGCGCTCGTCCAGCAAACCACCAAGATTACTCGGACAACGGTTCCCGAATCGCACGCGCCCTCGTCCGCCGACACCTCGCTCACCCAATCCAACGAATTCTCTCCACCGCTCGGGGAACATTATTACAGTGGGCTGGAGGAGAACAAGGTGCTGGCCCCTCACGCCCCGCCGAGAGCCACCGAGGAGCCAGCGGTGACCTTGCATGCCACGATCTACTATACCTCAGAGCAGATCCACGCCCGCGTGCTGGGGATGCTCTACGCCGCCGAGCAATCCGGGGAGCCGGCTGGTCTCAAGGAGCACACGTTCGCCGTGGAACGCCTCTTCCCCGGACAACCCCCTGCAGCGCGGAGCATCGTGGTGACCGACGAGCAGGGCGCCGAGCGATATCTCGGACTCCAACAGCAAGGGATTGCGGTGATCATCTACACACCGAACATGACCTTGCGCCAACTGCTCGAGACTGCAGCTCGGGATCTCGGGCAACCGCTGCCCGCCGGAGACTTGACGATCGAGAGCGACGGCACCACGCTCAAGCTGTACGTTTGATCCTGCCGGGTTCTAATTTTTCCTTGCGCCCCCCAAAATTTCCGATATAATCAGAGTTTCACTATGAACATGAAGACGACCTATCTCGCGAAACCTTCGGAAGTCGTGCGGCAATGGCATACGCTGGACGCCGACGGCCAGATTCTGGGCCGGCTCGCCGTCCGGGCCGCCGTCCTCCTGCGCGGCAAGCACAAGCCGACCTGGACGCCCCATATTGACACCGGCGACGGCGTCATCATCACCAACGCCGCCAAGATCCGGGTGACCGGACTCAAAATGCAGCAGAAACAGTACAAACGGTTCAGCGGCTATCCGGGCGGGCTCAAGACTGAGTCGCTCGAGCGGCTGTTGGCGCGGAAGCCGGCGGACGTCCTGCGCCACGCCGTCACCGGGATGATTCCCCATAACCCACTCGGACGACACATGCTGCGGCGGTTGAGGATCTATGCAGGAGCCACCCATGCCTGAGATGACGGCGACGGCGCCGGCCCCCTCGGTGGGAAAATTTCCCAGCGGCACGACGGTCCTCCAGGCCACCGGCCGACGGAAAGAGGCCGTGGCCGAAGTCCGCCTGAAACCGGGGCAGGGGCGGCTGGTCGTCAATGGACGGACGCTCGAAAACTACTTCCCGCGACCCACCCTGCAGATGGTCATCCGGCAGCCGATGGCGACCACCCAGACGGCCGCGCAGTACGACTGTGTCGCCCACGTCCACGGCGGGGGGCTCTCCGGCCAGGCCGGCGCCCTCCAGCACGGCATCGCTCGGGCCCTGTTGTTGGCCGACCCCGCATTGCGCAGCACCCTCCGGAAGGCCGGGTTCCTGACCCGCGACCCGCGGGCCAAGGAGCGTAAGAAGTACGGCCAGAAGGGGGCTCGCAAGCGGTTCCAGTGGACGAAGCGGTAAACTAGCTCAGCATTCAGCAACACCACAACGTCCTACCCCGTCTTGCGAGATTGACGGGGTAGGACGTTCTGTTTACAATAGACCTTTTCGAGTATCCATCGAGGAGATCAGCATGGTCCGAGTCGGCATCATCGGGGTGACCGGGTATTCGGGGCGGGAGCTGCTCCGGTACCTACTGCAGCACCCGCATGTCACGGCCAGTTACCTGGCGGCGCGGCGGCTCACGAAGCCGACGCCGATCACCGCGGTCTATCCGGAGCTGACGGGGCGGCTGACGCTGGACTACCGGCCGTTCGTCGTGCGGGAGGCGATCGCCAGCGCCGACCTCTTCTTCCTGGCGCTCCCGCAGGGCGTGGCGATGACCGTGGTGCCGGCGCTGCTGAAGCATGGCAAGTACGTTGTGGATTTGAGCGGCGACTACCGGCTGGAATCGCCGACGGCGTTCGCCAAGGCCTACGGCCTCCGGCACCGGCACCCGCAGGCGCTCAAGGACGCCCTCTACGGCCTGACGGAACTCTACCGGGACCACCTGCCGCACGCGCGGCTGGTGGCCAACCCCGGCTGCTACCCGACCGCCTCGATCCTGGCGGCCGCCCCGCTGGTGGCGCGGCGGCTCGTCGCGCCGGACGGGATTGTCATTGACGCCAAGTCGGGCGTCAGCGGGGCGGGGCGCGCGCTCAAAGAAGACCTGCTGTTCACCGAGGTCAACGAAGACCTGCGCGCCTACAAGGCCAACGAGCATCAGCATATGCCGGAGATTGACCAGGAGCTCGGCCGGCTCGGGCACTCGACGGTGCGGGTCATCTTTGTGCCGCACCTGGTGCCGATGACGCGGGGACTCTACGCGTCGGTCTACCTGCGCCTTCGGCGGCGAGTCACGGCGGCCCAGGTCCAGCGGTGGTACGAGCAATTCTACCGAGATGAGCCGTTCGTCCGGGTACTCGCGCCGACGGCGGGACTGCCGAAGACCGCGCGGGTGACGGGCACCAACGATTGCGAGGTGGCCGTGCGGGTCGCCCCCGGCGGGCGGACCGTCATCGCCCTAGCCGCCATTGACAACCTCGGCAAAGGGGCTGCCGGCCAGGCGATCCAGAACCTCAACGTGATGCTCGGCTTCGACGAGACGGCGGGGCTCCTGTGACTTCGACGGCGTGGCACGTCATCTCCGGCGGAGTGACCGCCCCCCACGGCTACGACGCCCATGGCGTCGGGGCCGGCATCAAACTGCGCGGCCGGCGCGACCTGGCGCTCATCGTCTCGCGTGAACCGGCGCTCGTGGCCGGGACACTAACGACCAATAAACTGGCGGCCGCTCCTATCCAGCTCTGCCGGCCGATTCTGAAGCGGGGCAAGGCGCAGGCCATCATCGCCAACAGCGGCAACGCCAACGCCTGCACCGGGCCGCAAGGGCTCCACGATGCCCGGACGATGATCCACGAAACGGCGCGCGCCCTGCGGATAGACCCGCACCTCGTGCTGGTGGCCTCCACCGGCGTCATCGGCCGGCCGATGCCGACGCGGCGGATCGTTGCCGCCCTCCCCGAGCTGGCTGCCGGGCTCAACCCGCGCGGCTCGCGCGCCGCAGCGGAGGCGATCCTCACCACCGATCTCGTCGTCAAGGAGACAGCAGTCGAGTTCGCGGTGCCGCGTCCCGCGCGGTGCCAGGGCTCAGCCCTGGCACCGGCCACGAGGAAGGTCCTCAGGATCGGCGGCATCGCCAAAGGGTCCGGGATGATCAACCCGACGATGGCGACGATGTTCGCCTTCCTGACCACCGACGCGGCGATCACCCTGCCGGCGCTGCGGATGGCGCTGCGTCAGGCGGTGGCCCACTCGTTCAACGCCATCACGGTGGACGGCGAGATGTCCACGAACGACATCGTGCTCCTGCTGGCCAACGGGGCGGCGAGGAACCGGCCGATCCAAGCCGGCGACTCCGCGCTGGCCGCCTTCACGCGGGCGCTGACGCACGTCTGCGAGACGCTGGCGACAGCGATCGTCCGCGACGGGGAAGGGGCCGGTCACTTGGTCACCGTCGAGGTCCGGGGGGCCGCCTCGGCGCACGACGCGCAGAAAGCGGCGCGGACCATCGCCAACTCGCTGCTCGTGAAAACGATGGTGGCCGGCCGGGACCCCAACTGGGGCCGGGTCGCGGCCGCCGTCGGGGCCTCGGGGGCGCATCTCCACCCCGGCCGCGTGGCGATCACGCTCGGCGGCCTCACCGTGTTCCAGCACGGCCAGCCGGCGCGAGTCAACCCGCTCCACCTGAAACGGATGTTCGAGCACCCGGAGGTGCTGATCAGCGTGCACCTCGGCGCCGGCGTCTCGCACGCCAGGGTCTGGACCTGTGATTTGACGGAAGGGTACATCCGCATCAATGCCAAGTACACGACCTGAGCCGGCCATGACCCTGGACCATCACGTCACCGAGGCCTCGGCGAAAGCCGATGTCCTCGTCGAGGCCCTGCCGTACCTGCAGGCGTTCCGCGAGAAGGTCTTCGTCATCAAGTACGGCGGCAGCGCGCTCGGCGACCCGGCGCTGCGCCGCGGCCTTCTGCAGGATCTGGTGTTCATGAGCGTCGTCGGCATCCGGCCGGTGCTGGTGCACGGCGGCGGATCGGACATCTCCCAGCGGATGGCGGCGGCCGGGCAGGAGGCCCGGTTCGTGGACGGGCTGCGGGTGACCGACGCGGAGACGCTCCACGTCGTCGTCGAGGCGCTGCAAGGGCTCAACCGGACGCTCGTCAAGGAGCTGATCGCCCTCGGCGGCCGGGCCGTGGGACTGGCCCACACCGCGAAGACCCCGCTGACGGCCAAGCGGCTGACGATTCGCGGCCAGGACCTGGGGTTCGTCGGGGAGATCATCGCCGTCCATCCGGCGCCGGTGCTGTCGGCAGCGCGGCGCGGGGTGATCCCCGTCGTCTGGCCGCTCGGCAAAGACCGGGCCGGCCGGCTCTACAACATCAACGCCGACCAGGCCGCGGCCGACCTGGCGGCGGCGCTCCACGCCGAGAAGCTGGTCCTCGTCACGGACGTGCGGGGCATCCTCCGCCAGCCGGGGAGCGTCGAGTCACTGATCCCGAGCGTCACGGTGCGCGAGGTGGACGCGCTGATCGCTGAGGGTGTCGTCGTCAAAGGGATGATCCCCAAGGCGCGGGCCTGCGTCCACGCGCTCAAGCACGGCGTGCGGAAAACCCACATAGTGGACATCAAGGTCCCGCACGGGCTGCTGCTGGAGATCTTCACCGACCGCGGGGTCGGCACCGAAATCATCAACAAATGACAACCATACCGCAGAAGGGGTCAGAGGTGGAAGGGCTCTATCAGCAGTACGTGATGCCGACCTACGTCCGGGTCGGGCTGACGATCGCCCGCGGCCGCGGCTCGTCGCTGTGGGACACCGCCGGCCGGCGCTATCTCGATTTCTTCCCGGGCTGGGGCGTCAGCTCGCTGGGCCACTGCCCGCCGGCGGTCGTGCGGGCCGTCCGCCAACAGGTCGGGACGCTCATCCACGTCCCGAACAGCTATTACCACGCGCCGCAGGCACGGCTGGCCAAAACGTTGGTCGAGTCGGCGTTCGACGGCAAAGTCTTCTTCAGCAACAGCGGGGCGGAGGCGGTCGAGGGGGCGATCAAGCTCGTCCGGCGCTGG